>OJRW01001705.1_pt1 | contig 16843 bp, 10 predicted proteins | sample 1599231 | NCBI WGS metagenome assembly OJRW01 (sample SAMN04168656, study PRJEB22393) | human gut metagenome | biome: human gut microbiome; feature: stool | host: Homo sapiens | collected 2014-03-17
TTTCAGCCAATTTGTCAGGGCTTCAAGTAAGAAATCCATACGGTGTCAACCTCCTCGTATTATAAAGTAGTAGTTATTAGAGTCCCTCTCCAAGGACAAAATGCTACAATAGACAAGGTGCTGTGGATTGGTTTAAACCTCCTACCGCAAGACGGTTTCGGAAAGGCTCCAACCACGGCTCTTTGTTTTTAGTGTTAATCAGTTAGATACCGCCAGACGGTTTATATAGAACGAGGTTACATAGCAAAGAGGTGTGGCTCTAAGCAGCACTGTAAAATAAAACGCCGGAGGTAAAAAGAAATGATTTTTGTTGGTATCGATGTTGCAAAGGACAAGCACGATTGCTTTATCCTCAACTCGGAAGGAACGGTCTTGGCAGATGTATTTACCATTGCCAATAACCGCATCGGTTTTGAGACGCTTCTTTCAAGAATCCAAAGCTGTTCCCAAGGTGAAAGCAAAATAAAAGTAGGGCTTGAAGCCACAGGACATTACAGCTACAATCTGCTGGGGTTTCTTTTAGACAGCGGCCTGGCAACCTATGTCATTAACCCTCTGCACACGAACCTCTACCGGAAAAGTCTCAGCCTGCGAAGAACCAAAACAGATCGGATAGACGCGCGTACCATTGCAATGATGCTCATGTCTGATGTGGACCTCAAGTCCTACTCAAATACAGCATACCACAATGAAGAGCTAAAGTCACTAACCAGATACAGATTTGATAAGGTAAAAGAGCGCGCCAAGCTGAAAAGCTCCGTTGCGCGGTTAGTGAATATTCTGTTTCCGGAGCTCGAAAAGCTGGTCTCAAGCCTGCACATCGCTGTTGTATACGCACTGCTGAGCAACTATCCGGGTGCAAGCTATATCGCAAACGCCAATACTGAAGAACTCGCTGAGACTCTTTGCACCGCCTCTAAAGGTCGTTATACCAAGTCTAAAACCGCGGAAATCCAAGTAGCCGCAGGGGTCTCCATTGCACTACCGCTGCCGCGAACAAATTCCTGCGCATTTACTATGCTCGCGTTAAGGAGTGCCTGAACGCCGCTGAAAGCGCAACTCAGGTCGAAGAAGGCTAATCTGTAATGCTCATTATGCCATTTGGCTGCCTCCGATTTTTGAGGGAGTCCTGTTTGCTATACGCATTTTTGCTCGGCTATCTGCCGAGTATTTTTTTGCGATTTTTTATGGAAACCTATTGACTTTTATTTGCAGGACTCCAATCAAAAAAGGCATACGCCCATAGGAGCATACACCTTGTATTTTGTGCTTCCGATATGCTGTTTTCAACCTGTCGGGTAGAAATGACAGGGTGTGAAGTACAGTAAGTCCTTATAACTTCGTACATCGTTTCATATCGGGGCTTTTGTATGTGTTTTGACTTTTGTTTTTGTAATAGTACCCCCCTGTTAGATAACGGGGGCTTGATAAGGCTCGCTACGCTCGCCCAACCGACGAAGTAAACCGCCCGCTCGCCAGCAAGCTGGCGTGGCGCTATGTCTTACGACCGCCACCGCTGGCGGATCACTCTGTCGGTTCGTTAAATTTGTAGCCTGTTTGTATATAACATTAACCTCTATCTAACTAAAATGGAATGGAACTAACAAATTGAGTATAACAGCAATCACAACAGCACTTAATATCATATACGCTGTCTCCTTAATGGTATTACGTTTTAGAGCCACTAAGCCACAGCAAAAGACTATCACTTCTAAAATTGAATATATATCAAAATAAATCCAGCCATAAATAAATGTAAAATTGAATAAAATAGCAATTATTATTACCGAAAGCATAAAAGATATTTTGCTTTCTCCCTTAGCGTACCAACAAATAAATGCTAAGAATGGAGAAATAGCTGTAAAGCCAACCCAAATCATTGTATAACTTTTCGGAAGAAAGCCTGCGACATAGTTGGAATATATATAATAACTGGAAACCATTCCAACAAAAAATACAAATACATTTAACGACGCTCTAAGTGAAGAACGACTATAAATTGCTATACATAAGGCAATAAGTAACCATACAGCAAAACGACCAAGAAAATTTCTAACATCTAAATATTCAAATATAAACGGCAAAGCATTGCTTGCTGTATTATCTAAAAATTTTGAAAAAGTTCCTAGAACTATTCCAAGACACAGTATAATTATTGTATTTCTGATTTTTCTGCTAACTGGTATTTCATTTTCTGTACTTCTTGTATTATTCAAAAACTTGTTCATAATACACCTCTAAACTCAATTTTCCCTATTAAAGGTTAAAAATCTTGTGCCTTGAAACGTCAGCGTTCCTTTATCTCCTTCTGCAAGTGTTCCGTACTCTGAGCCAGATACAGACATCTCCATTCTGTCGCCACTTTCTACTTGAAAAGTGACATAATAAGTAGTGCTGATTGCTGTATGATAGCCATGTGCTCCTGACATATCTCCTGCATTCGGCTGATTGTGATGTGTGGTATTCTGGCGTTTTGCCACTATTTTTGCCGATACGGTTAAGCGAGGAGAATTGTTATTTTTATGCCAAGTAGCAATTCCTTTTATAAAAATGAATATAATTATTATAAAGATTAGTATGAATATTACTGGAAATAGCATTTCTATTATATTAAACATTTTTTCCCTTTCTTACTATAATTTTTAATTTATCATTTGCCGTACAAATTAAACTTCAAGACTGCTTTTTCGTTTACACCAACTCCGATTGTTTCCTTAACAATTATCGAAGATATTTTACTATGCCGTTGTACTCGTCGCCACTCATCTGATAAATACCATTATAAGGTTGCTCTAAATAATACAGAGAATTATATTCATAGATATAAATAACGGCTATACTATCTTTCTTATTATCTGATTTTAACTCTACTTTGATAGGTTCTTTTATACCAACAGGATAATCATTTATACTTTCTTTTTTAGTAGTTCTCCCGTCTCCGTCCAACACATAGATAATATCTTCTATTTCTTGCAAATCGGTAATTTCTTTTTGCACCGTTCCCTTACTCAGCAATATACTTTTTAAACCATCTGTTTTAGAAATATTGAATGTGTAAAGATTTTCCGCTGTAAGCATTTTTTTAACAATATAGAAAACTCCACCTAAAACTAATGCAACGATTGCTATGATTAAAATTTTTCGTTTCATTTAATTTCACCTCCAACTTAATCAGTACACTGATTTTATTCAACTAACTACAATTTAACAGAAAAATATAAATTTTTAGAGAATATATTTCTAAAAAAATCTTAAGTTGCATATCTCTTTAACTTCCAGCTTTCTTAACTTATTATATCATGTTGCTTTAAGTATTACCATTTCTTTTCCGCTTTTGAGAGATTACTTATCAGTCTATGATTTGTAAAGAGTGCTAACGCATTGCTTACGCAACAAGCTCTTGACAAACCATAAACTAATAAGTTTTAAGGGAATCAAGCAGAAATGAAATAGTTTGTCATTTCACGGCACAGAAAAAGACACTCAGTTTCAAGTGTCATTCTTCCATAACTTTGTATTTCTCTTTATAAGGCAAAGCTGACGAAGGACATCACCATCAACGAAGGCGTATTAGACAGCAACGGTGATTTGAACACCAACACCACCTTCGATAAGTGGAAGCCCGTTGGTACACTAAACCGTCCGTTTATTGGCACGTTTGACGGCGACGGTCACACCATCAGAGGACTGTACGTTAATGTCAATGAGAACTACGTTGGTTTGTTCGGCTGCGTTGGCGCGGGCGGCACCGTGAAAAATGTCACCATCGCGGATTCCTATGTGTCCGGGAAAGTGAATGTCGGTGACATCTGCGGGAGGAACGATGGTGGCATCGTAGAGAACTGTACCTCCGGCTGTACAGTAAAAGGTACAGGCAATGCTGTCGGCGGTATCTGCGGTTCTAACCAAAGGGGTGATCACGTAGGGCGTGTGCTGAACTGCCACAACACCGGCAAGGTTTCCGGCAAAAATCGTGTCGGCGGCGTGTGCGGTGGTGGTGATGACTCCACCAACTGCTATTACCTTGATACAAGTGCAGAGACTTCTAAAGGCGGTACTGCCAAAACCGCAGCTGAGTTCAAAAGCGACTATGTGGCGTACCTGCTGCAGCAAGCGCTAAACGATGCAGCACCGGGCACAACTGCCGCGCAGGTTTGGGGGCGGCGTATCGGCACAGACGACTACCCTGTGCTTAGCAGCGATGCTGCTTACACGGTTTACAAACCTTTGAAGTCAGCGTTGGGTAAACACCGCCCCCTAAAACTATAACTCTCACCAGCCGTCACGCCCCGTGACGGCTGGTGCTCTGCCGCTTCAAAAACGTAGGGGCGGATTCCATATCCGCCCGTGCCCGCTTGCTGTAGGATAAACTTCCGCGGGCGCATATAGAATGCGCCCCTACGGATTTCGTCTTCGGCCAAAGGGAGAAAACTCCGCGCAGGGCACCGCTCTCTCTTGGCCCCCTCTGCGAGGGGGCTCCGCCCGCAGGCGGTGGGGGAGAGAAACGTGCGGCGGGCAGGAATATTTCGGGCTTAGACTGCCAAAAAACATTTGTAGGGGCGAGCATTGCTCGCCCGTGCCCGCTTGCCTTACAAGAAAACTGTCCCGGAAAATGCGTTGCGGCGGTAAGTTGACGGGTGACCAATGGTCGCCCCTACACACGCAACAGGGAAAAACGTGCCCCTCTCCGTCCCCACAAAAAACGTAGGGGCGGATTCCATATCCGCCCGTGCCCGCTTGCGGCAAGGGCAAACTTCCGCGGGCGCATATAGAATGCGCCCCTACAGATTTCGTTTCTGACCAACAGGGACACCCACAAAAAACGCAGCCACGCTATTTTACGGTAAAATGGCGTGGCTGCGTTTTTTGTTTTGGCTTTGCGTATGATTCCCGGCTCTGAAACCCCGCGTGTTACAGGACCTTGCGCATCTCCTGCACAAGGTCGGCGATCACGATGGGCTTGGACAGGAAACCGTTCATGCCGCATTCCAGGGCGTTGCGGCGGTCCTCGTCAAAGGCGTTCGCCGTCATGGCAAGAATGGGGATGCCTGCCAGGGCGGGGTTTTCCAGCTCGCGGATGCGGCGGGTGGCGGTGTAGCCGTCCATGATCGGCATTTGCACGTCCATCAGCACCAGATCGTACTGCCCCGGCGCGGCGGTGCGGACCTTTTCCACGGCGATGGCGCCGTTCTCGGCGGTATCGACCTCAAAGCCGTAGGCGTTCAGAATCTCCACGGCGATCTCGCGGTTCAGCTCGTTATCCTCGGCAAGCAGGATGTGCTTGCCCGCAAAGTCGGTGGGTTCCTTGGGCAATACGCCCTGCTGCTCCTCCGGCCTCTGCCCGATGGCGGTCATCAGGGAGTCGCGCAGGTCCGACAGGAACATCGGCTTGGGGCAGAACGCCGTGACACCGGCGGACTTTGCCTCGGCCTCAATGTCGGACCAGTCATAGGCGGTCAGGATAATAATAGGCGTATCATCGTTCAAACTGCGAATCTGGCGGGTGACCTCGATGCCGTTCATATCCGGCAGGCGCCAGTCGATGATATAAGCCTTGTAGGTATCGCCCATCTCGATGGACTGCCGTGCGCGCAGTACGGCCTCCTTGCCGGAAAGCGTCCAATCGGCGCGCATACCCACCGTGACCAGCATCTTGGTCACGCTGTCGCAGGTGTTGAAATCGTCGTCCACCACCAGCGCCTTCAGACCCTCCAGCGCGGGAATCTTTTCCGCCTTGCGGTGCTCTGCCTGTATGCGCAGCGGCACACGGACGATAAATTCAGAGCCCTTGCCCGGCGCGGTCTGCACCTCGATGGTGCCGCCCATCATATCTACGATGTTTTTGCTGATGGCCATACCCAGCCCGGTGCCCTGTATCTTGCTTACCGTGGAGGTGCGCTCGCGCTCAAAGGGTTCAAAGATTTTTTGGGCAAACTCCGGGCTCATGCCGATGCCGTTGTCCTTGACGCGGAACTCATACTGCCCGCAGCCGCTGACCTGGCCGGCAAGCTGGCGCACCCGCAGCGACACCGTGCCGCCCGCGGGGGTGAACTTGATGGCGTTGGACAAAAGGTTCATCAAAACCTGATTCAGCCGGGTCTTGTCGCAATAGACGTCCTCATCGGTAATATCTATCGCGTCCATATACAATTCCAACTGCTTTGCGTAAAACTGCCCGCTGACGATGGTCTTTATGTCGTGCAGCACGTCGGACAGGTTGACCTCGGTCTCGTCCAGCTGGATCTTTCCGCTTTCGATGCGGCTCATATCCAGAATATCATTGATGAGCGAAAGCAGGTGGTTGCCGGAGGCAAGTATCTTGGTAAGGTAATCCTTCACGCGGTCCCTGTCGTCCAGTTGGCTGACCGCCAGCGTGGTAAAGCCGATGATGGCATTCATCGGGGTGCGGATGTCGTGGGACATATTGGAAAGGAAGGTGCTCTTGGCGCGGTTGGCGTTTTCGGCGGCGGCCACGGCATCCGAGAGCGCCTGGTTCGCCTGCCTGTCGGCGGTGCGGTCAGACAGAACCAGAATGTGCTTGATTTGGCCCTCGACCTCGCTGCCCATGGCAACCACATGGAACCAGCGATGCTCCCCGGTTCCCTGATGGACAAACTCCGTGTCCCATTCGCGCTGGTCGCCGCAGGCAAGCCCTTCCAGATAATTTTTGGTGCGGCCGGGGAAATCCGCCGGGTACAGCAGGGCCAGCGTGCCGATATTCTTGCGCACGCTCTTCATCGTCAGGCCCAGCAGCCGTTCTATGTTCGGGCTGACATAATCCGCCCGGTGCTTTTGGGCATCCAGCAGCAGGAAAACGTCGTCCACGTTCTGGGACAGCTTCTCGAACAGCACATCCCGGTACAAAATCGCGGTGTTCTGGCGGCGCAGCTTGGTGCGGCCCCGGTGCATGACCATCAGAAGGACCATTGCCGCAATCGACAGGACAACGAGGGCTACGATCTGCATCGTGCGCTGCCAAAGCTGGTTCATGGCGGCATTGACGGTATCCCGCGGGACAAGCCCCACCAGGATCCAGTTCTGGATGCCGGTGCTTTCGTAGACCATATAGAATCTTGTGCCGTCCAGCGTCACCTCGCGGTTTCCGGTGATGCCCTGCGCAAAATCGTCCGTAAGCTCCTGTATCTGCGCCTCGGTAAGGTCGGAATACTCTTGCAGTATCGCTATAAAGTTATAAATGGATTCCGAGTCTTCTGAGATATTTTCGATCACGACCTGCCCGTCCGGGTAGATGACAAAGGAGCTGGCCGCTCCGCCGAAAGCTGAATCGTCCACGGTCTTCATCACAACATTGTTGTAGTGGCTGATGGCAATGGCATCGTAGGCAAAGCCGCGGTAGATGCCCTTGGTTTCGGGGCAGATGAACACCAGCATCGGGTCCTGCCCGGGCAGGGCCGTGTTCAACACAACGTCCTTCTGGTCGGAAAGCAGCTCGTCCAGATTGCTCTGCAGGCCCAGGTAGCCCGTTTTCCCGCCGGGGGTCATGTAGTTGCCGTCGTAAGAAAGAAAGTAGAATTCGGCAAAGCCAAGCTGCTGCTGCGCTGACTCCAGATACGCCTGCGTGCTGGCATCATCGGGGTCGCTGCTCAGAAAGCCGTTCCACACATGCAGGTAGGAGGTGTTCTTCTTGACGATCATGCTCAGCATATTGTTGGATTTGTGCAGGACTTCTCCCAAATGCTGGGTGCTTTCCGCATAGATGGTTTTTGACACAAACGAAAGGTACTGCGCGCTAAGGCAGACAAGCAGCGCAATCGACAGCAGGCAGGCCGCCGCAGCCTGCCAATTTCGCCGGGGATGCCGCTTCATTTTTATTTTATGCTTAGTTTCTTCCACAGCGCATTACCCCCCCGAATGTAATATAGCTTTCCGGCGCGGCCAGCGTCACGCTGCCGCCGGAAAGTGCCTCGCTCCAGGCGTCTTTGACCGTAGCATCCCCGCGCTCAAACGCGCGGCTTTCGTCCTGCAGCAGCGGCGCCATCTGCTTTTCGGTTGCCAGGCAGGTCACGGTGACGGTGTCGTCATCCTGCAGCGGCTGGCCGCCGCGGGTGATGCCGGTCAGCGTATAGCTGCCGCCGTTCTCCTGCACCTGCACGGCAATGCCGCTGACCACCGGCAGGGAACCGCGGTTGAACGGGGTAAAGCCGCCCTCACAGCCTTCCACAAAGGCGCGCACGGTGTCCTTCAGCTCGGCACCCGTCATGGTGCGCCGGTACGACATAAGCCCGTTGGGCATGATCATGGCGCGCGCCGTTGTCTGGGTATAGTCTGCCTGCAGCACGCTGCCGGTAAAGCTGCTGGCGGGTGCTATCAGCACATCGGTGCCGTACAGCCCGCGCAGCGTGTTTGCCATGACCGAGAAGGACGCATTGCCGCCGTTTTTGTGGAACACGTTGGAATAGGCGGTTTTACTGGTCAGCACAACGTCGCTTGTGTCGGGCGTTTCCTCCGTCAGAAGGCGGGCGTTGAACACACGGTATGCCTGCCCGGCGTCATATTCGCCCGCGATCATCTTGGAAACCACATCCTGGGAGATGGCAAAGAAATCGTCGGAGGCGATGCGGATGAACATGTGGTTTTCTTCCACCACCGAGCGCACGTCCTTCATGGTGTCGGTCAGGTGGTAGCTGACATTCTGGCTGTAGCTCAAAAGATCCTGCCCGTCCGCGAGGATCTGCTCCTGCGCCCCCTCCGACAGCATGACGTGCAGGACCTGCATTGCCTTTTCGCGCCGGGCGGCGTCCTGCTCCAGGTCGCGGTTCAGCGCCACCTGGAAGTAGGGGGTGGTCATCAGCCATTTTTCGCCGTTCTGGTTGAAGAACGGCAAAAAGGTCGCGTCGATGCCTTGCTCCCGGAACATCTGTACGCCGGCGGAGCTGCCAAAGTACATGGCAAGCTCCCCCTTGCCGAACATTCCGGTCACGGCGTCGTAATTCAGCTCTAAGTCCGCCGCCGTAAGACCGGTGTCCCGGATGAACTGCTCCATACGCGCAAAGACGCCCGGCCAGACGGTATCATCCAGCCCGACACGGGCGGTGCCGGCGGGGTCGCTGTAGGCGGTGCGCCATTTGCGCCCTTCCGTGCTCTTAAGCGCGGCGGCGGAAAGTCCCTGCAGCGTTTCCATGCAGGTGTAGTCGTACAGATAATCGGCGGTAAAGCCGCGGATGCCCGCCTCGTCAAAGGCTTTGCAGGCAGCGGCAAAGCTGGCGTAATCGGTGGGCAGCGGGATACCGTATTCCTCAAAAAGGCCGCGGTTGACCACAAAGCCGTGGGCGTCTGCGCATACGGGCAGCCAGTTGACACTGCCGTCCTCATTTTTAAAGCTGTTGAGGTAGGTATTGTAGACAGCGCCTGCCTCGTTGGTGGTGGCAAGGTTCATCAGGCTGTCCTTCAGGGGGGCCGCATCGTGCAGGGAGAAGCGGCAGCAGGTTATAATGTCCGGCAGACCGCCGTTTTCCTGCAAGAATTTGTAAAAGTCCAGATCGTTGTTGCCCACGATAAACTCAATGTTTACGTCCGGCAGCTGCGCCTGCACGTAGGGGGCGTACTTTTCGTAGAGGCTGTTGGTCCACAAATAGACCTGAATGGTGTCGGCGTCCTCCTGTGCCTGCACCGCCTCGGCGCTTTTTCCGGCACAGCCGGTCAGCAGGAACAGCCCCAGCACCGTGGCTGCAAGCAGGGAGGAAATTCTGTGCAGTGGTTTCTTTTTCATCCGGTTTTTCTCCTTATTTTTTGACGGTCTGCTATATAGGCTGTGACGCAGGAAAAAACGCCTTCAGGGCATGGCGGACCCATGCCTGAAAGCGCTGTCTGATCGTATTAAACAATATCCGCGGGCAGCAGAAAACAGCAGAGCGTCATAGATGCCCTGCTTTGTGCCGCCGGTGTAGCGATGTGTTTTCACCCTCGTCAACTCCTGCCCCCAAAAGGACGCGAAGCTACCGGCGGCAGTAAAGCAACAATTTCTTGTTGGCAACTGGCTGACCCGATGGGCCCCTATAGCTTTGCGTCGCCGGTTTGCACCGGGTTTGCCTGTGGACTTGTAGAGAAATAGTATACCACATAAGATGGTTTTTGACAAGGCGAAAGAGAAAATAAAGCCGCTTGCACGCACAACAGGCAAAACCGCGCCCCTTGGCCACCTCTGCGCGGGGGCTCCGCCACAAAAAAACGTAGGGGCGGATTCCATATCCGCCCGTGCCCGCTTGCGGTAAGGCAAACTTCCGCGGGCGCATATAGAATGCGCCCCTACGGATTTCGTTTTCAACATCGGCTTTGCCGGTTCTGGGCGATACAACAAAAAAGAGTCTGTGACATCTAAGATGCCACAGACTCTTGGTGCGCGGTACAGGACTCGAACCTGTGACCTCCTGCACGTCAAGCAGATGCTCTACCAGCTGAGCTAACCGCGCTTATTGCGCCGCCTCTTGGCGACGCATATTATTATAGCAGAACGACTTCCAAATTGCAAGCCCTTTTTCCAAAAAAAATCAAATTTTTTCTGCGTCGCGCAAATCGCCCCGGCAGCAGGATAAACACAAAGCATACGACCCAGGTCGTCGGCTCACAAAAGCAGACCGCGCGGTAGCCCCGGACCGGCACGAGCCATACGGCAAAGATCACCTTGCCCACAAGCTCCAGCCCGCTGGCCAGCAGCGGCTCTACCGTGTGCCGGATGCCCTGCAGCATATTGCGCAGAATGACCAGCACGGCCATCGGCGGGATGACCGGTGCGCTGATTTTCAGGTACAGCAGCGCGTTGGAGATAATGACCTCGTCCGTGCTGCCCGTGATGCCGCGGATGGCGGCCCCGCCCAGCAGGAAGGTGAACGCCATCACAAACACCCACCACACAAAATAGATCGCAAGCGCGGCCTTGACGCTCTGCCAAATGCGGCTGCGGCGGCCCGCACCCAGATTCTGGCTGCTGAACGTCGCCACGCCGATGCCCAGCGCACCGCCTGGGATAAAGTACAGCTCCGCTAAGCGGCGCGCGGCGGTCTGCGCCGTGATGTAGACGCTGCCCAGCGCGTTGATGCTGCTTTGCAGCGCCACGCTGCCCAGATTGTAGATGGCGCTCATCAGCCCCATGCTCAGGCCCGCCCAGAACATACTGGTAACGGCGCGGCGCGTGGCAGCCCCGAGCTGCCGGGGCGTAAAGCGCAGCTCCGGGTAGCCGCGCAGGATGTACACAACGCCCAGGACGGCGCTGATGCCCTGCGCCAGCACCGTGGCAATGGCCGCGCCGCGCACGCCCAGCCCCAGCGGCCCCATGAACGCGGCGTCCAGCCCGACGTTCAGCACGCTGCTGAACAGCAGGAACAGAAGCGGCGTCACGCTGTTGCCGACGGCGCGCAGCAGCGCAGCCTCCATATTATAAAGCATCGTCAGCGGGATGCCCAGCAGAATGACGGTCAGGTAGGCGGACGCGCCGCCCCATGCCTGTGCCGGGACCTGCAAAACGGTCAGCAGCGCGTCGCGGCCCAGCAGGGAGCACCCCGTCAGCACCAGCGACACCGCCGCCGACAGCGTGACCATCCAGCCCACGGCGCGGCGTATCCCGCTTTCATCGCCCGCGCCAAAATAGCGGCTGACCGTCAGCGCCAGGCCGTTGTTCATGCCGAAGGCAAAGTTCATGATAAGCCCGTACAGCGCCGCCGTCGCGCCGATCTCCGCCAGCGCGGCGGAGCCCAGCAGGTGCCCGGCCAGCGCAGTGTCGGTCAGGTTGTACAGCTGCTGCAAAAGGTTGGAGCAGAACAGCGGCATCGAAAATTGCAGCACCAGGCGAAACGGGTCGCCCTGGGTCATATCCAGCACACGGCTTTTGTGCGCGGTGGCCATAATGTAACATCTCCTTTATTGGTTGCAGGGTCTATTATACGGGACGGCACGGGGCGTGTCAATCGGATCATTCCGGCACGGGACCCGGACAAAACCGCCGGGAACGCGGAAAGGGGCGTGTGGAATTTTCCCAAACAATCAAATTCTTTTGCGGATGGAAAGCCGGGCCCGGGTGTCGTATAATGCAGACAAAAAGCAAATGCTGCAACACTGTTATTTTGCAAAGAAGGAGAAAGCTTATGCAAACCTGTACACTGGCAGTCGACATCGGCGCGTCCAGCGGGCGGCACATCGCAGGCACCGTGCAGAACGGGAAAATCACCCTGCAGGAGGTCTACCGCTTCGAAAACGGTGTCCACCGCGAGAACGGCCACCTCTGCTGGGACATCGACACCCTCGCGAAAGAGGTCGTCAACGGCCTGAAGGCTGCACACGACGCAGGCTTTGCCCCCGCGACCATCGGCATCGACACCTGGGCCGTCGATTTTGTGCTGCTGGATGCGGACAATAAGCGCATCGGCGACGCCGTCGCCTACCGCGACGAGCGCACCGAGGGCATCCGCGAGGCGCTGGAAAAGGAATACGGCCTGACCTTTGCCGACCACTACGCCCGCACCGGCATCCAGTACCAGCCGTTCAACACGGTCTACCAGCTGATGGCGCTCAAAAAGGAGCACCCGGAGCAGCTGGCCACCGCCAAAACGTTCCTGATGGTGCCCGATTACCTGAACTACCTGCTCTGCGGCGTGCCCGCCAATGAGTACACGAACGCCAGCACCACGGCGCTGGTGGGCGCGGACAGCAGGGACTGGGACGATGCACTGATCGAAAAGCTGGGTCTGCCGCGCGGCACCTTCCAGCCCATCAAGACCGCCGGGACCGTGCTGGGGCATCTGACGCCGGAAATTCAGAAGGCCGTCGGCTTTGACGCCGAGGTCATTCTGCCCGCGACCCACGACACCGGCTCGGCGTTCCTCGCCGTGCCCGCGCGGGATGAGTACGCCGCTTACCTGTCCAGCGGCACATGGAGCCTGCTGGGCGTGGAAAACGCAGCAGCCATCACCGGCCCGGACAGCTGCGCCGCCAACTTTACGAACGAGGGCGGCTATGAATACCGCTACCGTTACCTGAAAAACATCATGGGCCTGTGGATGATCCAGTCCGTCCGCCGTGAGCTTGGCGAAAAGACCGGCACCCGCCCGAGCTTCCCGGAGCTGATCGCCGCCGCGAAGGAGGCCGCCGACTTCCCCAGCTGCGTTGACCCCGATGACAACCGCTTCTTAGCGCCTGCCTCCATGATCGAAGAAGTCAGGGCCGCCTGCGCCGACACGCACCAGCCCGTGCCCGCCGCCACCGGCGAGGTCATGCAGTGCGTCTACAACTCCCTGACGCAGGACTACCGCCGCGCCGTGGAGACCTTGCAAAGCCTGACCGGCAAGACCTACACAAGCCTGAACATCGTCGGCGGCGGCAGCCAGGACGGCTACCTGAACCAGCAGACCGCCAACGCCACCGGCCTGACCGTGTTTGCAGGCCCCACCGAGGGCACAGCACTGGGCAACCTGATGGTGCAGTTCATCCACAGCGGCGATTTTGCCGACCTGGCCGAGGCCCGCGCCGCCATCCGGCGCAGCTTTGAAATTAAAGAGTATCAGCCGGAGTAAACGACCCTTTGCCTTACACGACAGGGCCGGGCATGCCCTACCCCTACCAATACAACAAATCCATATACAGGAGGTCCCACCATGTTAGTCGAAACCAAAGCCCGCGTTGGCGTGTTCGCCATTGCGCTGGGCGCTTACCTGCCGCAGTTTCCCACGCTGGTCCCCGAGTTTGAGGGCCAGTACGCCGCCTTCAAAAAGACGCTGCCCGACACCGTCGAGGTCATCGACGGCGGCATCGTCACCACCAAGGAGCAGTCCATGGCCGCGGGCGATAAGTTCCGCACTGCCGACGTTGACCTTGTCATTCTGCAGCTGCTGACCTACGCTACCTCTTACAATATGCTGCCCGCCGTGCGCGACCTCGACGTGCCCGTCGTCCTCGTCAACGTGCAGAAGAAGAAGGCCCCCGACTACGCCAACACCGACACCCCCACCTGGCTGGGTGAGCTGTACGCCTGCGGCGCTGTCGGCGAGATGGTCGCTGATCTGGAGCGCGCCGGTAAGCGCCACGCCGTCATCACCGGCGTTGTCGAGGGCGGTGACCCCGCCGTGCAGGCCGAAATCAACGACTGGTGCAAGGCCGCGCAGGTGCGCCGCCGCTTCCGTGATACGAACCTTGCGCAGATCGGCCGCCCGTACCCCGGCATGATGGATCTGTACATCGACGAGACGAACCTGTACAACCGTATGTGGCTCTACACCAAGCAGTTTGACTGGGAGAAGATGTGGGCCATCGCCGACAACATCACCGACGAGGACGCCATCCGCGCCAAGGCGCAGGACATTCTGGACACCTTCGATATTGAGGGCGGCGGCACGGTGGAGAAGGTCTGGGATATGGCCCGCTACGTTGTCGCATTTGAGCAGTGGGTCAGGGACGAGAAGATCGCCTTCGTCGCCAGCCACTACGACGGCTTCGCCAAGGGCGTGGCCGGTAAGCTGGACTCGATGCTGATCCCCGCGTTCTCGATGCTCATCAAGCAGGGCACGGCCTGCGCCGTCGAGGGCGACATCAAGGTCGCCATGGCCATGTCCATCCTCAAGACCATTGCGGGCTGCGGCCAGCTGAGCGAGATGTACTCCATCGACTTCAATGAGGACATCTGCATTATCGGCCACTCCGGCTCCGGCGACGCCGACATCTCCACGGCCAAAAAGCCGACCATGAAGATCGTGCCCGTGTTCCACGGCAAGACCGGCGGCGGCTACCTGACCCAGTTCTACCCGCCGGTGGGCGATGTGACCTATCTGGCCATCACGCAGGACAAGGACGGCCACTTCAAGTTTGTCGTGGCCGAGGGCGTCAACGAACCCGGCCCGATCTTCACCTTCGGTGACACGAACATGCGCACCCGCTTCAGCTGCGGTGCCCGCGAGTTCGTCAACCGCTGGAGCGAGGCCGGCCCCACCCACCACATGGCAGCAGCCACCGGCCGCCACATTGATACCATCCTGAAAGTGGCAAAGATCTTTAATGTCCCTGTTGATATCATCACGCGGTAAGCCGCAGGCAACAGTTACGATAAAAGGCAATGGAGTAAAGGAGCAGTATTATGAGCACGATTTATGATGTAGCAAACGTAAAAGGTTTTATCCGTATGTGCAACGACGGCTGGCTGCAGGGTTGGCATGAGCGCAACGGCGGCAACCTGACCTACCGCATGACCGAGGAAGATGTTGCCGCATGCCGTCCTTTCTTTGACGAAACCCCGCGCGAGTGGGTCAACATGGGCGTTCAGGCTGATAACCTGGCCGGGGAATATTTCATCACCACCGGTTCTGGCAAGTTCTTCCGCGATGTGGAGCCGGACCCTATCCACAGCATCGGCATTGTTGAGATCAATGATAAGGGCGACAGCTGGCGCATTGTCTGGGGCCTGGCCTATGGCGCAAAGCCGACTTCCGAGTTTCCCAGCCACTTTATGAACCACAGCGTGCGTAAGGCCGCCACCAACGGTGCCAACCGCGTGATCTACCACTGCCATGCTACCAACGTAATTGCCCTGACCTACATTCTGCCGCTGACTGACCGTGATTTTACCCGTGTTTTGTGGCAGAGCGCTACTGAATGCCCGGTCGTTTTTCCGGAGGGTGTCGGCGTCTGCCCCTGGATGGTGCCCGGCGGTGCTGACATTGCCATGGCTACCAGTGAGCTGATGAAAAAATACCAGGCTGCCATTTGGGCACAGCACGGTCTGTTTGCTTCCGGCCCCGATTTTGATATTACTTTCGGCCTGGCCCACACGATTGAAAAGAGTGCTGAGATCTATGTCAAAGTTCTCTCCATGGGCGGCGGCCTGATCCGCCAGACCATCACCGATGATGACCTGCGTGCCATTGCCCATGATTTTGGCGTTCAGCTGAACGAGGAATTCCTCGACTGATTTATTCTGACATTCTCTATATTTCCCTACATATGCCTTCCGGTATTGCAGCCCTCCTGTGTGCCGGAAGGCTTTTTTGTATTGCACTTGCTTTTTGACCAAACCTGCGCTATGCTGAAAGAAAAGCAGGGGAGGCGTTATGCACCATGTTCTTTAACCACCGCAAAATCTGCGCCGCGTTGCAGCCGCCGCCGGGCCTTGGCCCGGCGGATATTGCAACGCAAAGCAGCATTTGTACAGGTGAAACCATCATCGGCTTCCGCCAGCCCGGCACGGACCGGCTTTTGCAGGCTGTTGTTGTGCACAGCCCACAGGATGTTGCCGATTTTTATCGTTCTTATGGGTTTTCTGCTCCGGAAGGAGAGAATTCCATCCCGCGCACCGTTTGATATAGTTTTGTCAATCTCGCCTGATATTTTTGCGTTTTTAGCCAGTTCAGACTTTTTTTGCGCAAAAAACATATGTTTTGTCCTTGCACCATTTGCAAATAATTCAAATCGTGCTATAATTGTATCTGTACTAGCGTGTGCGGGATCCACGGATACCCGGCACCAGATTGATACGGAGGTATTATCATGGACGTTTTTGAAAATTTTGAAAATCAGTTGAAAGCAAATCCTAAAACCATCGTATTTACTGAGGGCACTGATGCCCGTATCCTGTCCGCAGCATCCAAGCTGCTGGCTGGCAAGATTTTGAACGTTTTGCTGCTGGGCAACCCGGAAGCAGTTAAAAAGGCTGCTGCTGAGGGCGGCTTTGACATTACCGGCGCAGAGATCTGCGACCCGACCTCTTACCCTGAATTTGACGCAATGGTTGCCAATATGGTTGAACTGCGCAAGGGTAAGATGACCGAGGAGCAGTGCCGCGCTGCACTGTCCAAGTCCAACTACTTCGGCACCATGCTGGTCAAGATGGGCAAGGCTGACTGCCTGC
>OJRW01001708.1_pt1 | contig 16826 bp, 13 predicted proteins | sample 1599231 | NCBI WGS metagenome assembly OJRW01 (sample SAMN04168656, study PRJEB22393) | human gut metagenome | biome: human gut microbiome; feature: stool | host: Homo sapiens | collected 2014-03-17
CCGCATATGATGTGTAGGTCCTTTCTTACAGAAAAAAGGTGAACTTTTTCTGTCATCCTATCTTACCACGGAACCGGCGGAAAGTAAATGAAGGAGGGATGGAGATTTTCTTACATATCGTTTAAGAAAATGTAATAATTTTGTAGTGTTTGCCGATGCAAAGTAGTTGTAAACATTTTGCCGTCTTGGTAAAATAAACATAACAGAATTCAGAAAATTGTGAAGAAAAAGGAAAGGCAGAGAACCGATGATTAGAATCAAAGATATAGCAGACCGCGCAGGGGTCAGCCCGACGACGGTTTCGAATGTAATACACGGAAAGACAGGGCGCGTCTCAAAGGCGACGGTCGAGAAAATCAACCGGATTTTAAAGGAGATGGAGTACGTGCCGAGTATCAGCGCGCGCATGCTGGCGAACAACAGCTCCGGTCTCATTGGTGTGGCGCTTGGTTTCATGAAGAAAGGAAATGCATCTTCCTTTGAGGATCCCTTTGTGTCGGCAATGCTCGGAAATCTGGAGTATCAGATCCGGGAACACGGCTACTATATGATGCTGGTTGCGCGCCATGAGCAGGACGATATTATGCAGCAGGCGCTCGGCTGGAATTTTGACGGCATGATTGCGATGGCTCTGAAGGAAAAGGAGATTGCAGAGCTCTCGGAACGTCTCGGAAAACCGCTGGTAACCATTGATCAGTATCTCCCGCCGGAACTTGGAGTCCGCTCCATTACGATGGATGACCGCGGCGGTGCGTACCAGATGAGTCAGTACCTGATTGGAAAGGGACATAAAAAATTTCTCTTTTTATCCGACTGCGATCTCGGGGTTGACCACTATCGGTGGCTCGGTGTGCGTCAGGCAATGGAGGAGGCGGGAATTGAGGACTTTGAAAGTCGCCATATTGTGATCCCGTGGAATCCAGAGCAGAGGGAGAAGGCATATGAGGAGATGCTTCCGTTCTTCAAAAAACAGACAGCGCTCTTTTTTTCATCGGATTACTATGCACTTGAAGCATCCAACTTTCTGCAGAACAGGGGAATAAAGGTTCCGGAGGAAATTTCAATTGCGGGCTTTGATGATGTTACCTATGCGACACTTGCGCGGCCGAAGCTGACTACCGTGCATCAGATGGTGGATGGAAAAGCACGCCGTGCCGTAGAAGTCCTGATGCACTTGATCCAGGATGAGCCGGTACAAAAAGATATTCCGCCATTGCCGACAACGCTGGTGGAGAGGGAGTCGGTAAGAGATCTGACGAAGTAAATAGTTACCAAATTTACAGAAAAACTCTTGTAGAAACTGCTGGTTTTGCGCAAAACTATTGAAAAATCACCGTGAGGTATGGTAAAATGTGCTTGCAAACGACAGAATTAAAGAACCAGACACGTTCTGGGGATGAAATAAAGGAGGTAAAAAAATGGACAAAAAATGGTGGAAAGAAGCCGTAGTGTATCAGATTTATCCGCGCAGCTTCATGGACAGCAACGGAGACGGTATCGGAGATTTAAATGGTATCACATCCCGTCTGGATTATCTGAAGGATCTTGGCGTGGATGTTATCTGGCTGTCTCCGGTGTACCAGTCACCAAACGATGACAATGGATATGATATCAGCGATTACCGGGCAATCATGCAGGAGTTCGGAACAATGGAGGATTTTGACCGCATGCTTTCGGAGATGCATAAAAGAGGCATCAGGCTGGTCATGGACCTTGTTGTCAATCATACTTCAGATGAACACAAATGGTTCGTGGAGAGCCGCAAATCGAAAGACAATCCATACCGCGATTATTATATCTGGCGTGATGCAAAAGAGGGAAAAGAGCCAAACAACTGGGGAAGCTGCTTCTCCGGTTCCGCATGGAAATACGATCCGCAGACAGAGATGTATTACCTGCATCTGTTCTCAACAAAACAGCCTGATCTGAACTGGGAGAACCCGGCGGTTCGAAAAGAAGTTTTCGATATGATGAACTGGTGGTGTGAAAAAGGCATTGACGGTTTCCGGATGGACGTTATCAGCATGATCTCCAAACCGGAAGGGCTGCCGGACGGAAAAATTCCGGAGGGCGGACTCTACGGTGATTCCGGCTGCGTAAACGGACCGCACGTTCATGAGTATCTGCAGGAGATGAACAGGGAAGTCCTCTCCAAATACGATCTGATGACGGTTGGTGAGTGTGCCGGTGTCACGATCGAGGAGGCAGAAAAATATGCATCCGCAGACGGCAAAGAGCTCAGTATGGTATTCCAGTTCGAGCTGGTAGATCTGGCAAGCGGAACATACGGCAAATGGACGGACAAACGCGTACCGCTCAAAGATTTCAAACGCGTCATGACAGCATGGCAGACGGAGCTTGAGGGCAAGGCATGGAACAGCCTCTTCCTTGGAAACCACGACCAGCCGCGCTGCCTGTCCCGTTTCGGCGATGATTCACCGGAATACCGTGTGGTAAGTGCCAAAATGCTGGCAACCTGCCTTCATATGATGCAGGGTACCCCGTATGTATACCAGGGCGATGAGCTTGGCATGAAGAATGTTCCGTTCCACGATCTGTCCGAGTTCCGCGATATTGAGAGCATCAACGCGTTCCACGAGCTGACCGGTGCCGGAAAAGTAGCGCCGGACGACATGATGCGCTACCTGAACCTGCGCGGAAGAGACAATGCAAGAACTCCGATGCAGTGGGATGATACCGCTTCGGCAGGATTTACCACAGGAACACCGTGGATCAAGGTCGGACCGGATTACGAGACCGTCAATGCCAAGAATGAGATGGCGGATCCGGATTCTGTATACAATTATTACAAGAAACTGATTCATCTCCGGAAAGAGAAGGATATCATGGTTTACGGAACGTACGAGCTGCTCGATCCGGAGGACGAGGCACTGTATGTATATACCAGAACCTTAGGCGACCAGAAACTCCTCGTGATGTGCAATTTTACAAAAGAGGAGCAGGAATACACGGTTCCGGAAACCTTTGCGGGAGCAGAGGTACTGATCAGCAACTATCCGCAGGACGGCGCGGCAGCGGGGGTACGAAAACTGCGCGCGTATGAGGCGGTTGTTCTGGAGACAAAATAAAAAATGCAGAGGAATCTGAGGCAGAACGGACTTTTGTCACAGATTCCCGTTCTCAAAATAGGGCAAGAACTGGTAAGATAAGAAAGGGAAAAACAAAATATGAAACCATATCTGAAATTGGAGACACATCCACTTGCAAATCCCGAGAATGTGATAAAAGGCGATAAATACCGTATCACAGTACTGACAGAGCATCTTCTTCGGCTGGAATACAGTGAGGACGGTGAATTTATCGATGCAGCATCCCAGACGGTTGTAAACCGTGATTTTCCAGCAGTGGAATTTTCCGTCAAAGACACAGGCGATGAGCTGGAGCTGCGCACAAAGTATCTGCAGCTGAATTACAACAAAAAGGCATTCTCTGCAAACGGACTTTCCTGCAAAACAACGGCAGTCGGCATCAGTTCTGTACCGGCATGGCATTACGGAGATCCGACACAGGATCTTGGAGGAACGGCCCGTACGCTTGATCAGGTCAACGGAGCATGCGAACTGGAACCTGGTATCATGTCCTGGTTTGGTTCCGCTGTTCTGGATGATTCGAAGTCGCTTCTGATGACAGAGGACGGTTGGGTGACCCCGAGAAAGAAAGGAGTGCAGGATCTGTACTTCTTCGGCTATGGCTGGAATTTCCGCCTGGCATTAAAGGATTTTTATCACCTTTGCGGCAAAACTCCGATGCTTCCGAGATTTGCACTCGGAAACTGGTGGAGCCGTTACTGGCGTTACAGTGAAGCATCTTATATGAAACTGATGGAAGACTTCGACAAAGAGAACGTTCCATTCTCGGTTGCTGTTATCGATATGGACTGGCACCGTGTAGACGATGTGGATCCGAAATACGGCAGCGGCTGGACCGGCTATAGCTGGAATAAAAAACTCTTCCCGGATCCGGAGCGTTTTCTTGGAAAACTCCATGCACGCGGCATGAAGACAACACTGAATGTCCATCCGGCAGACGGAATTCGTGCGTATGAGGACTGCTATCCGGAAGTAGCAGAAGCTATGGGAGTGGATGCAAAAAAAGAAGAGCCGGTCAATTTTGACATTGCCGATCCGAAATTTGTCGATGTATATTTCGAAAAAGTCCATCATCCGATGGAAAAAGAGGGCGTCGATTTCTGGTGGATTGACTGGCAGCAGGGACAGAGTACCAAGATCGAGGGTCTTGATCCGCTGTGGATGCTGAATCACTATCATTTTCTTGACAGTGGAAGAGACGGAAAACGTCCGATGACCTTCTCCCGCTATGCAGGACCGGGCTCCCACCGCTATCCGGTCGGATTTTCCGGAGACACCCACATCACCTGGGAATCCCTGGATTTCCAGCCATACTTTACCAGCACAGCCTCCAACATCGGCTACGGATGGTGGAGTCATGATATCGGCGGCCATATGCTTGGCTACCGTGACGATGAGCTTGAAGCAAGATGGTATCAGTACGGAGTCTTTTCTCCGATCAACCGTCTGCACAGCTCTAACAGTGCCTTCAGTGGAAAAGAGCCTTGGAACTTCAGTATGGAAGTGCGCAGCACAATGGATGATTTCCTTCGTCTGCGTCATAAACTCGTACCGTATCTGTACACGATGAACTACCGTGCATGGAAAGAAGATACACCGATCGTTGTTCCGATGTATTATGATTACCCGGAGACGGTTTTCTGGGGCAAAAATCAGGCACCGAATCAGTACTTCTTCGGAAGTGAGCTGATGGTAACACCGGTGACAACGAAATGCATTCCGGAGCTGAAGCGTGCCAAGACGAAGGTATGGCTGCCGGAGGGAACCTGGTTTGATTTCTTCAACGGAATGATTTATGAGGGCGGCAGAAGTATGGATCTGTACCGTACGCTGGAGGAAATCCCGGTTCTTGCGAAAGCAGGTGCGATCATCCCGATGACAGAGAAGATCAGTGCGCTGGATGTAGAATCTAACCCGGATGAGCTGACGGTACGCGTTTATGCGGGTGCAGATAATACATTTATTCTGTACGAGGATGACAATACTTCCATGGCGTATGAGAAGAATGACTGTGCAAAAACGCCGATGACGCTCGAATGGGGTGCACGAAAATTTACAATTGCACCGGTTGAGGGCAATCAGAGCCTTGTTCCGGAAAGCAGAACATATTGCGTAGAATTCGGTGGAAGTAGTGCAAAAGAGGCAAAGGTCTTTGTAAACGGCGTGGAAGCGGATGCAGAAGTCAAAGAGAAAGACGGACTTCTTGCTATCGCAGTGGCAGATGTAAAACCACAGGATACCGTGACAATCTGTCTGCCGGAAGATACGGAGATTGCAAAGAACGATGTCATGACACGTGCGATGGATCTGCTGCTGCACGCCGAAATCAGCTACATCACCAAAGAGCAGATCGCAAATCTTCTTCACAAAGCGGACGGAAAGGTAGCAATTCTGGCTGCAGAGTTGCAGAGCATGGAACTTTCAAACGATCTGCGCGGTGCGCTGCTGGAGATCATTACGGCATAAATTGCTGCAGAAAAACACGATTTGATTTACAGAAAAAGAATTCTGTGATACGATACATACAAAGAAAAGGAAGAGAGCGTGGCAGTGGATTCTGTCAGGCTCTCTTCTTGAAATGTGAGACAGGAGGATTTTTAAACGTGGGAAAATACATCATGGCACTTGATGCCGGCACAACGAGCAACCGCTGTATTCTGTTTGATCAGAAAGGACAGATCGTAAGCCTTGCGCAGAAGGAGTTTACCCAGCGTTTCCCGAAACCGGGCTGGGTGGAGCACGATGCCAATGAAATCTGGTCCACGATGCTCGGTGTAGCCGTGGAGGCAATGCAGAAAGCGGGCGCGTCCTACGAGGATATCGCGGCAATCGGCATCACAAACCAGAGAGAGACGACGATCGTCTGGGACAAAAAGACGGGAGAGCCGGTCTACAATGCAATTGTATGGCAGTGCCGCAGAACATCGGAATACTGCGATTCCCTGATGGAGCGCGGACTGGTTGACCGTTTCCGGGAGAAAACAGGTCTTGTGATTGATGCGTATTTTTCAGCCACGAAGCTGAAATGGATTCTAGATGAAGTTCCGGGCGTGCGCGAGCGGGCGGAGCGAGGCGATCTCTATTTCGGAACAGTGGAGACGTGGCTGATCTGGAAGATGACAAAGGGAAAGGTACATGTCACCGATTACACCAACGCGTCCCGTACAATGCTGTTCAATATCCATACACTGAAATGGGATGAGGATATCTTAAAAGAGCTGAACATTCCGCTCTGTTTGCTGCCGGAAGTCCGCCCGTCGAGCTGTGTCTACGGGGAGACGGCATCCACATATTTCGGCGGCCCGATTCCGATTGCGGGAGCAGCGGGAGACCAGCAGGCGGCGCTGTTCGGCCAGACCTGCTATGCGCCGGGCGAAGCGAAAAATACATACGGAACAGGCTGCTTCCTGCTGATGAACACGGGAGAAAAGCCGGTTTCTTCGACACACGGTCTTGTTACCACGATTGCATGGGGTATCGGGGACAAGATTACGTATGCGCTCGAGGGATCCATTTTTGTCGGCGGAGCCGCAATCCAGTGGCTGCGCGATGAGATGAAGCTGATCGAGTCCTCGGCGGATTCCGAGTACATGGCGCAGAAGGTGAACGACACGAACGGCTGCTACGTCGTACCGGCGTTTACCGGCCTTGGCGCACCGTACTGGGATCAGTATGCGAGAGGAACCATTCTCGGCCTGACCCGCGGCGTCAACAAATACCATGTGATCCGCGCAACGCTAGAGTCGATCACATATCAGGTGGATGATGTCTTAAAAGCGATGGAGGCAGATTCCGGCATGAAGCTCTCCGCACTGCGTGTGGACGGCGGAGCAAGCGCCAACAATTTTCTGATGCAGTGCCAGGCGGACATCAGCCAGGCGCCGGTGGAGCGGCCGTGCTGCATCGAGACGACCGCGATGGGAGCAGCTTATCTTGCGGGACTCGCCGTCGGCTACTGGCCGGATCAGGAGACGGTAAAACAGAACGGAGCCATTGACCGTATATTTGAGCCGGAGCTCTCGAAAGAGGAGCGCGATGAGAAGATGAACGGATGGCACAAAGCAGTCCGTTACGCCGAAGGATGGGCGAAATAGAAAAAGATTTTGGAAATGCAGAAAAGGAACGGTTTCGTAATGAAAACCGTTCCTTTTCGCGTACTGTGACTTCTTGTCTACTGATGTTAAAGAATGTCGATATGTTCGCCGTTTAAAGCTTTGTTCATGCTTCGCACGGCACAGAATTTACCGCACATCGAGCAGGTATCTTCCTGTTCCGGCGAGCGGTCAGCACGGATGGCTTTTGCAGTCTCCGGGTCCAGTGCACAGTCCCACTGTGCTTCCCAATCGAGCACGCGGCGGGCGTCTCCCATCTTGTCGTCAATATCACGCGCATGCGGCACGCCTTTGGCAATGTCGGCAGCGTGTGCGGCGATTTTGCTTGCGATGATGCCCTGCTTTACGTCATCGAGGTTCGGAAGAGCCAGATGCTCTGCCGGCGTTACGTAGCACAGGAAAGCAGCGCCGTTCATAGCGGCAATTGCGCCTCCGATGGCAGCGGTGATGTGGTCATAGCCCGGTGCAATATCGGTCACAAGAGGTCCGAGGACATAGAACGGAGCGCCCATGCAGATGGTCTGCTGTACTTTCATGTTGGCCGCAATCTGATCCATCGGAACGTGGCCCGGTCCCTCAACCATAACCTGAACGTCTTTCTCCCAGGCACGTTTGGTGAGTTCGCCGAGGCGCACCAGCTCCTCAATCTGGCAGACATCCGTTGCGTCGGCAAGGCAGCCAGGACGGCAGGCGTCGCCGAGAGAAATGGTCACATCGTATTCACGGCAGATATCGAGAATCTCATCGTAATACTCGTAGAACGGATTCTCCTCGCCGGTCATGCACATCCAGGCGAACACGAGGGAGCCGCCGCGGGAAACAATATTCATTTTCCGTTTGTGTTTGCGGATCTGATCGATGGTTTTTCTGGTGATGCCGCAGTGCAGGGTGACGAAATCGACACCGTCCTCGGCATGGAGGCGGATGACGTCAATAAAATCTTTGGCGGTCAGCGTATCCAGGTCTCTCTGGTAATGGATCACACTGTCATATACCGGCACGGTGCCGATCATGGCTGGACATTCGGAGGTCAGTTTCCGCCGGAACGGCTGCGTATTGCCGTGGCTCGACAGGTCCATGATGGCTTCTGCGCCCATATTGACCGCGGAGAGTACCTTCTGCATCTCCACATCGTAATCTTTACAGTCTTTCGAAACACCGAGATTTACATTGATTTTCGTGCGCAGCATCGAGCCGATGCCCTCCGGGTCGATGCAGGTGTGCAGCTTATTGGCCGGAATGGCAACCTTTCCGCTGGCAACGAGCGGCATCAGGTCTTCCACGGCCATATACTCTTTTTCTGCGACTTTTTTCAACTCCGGTGTTACAATGCCGCGGCGTGCGGCGTCCATCTGTGTTGCGTAATTGCGTTCCATTTGTTGTTCTCCTTTATTTTCAAAATCAGATCCGGTAAGCGTGGTTCAGCGGTCCCGAGCCGTGGCCGAGATCCATCATGCTCGCGAGTGCGCCCGAAATATACTCTTTTGCGGCGGAAATGGCATCCGGAAGGGAAAGCCCCTTTGCGAGCCCCGATGCGATGGCGCTGGAGAGTGTACAGCCGGTGCCGTGTGTGTTCGGATTGTCGATGCGTTTTCCGGTGAACCAGGTAAATGTGCTGTTGTGATATAAAAGATCGTTGGCATCATTGATACTGTGGCCGCCCTTTAACAGAACGGCACAGCCGCAGGAATCCCCGATCTCTTTTGCGGCGCGTTCCATATCGCTTTCCGACTGGATTTTGATGCCGGAGAGAACTTCTCCCTCTGGGATATTCGGTGTGATGACTTCAGCCAGAGGAAAGAGCAGTTTTTTCATCAGGTCAGGCACGCCGCCCGAAGCGAGCGCGGAGCCGCTTGTAGCGACGAGGACCGGGTCCACAACGATGTGTTTGGCCTGGTAGAAGCGAAGCCGTTCGGAGATGACTTCGATCAGTGCCGGGGAGGATACCATACCGATTTTGACGGCGTCCGGGAAGATGTCCGTAAAGACGGCGTCAAGCTGTGCGGCCAGAAACTCCGGTGTTACATCGAAAATACCGGAAACTCCGGTGGTGTTCTGGGCGGTGAGTGCGGTAATTGCCGACATGGCGTAAACTCCGTTTGTGATCATGGTTTTGATGTCTGCCTGAATGCCGGCGCCTCCGCTGGAATCACTTCCCGCGATTGTTAATGCTGTTTTCATGTTTTTCGCGTCCATGAGAATTACTCCTTTGCATTACTTTTCTTTTTGGACAGGCGACAAAGAAAGTGGTGCCCCCAGTCTGCCGCCTGGTGTGAGGATGAATGGTTACGTAAAATTATTTGTTTTCCAGCATGCGCAGAGTCTGTTCTTTCAGATCCTTCGTTGCGGAAACAATGTCTTTCTGTGCAAAAATGGCACTGATGACGGCGATGCCGCAGATGCCGCTGCCGGAAAGCTCCGTCACGTTATCGCGTGTGATGCCGCCGATGGCGATGACAGGGATTTTAACGGCATTGCAGATAGCAGTCAGCGTTTCGTGGCTGACATCCTCCGCATCCGCCTTGGAACCGGTGTGGAAGACCGCGCCGACGCCGAGGTAATCTGCCCCGCGCTGCTCGGCGAGAATGGCCTGTTCCACGGTCTGCGCCGAAACGCCGATGATCTTGTCCGGGCCAAGCTTTGCACGGACATCGCCGGCCTCCATATCGCTCTGGCCGACATGAACGCCGTCCGCATCCATCTTAGCTGCGATTTCCACGTTATCGTTGATGACGAAAGGAACATGGTATGCGGCACAGAGTTTTTTCAGTTCCAGTGCCTCTTCCATAAAGTGATCCTGGTCAAGATTTTTTTCGCGGAGCTGGATAAACGTTGCGCCGCCCTGCAGAGCCTTTTCCACCTGGCTGTACAGTGTCTCGCCGTTCAGCCAGCTGCGGTCTGTCACAGCATATAAAAGCAGGCCTTTTTTATCGCACTTCATACTTTGCACCTTTCTCCAGCGTCTCGCCGTCCATGTGGTAGATGGCGTCGATGATGCGGTTCCGGTAGGTGGAGTTGCCGTCTTCCGGTTTCATATGGCTCCAGCCGATCTCGCCGGCAAGTCCCATCGCGCAGACAGCGGCAGCAGCGGCTTTTAACGGCTCGTCCGGGTTGGCAACGAGGTAAGCGGTCATCATGCCGGAGAGCTGGCAGCCTGTTCCGGTGATGCTTCCCATCTCGGCGCGTCCGTTGCGGATCACGTAGCAGGTGTCAGCATCGGCAACGAGGTCGATCGCTCCTGTGATGGCGACAACACAGTTGTGGTCTTTCGCAAAGTTTTTTGCAAAAGCAACGGCGCTGTCGAGGTTTTCGTCTGTTACTTTATCGGCAACGTCTGCGTCAACACCCTTTGTCGTTCCGCTTCCGAGTGCCAGTGTTTTGATTTCGGAAATATTTCCGCGGATGACGGTGAACGGGATTTTTTCCATCAGTCCGACTGCGGTCGAAGTACGTAAGTGGCTTGCGCCTGCGCCGACTGGATCGAGCAGGATTTTGTGGCCGAGCGAAGCTGCTTTTGCACCGGCACGGTACATGCCGTCGATGCTCGTTCTGTGCAGCGTTCCGATGTTGATGTTCAGACCGCCGCAGATGGAGGTGATATCCTCGACATCCTCCGGTTCATCGGACATGATCGGGCTTGCGCCGCATGCCAGCAGAATATTGGCGACATCGTTTACCGTAACGTAATTTGTGATGTTGTGTACGAGAGGGGTTGTTTTTCTGACATTGTCAAGACAAGTGCCTAACATAATTTTTTGTTCCTCCTGTGTGAGTATTTTTGCAGAAGCAAATTCCCTTGTGATACTGGAAGAACCTGTTGATGATGTGTTCATAGAGATTAAAAAAGCAGATATACGTGGAGGTATATCTGCAGAAAATGTGCATATCGTATCTCCCTACGTTGGCATTACCCAAATCAGGTTCAGGGTCTAGGAGATGCATCCTACTCTCAGCCCGCTTCGCACGCGAGCTCCCCTTTGCTTTCTGCAGACAATTATATACGTATAAAAACAATTGTGCAAGAGAAAAACGGAAGATTTAAAAAAATTTCAGAAAAATAAAAAAGACATGCAAAATATTGGAAATGTAATGTTATTTGGGTTGACAGAGAAAATAATATCAGCGTAAAATGAAGTATAAAATATGCGTGGAAGACGGGTGAAACGATGGAAGAACAAAGAAGCTTGAACTCTACCAGGACAGCCCGGAATACACCTTCGACCTGATCCTCATGAACGTGCATATCGCAAAGCCGATTAATGCGGAATTACTGAAAAAGAAAATTGCAGAGTATTGCAGGTGAAAAGAAGTGCCCCTGCCCGGCATCTGATGTGTGCCGGGCAGGGGCTTTTGATGTACGAATCTTATTTTTCTTCCTCCGGGTACGTATAGCCCCAGGTTCTGCGGAAGGAGGTCATCAGATCCATGACGTCCTTCGTGTAGTCGAGGTGCATGGCAGATACATCTCCATTGATGGCGCGTTCCATGTCGGCGAGCTCATAGGCGAGTGCATCGGCGTTGTCACCGGCTTTGATGATTTTGGATTCGCCAGTGGAAGCGTCTGTGATTTTTGCTTCCCAGGCACGCGGGTACTCCATGATCTCGATAAATCCGTTCTCACAGGAAACCATGCCGCGTTTCGGCTGTTTGGAGTGGAGAGAGAGCATCACACTTGCCATCTGTCCTTCCTGATTGGTGAGAAGGAGGCCGGCCTGCTCGTCCACACCGGTCGGAGCGGGCTTTACCTGGGAAAGGAGCTGATCCGGCTTGGAGTCGAAGAACCAGCGGATGAAGGAGAGTGCGTATACGCCGATATCAAGCATCGCGCCGCCTGCGAGATTCCGGTTGAAGAAGCGGTTCTTCATGTTGTACTCTTTGAAACTGCCGAAGTTCATCGTGATCAGATTGACTCTGCCGAGACGGCCGGAGTCGAGAAATTTTTTCAGCTCTTTGTAGATCGGCATATGGTAAATCGTCATTGCCTCTCCGATGATGACACCTTTTTCTTTCGCAAGCGCTATGGCCTCGTCGAGCTCGTCACTGTTCAGTGTAATCGATTTCTCAACGAGAATGTGTTTTCCATTGGCAATCGCCTCTTTCATAAAGCCAAGATGCGTGTTGTGCGGCGTCGTGATATAAATGACATCGACCTCCGGATCGGTAAACATCTCATGGAAATCATCGTAAACTTTTCCAATTCCATATTTCTCCGCAAAAGCAGCCGCCTTCTCATGGGTCCGGTTGCCGACCGCGTAAATATTCTTTCCGTTTTTCTGCAGTGCGACCGCCATTTCATTTGCAATCACACCGCATCCGAGTACAGCCCATTTGATTTCTTTCATCGTGAGATTCTCCTATCGTATCTATTTCGCCCAGAGCGGTTCTTCGCTTCCGCTGTAGTCAAACCGTCCGTCGTTTTTCTCTTCCAGTGCTTTGATCATATGGTACGTAAATTCATTGTAAGGCGTTGGAATTCCCAGCTCTTTTCCCATGCGGATCAGCGCACCCGAGAACATATCAATTTCCGTATGGCGTCCCGCATCGAGATCCTGGTGCGTCGACTAGCGCGCCGTCGGCGGAACCGCACTTCCGCGTCCCGAGGAGACATCCGCCTTGTTGATATCAATTCCCTTTGCCTCCGCAATCGCCATCAGTTCTGCGCGGAGTCCGTCGCTGATCGCCTTCATATGCACACTGTCGCGGTAGCAGCCGACCCCGGCACCGAGAATAGCCTGCGGCAGGTTATTGCAGACATTCAGCCGGAATTTGCTCCATATTTCCTCTAAAATACAATCGGTTGCCCGGTAATGCAGCCCTGTGCCGGAGAACAGATCCAGAACAGCCTGCACACGCTCACTGTCGTACGGCGCCGAAACTTCGCCGAAAATGATGCCGAGCGTCGCCTCAGGGTTGAAAACGTAGCCGTCATTCTCTTTATGAGAAGCTACTTTGATAACAGCATGAAGCAGATGCTCCGCACCGGCTTTTTCCGCGATGATCTCCTCGCTGTCCACGCCGTTCATCAGACTCATGATCACAGTATTCTCGCCGGTAACGGCAGTAATATCGTCAAGAGCCCCCGGCAGTGCGCCGTATTTGAGCGAGACGATCAGAAAATCCACGCCGTGTGCCTCTTCCGGTGTCCATACCTCCGGGTGATAAACCGTATCGTTAATTTTGCATCCTTTGTTTTTCAGACGCTTCGCCCGTTCCCCGGACGCGATAACGCCAAGCCGGATGTCCTTTTTCTCCGAAAGCCCCCAGATCACATAAGACCCAACCGCTCCGGCGCCCAGAACAGCAACTGATTTTATTTTCATAATAGCCTCCTTTGTAACTGTTTGAATTATCCTTACTATAACAAATTTTGCGGAGATCCTCAATTTGTTTTTCAAAATAGAAAATTTCGGAAAAGGAAGCCTAAATGTGTTGACGGAGCGATAAGGTAGATTGTAGAATGAAAAGAAAATGTACGAAGACAAAATCCGGACGAAAGAAGAACAGAAGGCAAAAGAAAAACAAGAGAAGAAATAAGAAACGAAATTCGAACGTTTCTCCTTCGTTTTTTGCACGCATTTTTACCGGGAAATCATATTCTAAGGTTAGAATGAAAAAACAGGAGAATCTGTTGATGAAAGGAAAATGGCTGACAGGTGCGCTTGTACTGGCAATGGCGGCAGTGACGCTGGCGGGATGCGGGGCAAAAGATGAGACAAAAGAAAAAGTGGAGCAGGTGACATTAAATGAGGTTGCCCACTCCATTTTTTACGCCCCGCAGTACGTGGCAATTGAGGAGGGGTATTTTGCGGACGAGGGCATTGATCTGACGCTGATAACAGGATTTGGTGCAGATAAAGTGCTGACGGCGATGATTTCCGGCGAAGCGGATATCGGGTTTATGGGGCGGAGGCAACCGTCTACGCGTACCTCGAGGGAACCGCAGACCCGGTTGTGAACTTCGCGCAGCTGACGCAGCGGGCGGGAAACTTTGTTGTGGGAAGAGAGAAAGACAATTCGTTTACCTGGGAGAAATTGAAAAACAAAGAGGTATTAGGGGGAAGAAAAGGCGGTATGCCGGAAATGGTCTTTGAGTATGTTCTGGCGCAGAAAGGGATTGATAAAAAAGACGTAAATATCAACCAGAGCATCGATTTTGGTTCCACAGCTGCCGCGTTCTCCGGCGGGCAGGGGGATTATACGATTGAATTTGAACCGTCCGCGACACTGCTCGAGCAGAAGGGCGACGGCTATGTCGTGGCATCGGTCGGAACGGAATCCGGGTATGTGCCGTATACGTCGTACAGCGTCAAACAGAGTTATCTGAAAACGCACGGCGCAACCGTAGAAAAATTCACGAAGGCACTGCAGAAGGGAATGGACTTCGTGCAGACGCACACACCGGAGGAGATTGCAGAAGTGATTGCGCCGCAGTTTGCAGAAACCGAGCTGGAAACCATCACCGCGATCGTGCGCCGCTACTATGAGCAGGATACGTGGAAAGAAAATCTGATCTTTGAGGAAGAAAGTTTTGATCTTCTGCAGGAGATTCTGGAGCAGGCGGGAGAGCTGGAGAAAAAGACACCGTACAAGACACTTGTGACAACAAAATACGCCGAAGAGGCCGCCGCCAAAGGCTGATTCCGGCGGAATAGAAAAGCGAAAAAAGACAGAAAAAGACACTTTTCGACATTCGTCGACAAACAGCGACATTTAATTCAAAAAAAATAAAGAAAATTGCAAAAGAAAAGCAGAAAAATAGAGAAAAAGTATTGCAAAAAAGTAAATTTTGTTGCATACTATGGGTGTCGCATATATTTTTTACAACACAGGCATACGGAGGCGAACAGACATGAAAGTAGGTTTTATCGGCGGCGGCAACATGGCGAGTGCCATGATTGGCGGAATGATCCAAAAAGGAGTTGTATCTGCAGATGACATTCTGGTATCGGTCCGCACGGAGAAAAGTGTGGAACGCTTGACCAACCAGTTTGGAGTCCAGGCGACTACGGAGAACGAAGCGGTCGTAGCCGGATCCGATCTTGTATTCCTTGCAGTAAAGCCAAACCAAATAAAAAATATAATAAACCTCGTCAAAAACTTCATCTCACCCGAGAAGATTATCGTATCGATTCTTCCCGGTAAGTCTTTACAATGGCTGGGTACAGAAATCGGAAAACCAACAAAGTTAATTCGCACCATGCCAAATACACCAGCACTCGTCGGAGAAGGAATGACCGGCGTCTGTGCCAATGATCTCGTGACGGAGGAAGAGCTGCAGCTCGTTTTAACCCTCCTGAAAAGCTTTGGCCGCGCAGAAGTTGTTCCGGAGTATCTGATGGATACCGTCACAGGTGTCAGCGGAAGCTCGCCGGCGTACGTATTTCTTTTCCTGGAGGCTCTTGCAGATGCGGCCGTAGCCGAAGGAATGCCGAGAAAACAGGCATATGAATTTGCTGCACAGTCTGTCCTTGGAAGCGCCAAAATGCTTCTCGAGACAGGAATGCACCCGGGAGAATTAAAAGACATGGTCTGCTCGCCAGGCGGAACCACCATCGAAGCGGTTGCCGTACTGGAGCGGGAGAAACTGAGAAGTGCTGTTATTGATGCAACACGAGCCTGCATCCGGAAATCAAAGGGAGTGGATTAGAAGGAGCAGCACCGCCGCTTTGACAGAATGACGCTAATGTGAAAGCAGCAAAAATAAAGAATGTATGCACAAAAAAACAAACCAAAACAAGCAAAAAGCAAGCACAAAAAAGAGTAAAAAAACAAACGAGCGGAAAAATCCCGGCAGCCGTGGAAAAGGCACCGGGATTTTTTCTGGTAATTTATAGTTTTTTTCCTTTACTGAGCGTACTGTTGTGATAATCGGAAGAATAGGTTACATCCTTTCCAAACCATACCGGAGGAACAAAGGCGTTTGCGGATGCTTCGTCCGGAAACTCCACCTCTGCGAGGTAAAGGCCTTCATACGGCGCATCAAAGACATCGAGCTCGATCGTCAGATCTGTTCCGGTAAGCGGCAGCAGATAGCGTGTTTTTGAGATGAGAACGCCGTCTGCCTTTTCCCGCAGATGCAGGTAGGATTCCTTTGTGAGCGGAAGATTATACTCTTCACGCACCATCAGCCCTTTTGACTTGTAGGTCAGATAATATTCGTCGTCAGAGCGGCGGATGCGGACAACCGGTTCGGTGGAAAGATAGCCCTGCTCGATTTTTTTACATGGATAGCTTGTAAGATTTTCCGGAAGCTGATCCAGAAGGTATTTGCGTTCGATTTCCATAAAAGAGACTCCTTCTCGTGATTGCATCACTGCTTTTTTCAAGAGTTTACCATGCTTTTCCCGTGATGTTAAGCGAAATCCGGCTTTTTGCGAAAAAAGTCCTGAAATTTTTATGAAATGCAAGCATTCTGCGGAAAAATGTGGTATAATAGCGGCGGTTTGTTACAAAGAAAAGCAGAGAATATCACGTGACAAAACACACGAGACTGATCATACAACACAGGAGGACAAAACCATGGCAAAGATTTATGTATTTCTGGCAGACGGATGTGAAGAGATTGAGGCACTGACCCCGGTGGATCTGCTGCGCAGAGCCGGAG
>OJRW01001807.1_pt1 | contig 16000 bp, 12 predicted proteins | sample 1599231 | NCBI WGS metagenome assembly OJRW01 (sample SAMN04168656, study PRJEB22393) | human gut metagenome | biome: human gut microbiome; feature: stool | host: Homo sapiens | collected 2014-03-17
GATACCTACCCTGTGTAGTCCCTTGTAAACTGTACTTTGGCAAGCTTCAAATCCTTTTTAAACTGATTGGTAAACTAAATGTCGTATTTCATACATCGAGAGCTGCCTTAAGCGCATCCATACTGGAATAATGCGGAGTAGAAGGATCCTTCATCATTTTTCTGCCTTCCTCAATGGCAGCGGCTGTCGTATCATTCGGTACTTCCAGTTTTAATTCAAAAGGAATACCATGCTCACGGATAGCGGTTCTCAGGAACATATTTACAGCAGTTGTCATATTCAGACCAAGCTCATTGAAGATTTCCTCCGCCTGGTCCTTGATTGCCTTGTCTGTACGAATATTTAAATTAGTTGTTGCCATACAGAACACCTCCATTCAAGTATAGTATACTCAAATGTGTGTCTAATATCAACACACTGTCATTATATAAGATGCATAAATTCTGCTAAAATGCATCAAAATCCATCTGTGCGGAAGGACTCCGGAATCAATGCAAGCTCCAGATCTCCGTCATAGCCACAGTTATTATTGATCACGTAATACAACACCGCCATCATCGTAAAAATTCTATGGCTCGCCGTTTGCATCCAGTGAGATCGATACGGAGCCTGGCATTGGAACCGGTGTTCCGAAGGTGGGTGTGGAATATGCTTTACCTTTTGCGGAGAAAAAAATAATTTTTGAAGTGAAATAGCAATGATACGGAAAATGATACCATACTTTAGTAAAATATCACAAAAAACAAACGCAGATTTTGTAATGGGTTACACGCTTAACCTTTGTAAAATACACTTTTCTGTTGTACCATATGATCAGAATATAAAAAAGGGTAACTATTCAGAGCCAATGTCACTTAGTTACGAAAAAAGAGGAGATTGATATGGCACAGAACAGGGTTCGGATTGCGGATGTTGCAGATTCGTTAGGTCTTAGTACAGCGACTGTCTCAAAGGTGATTCATGGAAAAACAGAAAAGATTTCGGATGAAACGGTGAAACGTGTCCAGCAGGAGCTTGAACGCTCAGGGTATATCCCAAATATGGCAGGCATTCTGCTTGCGAGAAATAATTCAAGAATCATCGGTGTGGTGGTGAATGACAATGAAAAGTATGAAGGCCGGGTTTTAGAGGATGGATTTGTGATGTCATCCTTGAATGCTCTTTCCCATGAGGTAAATGAAAAAGGATATTTTCTTATGATAAAAACGACATCTGACATCAGTGAGATTCCGGTGTTTGCATCCATGTGGAATATGGATGGGCTGATTCTGATGGGCTTTTGTGAAGTCGATTATGAGAAGCTGAGAAACCAGATGAGGATATCGTTTGTGGTGTATGACGGTTATTTTGAAAAATGCTCTTAGGTAGTAAAATCTTATGTATCAGAAAGGATAAAGATAAACCGGTATGGTCGTTGCATTTCAGTAAAATTACGATTAAGGATTATCTGATCATGATTATGCCGATTCTAATCAGTGAGTTTTTGTGGAGCCTCGGACAGAATGTGGAGTCTGCTGTCTATGGTCATCTGGGAAAATCAAACCTGGCAGCATACACACTTACCTGTCCGATACAGGGGCTTATTGTAGGAGCACTTAGTGGATTGTCGGCGGCTGCAGGTGTGATGGTTGGCAAGAGGCTTGGCAGGAAAGAATATGATGAGGCATACACAGAATCGAAGAAGATCATGTATGCAGGCTTGGCAGGAGCGGTAGCCGTATCGACATTGCTTATTCTTCTGGCAGGAGTATATACCGGATTATATCGTGTGGATGACAGCGTAAAAGCACTTGGAAAGATCCTGCTTATTGTATTTGCCCTGTATGCACCGGTCAAGGTGGAAAATATGATACTTGGCGGTGGAATTGTAAGAAGCGGCGGCAATACCAAAATCATTATGGTGATTGATATTGTTGGCACATGGTGCATCGGAATCCCACTGTGTCTGCTTGCAGCGTATGTATTTAAGTGGGGCATCGTTGGTGTGTATACATTGCTCACCACGGAAGAAATATTCAGGCTGGTTGTATCGCTTGTTATTTTTAAGAGGCGCAAGTGGATGATTAGTTTGTCGAATTGACTTTTGCTGTCAGGTTTCGGATATAAAGGATGATAAAAATTCTTTCATTTTTATTTTGCAGCAAATGAAAAAGATGCAATTTCTGATTTTTATGGTATATTGGGAATAAAAAGATGTGATCGTTTATGCATACACAAAACAGAAAGGAGTCCGCCATGGATATAACAGGAGTAGGAAACCTATCATATTTATATAATTATGGAATTTCGGACAGCGATACCAGACATGTCACAGGAAAAGAAAACGGCATCGGAAGCGTAGATGAAAATGGAAAACAGAAGGAATGCCAGACCTGTAAAAACCGCAAATATGTCGACGGATCAGATGAAGCAAATGTATCGTTTAAGAGTGCCGCGCATGTTTCCTAAAAAGATTTAAAGGTAACCGATGGGATAAAGGCGCGGGAGGATCATGTGGATATGCAGGTGTAGGTGATGTATGTAGTTTACACTGACTAACGGGTATAACAGCTGTTGCCCTGTATGCACCAGTCAAAGTTGAAAATTGCATAAATGGCAGAAATATGTTACCATAAACATAGACTATTGACAGAAGGTATATGGGGTGGAAGCGATGGAAAAACAGGAATTTTGCATGGAAAAATCTCAGATATTTCAGGAGATGATCAGTCGTATTTCAAAATTATCTCAGGACAGTTATTTAATGGTTACTGATATGCAGCATAATTTAACATTTGTTCCAGAAAGTACTGCAGAATTTCTGGGGATTCCATCGGGATGGTGTGAAGATGGATATAAAATAGTGCTGGAAAAGAGCGTACACCCATATGACTGCCCGGAATATACGGAAGAGATGAAAAAACGTCTGCGGGGGATCAATCTGGAGAACGATCTGTACATCCGTATGGGAAAAGACAAAAAGTATGTGATGACGCAGATTATAACGGATATGATTTTAGAGCAGGGCAAAAACAGATATTTTATTGTTCTGCTTCGGAATCAGAATGTGATTCCGGAAATTGATCCGCTGACCGATCTTTATGGTCAGGTCAAATTTGAAAAAGATATTGTGGATTATATTCAGCAGGGACGAAAAGTAGCTGTTTTGGAAATTGAAATTGATCATATGAATGATATCAATATATTGTACGGAACAAATTACAGCGACCGGATTCAAAAGGTTCTTGCATACCGGTTTATTTACATGATGGATGCGGATAAAGCAGTTTATCGTATGGGAAATTCCAATTACGCATTTATTTTGAGGGATGCCAGCCGTGAAGAGGCTGCGGCATTTCTGGAGAAGATTCGCGCACGGCTGGAGGAAAGTGTCGTCTTGGAAAACAACCATTTTGACCTGAAGATATATGCCAGCGGGATAATTCTTGATCATTATGAGGGAGAAATTTCCACGGTACAGAGTAAGCTGGAATATGTTTTAGGAAAAATGCGTACCAGACGGGATCATAAGTTAATGTTCTTTAATGATCTGGTACAGATCAATGGGGACGTGGATCTGGATCTGATGAAGATAATTCATCAGTCTGTGCTGAACCAATGTGACGGATTTTATGTGGAGTATCAGCCTGTCGTACATGCACAGACAGGAGAGATTGCTGGAGCGGAAGCACTGGTCCGTTGGAAAAAGGAGCCATATGGTATTGTGCCACCGGGAATGTTTATTGACTGGCTGGAAAGCAATCCATGTATGTATGATCTGGGAAATTTTGTTTTGAAACAGGCATTGACGGATGCTGTGGAGTTTCGAAAATCAAATCCGGATTTTTTTATTAATGTCAATATGTCCGCAAAACAGCTGGAAAGGAAAACGTTCTGTGGTGTTGTCATGGCATTGTTGAAAGAAACCGGTTTTCCGGCGGGGCAGTTGTGTCTGGAACTGACAGAGCGGTGTAGAAGCATGCCGGTCAGCGTTATGGAAGAAAAACTGTTGTACCTCAAACAACATGGAGTGAGACTTGCAATGGATGATTACGGTACGGGAAGTGCTTCTTCAAGTGTCCTGTTACAGACCCCGATGGATGAGATAAAGATTGACATGAGTTTTATCCGTGGAATTACGGATAATCAGACCAAACAGGCACTGGTGCGCAGCATGGTTGATTTTGCGAATGAAGCGGATTTAAAGAGCTGCCTGGAAGGGGTAGAGGATGAAAAGCTGCAGAATTATCTGCGTTCCTTTGGAGCCACGTGGTTTCAGGGGTATTATTATTCCAGACCGGTTCAGGCAGCTGCAATGCAAAAATTGTTAAACATGGAAAATTGATAATTAGTCGGCGATGAGCAGATCAACGCCGGCTTTTTCATAAATTTCTTTTGTATTTTCGGATAATCCGGAGTCGGTGATTACCAGATTCAGATCATCAATAGAGGCATAGCTGGAGATGGATGAGGTGTCAAATTTGGTGTGGTCAATCAATGCAATTGTTTTAGCAGAAGCCTTGATACACATGCGTTTTAAATCTGCTTCGTAGATGCTGAAATCGGTAAGTCCGTTTTCAACGGAGAAGCCACGTGCAGAGACAAATGCAATGTCCGTATGAATTTTCTGTAGCAGATCCACACCGAGGAGACCTTCAATGGAAGAAGAGGCAGAGGTAACGATTCCGCCGGTCAGGATAACGGTGATCCCGGGGATATCCTTCAGAGCCAGTGCAAGGTCAATGCCGTTTGTGATAACGGTAAGTTCTGTAAAGCCGGTCAGTTTCATGCCAAGTGTATAGGCAGTGGAGCTGGCATCTAAAAAGATGCACATGTGATCTTTTACCATGTGGATGGCATTTGCGGCAATTGCCTCTTTTTCTTTTTTATTTTCCAGTGCACGTTCATGAAAGAAATAGGCTTTTCCGGTAAGTTCTTTATTGTCTGCGGAGTTATCGTGGTAGAGTGCGCCTCCATGTGTTTTGGTCAGAAGTTTTTCTTTATCCATCTGGTTTAAATCGGTACGGATGGTTGTGGTGGAAACTCCAAGCATTTCACTGAGTTCATTTGTGGTTGCTTTTCGGTTTTGTTTCAAATATTCCAATATAAGTTTCTGACGTTCTAATTGCAGCATGATGATTTTTTATACTCCTTTATATTTACGAAAACACAGATTTCGAAAGTTTATATATAGGATACTATACATCGGAATTGCATTTTTTGCCAGTGAAAAGTGAAAACAAAAAAATTTGCAAAGAAGTGGATGAAAATCAGCAGCTGTGGTATGATAAGAAAAAAGCATAAGGAGGGGTTTTTATGCTAAAAGAGTGGGAAAAATCCGAAAAACCATCGGAGGAGGAAATTAAGGCACGGCTGGAAGCGGTAAAAGAGAAACTGGCACGGCAGCAGCTTTTGATTAAAGAAAAAAAAGTACCGGTTCTTGTTGTGCTTGAAGGCTGGGGAACGGCCGGAAAAGGTTATGCAATCGGCCAGATCATCCAGAATATTGATCCGCGTTTCTTTAAGGTGGTATCGATGCAGAAAAAGACGGAGGATGACAAGAGAAAACCGTTTTTGTACCGGCATTTTGCCAAAATTCCGGAAGCCGGACAGTTTGTATTTCTGGATACGGCATGGATGGATGAGATTACGGAGGAGCGTCTGCACGGAACCATTTCCGAGGATGTATATGCCAACCGGATTGAAAGTGTCCGCCGGTTTGAACGGCAGCTTACAGACAATGGCTATCTGGTCATGAAATTCTTTCTGCATATTTCAAAAAAGGAACAGTCACAGCGTATTGCACAGCTGGAGCATCAGAAGGACACAACATGGCGTGTCAGCAAAAAAGATCTGTGGCAGAATGAACATTATGAGAAATGTATGGATGTATTTTCCGGATATCTGAAAAATACAAATATGCCATCCGCACCCTGGTATATCATTGATGCAAAGTCCAGAAAATGGACAGAAGTACAGATTCTTGAGACGCTTACCCAGGGAATTGAGATTGCTCTGAGCAATCACCAGATGGCGGTTCCGCTTCTGCAGAATGTATTTCCGTTGAAAAAAATGCCGCTTCTTTGTGACATTCCGTTGGACAAGTGTATGGAGGAGGATGTCTATAAAAAGGAATTAAAGCAGCTTCAGCAGAGACTTGGAGAACTGCACAATCGTCTGTATCGTAAGAAAGTGCCGGTCATCATTGCCTATGAAGGGTGGGATGCAGCCGGAAAAGGCGGAAATATCAAGCGGATTACGGGAGCACTTGATCCGCGTGGATATGAGGTTCATCCGATTGCAAGTCCCGAGCCGCATGAGAAAGCAAGACATTATCTGTGGCGTTTCTGGACAAGGCTTCCGCGTACCGGGCATATTGCAATCTTTGACCGAACGTGGTATGGGCGTGTGATGGTCGAACGTCTGGAAGGGTTTTGCAGCGAGAATGACTGGATGCGTGCGTACAATGAAATTAATGAGTTTGAGAAGGAACTGCACGACTGGGGAGCCGTGATCATCAAATTCTGGGTGCAGATCGACAAAGATACGCAGCTTGCCCGTTTTACCGATCGGCAGAACACGCCCGAAAAGCAATGGAAGATTACAGAGGAAGACTGGCGCAACCGTGATAAGTGGGATGCGTATGAGGGGGCAGTCAATGAGATGATTCAAAAGACGAGCACTACCTATGCACCGTGGCATATCTTAGAATCCGTAGATAAAAAATATGCACGGATTAAAGCATTAAGGATCGTGATTGCTGAACTGGAAAAAGTGTTAGACTGACTGGAAAAATAAAAAAGGAATACCCCGGCAAACGGAATTTCCGTTGCCGGGGTATTTTTGCGACTTATGATGAAACATCGCAGAATTATGAATTTGCTTTTTTCAGGTTTTTCTGTGCTGTAGAAAGCATCAGCTTGATACGGTTGAGCTGGTTAACTTCTGATGCACCCGGATCATAATCGATTGCAACGATATTTGCGCCTGGATATTCGTGACGAATTTCCTTAATGACACCTTTACCGACGATATGGTTTGGCAGGCAGGCAAATGGCTGCGCACAGACGATGTTGGTTGCTCCCTGTGCAATCAGTTCAAGCATTTCTCCAGTTAAGAACCAGCCTTCGCCGGTCTGGTTACCGCAGGAGACGATATGCTCTGCCTGTTTTGCCAGATCCTGAATATATGCAGTTGGCTCAAAATGTTTACTCTTTGCAAGTTCATCCCTTGCATCCTTGCGCAGCCACTCAAAGAAGCGGATGAGCATATTGTTGATGCGCTTGGATTTTGCGGTAGCTCCAAGATAATCCGCCTTGAAATTCTGATTGTAGCAGCAGTACAGTAAGAAATCGGTCAGATCCGGTACGACTGCCTCCGCACCTTCGGATTCGAGCAGGTCTACAATATAGTTGTTGGCAGCCGGAAGGAACTTGACAAGGATCTCTCCAACCACACCGACACGCGGCTTTTTCTCATCCGTCATTGGCAGATTGTCAAAGTCGCGGATGATCTGACGGCACATTTTGCGATATTTACGGTGGGACAGAATCTTGGTGTTGCCAACAAAGTCAATGACACGTTTTTTCCATTTTTCGTGTAATGCGTTGGCAGATCCCGGTACCTTTTCGTATGGGCGCACACGGTAGAGACAGCGCATGAAGATGTCTCCGAATTCCAGAGCGTACAGACCATGCTGGATCAGGCTTGGTGTGAGTTTAAATCCCGGATTTTTCTCCAGACCGACCATGTTGATGGAGATGACCGGAATATCCGGGTGGCCGGCTTTGGTCAGTGCACGGCGGATAAATCCAATGTAGTTGGTCGCACGACAGCCACCACCGGTCTGTGAGATCAGGATTGCTGTTTTGCTCAGGTCATATTTGCCGGACATTACCGCGCTCATAATCTGTCCGATGACAATCAGGGACGGATAACATGCATCGTTATTTACATACTTTAAACCGACATCGACACATTCTCTGGCCGGAACATCCGGGATGACCAGATTGTAGCCTGCGGCACGGAATGCCGGAACGAGAAGTTCAAAATGGATCGGTGACATCTGTGGACAGATGATGGTGTAATCTTTACGCATTTCCTCGGTAAAGATAACGCGCTCGTAATTTGCCGGCTTGATTTCGCGCTTTTCATGTTTTTTCTCTTTGACACGAATTGCAGCCAGAAGCGAACGGATACGGATACGGGCAGCACCGAGGTTGTTGACTTCATCAATCTTTAAGCATGTATAAATTTTTCCGGAATTGGTCAGAATATCGCTGACACAGTCGGTTGTTACGGCATCCAGTCCGCAGCCGAAGGAGTTCAGCTGGATGAGGTCCAGATCATCCCTGGTCTTAACGTAGTTTGCGGCGGAGTACAGCCGGCTGTGGTACATCCACTGATCCATGACAATAAGCGGGCGTTCCAGATTCCCCAGATGGGAAATGGAATCTTCTGTCAGTACACACATACCGTAGGAAGTAATCATTTCCGGAATACCGTGATTGATTTCCGGATCAACATGGTATGGACGACCGGCCAGCACGATACCGCGGCGATGGTGTTCTTCCATATATTTCAATACTTCTTCGCCCTTCTTTTGCATCTCCAGACGGGTCATGGCAAGTTCTTTCCAGCCTTCGGATACGGCATCACGTACTTCGGCTTCTGGAATATGGAATTCTTTCTTAAAACAGTCTACGAGCTGTTTGGAAAGGACTTCTTCGTTTGTAAACGCCATGAACGGGTTTAAGAACCGCATCTGTCCACTCGTAATTTCCTCAACATTGTTTTTAATGTTTTCGGAATAAGAAGTTACGATCGGGCAGTTGTAGTGGTTGTTTGCATCCGGAAACTCGTTGCGCTCGTAAGGAATCGCCGGATAGAAAATAAAATCTACATTCTGGTGGATCAGCCAGGAAATATGACCGTGCGCCAGTTTCGCCGGGTAGCATTCGGATTCGCTTGGAATAGAATCAATGCCGAGTTCGTAGATTTTTCGTGTGGACTGCGGAGAGAGAACCACACGGAAACCGAGCTTCTTAAAGAACGTTGCCCAGAACGGATAGTTTTCATACATGTTCAGTACACGCGGAAGTCCGACGGTTCCGCGGGTTGCTTCGGCTTCTGACAGAGGTTCATAAGCAAAAATACGTTTGTTCTTATATTCGAAGAGGTTTGGAATATTCTCTTTGTTTTTTTCTTTTCCAAGTCCGCGCTCACAGCGGTTTCCGGTAATATACTGACGGTTGTCTGAAAACTTATTGATCGTCAGCAGACAGTGGTTTGTACATCCCTGGCAGCGTGCAAGCTTGGTAGTGTAGGACAGTTTATTGATCTGTTCAATGGACAGCATCGTCGTCTGATAGCCGGCTTCGTGACGTTCACGGGCAATCAGTGCGGCACCGAAAGCACCCATGATTCCGGCAATGTCCGGACGGGTTGCGTGGACACCGGCAATTTTTTCAAAACTGCGCAAAACGGCGTCATTGTAGAAAGTACCACCCTGAACAACAATATTTTCTCCCAGATCTTTGGCATCGGACAGTTTGATCACCTTAAATAATGCGTTTTTGATTACAGAGTAGGCAAGTCCGGAAGAGATATCGGCAACGGAGGCGCCTTCCTTTTGTGCCTGTTTTACCTTTGAGTTCATAAATACGGTACAGCGGGTACCAAGATCAATCGGATGTTTGGCAAACAGTGCTTCTTTGGCGAAATCCTGCACCGTGAAGTTTAAGGATTTTGCAAAAGTTTCAATGAAAGAACCGCAGCCGGAAGAACATGCTTCGTTTAACTGAACCGAATCTACGGTCTGGTTCTTGATCTTGATGCATTTCATGTCCTGACCGCCGATGTCTAAAATACAGTCAACTTTTGGATCAAAGAAAGCGGCGGCATAGTAATGGGCGACGGTTTCTACCTCGCCGTCATCAAGCATCAATGCAGCTTTCAAAAGAGCTTCCCCGTATCCGGTGGAGCAGGAGTGTACAATGTGCGCACTCTCCGGAAGCAGACGGTAAATTTCCTGAATGGAACGGATGGCAGTTGCAAGCGGGCTTCCGTTATTGTTGTCATAGAATGAATACAGAAGTTTTCCGTCCTCGCTGACAAGTGCGATCTTTGTTGTCGTGGAACCTGCGTCAATACCGAGATAGCAGTTTCCGGAATAGTTTTTCAGGTCACCGGTTTCTACATGATTGTTTCCGTGCCGGCTGGTAAAAGCATCGTAATCTTCCTGGCTGGCAAACAGCGGGTCCAGACGGGCAACTTCAAACTCCAGCTTAATGCCGGTGGAAAGACGCTGCTGCAGAGATCCTAAAGTGGTCTCTACGTCTTCTTTATAATTTAATGCGGAACCGATCGCTGCAAACAGATGCGAATTTTCCGGTGTAATTGCGTGCTCATCATCGAGATTTAACGTGCGGATAAACGCTGCTTTCAGTTCGGATAAAAAGTGCAGAGGACCACCGAGAAATGCCACATGTCCGCGGATCGGTTTACCACAGGCAAGTCCACTGATTGTCTGATTGACAACCGCCTGGAAAATAGAGGCAGACAGATCTTCGCGAGTTGCACCCTCATTGATGAGCGGCTGAATATCTGTCTTGGCAAATACACCACAGCGCGCTGCAATCGGATAGATTGCTTTATAATTTTTGGCATATTCATTTAATCCGGAAGCATCGGTCTGGATCAGGGATGCCATCTGATCAATGAACGAACCTGTACCGCCGGCACAGATACCGTTCATACGCTGTTCGACATTACCGCCTTCAAAATAGATGATCTTGGCATCTTCTCCGCCGAGCTCGATTGCAACATCGGTCTGTGGCGCATAATGAGTGAGAGCAGTGGATACTGCAATAACCTCCTGCGTAAACGGAACCTCCAGATGCTTTGCAAGGGTCAGTCCGCCTGATCCGGTAATAACAGGAGAAACAGAAAGATCCCCCAGTTCGTTGGATGCTTTGGCAATTAAGGACGCCAGTGTCTCCTGAATATTTGCAAAATGACGCTCGTAATCGGAAAACAGGATGTTGTCCTGTGAGTCGAGGATTGCAATTTTGACGGTGGTGGAACCAATATCAATTCCAAGTTTATGTAACTGCTTGTCACTCATAAATGTAACCTCCATGTGTAAGTAACTAAACTTATTATAAATAAGTATGATTTCAAAACAAAACCTAAAACATTATACGACAAGAATTGACAAAAGACAACGACTGAAAACATAAAGATTTTATAAAATGTTGGAAAGAACGTGCCGCTGCGTTGACAAGAGGGATTTGAAAACCGTATAATTGGTTGACAGAAAGGTCAGAAGTGACCGTAACCATACATACACTATTCTATGTAGACAGGAGACAGATTTATGAACTGGATGGATAAACTGGAACGCAAATGGGGACGACATGCGGTCGCCAATCTGAGCAGATATTTTGTACTTGCGCAGGTGATTGGATACGTGGTACAGCTGACGGCACCCGGACTCATGAGTTATATGAATTTTGATATGGGCAGTATTCTGCACGGACAGATCTGGAGAGTTGTGACATGGATTTTTACACCGACGGCATCGCTGGATGTTTTTGGAATCTTATTTCTGTTCTGTGTGCTTATGTGGGGCAGTTCGCTGGAATCCATGCTTGGAACATTCCGCATGAATGTATTTTTGTGGGGAAGTGTGATTTTGTGTGACATTGTGGGTGCGATCGTATATGTTGTTACGCGGATTCTGCTGGGATATGGTTTTTCTCCGTATCTGTCCACGTATTATATTCTGATGTCCATGCTGCTGGCGCTGGCCATGTGCATGCCGGAGGGAGAGGTACGCCTGTATTTTGTCCTTCCGATCAGGATGAAATGGATGTTAATTTTTGAACTGGTATATCTGGGATATCAGGTGGTTCGTATATTCTCGATCGGAATTGCAAGTTATGGAACCGGAATGGGAATTCTCGTGGGTGTTTTAAACTGCGTACAGATAGTGGTTCCGGTACTCAATATGTTCTGGTTTTTCCATGCAATGAAGACCCGTTTGTCCGGAAAACAAAAGAAACGCCAGAAAGAATTCCGGGCACAGTTCAGTCAGCCTCGTCCGGGGTCCGGCATTGCACGTCACAAATGTGCCATCTGTGGAAGAACCGAGCTGACAAATCCGGAATTACAGTTCCGTTATTGCAGCAAATGCGTGGGGAATCGTGAATACTGTCAGGATCATCTGTTTACCCACCAGCATGTAAAATAAAATTTAGTGAGTGGAAAAGAAAAAAATCATGAAGAAAAAGTTTTTAAGTGTTTTGCTTATCGTTGCGGTTCTGATAGGAATGGCAGGTGTCAGCGGAACACAGACAGAATCAGGAGAACAGAAAGCAGACAAAGAACAAAAGCAGCAGGAAAACGAACAGACTGCGGAAACGAAAGTGGAAATTCCACCGGAAAATGAGGAAGAACAAAAGGGATGGATCGGTGTTATCTTAAACGGAGATGAGACAGAAGCCTATACACTGGCACATATTGACGGAATCCGGGCGGCAGCAGAAAATGTCAGTCTTCCGGAGCAGGATATCATCTGGAAAGAGCGTGTCGGTGCGAATGATGGCTGCAAAAGTGCGGTAAAGGATCTTATCAGACAGGGATGTGAGATTATTATTGCAAACAGCGCCATCTATGAAGAAGCAATAAAAAGTGAAGCAGAAAAGAATCCGGAAATTGATTTTGTAGTTATCAACGATTCAAAGACACAGAGTACGGTAACGGAAGACGGAACAGAACTCACAAATCTTTACAATGTACATATGGATACCTACGAAGCTTCTTATGTGGCAGGAGTCACGGCCGGAATGAAAGTAGCAAAGCTGAAGGAAAAGAAAAAGATTCCCGCAAAGAGTTTTGACGAAAAGAAAAATGTAAAACTGGGATATGTGGCGGCAGAGGCAAACGATGATGCACATGCAGATATTAATGCCTATTACCTGGGAGTAAAGGCCGTCTGTAAAAAGGTTGTTTTACAGGTAGAATACATAGATGCCTGGAATAACAGTGATGCGGAGGCAACCGCGGCCGGAGATCTGATCCGGAGCGGGTGTGTGGTTCTTGCATCTAATACCGATCTGGATGCTGTTATGCAGATGGCTGAAAATGCAAAAGAAAGCGGAAAATGTGTATACGCGGTTGGAAGAAACTCTGATATGCGTCAGATGGCAGGAAAGGCCGCGCTGACTTCGGTTGTCAGTGTGTGGTCGGTTTATTATACAGAGCTGTTTGATGCAAAGCTGAATGGCCGCTATATGGAACAGAACTGGAATGGCGGATATGCACAGGGAGCGGTTACAATTTCTACACTGGGAAAAAGTGCATCATCCGGAACCGGTGACAGAGTGAAAAAAACGGAAGAAAAAATAAAAAACGGGAAGAAACAGATTGCATATTTTTCAACACGTGCGCTGGACGGAATTCTGGAATCCGAAAAAGGACAGGAGCAATAGCGTACACAGGCGCGTTCCGGTTGACAAATATCGGGAATATCCTTATAATTATTCTTATTTGAGGAGTGCTGGAGGAATAGACATATGGAAAATGAAGCGGTTTCCAAGAATTTTATTGAACAGATTATTGAAAAGGATCTGGCAGAGGGACATTGTGAGACGGTAAAAACCCGTTTTCCACCGGAGCCAAACGGATATCTGCATATCGGACATGCAAAGTCCATTCTTTTAAATTCAGGGTTAGCAAAAAAGTACGGAGGAGAATTCAATCTCCGTTTTGATGATACAAATCCGACAAAAGAGAAACTTGAGTTTGTAGAGTCTATTAAGGAAGACGTAAAATGGCTTGGAGCAGATTGGGGAGATCGCTTCTTCTTTGCATCAAATTACTTTGATCAGATGTATGAAGCAGCGATTAAACTGATTAAAAAGGGAAAAGCATATGTATCCGATCTGTCTGCAGACGAAATCCGTGAGTATCGCGGTACTCTGACAGAGCCGGGAAAAGAAGACCCATATGCCAAAAGAAGCGTAGAGGAAAATCTTGCGCTGTTTGAAGAAATGAAGGAAGGAAAATGTGAGGATGGAAGTCGTGTACTTCGTGCACGGATTGATATGACTTCTTCCAATATCAATATGAGAGATCCGATCCTTTATCGTGTGGCGCATATGACACATCACAATACCGGGGACAAGTGGTGCATTTATCCGATGTACGATTTTGCACATCCGATTGAGGATGCAATCGAGGGAATAACCCATTCCATCTGTACTCTGGAGTTCGAGGATCACAGACCGTTGTATGACTGGGTTGTGACAGAACTTGGATATAAGACCAGTCCGGAAGGGACTCCGAAGCAGATCGAGTTTGCAAAACTGTATCTGACAAATGTTGTAACCGGAAAACGTTATATCAAGCGTCTGGTTGAGGAGAAGATTGTAGATGGATGGGATGATCCACGTCTGGTTTCCATTGCAGCGCTGCGCCGCAGGGGATATACACCGGAATCCATTCAGAAATTTATCGAACTTGGAGGTATTTCCAAGGCAAACAGTTCTACGGATTATGCAATGCTTGAGTACTGCATCCGTGAGGATCTGAAACTGAAACGTCCACGTCTGATGGCTGTTCTTGATCCGATCAAGCTTGTGATCGATAATTATCCGGAAGGCGAAGTAGAATATCTGGAAGCTCCGAACAATATGGAGAATGAAAAACTGGGAACTCGTAAAATACCGTTTGGCAGAGAACTCTATATTGAGAGAGAAGACTTCATGGTAGATCCGCCTAAGAAATATAAGAGAATGTTCCCGGGCACAGAGGTTCGTCTTATGAACGCATATTTTGTAACCTGTACAGGATATGAAGCTGATGAAGATGGAACTGTACGTGTTGTACACTGTACTTATGATCCTGCAACAAAGGGTGGCAATGCGCCGGATGGCAGAAAAGTAAAAGGAACCATTCACTGGGTAGAAGCAAGTCAGGCAGGAAAAGCAGAAGTACGTCTCTATGAGAATATCGTAGACGAGGAGAAGGGTGTATACAACAAAGAAGATGGTTCTCTGAATGTAAATCCGAACTCTCTGACAAAAGTTACTGCATATGTAGAACCAGCACTTATGGAAGCAAAAGGCTATGACAGCTTCCAGTTCGTAAGAACAGGATTTTTCTGTGCAGATATCCATGATTCTAAAGAGGGTGCACCGGTATTCAACCGTATCGTGTCTCTGAAGAGCTCATTTAAACTTCCGAAAGCATAATGAGACTGAAATAGTAATATAATCAGAATAAAAAGGGAATGTTGCTTCTACGATTGTATAATCGTGAAGTAACATTCCTTTTTGGTTACATTACTGTGAACGGTAACGTTTATTCTTCAGATTCAGATGCAGCGTCCATAGTCTCTTCAAAATTCTCGGGTTCATCGGCATCTTCTTCCTCTTCTGCATCTTTAATCTCAACTTCAGCAGCTTTATCGGAAGACTTCTCAGAATCGTCTGTATCAGCAGCTTCTTCAGCTTCTTCGCTTTCGGTGTCATCTGTTGCAGACTGTTCGCCTGTATGTTCCCAGGACTGGAAATCTTCGGCAGGTTCCTGATCTTCCTTAGCAGTTTCCTTTTCATCAGTCAGATCGAAATCATCAAAGTCATCTTCAAAATCAAAATCCTCTTTACAGGATCCTTTTTTGGCAATAAGGGCAGCTACAGCACCGGCAGCAGCTGCTGTAAGGGCACCTATTGCAACATATCCCCAGTATTTATTAATTTTAGCCATGATAATCATAAACTCCTTTCTGATAATCTCCTATTTTTGACAGCGAGTCAGGATAAAAATATCTTTTACTCCTGACACCATTTTATTCAGCTATAGGTTATTGTTATTTTAATACTTTTCAGATAAAAAGAAAAGCGAAATTTTATGGAAAGAGTTAATGAAAGCAGTTGCATACCAAAAAGATACAAGGTATACTCCCATCTTCGACAGTTAAATAAAAATAAAGTGGCAGAATCCCTTGATTTTACTG
>OJRW01001808.1_pt1 | contig 15971 bp, 16 predicted proteins | sample 1599231 | NCBI WGS metagenome assembly OJRW01 (sample SAMN04168656, study PRJEB22393) | human gut metagenome | biome: human gut microbiome; feature: stool | host: Homo sapiens | collected 2014-03-17
AAAAGCTGTATGAACTGCTGAAAGATTTTGACCCCGCTGTTGGGGAACGAATGGAAAAGCATTTCAAAGACGGAGCGTTTTACTTTGACCTTGGCGGCAGCAGCTATCCCTTCTTTGAGGGGAATACCGTCTACACGGTCATTCCCCACTTTGCGGAAAAAGGCTCGGAAGGGATCGTGAAGAAACTCAAGCGGCTGATGGAGAAAGATTTGCAGGAAAAAGAATCAGAGACATAGCTGAAAAATCTAAACAGGAGCGTTATAATAAGGGCAACCGTTTACTTGGCTGCCTGAACAGAAAGGAGAAGCAAATGAACCAGCAGCCAGAGAAAATAACCGCTTTATACTGCCGCTTGAGCCAGGACGACGCCTTGGACGGGGAAAGTAATTCCATTACCAACCAGAAGGCCCTTCTAAGCAAATACGCCGCCGAACACGGGTTTCGGAATATCCAATTCTTTATAGACGACGGATATTCTGGAACCAGCTTCCAGAGGCCGGGCTTTCAGGAGATGATGCGATATGTGGAGGATTACAGCGTATCCGCTGTGATTGTCAAAGACCTGTCCCGGCTGGGCAGGGAGTATTCCTACATGGGGCGGCTGCAGGACTTCATCTTTCCCGCTTATGATGTCCGCTTTATCGCTATAAATGATGGCGTAGACAGCAACCGGGGAGACAGCGAGGGCTTCGCCGCAATCCGTAATCTGTTCAACGAGTGGTATCCCCGTGATACCAGCAAGAAAGTCCGTGTCAGTTTGCGGCAGAGAGGAACCAGTGGGAAGCACATGGGCAAACCGCCCTACGGATACCGCTGTGACCCGGAGGACAAGGATCACTGGATTCTGGATGAAGAAGCGGCTCCGGTAGTCAAGCTCATCTTCGACCTTTGCATTGACGGCAAAGGCCCGGAGCAGATTGCAAGGATTCTGGAAGAAAAGCAGATTATGACCGCAAAGGCACTCTATGCCAAGCGAAAGAAAAAGCCGATGCCGGAAAGACCGTACCACTGGGGCAACCAGTCCATTGCAGGGATTTTGGAACGGCAGGAGTACACAGGCTGTACCTGCAACTTCAAGACTTATTCCAAGTCCTACAAGCTGAAAAAGCGGATTCCCAATGAGCCGGAGAATATGTTTTATCTGCCGGACACACAGGAAGCGATTGTATCTCAGGCACAGTTTGACAGGGTGCAGGAACTGAGGAAAAACAAACGCCGCCCCGCAAAAGCGGAACGGCAGGGATTGTTCTCCGGGCTTCTGTTTTGTGCCGATTGCGGCGGCAAGCTCCACTTTGCCACAAGCAAAAGCTTTGAGGGCAAGCAGGATCACTACGTCTGCAACAACTACAAGAGCAACCGTGGTACTTGTACTGCCCACTATATCCGGGAAGATGTGCTTCGTGAAATCGTTCTGGAACGCATCCGGGCAGTCAATGAGTATATCCGAAGCGATGTGGACGGTTTTCAGGAGGAATGGCTGCAATGCCGCAGGACTGACCAGGAGCGCAGCATCCGGGATGACAAAAAGAAGCTGGAACAGGCAAAGAAACGCCTTGCCGATCTGGATGTCATCATCGCCCGGCTGTACGAGGACTATGTTCTTGGAAATCTCAATCAGGACAGATACAGAAAGATGTCTGCGGACTATGAAGCGGAGCAGGAACGGTTAAAGCTCGAAATTGAAGTTATCGAAGAATGGGTGGAACAGCGGGAAGAAATGAACGACGGTCTGGATGCCTTTATCGCCCTGACACAGAAATATGTGGATGTGGAGGAGCTGACACAGACCATCGTGAACGAGTATATCAAGAAAATCATCGTCTATGCCCCGGACAAATCCAGCGGCAAGCGCAAGCAGAAAGTGAAGATTTTCTTCAACTTCGTGGACGATGTAGATATTCCCGTTATTTCCGAGCCTATCATCACGCAAACAACCTATGAACACAGAAAAACGGCGTGACCTTCGGGTCACACCGTTCTCTGCGACAAAATAGTTACTTGTCACTATTAAGCCTTGGTTTGCAGGGATATGCTGCATTGATAGATGCCAAAGCGGGAAAGGCGGCGAAACTGCAATATATCTTTGAGCATAAGGAAGTGAACTGGGCGTTTGTCGATGGAAATGCCCCGTATACCAAGGGCAAAGTCGCGGCTTATATGAAAACGCTGCGCGAGGCATATTCCTTCCCGGAAGATTCCTTTGAGGCGAAGATGGTCTGTGCCGATAAGCTGATGACGGAAGAAAAAGCCGTCAAAAAGGATGTCAAGGAAAAACCTATGCGCTCCACATGAAAACCAAAGAAACCATCGAAGGGCTGTCCGATGAACAAGCCCTTGAGTTGCTGCGCCTGAAATGGATTGCACCTTTGTGTGCATCTCTCCGTGCCATGCCGGATGCAATCATTGACACACTGGAAAAGGCAGTACAGACGTTGGTGGATAAGTATGCTGTGACTTACTTGGAATTGGATGAGCAGATTCAGAAATCCGAGGAAGCGCTTTCTTCCATGATCGATGAACTGACAGGTAATGAATACGACATGAAGGGATTGGCAGAGTTCAAAGCTCTGTTGAAGGGTGATGCAAATGAGTAAAACCGAAATGCCCTCTATTCGTTTTTACGGCTTTGATAATGATTGGGAACAGCGTAAGCTGGGGGAACTTGTTGATGTTTGCAGTGGCAGAGATTATAAACATCTGTCGGAAGGCACTATACCCGTTTATGGAACGGGCGGATATATGCTTAGCGTGAACGACGCATTATCGTATGATAGGGATGCGATTGGCATTGGTAGAAAAGGGACAATCGATAGACCGTATATCCTTAAAGCCCCGTTTTGGACAGTAGATACGCTGTTTTATGCCATTCCAAGAGAAAAAGTTGACCTGAATTATGCTTTTGATATTTTTCAAAACATCGACTGGAAAAAGAAAGATGAGTCAACTGGTGTACCGAGTTTATCCAAAACAGCAATAAACGATATTGATGTGCTTGCGCCGAAACACGACGAGCAACAGATTATTGGGCAATTCTTTGCCGCCATCGACAACCTTATCACCCTTCATCAGCGTAAGTTTGAAAAGTTGACGAATGTGAAAAAGTCGATGCTCGAAAAGATGTTCCCGCAAAATGGAAGCTGCTATCCCGCAGTTCGCTTCAAGGGATTTACTGACCCTTGGGAACAGCGTAAGGCTATTGATATAGCTGACTACTCGAAGGGAAATGGCTACTCAAAAGGCGATTTGACTGATGCTGGAACCCCAATTATTCTGTATGGCAGACTTTACACCAAGTACCAGTTTGCAATCAGTGAAGTGGACACTTTTGCAGTTCCCCGAAATGGTGCGGTTTACAGTCAAGGAAACGAAGTCATAGTCCCGGCATCAGGGGAAACCGCAGAGGACATTGCACGAGCGTCAGCCGTTGAAAAATCAGGGGTTTTGCTGGGTGGCGACCTTAATATCCTCAGACCATTTGATTTTATAAACCCATTGTTTTTAGCTCTTGCTATCTCCAATGGAGAACCGCAAAAGGAACTTGCTAAAAAGGCACAAGGAAAGTCTGTCGTTCATATCCATAACACTGATATTCAAGAGGTGACGATAGCTTATCCCTCAAGAACAGAGCAAGACCGAATTGTCAGCGTTTTTTGCCAGCTCGACCACCTTATCACCCTTCATCAGCGTGAGTTGGAAAAGCTCCAAAGCATCAAAAAAGCACTGCTTGAAAAAATGTTTGTCTGATACAGGAGGCAAGCTATGACATTTGAACAGGAAGCTGCTTTTGAAGCGGCGCTCATTAATTTACTGACAGAAAAATATGGCTGGGAGCCGGAAATTCTGCGCTATAAAAAAGAAGAAGATCTGATCCAAAACTGGAAACAGATCCTCTTTGAAAACAACCGGGATGTGGACCGGCTGAACGATGTTCCGCTGACCGACGGAGAAATGCAGCAGATTCTTGACCAGATTACCCGTCTGCGCACGCCGCTGAAACTCAACGGTTTTATCAATGGTAAGACCGTTGCTGTCAAACGCGACAATCCCGCAGATGAACTGCACTTCGGGAAAGAAGTCAGTCTGAAAATCTATGACCGTCAGGAAATTGCCGCCGGTCAGAGCCGCTATCAGATTGCAGAGCAACCGGTGTTCAAGGCAAGAAGTTCTGTTTTACCCAACCGCCGTGGTGATTTCATGCTGTTGATCAATGGTATGCCACTGATTCACTGTGAACTGAAGCGCAGCGGTGTGGATGTCAGCCAAGCCTACAACCAGATTGAAAAATATGCACATGAGGGAGTTTTCTCTGGATTGTTTGCTCTTGTGCAGATTTTTATTGCTATGCAGCCGGATGAAACAGTCTATTTTTCAAATCCCGGTCCGGACGGAAAGTTCAACAAAGACTTTTACTTTCACTGGGCTGACGTCAACAATGAGCCGTTGAACAACTGGAAGGACATTGCACAGTATCTGCTTTCCATCCCTATGGCACACCAGCTGATTGGCTTCTATACCGTTGCCGACGATACCGACGGTATTTTGAAGGTTATGCGCAGCTATCAGTATTATGCGACTTCTCGTATTACCAGCCGCGTTGCTATGCGCCGATGGGCTGATAGGGATCAGATGGGCGGCTACATCTGGCACACCACCGGTTCCGGAAAAACACTGACCAGCTTCAAATCGGCTCAGTTGATTGCAGCTTCCAAGGATGCCGACAAGGTTGTATTCCTGATGGACAGAGTTGAACTTGGCACGCAGTCCCTGTTGGATTATCGCGGGTTTGCCGACGATACAGACTCTGTGCAAGCTACAGAAAACACGGATATTCTCGTAGCAAAACTGCGGAGCGATGATCCCGCAAACACGTTGATTGTCACATCTATTCAGAAAATGAGCCGTGTGGAAGAAGAAAATGGCTTCAATGCGCACGACATCGAACTGATTCAAAATAAACGGGTTGTATTTATCATTGATGAAGCGCATCGTGATGTGTTTGGCGAAATGCTGCGGACTATTAAAGAGACTTTCCCGAACGCCATGTTTTTTGGCTTTACCGGCACGCCGATCCACGATGAAAATCAGAAGAAAATGAGCACTACTTCGGATGTGTTCGGCAATGAGCTGCACAGGTACAGCATTGCGGACGGCATCCGTGATAAGAATGTTCTGGGCTTTGATCCATACATGGTGCCAACATACAAAGATCGTGATCTTCGGAAAGCGGTTGCACTTGAAAGAGCTAAGGCAACTACTGAGGCAGAAGCGTTGGCAGACCTAAAAAGAAAAAAGTTTATCTGCATTATATGGATCACACAAAAGTGCCGATGGCTGGATATGTTCAGGCAGATGGTAGCTATTTGAAAGGCATTGAAGATTATCTGCCTGTTGCTCAGTACGAACGCGAAGAGCATCAGTGTGCCGTAGTTGATGATATTTTGGAAAACTGGACAACCCTAAGCCACGACAGCAAGTTTCATGCGATTTTTGCTACCAGTAGCATTCCAGAGGCAATCCAGTATTATAAACTGTTTAAAGCAAAGGGTAATCTGAAGATTACCGCTTTGTTTGACCCCAGTATTGATAACAATGGTAATGGGCTTTTTAAAGAAGAGGGCATTGTTGAAATCATCAAAGATTACAATACCAGATACAGTATGGAGTTCCAAATGGCAACTTATGCAACCTTCAAAAAGGACATTTCCTATCGTCTGGCGCACAAAGAACAGTACAAAGGAATTGAACATACTTCCGACCAGCAAATTGATCTACTGATCGTTGTCGATCAGATGCTGACTGGTTTTGACTCCAAATGGATCAACACACTATATTTGGATAAGATTTTGGTTTACGAAAAGTTGATTCAGGCATTCTCACGTACCAATCGTCTCTATGGTCCGGAGAAGCCCTTTGGCACGATTCGTTATTATCGTAAACCGCATACAATGCAGAGAAACATTGAAGAAGCGTTCAAGCTGTATTCAGGTGATAGACCTCTTGGCTTATTTGCCGACAAGCTGGAACACAACCTCGAAAAAATAAATGCGTTGTACGATGATATTGGGAGCATCTTCCGTTCTGCTGGAATTGAGAACTTCGAAAAACTTCCGGTTGATCATACGGAGCGCGGACAATTTGCTAAATTATTCAAGCAGCTTAACAGCTATCTCGAGGCTGCTAAGATACAGGGCTTCACTTGGAATAAGCTGTCCTATGAATTTAAGAACGTTGGCAGAAAAGTGATCATAAATCTGCACCTCGATGAAACCACCTACTTGATTCTTGCTTTGCGTTATAAGGAACTATTCTCTGGTGGTAGCGGAGGGACCGGTGTTGAAGATGTGCCGTATGAAATCGACTCCTACCTGACGGAAATCAATACTGGTGTAATTGATGCCAACTATATGAACTCCCGGTTCAAAAAGTACATTAAGGCGTTGCAGGATGGCGCGGAAACAGCCGCTGTGCTAGATGAACTTCACAAGTCGTTTGCAACGCTTACGCAAGAGGAACAAAAATACGCAAACATCTTCCTTCACGATGTCCAGAACGGTGATGTGATAGTTGACGAAGGAAGAACGCTCCGTGATTACATTACAGAATATATGACCAGTGCTAAAAATGACCAGATCCACCGTTTTGCCACCGCCATCGGAGTTGATGAAACGATACTGCGTAGCTTTATGCAGTCGAAAATCACGGAAGCCAATATCAATGAGTTTGGTAAATTTGACACATTGAAGGCAACCGTGGATACGGAAAAGGCGAAAACCTTCCTTGAAATGATAGAGGGTAAGCCTATCAAGAAATTCCAGATCAACATGAAGATTGACCAAATGTTGAGAAGATTTATTCTTGAAGGCGGATTTGATATTACATAATAGAGAAAAGGATGCGAAAACACTATGGTGAGCAAAACAAGAAAAGTATCGTTTTATCGTCTATCACTGGAAAAACAAACACTGCTTCCGGGAACGCGCACTGTCCGGGTAACACAATTAAACAACAGCGAAATCGAAGACTGCTTTAGGGAAATATATAACGAAAAAATGCAGGTACTTTCTGATAATCATAAAGCAATTAATATCACGGCTTCAAATGGACACTATGTCATTGAAGCAATATCCTTTGAAGCGCATAGAGCTTTCTTAAAGATCGGTCAGCAAAATCCTTCTAACACTGTTGCTCTGCGAGATCGAACAACATTGGAAACAGAAAATGTACCAATGCGTGAAAGTCAGCTGCTGGAGCTTTATACTTTCTGCCTTATTGATTTTGAGAGCGGAATTGTGAGCTACATTGGAATTAACGGGGCTCCCAAAATTTCAGCTGTCCGCAACCTGTTTGATCGAACGCTTGAACCGGAAGAAAATACTTCTGCCCACCTTGCAGCAATCATGACTGATGATATTCTACAAGTATTAGTTCGGAAGCATATTATCAGCAAGGTATCTGTTACGGTAGCTGTACCTGAAGATCAAATTCTAAGCGACATCGGGTTGGGTATTGAAAGTTTTGATGCGATTCGAAATGTACGAACAAAAACTGCGACATACAAATTGGTAGGTCGCCGCAACAAGAACATATTTACTTCTAGTTCAAAACTCGCCGAAATGATCGCCGCAATAAAAATTAAATTTGGCGACAACCTGCAAGGGTTGACTGCAAACGCAAAGGATTATAACGAAAAATCACAGACATATGATTTGCTACAATATAACTTTACAAAAACAGTCGTCCTTGGTAGAGAGGACGAAGGTTTGTTGACACTTGATGATTTCAAAGATGCACTCGTAAATACATACGATTTATATAGGACAGAACTGTTGAGATATTGTCGAAGTTAACCTGAATTGGTGGTGGAATAAATGACAAAGCTAAAAAACTGGATATGGATAGGTTTAGTATTAGTATTGTCAATTGGAGTATCTATTATATTATTTAAAAGCGCTTTCTTCGATATAAGCAAGTTTGAAGAATTGGCTCCGGATTTTCATTATAATGCAATATCTATGTCCGCGATAATTGGAGGCTTTTTATTTACAGGGATTAGCATTCTGATTTCTGTGATTGACAAAGAGCGCATTGAACGATTATGGAATAACAGCTATTTAGACAATCTCTATCGGTCAGCCTTCGTGGGAATGATTGCAAATATCATCACGATTATTGTTGCGTTTTCATTAGTCTTTTTAGACATTCCCTCAAAAGCGGAAGACATCTTTGTTGAGATCGAAATTGCAGCACTAATAATTGGTGTTGTATTCTTTGCGTGGTGTATAAAGTACTTGTTGCTTATAATTTCTAAGCTTAAAACCGAAAAATAAATTTGAGATTGTTGCGAGTCCCTACTGTTCACACAAGAGTTTCAAAATCCGGGTTGACATCTGCTCGGATTTTGATTATACTATACTTAACCCGAATTGGAGGTTGAACAGCATGAAACAACTGGGTATGCGCCTTCGCGCATTGCGGGAAGGCATTGGTTTATCCCAATCAAAATTTGCCGACGTGATCGGTTCTACGCAGTCCAGCATCAACCGCTATGAAAACGGTCAGGCAACGCCGACTGTTGAGCTTCTGCGCAAGTATGCGGACTATTTTGACGTTTCAATGGACTATATTTTTGCCCGCTGCGATGATCCGCATGGCAAGCTGTATGAAGCGAAACCTCCGGTTGACGCGAACAATCCTGAACTGAGGAAGTTTGTTGAGATGTGCTTCGATCCGGAATCACCGATGAACGAAAAGCTGAAAGAAGCAATGCTGAAAATGCTTGGGGAGGCGAAGATATGAGCAATGAATTAACCCATAATCCGGGACAGTTCGATGAAGTCATCCATATCATCGACAACGCCCGCAGCCGCGCCATGAAAGCAGTCAATGCAGAGCTTATTCAGATGTATTGGAGCGTCGGTGCGTATTTGTCAGAGCTTTGTTCTGCATCAAGCTTTGGCGATAAGATCATTGACGAAGTTGCCGCATACATTGCGCAAGAGAACCCCAACATCAAAGGTTTCAATCGTCGCGGTCTCTATCGTATGAAGCAATTCTACGAGACTTACAAGGACGATGAATTTGTGACACCACTGGTGACACAAATCAGCTGGACAAACCATCTGCTTATTATGTCTGGCTCCAAGACGGCAGATGAACGGCATTTTTACATGGCGCTCTGTGCGAAGGAACATTATTCCAAACGCGAGTTGGAGCGTCAGATCGGCACATCGTACTATGAGCGTTCAATGATTTCCGCTAAGAAACTGGTTCCTGAATCCGTTTCACATGATGTGCGTGAAAGCATCCTCGACACTTATGTGCTTGAGTTTCTGGACTTGCCGGAGCAATTTTCTGAAAAGAATCTCCGTAAAGCAATCATCGAAAATCTGAAGCAGTTTATACTTGAATTTGGTCGGGACTTTACCTTTATCGGTGAGGAGTACCGTGTTCAGGTCGGCAATACAGATTTCTTCATCGACTTGCTGTTTTATAACCGTGCGCTTTCCTGCCTTGTCCCGATTGAACTGAAAATTGGAAAATTCAAGCCGGAACACATCGTGCAGATCAATTTTTATCTCGAAGCACTTGACCGCGATGTGAAGAAGCCAAATGAAAATCCAAGTGTAGGCGTTATTCTTTGCGCCAGCAAGGATGACGCGGTTGTCGAATATGCTTTAAGCCGCAGTATGTCGCCCACACTTGTTGCAGATTATCGGCTTTGTCTTCCCGACAAGACGCTTCTACAAAACAAGCTGCGTGAACTGACAGAGCTTGCGTTGGAAAGCGGCGAAGGCAACGAGGGTGATGAAGAATGAACGCTGTTATCTACGCCCGCTATTCCTCAGACAGCCAGCGCGAAGAATCCATTGAAGGTCAGCTCCGTGAGTGCCGGGAATATGCTGAACGCAACAATATGACCATCGTTGGAACGTATATTGACCGGGCATTATCTGCAAAAACGGCAGATCGACCGGAGTTCCAGCACATGATCAAGGATAGCGCAAAAGAGTTGTTCGAGATTGTCCTTGTATGGAAGCTCGACCGCTTTTCCCGTGACCGTTACGACAGCGCACACTACAAGCACATTCTGAAAAAGAACGGCGTAAAGGTTATTTCTGCGAAAGAGCATATCTCCGAAGGCCCGGAGGGTATTATTCTGGAAGCAATGCTGGAGGGCTATGCTGAGTTCTATTCTGCCGAGTTATCAGAGAAGATCCATCGTGGGCAGAAAGAGAATGCATTGAAAGGAAAAAACAACGGCGGTGGCGTTCCTCTCGGCTATCTGTTGGACAAGAAGGCACAGAAGCTTGTGATTGATCCTACGACTGCGCCATTAGTGGTTGAGGTATTTGAGAAGTATGCTGACGGCAAATCGGTTCGTTCTATTGTTGAGGATTTCAATGCCCGCGGACTTAAAACGAAAAGGGGACAGCCGTTCAATATCAATAGTTTCAGCTCTCTGCTGAAAAACCGCAAATACATTGGCGAGTATCGTTATCAGGACGTTGTAATTGAGGGCGGCGTTCCCACCATCATTCCGGAAGACCTGTTCAACCGTGTGCAGGAGCGCATGGAGAAGAACCGCCATGCTCCCGCAATGGCAGAAGCAAAAGAGGATTATCTGCTGACAACAAAGCTTTTCTGCGGCAAGTGTGAACGCATGATGGTTGGTGAAAGCGGTACGAGTCATACCGGCGCTATGCACTATTATTACAAGTGCGGCGGCGCAAAGCGCCGAAAGGGCTGCAACAAGAAGGCTGTTCGCAAAGACTGGATTGAGCGTGTTGTTGTTTGCCTGACTATGCAGCGTGTCATGGATGAAGAAAAGATCAGCAGGCTTATCGACGCAATTCTTGTTATGCAGGAGCAGGAAGACACGACAACGCCTGCGCTTCGTTCACAGCTTGCAGAAACTGAGTCCGCGATTTCAAATCTTCTGAAAGCCATCGAGCAGGGTATCTTTACACCGTCCACCAAGCAGCGGCTCGAAGATCTGGAAGCACAGAAGGAAGAAATCCTTGTCAAAATATCCAGACTGCTGAACTGCAAAAGCCGAAGCTTACCCGCGAACAGATGACGGCATGGTTTGAGCAGTTCCGGCATGGTGACCCAGCAAACCGTGATTTTCAGAAGCGCCTGATTGATACATTTGTAAACGCCGTGTATGTGTTCGATGATAAACCGGTCTTGACCTACAACTATCAACATGGGACGCAGACGATCTCGCTTGAAGAGATCGAGTCAGCGCTCGGTTCGGATTTAAGGTGTGGTTCTCCACCAAATAGGTATTGGACGAACACCTATTTTTTCAGCGGCGGCTTCGCCGCAAAGTGTTCGCTCTGATCCACAACAGAAAAGCGCCGTCTTGGAAGTGATTCCGAGACGGCGCTTTTTTACTATAATATCGATTCGTGCATATCTGTGAACTTGCGTCTGGAGCACGAAAATGGTATAATATAGTCGTAATATTGTTACATCTTATTCTACAATACCGCTACTATTTCGGATTTGGACTTATTTGGTCTCCTGCTTCCTGCCATGCATAGAATATGAAACAATGAAAAAATCAGGCGCATCACACATTCCCACAGCTTCTGGCCGGTGGTTGCCTCACTGCTTCTAATGCTGGCGCTGCTGCGCCTGCCCACTGGCTGCGAGTGGGTGCACTCCTACCGGAACGCCGACCAGGTCTGCGCGCTGGTGCTGTCCACCGATGAGAGCGATATCCACGACACCGGCCTTATCCGTACCGGTGACCGGCGCTGCCGCGTGCGGATACCCGGCGGGCAGTTCGCCGCCAGCTTGGCGGCTATGCTTGATAAATCCTTATAATGCCAGCAGGTTTTGGAACGCCTGTGCATAGATGCAGCGCAGCCTCTCTATGTTGTCCAAGGCGATATATTCGTCCGCCTGATGCTCCCGGGATTCCTCGCCGGGAAACACAGGCCCGAAAGCGATAATGTTCTCCATGGCCTTTGCATAGGTTCCGCTGCCGATGGCAAGCGGCGCGGAAAGGTCTCCCGTCTCCTGCCGATAGGCCGCCAGAAGGCTTTGCATGACGGGGCCGTTTTTGTCCTGATAAACGCTTTTTTCCGGGTGGATGGGCGCAAGGGTGAACCCATAGGGCTCCACTGCGCAGCGCACCGTTTCGGCAATATGATCGGCGGCAGCGGTTTCCGGATGGCGGATATCGACAGAAAGCCGGATGAGGCCGTCCTCCACCCTCAGAAGTCCCACATTCATAGACAGCGGCCCGCTATCGGGAGAGGTCATGGCAATGCCCAGCTTTTTACCATACACGTCGCTGCCAAACAGCGCCCGATATGCCGCGGCCGTACAGCCGTCCGCCGTCTATGGTTCCGGCATAAGGCGGATAATGCCAGCCATCTCCCGCGGGGACCACGTCCAGATGGCCAAGGCAGCCGATGATCTCCGCACCCTCGCCGATTTCCGCATAGCCGTACAGCCCGTCGGCGGTCTTTGTATGAAAGCCCATACGTTGGCAAAGGGAAAGCGTGTAATCCAGCGCTTGGGCTACGCCGTTTCCGAAGGGCTTTTCCTGATCCCGCCGGGCCACCGATTCAATGGCCAGCAGCTCCTGCAAAGACTTCAGCAGTTCTTCCGTGTTGATTCGCTCCTTTATTATCACCACGCGCCGGGATAGCCCAGCGTTACGGCTGCATTTTCCGCTCCGGCACGCATGCAGGCCGGGATCGACTCCTTTTTCAGCCACGCCATCAGGAATCCGGCAATAAAGCTGTCCCCCGCGCCCATGGTATCCACCACGGAGCACGGAACGATCTGGCCCGGATAGAAGCTTTCGCCGTCATAGGCAAGGCTCCCTTTTCCGCCTCGGGTGGCCACCACGATCTGGGGGCCCAGTGCCGCTATCTCCAGAATCCGCGCCTTGAGGTTTTCCTCATCGGAGGCGTCATCTGAGAAAAACGCCACGTTCACATGGGGCAGCGCGATCCTGCCCGCCTCATCCAGCGGGCGCTCGGCCCCGTCAAAGGCCACGGGGATCCCCATGGCGCGAACGTCGGCCAGTTGACTTTCCGTATGCCCCCACAGTCCGGTGACCAGCAGATTGTATCCCTTGAGAAAGTCGAAATCCGCCTGCCGGAGTCTGAAATCCGCCATGACGCCCTCATCATAATCGCCGAATATCCGCTCACCATTGATGCGCTCTACATGGGTGAAGGCAGTTTTGCCGGGCAGAATCTGCACATGGCTGACGTCTACGCCCTTCTCTTGCAGCGCGGCGCACATCTGTTTTCCAAAATCATCCGTACCCACCGCGCCCAGATAGGCGGACTGGCCGCCCAGACGCCTTACATACACCGAAACATTGACCGGATTTCCGCCGGGAAAGCTCTCGCCGGTGTTGTCATAATAATCCACACAGTTGTCGCCTGCGCACGCAATTTTTATCATAATAACTCCTTTGCTCTTTGCAGCGCCAGTCCTGCGGCGCCGGTAGGATCGTCCATATAGTGAGTCACCAGCTCCAGCGTGGCGCGGCCGTCATAGCCTGCTTGCCGGAAGTCGCTGACAATCTGTTTCAGGTTCAATACACCGTCTCCGGGGATCAGATGGGTTTCCGTCACGCCGTCGCAGTCCACCAGATGCAAATGGGCCATTCTGCTTCCCAGATGGCGGCAATAGTCCACCGGGTCCTCGCCCTGCAATACCGGCGGCACCACATCGCACATCCCCATCAGCCACGGCGAGTCCACCGCCTCCAGCAGCTCCTTGAGCTCATGAAGCCGTGTGCAGGTGTTGCTCTCCAGAGGGGACAGCGTTTCCAGCAGAAGGACAACATGCTCCCGTTCGGCAACGCAGGCAAGATGCTCCACAGAGCGGCGCAGCCGTGCGCGGCGCAATTCCGCCGGGCACTCGCCGCCGTGTCCCACGGAAATCAGCATCTGCCCGGCGCCGATCAGCCCGGCGGCACGGACAGACACCTCCAGATACGCCATACAATTGCGCCACTGCTTTTCCGTCCCCAGCATATAGTTATAGGGATAGGCATTGTGCTCCGGCGTATAGACAGGCACGGGAATGCCGTAATGCTCCTGCAAGCGGCGGATCTCCCGATAGTCCTCTATCACATCCGGGGCAAAGGCGTGGGGATAGCCGCCCCAAAGCTCTATGTAATCATACCCCAGTTGCGCAGCGTCTGTAAAGCATTTTTCCAGCGGCAGACGCTGATAACCGCTGGTAAACATCCCAAACTTCATAAGCAAACCTCTGAAAAAAGGGCGGGGGAACCCGCCCTTTTTCACTTAATACGCTAACTTCCGGTAGTACCGACGAATGGCCATGTCGTGGCCGCTGATGGCTTCCACATGGGCGTCGATGCGATTGGTTACCGCGTGCATAATGGCATAGCACATCCGTCCGCGGTACTTCTCATCGATACCCTCCAGCGGATAATCATGGGTGTCGATAATGGTGAAGTTCTCGCAAATCCGCGGCAGGAACTTCGCCACACGCAGGCCCAGGGGCCGCTGGGCATCCTCGCCCACAAAGACCGTGACCGGCGTATCCTTGTCCACGATTTCCAGCATACCGTGGAAGAACTCGGCACTGTGGATGGACTTCGTCCGAATCCAGTGCATCTCTTCCCAGTAGCACATGGCGTAGGAATAGGTGGCGCCATACAGGCAGCCGGCGCCCACGAAGTAGTGGAGCTTGTCCTCCAGATGCTTGCGGGCAAAGTTCTCCGCAAAGGGATCGGCAATCTTCTCGATCTCCACCAGATCCTTGGCCAGATAGGCGTCCATCTGGGCATAATAGGTGTCATAGTCGGGGAAGTTGCCCTGACGGCGCAGGAAGCAGTCCGCCACCATAAAGAACTTCAGCTGTTCATTGCCCTTGTAGCTGATGCAGTAATCCACCAGAGTGGCCAGCTCAGCATCCGGCTTGTCAATGAACCCCAGCACCTTTGCGCCGTGGCTCTGGGCCAGACGAACTGCATCCACGATCTCCGTGGTGGTGCCGGTCACAGAGGAGAGAACCACAAGGGTTCCCGCGCCCACACGCTTATCGCCTGTGGTGCAATACTCTGCAGCGTTGGTAGCGAAGGTATCCATGTCGGTGTGCTCCTTGAGATAGCATACCACCTGCATACAGCTGGCCCATGTTCCGCCGATGCCCAGCCAGCAGAGGTTTTTCACGCCCTCTGCCAGCAGACGGTCGATCAGCTCTTCGATTTGCGGCCGCAATGCCAAAGCACCGTTTACGCTGTCGATTTGTTTTTGTTCATCAAACTTAACCAAGGATATCCCTCCATTTTTGCAGAGATGGATTAACCCACCTTCAGCATCTGATAGTATTTATCGTAGATGGTCAGCGCGTCGCCCACGTCCTTCTGGAAGAAGACGTTGGTCTTGTAATCGAAATTAAAGGCGGGAGCGTTGTGGTTTTTCCGCAGCCGGACGGCCCCAGTAATGTCAGAAATTCGCCTTCATGAATTTCAAGATTCCTGTCTTTTACCATGTGGTTGTTTCCATACCATTTTTCCACATGGCGCAGCGATACGATGGAATCGGACAAGTGGCCCACCTCTCAACCTTTTTTCGTTGTGTTGCCCTGATGTGATAAGTATAGTATCAACTTATACCAATTACAAGATGATAATCGGTTTTTGCGGCAAAAAGCATGAATTCTATGTTTCGACTAAAATCAGCCCCGGCAATTTTGGTTAAAATAACAACAAATGGTAAAAAATACAGGCGGATAACGCATTTTATCCGCCTGTATTGAAAGTTGTAATATTAAAAGTTATACCAATTATGGATTTGTGTGACGGAAGTGGACGACAAACTCCGCCTTATCGTTGCGCACATAGCTGCGGGAAAACTCCACCACCCGGCCGCCCCGATCCCGGGTGGTGCATGAAAACTCCATTACCGCCTGCTCCGGCGGCATGTCCATGTGCTTGGCCAGCATAGGCGGCAGCCGGGTGA
>OJRW01001876.1_pt1 | contig 15514 bp, 18 predicted proteins | sample 1599231 | NCBI WGS metagenome assembly OJRW01 (sample SAMN04168656, study PRJEB22393) | human gut metagenome | biome: human gut microbiome; feature: stool | host: Homo sapiens | collected 2014-03-17
CACTATGGATTTTTGTTTTTTGATTAACTGTTCAAGTTCATTTTACAACGGACCAAAAATAATGGGTTATTGTAGGATTTGTATTCCCTGGCAATTCATAATTTTGTTAGATAGGAAGGAGACATTGGATGTTTTCTATTTTAAAGCGTATTATGCTGACGACGGTCATTGCTGTCGGTTTTATGATTGGCTCCATGACGGTGACGGCTCAGGCCGATATGCCGCCGACGATTGCTGAATCGGCCTGCATGATCGACGTCGATACAGGTAAGGTATTATATCAGGTCTATCCGACCAAGTGGGTCCACCCGGCGAGCACGACGAAAATCGTCACCCTCATTACGGCCCTGGACCAATATAAGGATAAGCTGGACCAGCCCTTGCAGATTTCCTGGGAAGCTGCCAATACGGAACCTTCCTGCCTGGGGATTGCACCGGGCGATCCCATTTCTATCCGTGAAGCCCTGCGGGGCATGATGGTCGTTTCCGGGAACGATGCCGCTGTCGCCGTCGCCCAGACTTTAGGGGGTTCTGTCGCCGGCTATGCGGAAAAGATGAACCAGGAAGCGGTCAAAATGGGAGCTACCCATACGAATTTCGTCAATCCCAACGGCTTGACGGCAGCCCATCACCACACGACGGCCATCGACATGGCCAAGATGGCTGCGTACGGGATGAAGAACTTCCCTGAATTTCGTTATATTGTAGGACTCAAATCCTATGATGTAAAATACATGGATGGTCGGGAACCGAAGCACGTCACGACGACGAACCATTTCCTGACCAGCGGCTATCCCGGCGCGAACGGCGTCAAGACAGGCTTTACCAATGCTGCTGGCGAATGTCTCGTTGCTTCGGCAACGCGCGACGGCCATACGCTGGTCTTGGTCCTGTACAACGACGACAACCGCTGGACCGATGCACCGACCATTTTAGATTACGGCTTCCGGAGATTGCAGACGGGGAAATAGCCTGACCGGGAGCGCAACGAGGGGGTATAGTTATGGCGCACGTTTTGATTATTGAAGATGACAGTATGATCGCTGCCATCGAACGGGACTTTCTTGAGGCCAACGGCTTTGAAGTATCCGTAGCCATGACGGGAAAGGAAGGCCTGAAGATCTTTGATGGCGGAGCCATCGAAGCAGTCCTGTTGGACATCGGCCTGCCTGACACGGATGGCTTCCTGTTGTGCCGCAAACTGCGGGACATCAGCAACGTCCCCATCCTTTTCATCACCGCTCGGGGGAGCGACGACGATAAGATCAAGGGATTGGGACTCGGTGCTGACGATTATATCGTCAAGCCTTTCAATCCATCGGAAATGATGGCCCGCCTGAAGGCCCATCTGGAAATCCATCAGAGACTGTTAGGGGTACGTTTCCAGGATGCCGATGACAACAAACCGGATATCCAAGTCGGCGACTTGCGCATTTTCATCAAGCGCCACCAGGTTTTCCGGGGAAAAACAGAAATCAATCTGACTGGGAAAGAATTCAATCTGCTCTTGTTCCTGGCCCGTCATCCCAACCAGGTCTTCTCCAAGAAGTACCTCTTCGAGATGATATGGCATCTCGATGCCCTGGGCGAACTGGCGACGGTGACGGTCCACGTCAACCGCCTGCGGGACAAGCTCAACGAAGTCGAACCGGAATTCACGGCAATCGAAACCGTTTGGGGAAACGGTTATCGCTTCCGCGTAGAAGAATAAAAAAAATAGGCTGTCGCAAATGCGACAGCCTATTTTTTACTGTAGGGGTCGCCGCGTGGGCGACCCGCTGGATATTTGGTGACAACCTCTCTGGCCGGAAAATCGCTCATGTTCTGGGGCGGGCTTGCCACGTGCAAGCCCCTACGAAGCTAGCCACCAGCCAGAGCTGCCAGCCAGAGCTAATAACCACGAGCCACGAACCACGAACCACTAAAAAAGGAGCTGTCGCAATGCGACAGCTCCTTTTTTCACTATTAGTAATTAACGTTGCGGAGTTCGAAGAAGGACTGGGGATGTGCACAGACCGGGCAGACTTTCGGAGCTTCGACAGCTTCTACGATGAAGCCACAGTTGCGGCAGATCCAGGTCTTCTTGTCGGATTTCTTGAAGACTTCCTGTTTTTCGACGTTAGCCAGGAGAGCGAGGTAGCGTTCTTCGTGGTGTTTTTCGATTTCAGCGACTTTTTCAAATAAGAAGGCGATTTTGTCGAAGCCTTCTTCACGGGCTTCTTTAGCGAAGGTCGGGTACATTTCCGTCCATTCGTAATGTTCGCCGGCAGCAGCGTCTTTCAATGCGTTGATGTCGTTGGGCAGTTCGCCGCCGTTGAGGAGTTTGAACCAGATTTTAGCGTGTTCTTTTTCGTTGTTAGCCGTTTCTTCAAAGAAAGCTTTGATCTGTTCGTAGCCTGCTTTTTTAGCTACGCTGGCATAATAGGTGTACTTGTTGCGGGCCTGGGATTCACCTGCAAAGGCAGCCTGTAAGTTTTTTTCTGTTTTCGAACCTTTTAATTCCATAATTCATTTCCTCCTTGATAAAAAAGTCATATTTGAAATTATTTTTTAGCACCTCTTTGGGTTGATTTCATTGTAGCACTTTTTAACTCTGATGTCAACGGATAATTATTATTCGTTAGTAGAAAACTTTTAACGGGCCCGGTTGTTGTCGTGGCCGTCTGCCGTATGGTCCCGGTCGCCAGCATGGCTGCTGTTCTGACTGCTGCTGCGGCTGTTCTGGCTCTGGCTGCTCCGGGAAGACGACGACTGGCTGCTGCGGCTCTGGGATTGGGAGCGGCTGTGGCTGGTGCTGTCGTCGCGGGTATAGGAATCCCACTTCGATTTGACCGTGTCGCCGGCATCTTCGGCCGAGTCCTTGAGGCTGCCGTATTTCGCCTTGAACTGGGCTTCAATCTGGTCCGCTTTTTCCGGGTACATGGCCTTCAGTTTAGCCAGGAGTTCGGCCTTGCTGGCATTTCCCTTATCCAAGGCACCCTGGATTTCTTTATACTCTTTATAATAGGCCATCCAATGCTTCAACGGGCCGTAATCGTTGCTCATGAAGGATGTGTAGCTGCCGAAGGCGCAGGCCAGTGTCAGGATGAGGAAGATGAGGACGCGCTTCATTTACTGCGCCCCCTTCCCGCGGGCTGCGGCGTGGCAGGCCTGGCTGGCCGAGCTGGCCGTCATGGCGGCGAAGAGGACCGTCAGGACGACGAGGACCCGCGTCACCAGGGAGAGCGTCGGCAAGGGCAGGAGGTCCGTATAGGCATAGGCCGGGATGAAGGAAATGCCGATGGCTGCCAGGATGACGATGGCCAGGGCCAGGTAAAGGAAACCGCTGAGGATACCGAAGAGGGTCCCCAGGACGTCCATGAAGGGGCTGGCGACGGCTTTGGCCGCTTTGCCCATCTGGCTGTCGCCGTCGTTCCAGTTGAAGTCCTTGCCCGTCTTGGCGGCTTCGGCGGCGTAGCGCTGGCGCATGACCTGTTCCCGGTCGTAACGGCGCTGCTGCTGGGCCAGCTGCTGCTGACAGTAGTATTCGTCGTCCCGGTCTTGGTCATAGAAGACGCGGTCTTCCACGCCCGGCCCGAAATCGCCGTAGGCGCCGTATTCGTTGCCGGGCATACGCGGGTTGTCTTCGGGGACGATGGGTTCGCCGATATAATAGCGGTAAATGTTCTTGGGATGTCCCAGTTTACAGCAGATTTCTTCTTCCGACCTGCCTTCTTTGGCACCGAGGCGGAACTGTTCTTCGCAGTCTTCGATGATGCCTTTTAAATCATTTTTGTCGCTCTTGCGAAAATAGTAGCGCAAGAGGTCCATAAATTCATTCTTTCTCATGCTTTACTCTGTCAGGCCCTTCCTTTCCCGTGAGTGCTTCATAGCGCTGGTGAAACGTCGCCCCGTACTGCCAGGCAGCGACGCTGATGGCGGCGATGGCGATGATGACGATGAAGATGGCAAATACCGGCATGTCCGGCAAAAAGGCGACCGATGCCAGGGGCTCTTTTTCCAGGGCGATGCAGATGGCCACCCAGGCCAGGAGCGCGATGGCGCAGACCGTGCAGATCGTGCCGATGATGTAACAGCTGAGATAGGACCGGCGCAGGCTCTGCCGGCTCATCGATGATTTCAAAGCAATTCCTCCTCTTCAATTCATTACCTGTTATCTTAACACAGGCACTATAGCAGGTCAATCACGGCGGCCCGTTCCCTTGCGAAGGGGGGCCTGGGGCTATATAATGATATATAACTCTATTTGTCTTTTGAAGGAGGAATTTTGATGGCTGATTTTGTCCGTTATTATGTAGGTGATGTCGTTCAGATGAAGAAGGCCCATCCCTGCGGCTGCAATGAATGGGAAGTGCTGCGTATCGGCGTCGATTTCGTCATCCGCTGCACCGGGTGCGGCCACCGGGTCATGATTCCCAGGCCAAAATTTGAAAAGTCTGTAAAGAAACGATTAAAATGCGCTGGTGATGAAAGTGAAAAAGCGTAAAAAGTTAGAAAAAGGTATTTTTATTTTTAGGACTTTGTGGTACAATATTCAACAGCCAATATTTTAATGCTTTACTAGAATAAAGAACTAAAGAAAGGGAGGTCATAGGATGAACAACAATACCTTGGATGGAGTGAAGATGCTCCACCATGATGAAATGCGCAATTATGACCGGATCCAGGGGAAAATCGTTTCTGTCATTATGAACCACGGCTGTAAGATTATTGAAACGCCGAGTTTTGAAGATTACGATGTATACCAGCACTTCTTTCCACAGCTCCGCCAGCAGATGGTCAAGACCATCGATACCGATGGCCGTGTCCTGGTCCTGCGGCCGGATGTGACGCTGCCTCTCGTCGAAACGGCAGCCCGCGAATTCCCGCGCTCGAACCAGCTGCTCAAGTTCGGTTATGTCAGTACAGTCTTCCGCGAATACTACGGCCGGTCGACGTATGGCAAGGATTTCCTGCAGGGGGGCATTGAAATCCTGGGCGACTCCAGCCCCGAATGTGACGGCGAAGTCATCGTCACGGCGGCTGAGATCCTCAAGGCCGTCGGCGTCGAAAACATCCGCATCGACATCGGTACGGCAGCCTATACGCAGGCATTGTTCGATGGCCTTCCCATTTCGGAAGAAGAGAAAGAAACGCTCAAAGGCTATATGGCCGACCGCAACCTCGTGGCCTGCAAGTCCTATATCGCCGCCCTGCCGGTATCGGCCGATGCCCGCAAGGCCCTGGAAGCCCTGCCGGTCCTCTTCGGGCCCTATGCCCAGACCCTGAGCAAGGCCCGAGATTACTCTATCAACAGCGGCATGCTCAACGCCCTGTCGCGGCTGGAACGGGTCTATGACTACATCCTTTATGCCGGCTATGCCGATAAGGTCCAGCTCGACTTCGGCTTTGCCAGCCGCCTGGGCTACTATACGGATACGGTCTTCAAGGTCTACGTCGACGGCGCTCTGTACGACATCATCGACGGCGGCCGCTATGACCAGCTGTCGTCGCGGTTCGGCGTCGACCGCCCGGCCTGCGGCTTCGGCATGAACATCAATTTATTGTATGAATACATGAACGATGCCGGCCTGTTGGAAGATACGGAACCGTCGTTCCAGATGGCCGTATCCTATACAGCCGGCGACCAGACCCTGGTCCGGGACCTCATGAACTGGCGCAGCCGCGGCTTCCGCGTCGCCGCCTATCCCGATTCGTCCTTCATCGACAGCGGCGATTACAGTATCCACGCTATTTACCGCAACGGCTCGTACTATAAGGACGGCAAGGCCATGACGGCCGAAGAATTGGAAGCACTCATGGGGAGGTTGTAACATGGCGATTCATATTGCACTGGCCAAGGGCCGTATTCATAAAGTGGTCATGAAGTATTTAGCCGAAAGCGGCTATGATTTCCCGACGTATTCCGAAGAGAGCCGCAAGCTCATCTTTGAAGACGCCAAGGGCCAGCTCAAAGTGACCCTGGTCAAGTCACCTGACGTCGCTGTCTACGTCGAACGCGGCGCCGCTGACGTCGGTATCGTCGGCAAGGACGTCCTCATCGAAGAAGCGCCGGGCGCCGACGTCTACGAAGTCATGGACCTGGGCATCGGCCGCTGCCGCATGGCCGTCGCCGGTATCGCCGGCAAGAAGGTCGACATGACCAAGCGCATCACTATCGGCACGAAATATCCGCGCATTGCCCGCAGCTATTTCGAGGCCAATCATCACAGCGTCGACATCATCAAGCTCAACGGGTCCGTTGAACTGGCACCGATCGTCGGCTTGTCCGATGTCATCGTCGATATTGTCGAAACGGGCAATACTTTGAAGGCCAACGGCCTGGAAGTCCTGAAATACTTCATGGATTTCAGTGCCCGCATGATTTGCAATCCCGTTTCCTTTAAGATGAAATATAACGAAATCCAGCAGCTCATGGATGTCATCCGTGAACACAGCATGAAGGCATAACTAAGGGGGAGTTAGAGTGGAATGGATAGATGCACCCAGTGAAGGGTTGACCTTACGCGACATTCGCCGCATTACTAAACGGGACCAGGCAGAAAGTGAAGACATCCGCAAGGCTGTCGAAGCTATCCTGGCCGACATCGAACAGCGCGGTGACGCCGCTGTCCGGGAATATACGAAACGCTTCGATGGCGTCGACCTCGACAGTTTCCTCGTTTCGCCGGAAGAAATCGACGATGCCGTCGACATCGTCGGTCCCGATTTCATGGCCATTCTGGAAGAAGCGGCCGCCAACATCCGGGCCTATCATGAACGCCAGGTCGAACAGACCTGGATCGACACCTTCCGTCCCGGCGTCCGCCTGGGGGCCAAGTTCACGCCTATCCAGCGCGTCGGTGTCTACGTCCCCGGCGGCACGGCGGCCTATCCGTCGACGGTCCTTATGGACACCATCCCGGCCCACGTCGCCGGCGTCCCGTCCATCGCCGTCTTTACGCCGCCTGCCAAAGACGGGTCGGTCAATCCCTACATCCTGGCTGCGGCCCATGTCGCCGGCGCTACGGAAATCTATAAAGTCGGCGGTGCCCAGGGCATTGCCGCTGCCGCTTACGGTACGGAAAGCATCCCGCCGGTCTTCAAAATCGTCGGCCCGGGCAACGCTTACGTCGCCATGGCCAAGCGCCTGGTCTTCGGCACTGTCGGCATCGACATGATCGCCGGCCCCAGTGAAGTCGGCGTCCTGGCCGACCACGACGCCAATCCGGTCTGGGTCGCTGCTGACCTCCTGGCCCAGGCCGAACACGACCGCCGGGCCGCCGTCTTCCTGGTCACGCCCAGCGTCGCCTTTGCCGGCGAAGTCGAAGCTGAAGTCCGGCGTCAGCTGGAAGAACTGCCGCGCAAGGACATCGCTGCCGAATCCATTGAAAAACACGCCAAGTTCTTCATCGTCAAGGATAAGGACCAGGCCGTAGATATTATGAACCTCATCGCGCCGGAACACCTGGAAATCGCCTTCAGCGACGCCGAAACGTGGGCCAAGAAAATCGTCAATGCCGGTGCTATCTTCATGGGGCCCTATACGACGGAACCCCTGGGCGACTACTTCGCCGGCCCCAACCATACCCTGCCGACTATGGGGACGGCGGCTTTCTCGTCGCCCCTCGGCGTCTATGATTTCGTCAAGCGCAGCAGCCTCCTGGAATACGATAAGGACGCTTTCACAGCTGTCGCCGACAAGGTCATGCGCTTCGCCAATGTAGAAGGATTGCAGGCTCACGGCCTGGCTGTAAGGAGGAGAATCGATGAATAATAACTGGCTTCGCAATACCATCCGCTCTTTTGAACCCTATGTCGTCCCGGAAATCCGGGAGCATACGGTCATCAATGCCAATGAAAGTCCGTACAACCTCTTTGATTTCCCCAAGGTCAAAGCCGATTTCCTGGAACGCATGGCCAAGACGCCGTCGTACCACTATCCGGACCCCTTTGCCGAAGAACTGCGGGCAGCCCTGGCGAAATACGTCGGCTGCCAGCCTCAGGAAGTCCTCGTCGGCAATGGCGGCGATGAAATCATCAGCCTCATCATGAATACCTTCCTCAATCCCGGCGATACGCTCCTGACCCATACGCCGACCTTCGACATCTACGGCATCGACGCCGAAGTCCTCGGTGCCAAGGTCGTCACCGTGTCCGATCTCGACGGCTACCGCCGCAATCGCGACGGCCTCCTGGCCAAAGTGGAAGAACTCCAGCCGAAAGTGACGGTCCTCTGCAACCCGAACAACCCGACAGGGGAACTGCTGCCCCTGGATTACGTCGAAAGCCTGGTCCAGGCTGCCGACAATATCGTCGTCGTCGATGAAGCGTACTTGGAATTTGCCGGCGCGCCGAGCATCATTACCAAACTTGCCCAGTACGACAACCTCATCGTCATCCGCACCTTGTCCAAGGCCTTCGGCCTGGCCGGCTGCCGCGTCGGCTATGGTGTGGCTCAGAAGGAAGTCATCGACGCCCTGGGATTGACCAAGCTCGTCTATAACATGAACATCCTCTCGCAGAACGCTGCCCTGGCCGCCATGGACTATGCCGATGACATCCTGGCCCACAACATCCCGCCGACCCTGGCAGCGCGCCAGCATTTCATGGACGCCTTAAAGGACGTGCCGAATCTTACGGTCTATCCCAGTGCGACCAACTTCGTCCTGGTCCGCGTCCCCGACGGCCCGGCCATGGTCAAGGCCCTGCACGACGCCGACATCTGCGTCCGCTCCTATAAGGCGGCAGACCTCAAGAACTGCCTGCGCATCACCATCACCACGGACGACGTCGTCCGCCGCGTCGTCGCCGTCATGACCGAGGAGGCGAAGAAATATGCGTAGTGCCCAGGTCGAACGGGAAACGGCAGAGACGCAGATCGCCGTCTCCCTCAACATCGACGGCTCCGGTACCTTCGGTGGCACGACGGGCATCGGTTTCTTCGACCACATGATGAACCTCCTGGCCTGCCACAGCGGCATGGACATTACTCTCCACGTCCACGGTGATCTCGACGTCGACACGCATCACACCATCGAAGACCTGGCCATCGTCTTTGGCGACGCCCTGACCCGGGCCCTGGGCGACAAGAAGGGCATCAACCGCTACGGCATGTTCTACTGCCCCATGGACGAAGCCCTGACGCGGGTCGTCATCGACCTCAGCGGCCGGCCCTACCTGGTCTACGACGTGAAACTCGCCGTCGAACGCATCGGGACCTTTGAAACGGAAATGCTCAAAGAATTCCTCTATGCCCTGGCCGTCCACGGCCGCATGAACCTGCACGTCACCAATCTCTATGGCGAAAATGCCCACCACATCGTCGAATCGGTGTTCAAAGGGCTGGGCCATGCCTTGAAGGAAGCCGTCCGCATCGAAGGCGACGAAACGAGTGTCTTGTCGACAAAAGGGGTGTTATGATGAAGATTGCGATTATCGATTATGAAGTTGGCAACCTGGCCAACGTATACAATGCCTGGAAACGCCTGGGCATCGAAGCGGCCATTACCCGCGACCCGGCTGTCATCCGCGACGCTGATTTGGTCGAACTGCCCGGCGTCGGTGCCATCCGCGATGCCATGGGGAACTTACAGAAATTCGACCTCATCCCGCTCCTGCAGGAACAGGTCCAGAGCGGCAAGTTCTTCATGGGCGTCTGCCTGGGCATGCAGGCCCTCTTTGAAAAGAGCTACGAAGGCGGCACCTACGACTGCCTGGGTTTCCTGCCCGGCGACATCGTGCCCTTCCACACGAAACTGAAAGTGCCCCACATGGGCTGGAATGAGTTGGAATTCCGCCAGGAACACTGGCTCCAGAAAGGACTGCCGGCTCATCCTTACGTCTATTTCGTCCATTCCTACCATAAATCGCCAGTGGATACGCCCGACGTCATCGCTACGGCCGATTACGGCCAGCCCGTCCCGGCTATCTGCGGCAAAGACAATGTCCTGGGCTTCCAGTTCCATCCGGAAAAGAGCGGCCGCGTCGGCGAACAGCTCCTCCGGAACGTCGTCGATTACGTCATGAAGAAAGGGTGAGACTATGATCGTATTTCCCGCTATCGATATCCAGAACGGCCATGCTGTCCGCCTGCGCCAGGGCGTCAAGGACGACAGTACGACCTATTTTGAGAACCCCGTCGACGCTGCCGTCAAATGGTGCGACGAAGGGGCCATGTTTCTCCACGTCGTCGACCTGGACGGCGCCTTTTCGGGCAAACTGACCAATGCCTCGATCATCGGCGACATCTGTGAAGCCGTCGATATCCCCGTCGAAGTCGGCGGCGGCATCCGCAGCGAAGAAGCTATCGAAACGTATCTGGAAGCCGGTGTTAACCGCGTCATCATCGGGTCCAAAGCCGTCGAAGACCCGGAATTCATTACGGCTATGGCCAAGAAATACGGCTCGTCCCTGGCCGTATCCATCGACGCCAAGGGCGATGTCGTCGCTACCCGCGGCTGGGTCGACGGCAGTGACAAGAAGGTCCTGCCCTTTGCCCAGTCCATGCTCGACATCGGCATCAATACCCTGGTCTATACGGACATCAGCCGCGACGGCATGCTGACAGGGCCGAACTTTGAAATGCTCAGCCAGCTCCAGCAGCTGCCCTTCATCCGCCTCATCGCGTCCGGTGGCATGAGCAGCATCGCTGATCTGAAGAAATTACAGGCCATGGGCGTCTACGGTGCCATCACCGGCAAGGCGCTCTACGAGGGGAAAATCACGATGGCCGAAATCCGCGCATTAGGGGGAATGTAAGATGTTGGCAAAACGTATTGTACCGTGCCTGGACGTCCGCGATGGCCGCGTCGTCAAAGGCAAGCAGTTTAAACATATCCAGGACGTCGACGATCCCGTCAAATTGGGGAAATTCTATTCCGACCAGTTCGCCGATGAACTCGTCTTCTACGACATCACGGCGACCCATGAAAAGCGCCATATCTTCATCGACGTCGTCCGCGCCGTAGCCGAAGCCATTACCATTCCCTTTACCATCGGCGGCGGCATCAGCAGCATCGACGACTTCCACCAGGTCCTGCGGGCCGGTGCCGATAAGGTATCGGTCAATTCGGCTGCCGTCCGCCGTCCCGAACTGATACGCGAAGCGGCCCAGCGCTTCGGCAGCCAGTGCGTCGTCCTGTCCATCGATGCCAAGCGCGATAACCACGGCAGCTGGCAGGTCTACGTCGAAGGGGGCCGCAAGAATACGGGCATCGACGCCATCGCCTGGGCCAAACAGGGCGTCGCCCTCGGTGCCGGCGAAATCTGCATGAATTCCATGGACGCGGACGGCGAAAAGGCCGGCTTCGACCTGGAACTGAACCGCCGCCTGGCGACGGAACTGCCTGTGCCCATCATCGCTTCCGGCGGTGCCGGCACGATGCAGGATTTCAAGGATGTCTTCGACGTCGGCGTCGATGCCGCCCTGGCCGCTTCGGTCTTCCACTTCGGCCAGATCGACATCCCCGATTTGAAGACCTATTTACAGGGACAGGGAATTCCCATGAGAGGGGCAGAAAAATAAATGGAAAGTGTATCGATGAAAGACATTAAATTTGATGAAAAGGGCCTCGTGCCGGCCGTCGTCCAGGAAGGATGCAGCGGCAAGGTCCTCATGGTGGCCTATATGAACGCCGAAGCCCTGAAGCGCACCGTCGAAAGTGGCGATGCCTGGTATTACAGCCGCAGCCGCCAGGAATTGTGGCATAAAGGCGAAACGTCGGGACATTTCCAGCACATCCGCTCCATCGCCGTCGACTGCGATGCCGACACGATCCTCCTGACCGTCGACCAGGTCGGCGCCGCCTGCCATACAGGCCACAAATCGTGTTTCTTCCGGTCCATGACGGAATGGGAAAAGACCTATACGGGCAACTTGTCCATGCTGTCGGACCTGCGCGAAGAAATCAAGGAAAAACGCATCCATCCGACAGAAAAATCCTACACGGCTTACCTCCTGCAGACGGGCATCGACAAGATCTGCAAGAAAATCGGCGAAGAATCGTCGGAAGTCATCATCGCCGCCAAGAACGCCGACCCCGTCGTCAAGGATACGTCGGAAGCCGCCGACAACCTGCGCCTGGAAGTCTGCAAGGAATCGGCCGACCTCTTGTATCACCTGTCCGTCCTCTGGGAGGACACGGGCGTCACCGTCAACGATGTCATGAAGGTCCTGGAAGAACGGTCCCATGTCAAGGGCAATAAGAAGACTGTCGGCCATTTGGACAAGACATTTTAAGCAAGAGGAGGATGGCGCGATGAAGAAAGTGATTTTTGACGTCGATGGCGTCTTGCTCAGTGAAAAACGCTATTTCGACGTATCGGCCCTGGTAGTCTGGGAATGGTATTACAGCCCGCGCTACATGCACCTCAAACCGGAACGGATCACGGCCGACCTTGACGATGATACCATCGCCGCCCTGCGGGCCCGCTTCTGGAGGAACGACGATATCTTATTGTGGCTCAAGAAACACGGCGTCAACAGCAACTGGGACATGGTCCACGCCCACATCGTCGTCACCTTGTGGCTCATGCTGGAAAAGTATGTCGCCGACCACGGCGGTCTGGAAGGGAGCCTGAAGAAAATCGACGATATCCAGTACCTGGGCTCTCTCCTGCGGGGCTATCCCGTACCGACGGCCGACGACGTCTATCGCCGCCTGAGCAATGTCATCCCCGAACGGGCCGGCAAGGACGAAGTCTTTACCTATCTGGCCAATGCCGTCCAGTCGTCCCTGGGACCGGGCTCCAAGCAGTGGACGCCCCTCGATTCGCCCTTGTGGCAGCTGGAATTCGAGGCCTTCCAGGACTGGTATTTCGGCGACGAACTCTATGAACAGACGTATGGGAAAAAGCCTTATGCACCGGGGAAACCGGGCTTTTTGACGCGGGAAGAACCACTGGGGACTGTTGACGGCATCCGCAACATGTTCCGGGAATTGAAGAAACGGGGCTATCAGATTGCCATCGCCACGGGCCGGTCGAAAATGGAAATGGAGATTCCCTTCCGGACCTATGGCTGGCTCGACGAATTCGACGAACACTACGTTGCGACCTACAGCGACGTCGAAGAAGCCGAAGCCATGCTGCACATGTCCCTGGACAAGCCCAACCCCTTCGCCTATTACCTCGGGGCTTTCGGCAAGAATAAGAAGCATTACCTCGACTACGTCAGCCATCCCGACGACTTCAAGAAGGGCATCTACTACGTCGTTGGCGACTCCCTGGCCGACGTCTGGTGCGCCCGGGCCATGGGAGCCACCATGATCGGGACCCTGACCGGCATCGACGGGCCGGCGGCCAAGCCCATGTTCCAGAAGGAGCACGTCCGCTACATCGTCGATTCAGTCGAAGAGATTTTAGATATTTTACCGTAGGAATTATCATGAAGATTACAGCTATTGAAATCGGGAAGATCGCCATTCCCTTGAAGACGCCGTTCATCACGGCCCTGCGCCGCGTCGACGTCGCCGAAGACCTGGTCGTCAAGGTCCATACCGACGACGGCCACACGGGCTACGGCAACGCACCGGCGACGGTCGTCATCACCGGTGACAGTCACCAATCGGTCGCCGCTGCCATTAAATATACCATCGGGCCGAAACTCATCGGCCGGGATATCGACGACCGCGAAGATATCCTCGACACGATCCATCAATCTATGGTCCACAACACGTCGGCCAAGGCCGCCCTGGACATGGCCGTCCACGACCTCTTCGGCCAGCGTTACGGCCTGCCCTTGTACCGCTTCTTCGGCGGCCGCAAGACGCGCATCGCCTCGGACCTCACCATCAGCGTCAACGCGCCGGACACGATGGCTTCCGACGCCGTCCAGGCCGTTTCTCGCGGCTACAGCCACTTGAAACTGAAAGTCGGCATCGACCCGGCCATGGACTTCCAGCGCGTCGCCGCCATCCGCAAGGCCGTCGGGCCGGACGTCACTATCCGCCTCGACGCCAACCAGGGCTGGAAGCCGAAAGAAGCCATCCGCCTCATCGGCCGCATGGAAGACGCCGGCCTCGCTATCGAACTGGTCGAACAGCCCGTGGCAGCCGCTGACTTCGACGGCCTGAAACAGGTCACGGACCACGTCGCGACGGACATCATGGCCGACGAATCGGCCTTCAGCCCGCGCGACGTCTTCCGCCTCCTGGCCATGCGGGCCTGTGACCTCATCAACATCAAACTCATGAAGGCCGGCGGCCTGGCCCCGGCTGCCCAGATCGCCGCCATGGCCGACACCCATTTCTCCGTGGAGAAGGGCGTCACCGACGGCCGCACCTTTACCCATGTGCGGCGGCTGGATCGGGCCCAGCGGCGGCAGGAGCTGGCCCGCCTCACCGGCGGCGCCCACATCACGCCCACCATGCTGGAGGGGGCGGAGGAGCTGCTGTCTGCGGCGGAGGATTTCAAGCGCACGCTGGAATAGGACTTGACAAACCCGCCGATACCCCCTATAATGTCCTCACAGCAACTACAAAAGCTACTGCAAGGAGGGGAACAAGTAGCAGCGCCTGCACCTGCAAAGAGAGCCTCTGTCCGGTGAAAAGAGGAGAGGAGCGCCGCTGCGAATACATCCCGGAGCAGCCGTCCCAACGCCCTTCAGGGGCCAGTAGGCACGGTCGGGTCCGCCCGTTACAGCGGCGGAGTGTGATGGCACTCCATGAGGCCGCCTTCCGTGAGGGAGCGGCGAAGCTGAGGTGGTACAGCGATGATACATCGCCCTCTGTCTGCGGACAGGGGGCGTTTTCTTTTCCCCCTGCGCCCGATCACATCCCACATAAAGGAGAAAGGAAAGAACAACTATGGGAATTTATGAAGAGCTGGTGGCCCGTGGCCTGATCGCACAGGTCACCAACGAGGAAGAGATCCGTGAAATGATCAACAACGGCAAGGCTACCTTTTACATCGGCTTTGACTGCACAGCGGACTCTCTGACGGCGGGTCATTTCATGGCCCTGACCCTGATGAAGCGCCTGCAGATGGCGGGCAACAAGCCCATCGCCCTCATCGGCGGCGGCACCACCATGATCGGTGACCCCTCCGGCCGCACCGATATGCGGAAGATGCTCACCAAGGAGGATATCGACCACAACGCCGAGTGCTTTAAGCGCCAGATGGAGCGCTTTATCGAGTTCGGTGAAGGCAAGGCCGTCATGCTCAACAACGCCGACTGGCTGCTGAAGCTGAATTACGTGGATCTGCTGCGTGAGGTGGGCGCCTGCTTCTCCGTCAACAATATGCTGCGGGCCGAGTGCTATAAGCAGCGCATGGAGAAGGGCTTGAGCTTCCTGGAGTTCAACTACATGATCATGCAGAGCTACGATTTCTACTATATGTTCCAGCACAACGGCTGCAATATGCAGTTCGGCGGCAACGACCAATGGAGCAATATGCTGGGCGGCACGGAGCTGATCCGCCGCAAGCTGGGCAAGGATGCCTACGCCATGACCATCACGCTTCTGCTGAACAGCGAGGGCAAGAAGATGGGCAAGACCGCCAGCGGCGCCGTTTGGCTGGACCCCAACAAGAC
>OJRW01001887.1_pt1 | contig 15405 bp, 19 predicted proteins | sample 1599231 | NCBI WGS metagenome assembly OJRW01 (sample SAMN04168656, study PRJEB22393) | human gut metagenome | biome: human gut microbiome; feature: stool | host: Homo sapiens | collected 2014-03-17
AGCAGCAGATTTACAGTCTGTCCCCATTGGCCACTCGGGAACACGCCCATATTCTATTTGCAGTCATCGCTGACTGCCTGTATATTTTATCATCTGAAGTGGCATTTGTCAACTACTTTTTCCACGGATTTTCTCTTTTTCTGTCGTCCTCTATTTTCCTGCGTTTTACCGCAATAAAAGCACTTTCTATAACAGCAAAAGACCCCAAAACGTTTTCCGTTTTGAGGTCTCTTTGGAGCTGGTGACAGGAGTTGAACCTGCAACCCATTGATTACAAATCAATTGCGCTGCCATTGCGCCACACCAGCATCGGTTACCTAGATAGTATACCACCAGCGGGCGGGTTTGGCAAGGCTTGATTTCTGATTCTACGGTTATTCCACGGTCACGCTCTTGGCGAGATTGCGGGGCTTATCCACATCACAGCCGCGCAGAACAGCCATATAGTAGGCAAACAGCTGCAGCGGAACGATGAGCTGCAGGGGCATCAGCAGGTCATCGTAGTCATCCAGACGCACCACATAGTCGGCCACGCCATCGGGCACCACGGCATCCTGGGTGGTGAAGAGCAGAACTTTTGCGCCGCGGCTCTTGGTCTCCTTGGCGTTGGAGATGGTCTTTTCGTAGACCTGCTTCTGGGTGGCAAGGGCGATCACCGGTACGCCGTCTGTTACCAGACTGATGGTGCCATGCTTGAGTTCACCCGCCGCATAAGCATCCGAGTGGACATAGCTGATCTCCTTCAGCTTCAGGCTGCCCTCCAGCGAGAGCGAATAGTCGAACCCGCGGCCAATGAAGAAGCAGCTCTGGGTGTTGACGAAACGGCTGGCCAGATACTTGATCTGCTCACAATCGGCCAGGCGGGGCTTGATGACCTCCCCGGCCCGGAGCAGCTCCGCCGTCAGCCGGCGGATCTCGGCATCGGTCTGCATTCCCCGGGCGTAAGCCAGCCGCAGGGCGAACAGGTAGAGCACGCACATTTGCACCATGTAGGCCTTGGTGGAGGCCACGGCGATCTCAGGACCGGCATAGGTGTACATGACATAGTCCGCCGCGCGGGCAATGCTGCTGCCCACCACGTTCACAATGGCCAGCACCGGCACACCCCGGCTCTTGGCCAGCTTGAGGGCTGCCAGCGTATCGCTGGTCTCGCCCGACTGGCTGATGATGATGACCAGATCCTCCGGCCGCAGGATGGGGTTCCGGTAGCGGAACTCGCTGGCGATCTCCACCTGTGCGGGCACCCGGGCCAGCGCCTCGATGGCGGCCTTGCCCACCATGCCCGCGTGCATGGCCGTGCCGCAGCCCACCAGATGCACCGTGCCGATGCGGCGCAGCCGCTCATCCGTCAGCTCAGGAACACGCAGGTCGGGCAGACCGTTCTCCACACGGGGGCTCACCGTAGCCGTGATGGCCGCAGGCTGTTCGTTGATCTCCTTCAGCATGAAGTGCGGGTAGCCGCCCTTTTCAGCGGCTTCCTGATCCCAGTTGGCGGTCAGAACTTCCCGCTCCACCGGCTCCGCGAACTCATTGTAGAAGCGGATGCCGTCGGCGTTCACCACCGCCATGTCCCCCTCTTCCAGCACGCTGTACCGGCGGGTATATTTCAGCAGCGCCGGGATATCCGACGCAATAAAGTTTTCCTCTTCGCCCCAGCCCACGATGAGCGGGCTTTCCCGCTTGACCGCAAACAGGGTATCCGGGAAATCCCGGAACAGGACAGCCAGCGCATAGCTGCCCCGTACCATGGCCAGAGCAGCGCGCAGGGCTATGAGGGGCTCTCCCTCATAGCAGCTGTCGATGAGCTTGACCAGGACCTCGGTGTCGGTCTCGCTCTCAAAGGTATAGCCCTTGGCCATGAGCCGCTCCTTCAGCACACCATAGTTCTCGATGATGCCGTTGTGGACGATGCTCACCCGGGGCGTGGAATGCGGGTGGCTGTTCACATCGCTGGGCTCCCCGTGGGTCGCCCACCGGGTGTGGCCGATGCCGCAGCCGCTCCGGGCCAGGGACTCCACCGCCAGCCGCTTGCGCAGCTCAGCCAGACGGCCCTTGCTCTTGACCACCCGGATGCCGCCCTCCAAAGCCAGGGCCACACCGGCGGAATCATAGCCGCGGTACTCCAGCTTTTCCAGACCATCCAGCAAAACATCCTGTGCATTCCGTTTTCCAACATAACCAACAATGCCACACATACAAAACACCTCCATGCCGACAGCCCGGCGCAAAAAACGCACGCAGCACAGCTGTCAGCCTCCTGTAACAGTTTATGTTCTTGTATGGCTTTCTTTGAGGGGATCTGTTACGGTATCACTGCCGATTTTTGCCCCTCTCTGCGGCTGGTATAGCCCATGGTCAGCCGGAGAAACATCCGCCGAATTTTTCGATGATTCCTCTCCTCGTCACCCTCACGGCTGTCACCCGTGTGGCCCGGCGCTTTGTGTCAACTGGTGGTAGACATCACTCCTCTCAATTAGAATCCTCTTAGACAAAGCCCTGCTATTAAACCCCACCGTCATCCCTTCGGGATGACACCGCCCCTACTAGGGGCGGCCTTGGCAGAGCAATACAGTTTGTGTATATAGGGAAACTTTACGAAATGCCAAGGGCCCCACTATTAGGGGGGCTGGCGGGCGTAAGCCCGCCTGAGGGGTTTGACCCATTATCTTTTTCCCAGCATCTTATGCAGCTTCGGCCGCCACACCAGCTGATACACCTGCAGCAGGTTGTGGAGCGCCCGGTCATACAGCAGAAAGGCAACGTTGCCCATGGCAAGGGTGGCCAGCGAGACCACCAGCGCGGTGGTCTTCAGTTCCTGCGAAATGCTGCCCGCAGGCACCAGCAGCAGCACCAGCCCGTACATGGCCAGCACGGCACCGTTGCAGAGCAGCAGCTTGCACAGCACCCGCACCAGCGGCAGACGGATGCGCTCAAACCGGGGCTTGACCAGCGGGTAATATCCCAGCAGGAACACAAAGACCAGCGCCACCTCCTTATCCGGCACAAAGAGCAGGCTGAGCAGGCTCACCGCGCCGTAGGCTGTCAGGGCCATGGTCCTGCCGCACTCCACGCAGACCGTGGCGATGAGCAGGCTGGCCACCGCCGGGGCAATGAACATCAGCACCGGCACCACGGCCCCCAGCAGCATCAGGGCCACGCTCAGGGCAGCAGCCATGCCGCAGTAGGCCATCGCCCAGCTCTTGCGGGCCTTCACGGCAGCTCCCAACGCACGGGCTGGTTCTCCGGGTCCAGCGGCTCCACCGCATGGCGCAGGCCCAGGATCATAATATTGTCGATCAGGCTCTTGTTCAGCTTGACATCCAGCATCCCGTAGGCGCGCACCAGATCGTTTGCCGCAGCCAGCGACTGCCGCCGGGCATTTTCCAGTGCAGCACCGGGGTCCTCGACACCGTTGACCAGATACACATTGTACCGCTCGGCCCGCTTGTCATCGGCCACACGGCCCGCCTTATCCAGCAGGTAGAACACCCGCCCGATGCAGCTGCCGATATAGCGCATACTCTTGCGCTGGCTGTTCTCATCGGTGGCAAGCGTGGAGTAGAGCGCGCCGTAGATGTTGCTCATAGGCTCGGCAACCTCGGTGTAGTTCTTGGCGTTCAGGTTCATCTGAACGATCGCCTGCTCCTGCTCCTGTTCAAACAGCCGTTCCAGCGCGGGGTTCTCCTGCACGGCCTTTTCGTAGGCGCGGCGGAGCAGGATGCGGTCGATGGTGCGCTTCACCCGCTGTTGGAAGGGCAGCTCGTCACAGCGGCGGTCCTGCAGCTTATGCCAGCCCAGCAGCACCTCCACCTGCGCGGCCAGCCGGATGCCCTGGGTCTGGCACATCATCGGCCTCCAGCAGAGCGTCCAGGGCAGGCGCACCTTTTTGCAGGTCGCCTCCCGCCCGGCCAGGCTGTCTGACAGCAGTGCAAACAGAACCCCGTTGTGCTGCAGCAGGCTGCACGAGTAGAGCCCGTAGGTCGTGTTCAGCTGATACTGCACGCCCCGCAGATACCATTGGTAGATATTATAATCCCGGATGGTAAGCTCCGGAAGATAAGGCCGCATCCGACCGTCCATGTCTTTTTATTCTCCTGTTTACTTTTTCTTGAACTCGACAGTACGCTTCCCGTCAAAGCCCTGCTTGGGCATCGGCTTTGCCTTGTGCTCAAACTTGGGGGCCTCGTAGTACATATACAGCTGGCAGGGGATCATACCGTTGTACATCTTGCGGCGCTTGTTGGCGCGCTTGCCGTAGTGGCTCTCAAACTCCATATCGGCAGTGATGGCGTACAGGCCCGCGCAGGGATGCTCGGCCATCTGCTGGCCCAGGGTGCGGGCCAGCTTGGCGGCACCCTCGATGGTGTTCATCCGCTCGCCGTACGGGGGATTGGTCAGAACGATGGCTTCGGGCTTTGCCGCAAAGTCAGCGACATCGGCCACCTCAAAATGGCAGCGCTTTTCCACACCGGCCAGCTTTGCGTTGGCATTGGCCAGTGCCACGGCGGCGGGGTCGATATCATAACCAAAGGCTTCAAAACCCACATCCAGCTTGGACTCTGCCAGCGCTTTCTGGCGCTGCTCGGCCCAGAGGGAAGCGGGTACAAAGCTGTAACGCTCGGCGGCAAAACGGCGCTTAAGGCCGGGGGCAATGTTCATGGCCTTCTGGGCGGCTTCGATCAGCAGGGTGCCGCTGCCGCAGAAGGGATCCTCCACCAGACTGTCGCGGCGGACACGGCCCAGGTCGGCAATGGTCGCGGCCAGCGTCTCACGGATGGGGGCTTCCATGGCGTTGCGGCGGTAGCCGCGCTTGTGCAGGCCCTCGCCGGTGGTATCCAGCATGATCTCACAGACATTCTTGCGCAGCATGAAGCGGATCTTGTACTCCGCGCCGGTCTCGGGCAGAACAGAGGTATGATGCTTGTTCATCAGGCGCTTGACCACAGCCTTTTTGATGATGCTCTGGCAGGCAGGCACGCTGGTGAGCTGGCTGTTCAGGGAAGAGCCGGTCACAGGGAAAGCGGCATCGGCGGGCAGCAGCTCTTCCCAGGGGATGCTGTACACGCCGTCAAACAGCTCATCGAAGGTGGAAGCGGGGTAGGTGTTGAGGAGCAGCATCACGCGCTCCACCGTGCGCAGGTTCAGGTTGGCGGCAGCGATCATCTCCGGCCCGCCCGCAAAGGTCAGGCGGCCATCCCCTACCCGGATGTTCTCGGCCCCGATGCGGGTCAGCTCAAATTTCGCAGTTGCCTCGCAGCCAAAGAAGCAGGGCGCGATCAGTTCAAATTTTGCAGGCATTCTGGTTCCTTTCTTGTCCGTGGGCGTTGCCGCACCACCAAAAAACAGGCCCGCCCCGCTGGGGCAGGCCAGGTTCGTTCTATGGCTCAGCGGCCGCGGCGGGAGCGCGGTGCATAACCGCCGCCGCGGCGGTTGTTGGTCTCGTGGTCGAGGTCGGCCATCTTTTCCTCGCTCTGGCTCTTGAAGCGGCTCATCATATCCTCAAAGCTCAGGTTATCGCTCTTGGCCGGGGCCTTGGGCTGCCACACACGGGGTGCAGCGTCCCGGGCAGGGCCGCGCCCACCCTCACGAGGGGGCCGTCCGCCGCCGCGGGAATTGCCGAAATGGCCGCCCTCGCGGGGGCCGTTCTGGCGCGGTCCGCCGGGCCGGGGCCCACGGTCACTGCGCGGCTGACGGGGTGCCGGCGGCAGCAGCCGCTTGATGGACAGCGCGATCTTGCCGTCCGGTGCAATGTTGATGACCTGCACCTTCACAGCATCGCCGTCGTGCAGCACCGTGTTGATATCCTGCACATATTCATTGGACACCTCGGAAATGTGGACCATGCCCGATTTGCCCTCAGGCAGCGCAACAAACGCGCCAAAGGGCTTTACGCCGGTCACACGGCCTTCCAGTACGTTCCCTACCTCAATTGCCAAAACTCAATACTCCTTGCTCTCTTTTTGTGGGGGCACCGGGTCTGTCCGCAGAGCTGCCCGGCGGGGTGTGCCCTCAGTTGCCGGTCACATCTACAAAGATGCGCTCGTTGGGGGCTGCGTAGTTGTAAGAATCCCGGGCGACCCACTCGGTCACATCGTCGGCATCGCCGCTGAGGATGCGCTTCATCTCCTCGTTCTGGGTCTTTTGCTGTTCGATCTGCTCGTTCAGCGTCTGCAATTCCGCACGCCGGGAGCTGATGGACACCTGATTGGAGATGTAGGCCACCAGCATACTCAACAGCAGCAGAATGAAGAAAAGACGAAGGATCGTCCGCACAAACGGGCTGCGTCTGCGCTTTTTCCGGGTGGTATTTGCCATTTTTCAGCGCCTCCTGTGCTCAGCAGGCCCGAAACGCCTGTACTCTTACTTTGATACGTTAGAATTATACAACAACCGCCGTGTGCTTGGCAAGTTCTTTTTCGGTTTTTTTGCGCTTCTTTTTTGCGCGTGGCGCGCTCTGGCCTGCTCCGCCCGTTTTTTGCGGGCTGCTGCCAGCGGCTGCAATGCCCGCCGGGCCAGCCGGAGCGGCCCCGCCGCCAGCCAGAACAGCCCCTGTTCCAGTGCCTGCAGGGCAGGCCGCAGAAACCGTTCGGCCCCAAAAGCACAGAGAAAGGCGCTGCCCGGCATGTACCACCGCAGCACGCCCCCGGCGCTCAGGGCGGCGGCATAGCTCTGCAGCCCCAGCAGGACAGCACCCACAAGGGCCATATCCGGCAGGAATGCTGCCCGCCCCCTGACCGGAAATACCGCGCGCACGCTGCCCAGCACAAGGCCCAGCAGGGCGCAGGCAGCCGCCTCCTGCCCGATGAGCGCGGGCGCAAGGGCCGGTGCCATCAGCGGAGCAGCCGGGACAGAAAGCCGCCGGGGGTGCGCGCGGCGGTGTACTCCACCGTGTCGATGCGGCCCGTCAGCTTCATTTCCCCGCTGTCGAGGTCAAGGCTGGTCACGTTGAGCTGCGCTCCGGCCAGCTGCAGCACGCCCCGGGCTGTTTCAATGGCGGCACTCTCCGCGTTGCACTGCAGCACCCGCCTGACTCCTGTTACCGTCAGCTTTTCCCGGTTCTCCAGAATGAGGTCGCTGTTCCCCGCCTGCTCTGCCATGCACCTCTCCCCCTTCTGGTGAAGGTTATGCAAACAGCTTGCGGGATAGAACCTCTCCGTCAGCCCTTCGGGCTGCCACCTCTCCTAATAGGCGAGGCAAAGATGCAGCAGCATAAACCTGGCTCCCCTATTAGGGGAGCTGGTGCAAAGCACCTGAGAGGTTATTCCGAAATGATTTCGTACATCTCCCGGGCCACATCCTTGGTGCGGGGCTCCACATCAGAGAGCACCTTTACCTTGATGGGCCGGTTGCCGAAGGTGACCTCGATGATGTCCCCTTCCTTGACCGCCTGGCTGGCCTTGGCGATCTTGCCATTGATGAGGATGCGGCCCGCATCGGCCACCTCATTTGCCACGGTGCGGCGCTTGATGAGCCGCGAAACTTTCAGGTATTTATCCAGTCTCATGTTATGATCCTCCAGAAAAGCAGGCCCTCTCCATCATTGCGCTTTGTCCACCGCCGCACCTCCGGACAGGGGAACTGGCAACGCGAAGCGTTGACTGAGAGGTTTTACAAAAAAACCGCCGGAACCACTGCGGCCCCGGCGGCAAAGATCAAACTTACAGGGTATCCTTCAGAGCCTTGCCCGGCTTAAAGACAATGCTCTTGGAAGCAGCGATGGTAATGGGCTCACGGGTGCGGGGGTTGATGCCCTGGCGCTCTGCGCGCTCACGGATCTCAAAAGTGCCAAAGCCAGAGATGGTGATCTTCTCACCCTCAGCCATTGCCTTGCTCAGTGCGTCGAAAGCGGCGTTGACAGCCAGCTCGGCGCTCTTCTTGCTCATCTCGGTGTTTGCTGCAACCTGTGCGATCAGATCGGTCTTGGTCATAATGGGGTACCTCCACAAAATTTTACTCAGCTTTTTCTATCAGACAGTGGCAGGGCGTTCCTGCTCGTCTGAATCTTCGGTCTTTTGCAGCAGCTCCTGACGGAACCGCCCGGATGCAAAGGTCAGGGCCTCTTCCGCGTCCACACCGGCCAGCCGCATGGCATTGGCCGCTGCAAACAGCAGCGCCCCGGCCCGCTCGGCGGCATTTTCCGGCACCGCTTCCTCCCAGCCTCGCTCGGCAGCCTTCAGGGCAGCGGCGGCATCCTCTGCCGTCTGCGCAAACGCGCCCTTGCGGGCGGCACGCTTCTGCATCTTCTGGGCATACATCAGGGCGGGCAGGGTAGCCGGAACCGTGTTCAGCTCATCCGCCAGCGTGGTGCGGCCCTTTTCCTTATTTTTGAGCGCATCCCAGCTGTTTATACCGGCATTTTCAGCCGCCGAAGAGGCAAAGATGTTCGGGTGCCGGAACACCAGCTTCTCGCACACCTCCCGGCAGACCTGCTCGAAATCGAACCGGCCCCGCTCTTCCTCAATGACGGTATGGAACGCCACCTGCATCAGCACGTCGCCCAGCTCCTCGCGCATCATGGCTGCGTCGTCGGCATCAATGGCTTCCAGCGCCTCGCAGGTCTCCTCCAGAAAATTCTTCCGGATGGAAGCGTGGGTCTGCACCTTATCCCAGGGGCAGCCGTTTTCTCTGTCGCGCAGAATGCGGATGATCTGCAGCAGATCCTCCGCCGTGTAGCGTTCCCGTTCAGGCCAGTCCTGCATGGGTGCACTCCCCTTTCCTCTGCTCAAAAACCTGAGCTCGATTGTACCGCAGAATCTGCGATTTTTCAAGGGGACAAGCGCATTTTCCGGCTTTTCATTTCAATTGTTTCCAGAATTTTCACACTTTGCCCTGTTTCTGTGCAGAAAGGGCGGCATCCCCCTACGGGGACACCGCCCTTTCAAGGCTTTTGCGTTACAGCTGTGCGCCGCACTTGTTGCAGAACAGCGCATCCTCAGAGACCGGCGCGCCGCACTGGGGGCAGGTCTTTTTGTCCGTGTCAGGCTTTTTGTCCTTTTCCACGGTCGGCTCAACGGTGATGCCGCTGCCCTCGGCGGGCTCCTCGTCCAGATCATGGGTGATGACCTCGGCAGCGGGGCCAAGGCTCTCCTTGAGGGCGTTCAGGTTGGCCTCGATGCTGCCGATCATCTCGATATACTTATCCACAAGGGGCTGGTTCTCCTCGTTGCCCTTGGCCAGGCTGTAGACCAGTGCACCCAGCTGACGCTGTGCCCGGGCAAGCTTGGTCTGCTCCGAGACGATCTTTGCCTGCGTTCTGCCGCGCTCTGCCAGATCCATGGCGGCGTTGCGGCCCTTTTCCGCATATTCCAGACCCATTTCCTTGATCTTATTGAAATCCATAATGACACCTCTCTTACGGGCATTGGCCCTGTGTGTGCTGTCAGATGATGGTTTCATTATAGCGCACTCAGGCACTGATTGCAACGAATCCACCGCAACTTTTACAGTTTCGTGCGGATTTGGAAACAGTTTTTTCGCATTTGAACAAGAGAATGGAACATTTTCCCCGCAGAGCGCGATTTTATTTTACGGCACTGCCGTAGAACTCCCGCAGCATGCTGTCGGCGGGCAGAAGCTCCAGATCCAGCGGGACCACGTGCTCAAAGCGGCGGGCAGTCTCGTCCCAGAGCTCGGCGTTGTGGCCCTCCAGCGTGAACTGGCGGCGCACGATGCCCAGCAGCCTGGAGATCAGGCCCAGCTCATAGGTAAAGGAGGTGTCCAGCAGAAAGTCCGCCGTGGTCTTGAAGCCCTTGATATACCGGGTCTCGCCGTCCAGCACCCGGTCCCACATGGCAAGGGTCTTTTCGGGGCTGCGGCCCCGGGCGGCAGCGTCCCGCAGGGTGCGGCGGCACAGGCGGATGTCCTGGGTGTTGATGACCCGGCGGCCGTCGATGGCATATTCCTCCCGCAGGCCGGCGTAGATGCGGTAGACATCCTCCGCAGGCACAAGGCCGGTGAGCTCCGGGTTCAGGGCATGGATCCCCTCCACGATGCAGACACCGCCCTGCAGGTCCACGGCCTCGGTCTCGTCGGAGCGCCGCTCGTTGGCAAAATCATAGATGGGCAGGGTGGTCCGGCCCGTCTCGCTCAGCTCATGCAAGCACTGCCGGACAAGGGGCAGGTCCATGGTATCGGGATTTTCGTAATCCAGGGTGCCGTCGGGCAGGCGGGGGTAGAACTCCGCCCCACGGAAAAAATTATCCAGGCTGACCACATGGGCGTATGTTCCCTGCCGGATCAGCTCCTCGGCCAGCTTGTGGGCGCTGGTGGTCTTGCCGCTGGCCGACGGGCCGGTAAGCATGACGATCTTGGTGCCGGAAAGGCGCACCTTTTCGGCGGCGTACTTCACGCGGTCGCGGTAGCTCTGCTCACTCAGGGCGGCAAGTTCCTGCGGACTGCGGGCGGCAACGTTGTACAGCCCGACTTCAACCAGACGTTTCGGGACCCAAATCGTGATCATAAAAATCAGCCACTCCTTTTTTGCGCTCCAGTACCTCCGCAAAGCGCTGGATATACTCTGTCGGATACTTGAAATTGAAGATGCGCTGCATCCGTCGGCCGCCGTCGGCCACCAGCTTGGTGCTGCCGCCTGCTCCGGCCGAAAGGATGGTCTGGACTTCCTCCATGATATAGATATTATAATACCCCTCGTGGCCTGGCTTGCACCAGCCCACATTTTCCAGATTCTGCAGGGTGTTCTTCTGGCGGTAGAGGTAATAGGGGCGATATCCTGCATCGGCCAGCAGCTGGCATTTTTCCAGCATGGCCGCTACGTCTGCGTAGTCGTTCTCCTTCTGGTCCTCGATGACGATGCGGGAGGCCCGCTTGAGGGTCAGGGTGTGAACGGTGATGTTCTCAGGGTCCAGCGCAATGGCCTGCCGCAGGCTGTGCTCAAAGCCCGCGACCGTATCGCCGGGCAGGCCCGCGATGAGGTCCATGTTGATGTCCTCATGGCCCGCCCTCCGGGCATCGGCATAGCAGTCCAGGATATCCTGCGCCGAGTGCCTGCGGCCAATGCCCGCCAGCACCTCGTCCGAGAAGGTCTGGGGATTGATGGAAATGCGGGTGGCACCATACTCTTTGATGACAGCCAGCTTTTCGGCATCGGTGCAGTCGGGGCGGCCCGCCTCCACCGTGTACTCCATCACCTTGGAAAGGTCAAAGTTCTCCCGCACCGTGCCCATGAGCTGGCGGAGCTGGTCAGCGGACAGGCTGGTGGGGGTGCCGCCGCCGATATAGATGCTGCACAGCTTCAGTCCTGCCTTGTCGGCCTGCTCCCGGATGGCCTCCACCTCTCTGCACAGGCAGTCCACATAGGGCTGCACCAGCTTGCGGTCCCGGTCAAGGTTGCAGCTGACAAAGCTGCAGTAGCTGCACCGGGAGGGGCAGAACGGGATGCCGAGATACAGGCTGTACGTTTTTGGGGCGCTGCCCAGCTTCAGGATGGGCTCCTGCAGGTCGGCGATGGCCTTGGCCATGTCGTACTTCTGCCGGGAGCAGTCAAAGCGCTCCAGAAAGAACCGGTCGATGTCGGCTTCGGTCCAGCCCGCGGCCCGCTTGTCGTGGATGAGCCGCACCGGGCGCACGCCGGTCATCTTGCCCCAGGGCGGGCGGATGCCGGTCCAGCTCCGCAGCAAGTCATAGGTCAGGCTGGCAAGGGTGAACTCCACCGTCTCGCCGCCTGCTTCCACGGGGCGGGGCAATGGAGCCGCCGCATCCCTGCTCTGGCCCTGCTCCCGCACCATGGCGTACAGACTATCCTCTTTTTTCTCGGCCCAGACACAGTCCTCGCCCTCTTCCGGCGGGGTAAGGGTGAGCGGAGCCATAGGGTAAAACAGGCGCACCAGATGCTCCACCTCGTAGCCGGAGGGCAGGCCGGTAATATAAATCTTCATGTTCTTTCTCTCTTTATCCTTAAAAGTCCGCATTCCCGCCGCGCAGGGCGCTGCGGATATAGAAATTGTTCGCCAGTTCCTCGCCAAGGGTGGAAAAATCCCCGTGGCCGGGCAGCAGCTGGGTCTCCTTGGGGATGGGCAGGCCCGCCAGCTTGCGCAGGCTGGCATCCATTTTCTGCATACTGCCGCCCTCCAGATCGGTGCGGCCAATGCTGCCCTGGAACACGGTATCGCCCACAAAGAGATAGTCCCCGCACAGCAGCACCACACCGCCCTCGGTATGGCCGGGGGTGTGCCAGACGGTAAAGGTCAGCTCATCCACAGTGAGCTTTTCCCCCTCCTGATAGCCGCTGTCCGCGCTTTTCAGGGGAAAGAGCTGGCTGCCCCTGCAGTCGGCAGGCTCACAGTAGATCCTGGCCTTCCACTCCCGGCTCAGCACCCCTGCACTGCCCACATGGTCATAGTGGCCGTGGGTGCAGAGGATGGTGGTGAGCGTCGCGTTGTTCTCTTTGAAAATTTTATCGTACTCCTGCACTTCGGCGGCGGGGTCAATGACCACTGCATGGCCCGCATCGGAGATCAGGACAAAGCTGTTGGTATAAAGCGGCGCAGCGCCGAGAAGATGAAATGCTTTCATATCCTATATCCTTCTAACTGTTCAGATGTTCCGGCTTTGCCGGGGGCGGGCCGTTACGAGTGGTGCGCCCACTCGTCCGTGTCGATGACAATGGTACAGGGCCCCTCGTTCACCAGAGACACCTGCATATCCGCGCCGAACTCGCCGTGCTGCACGTCCCTGAGGCCCTGCCGGTTCATCTCGGCAAGGAACAGCTCATAGGCATCCACCGCAAGCGGGGCCCGGGCCGCTTTGATAAAGCTGGGGCGGTAGCCCTTTTTCGTGTCGCCGTAAAGCGTGAACTGGCTGACCACCAGTGCCGAATAGCCCAGGTCCTTTGCACTGAGGTTCAGCTTGTCGTTTTCGTCCTTGAAGATGCGCAGGCCCGCGCACTTATCCGCCAGCTTGGGCACGATGTCCAGCGTATCGGTATCCCGGACACCCAGCAGGATAACCAGGCCGGGGCCGATGGAGCGGGGCTCCCCGCCGTTGACCCGGACAGAAGCGGAGGATACCGCCTGAATGACTGCACGCATGGTTTAACTCCTTGTCACTTTGAGCACATCCTTGATCTTGGACAGACGCGCCACCACACGGTTCAGGTGCTCGGTATTGTTGATGCCGATGGTCAGGCTGACCACGGCGCAGTTGTTTTCCACCTGACGGGCGTTCATGGTGTAGATGGGCACCCGGATATCCGCCAGAGCCGCCAGCACGTCCCGCAGCTCCTCCGGGGTGTAGGGCGTCTGGGTGACGAGATAGGCAAACCGCCCCTCCTTGGTGCCGATGGCCTGGCGGGGCCGCCTGCCGCCCATGTCCGGCTGATAGTGGGGTGCCGCCAGCGGCTCCCCCTCCACGACGAGGGCCACGCACTCCACATAGTTGTCCGCCTCACAGGGCAGCCGCTCCATGGCATAGTCCTGCGCGTCGGTGCCCCATGCCATGCCCCACACATGGTAGTCCGGCGCGCCGTACACCACGCCGTCTCCCCTCAGGTGGCAGCAGGCAGACAAATCTCTGAGGAAGATCGGCCCGCCGAACACAAAGCTGCCGCCGGTCTCCTGCAGGATTTTGTCCAGCTCCGTCTCCCGGTACCGCTTGATGTTGTTGTAGATCTGCACCCGCCGGATCTGCGCCAGCGGGTAGGTTGCCGCAAACTGCATAGATTGCCTCCTTACCGACAGCGGCAGGCAGGATGGTCCCGCCTGCCGCTCTATATTATGCCTGCTTATGTTCGCCTTGAACCGCTCCCTGCTCTGACAGGACAATCGCTCCACCATGCAGATCAGCAATACCCTCTGCCTGGGAGCTCCGCTTCTCCGCCTGTGTGCCGAAATAGAAGGCAATCACCACAGTAAACACAGTCAAGAACTGATCTGTGGTCACGTGGCCGGTGACGGCCAGATAAGCAAAGACGCATGTGAGCACAATTGTCACAATGCTCTTGACCGCCAGCAGGTTGGCTGCCCGCTTTTTCAGCAGCTCCATCTCAGTCCTCCTCCGTCAGCACGTCACCCCGCAGGCGGTAGCACCGGCCGCCGATGTACACATAGGCCGTCTCCTGCCCCATGTCCACGTCCACGGTGCGGCCGTCCGCCACGCGGACCTTCTCCAGGCAGCCCACGCCGTGGTCCATAAGCCCCCAGCCGTTGGCCTCGTCCGGCGTCTCTCCCGCCCGGGTCTCCAGCAGCTCCCGGGCGGAGAAGAGATTGCGGGTGGGGTCCAGGGTGAGCCCGCACCCCAGTTCCTTCAGGGCCTTGTTGGCCTCCTCCAGAGTCTTCTCTCCTCTGGTGTAATCGTACAGCACTTCCTCCAGGGTTTTCATCTTATGTACCATCCTCTCTCCGGGTCCTGCCCGGCTCAAATTTTACTGACGCTGTGGGCCGCCTCGCTGCGGACGAAGCCGATATACGCCGTGCGGGCCGTCTCCGCTGCACGCATGGCCTCCTCCACGTCGCCGTTGGTATGTTGACCCGCCAACTTTTTGGCCGTGGTCAGGGACAACGAACAGGTGGCGTACATCAGATCCATAGCCAGCCTGCTCTCCGTAGCCCGGCGCGCCGCCCGGGCATCTGCCCGCCTGGCACTCTTCCGGGAGCGGTATTCCGCCCCAGCCGCCAGTACGGTAGCCGCCCCGGCGATCAGCGCGCAGAGCACCTCCGTTCCGATCCTGCATCCCTCCTCTCAGATCCAGCGGTAGTGGGGCCGCTCCTCTTGGAACAGCCAGTGCCGCATCCAGTCGAACAGCACGATGGCGGTCCCCGCCAGCACCACCCACAGCAAGGCGTACTTCAGGCACACCTGCCCCCACAGGTTGCCCGGCAGGCGGGAGTAGTCCCAGATGTCCAGCTTCAGCCAGACGTTCAGGATCAGCCCGGCTCCCAGCTCCGCCAAGGTAATGACGCTGCCCCCGATCAGCGCCTGGAGCCACAGGGGCCGCTCCCAGGCCATGTGCTCGTTGGCCAAATCTAGCGGCAGACTCAGCATCGCCGCCAGCAGAAACATGCTCCAGTGGGTGTGCCCCCGCCAGATCAGCTCCACCATGCAGTAGAGATCCCCGCCCATCAGCGACAGGATCAAGGCCTTGTGCCATCTCTTCACGTTCGTGTCCTCCCTGCTCTGAAATTTGCTTGGCTTCAACCGCTATCGTGCCTTTCCGGCGGCTCCGCTATGCATAGCCGGAGCCGTCAACCATATCCTTTATTTCCCGGCCGGCGCGCACGGCGGCGTGCAACGCGGCGGAAATTTCTTTTCCCGCCTTCCTCTCTTCCAGGTTATATGCATCTCTCCCTCCGCTCACCACAAAAAGCGCCGCGGGCAGGAATGCCCGCAGCGCAGAGAAAACGCCCCGGCGCCGTAACCGGCGCCGGGGCATCTGTATTTGATCTGTTCCTT
>OJRW01001893.1_pt1 | contig 15373 bp, 10 predicted proteins | sample 1599231 | NCBI WGS metagenome assembly OJRW01 (sample SAMN04168656, study PRJEB22393) | human gut metagenome | biome: human gut microbiome; feature: stool | host: Homo sapiens | collected 2014-03-17
GTATAATATCATTGAACAAGTTGTTTAATAAAATAAGCTACATTTATGTTACAGGATATAAGGATGAGGAGGAACATAGATATGAAAAAGAAAATAATTATACTTTTAAGTATAATCGTAGCTGCGTTTTTAGTAACAAATATTGTTATATATGCCTATTCAAAAGAAAATATGTTTGAATTTTTCTTTGCTGATAACAACGCTGAACAAAAGAAAATAACAAATAACCTATTAACAAAAGAAAAACAAAAAATTGAAATCGATAATTATATTATTAAGTTAGAAGAAGGCTTATGCGAAAAGAAAACACAACTGGGATATTTGGTGATTTCAGTTTCAGATAAAGCCGGAGGTAAAGTGAATTCAGATATAGACAAATATAATAATGAAATAAATTCATTTGGAAAAGATAATCGTTTTACATTCGAATATGAGGCAACAGGTACAATCACTAAATATGCGGAATATAAAGGGAATAAATTATATATTTATATTATGCTATGTATATTACATGGTTATAAAATGAGTCGTTTATGCATTATGATTTGTTTATGCATCATTGCATAGTTCGCTTTTTTTGAGCGGAAGAAGTCATGCTCTCCTTGTATGATAATGATAATCTATCTATTAAGGAATAGCTATTTATTGGTTGCACATTATGTGATAGTTCTCTAATAATTATAACAAATTATGTATTATTTATAGACTTAGGCCGGATAAAGCGAGATGGAGCGTGAAATGTCACGCAATTGAGTATATTTTATTCGAGATAAAACGTGAAAGGAAAGTATGATGCGGCCAGTGTGTGATTTTGATCACATACTTGTACTGGAAGGGTATACAGCCTGCCCGCTAATAAGCCTGTCGGCTTGTATCGTATTGCCGCCGTGTGGGATTCAGTAGAGAAAGGTTTAAAAAAGACAACATTCCGCTGGTGCATAAAAGCCTTCCCCATCACAGGGAAGGCTTTTATGTCATCGCCAGCAGAGGCGGACGTCTTCTTTGTAGGTATCCAGAATGTCGATGACCGGGTCGGGGGTCAGGTAGCGGATGCTTTCGCCAAGAAGCCATTTGGCGCGGAGCAGCGAGGCACTGATGTCCAGATGCGGCAGCGGAAGATAGAGGCAGGATGTTTCGTCCGTGATCGCCGCCGAGAGGAGGTTGTTTTCATCAGGCTCGGTGATGACGGCCTTGGGCCAGTGACGGCCTATCGTTGCCCGGAACGTCTCCTCATCCGCCTGGCAGCGGGGCACTACGACAAAGTTGGTGATGTTGGGAAGCTCCAAACCCCTGTGCCATGTGTCCAAGTGCATGAAATCCTCACCCCCGAGGATGAACATGGGGCTTTCAGAGGTATGCCTCTTTCGCCATTCCGTGATCAGGTTCCATGTGTAGGAAGGGTGCGGAAGTTCGCCCTCAAGGGTGCTGACCTGGAGCCGGGCATCGGAAGGGGCGGCGTTTGGGGGCGTTTCCAGAGCGCCCTGCAAGAGCGAGACACGCATCTCGAACGAAAGCAGACCGGAATCGGCCTTGTGCGGCGGGACGGCGCAAGGCATGAGATCCACATGCTTGAGCCGCAAGGCTTCTGCCACAGCCGTAGCCAGCCGGAGATGCCCGATATGCACGGGATTGAATGTCCCGCCGAGGATGCCGATGGTTTGAGCCGGAGTCATGTTTATTCCCTGATCTGACCCGTCCCGAGGGCCACAAATTTGGTCGTCGTCAACTCGCGCACGCCCATGGCACCGTAGGAATGCAGCTTGGAGGTGCAGATCCCGATTTCAGCGCCAAGGCCGAGCTGCCCGCCGTCGTTGAAACGGGTGGACGCGTTGACGGCGGTGAGGGAGGCGTCGGCCTCGCGCAGAAAGCGCGTGGCGTTGGCGTGGTTGTTGGTGCAAATGACTTCAGTGTGGTTCGAGCCGTAACTGGCGATGTGATCCAGCGCGTCATCCAGCGAATCCACGACGCGGACCGCAAGGATCAGGTCATGGAACTCCTGCCCGAAGTCGCCGGGCCGCGCGGGAACGGCCTTCGCTCCGGACAGCAGGGGCAGGGAGCGGGCGTCGGCCCGGAATTCCACGCCGTCGGCGCCGAGTTTTCCGGCGAGCATCGGCAGGAACGCGGCGGCTTCTTTCTCATGCACCAGCAGGCACTCAAGCGCGTTGCAGACGCCGGGGCGCTGGACTTTGCCGTTGTGGGCGAGGCGCAGGGCCATGCCGAGATCCGCCCCTTCATCTATATAAAGGTGGCACACGCCCATGTAGTGCTTGAGCACGGGCATGGTGGCGGCTTCGCACACGGCGCGCACCAGCGATTCCCCGCCCCGGGGGATCATGACATCCACATATTTGTCAAGTTTGCAGAGCGCGGCGACGGCGGCGCGATCCGTGGTTTCCACGACCTGCGCCGCATCCTCGGGCAACCCGGCGCTGCGCAGCGCTTCGTGGAGGAGCCCGGCCAGCGCGAGGTTGGAATGGATGGCCTCCGAGCCGCCGCGCAGGATCACGGCGTCTCCGGCCTTCAGGCAAAGGATGGCGGCGTCGATGGTGACGTTGGGGCGCGACTCGAAAATCATGGCGATGACCCCGAGCGGGATGCGCATCTTGCCGATCATAAGCCCGTTGGGGCGCTGCCACTGTTGCTCGATGACGCCGACTTCATCAGCCATCTCGGCGACATGCAGACAGGCATCGGCCATATCCGCCATGATGCGCGGCGTGAGGGTGAGCCGGTCGAGGCGCGGAGCGTCCATGTTTGCGGCCTTGGCGGCGTCCACGTCGAGGGCGTTGGCCTTGAGGATGTCAGGCTGGCGTTCGATGAGCAGTGCGGCGAGCGCGCGCAGGGCCTGCGTTTTGGCCGCGGGAGCGGCGGCCGAGAGCACGCGGGCGGCCTTCTTGGCGCGCTGCCCCATCTGTTCCATCTGAAGTTCGATCGAAACTGTCATGGCGTTTCCTTTTTCGTGGCGCGGGAGGTTGAGGCGTTCTCTGTAGCACGTATGTATAAGGTTCCACGCGGCTTCCCGCAACCCCGGGCCGGGACATTTCTTTTGACATTCCTGTCGATCCAACCTATGTTTTGCTGTCTTTGGTCTTGCTCCGGCAAGCCCGTTTCTGCGTGCATCGGACCTCGTCCGACATAAAAAGAGTGTGGAAGAGTCAAGGAGTACAGACATCATGGCAGATCCTCTCCGTCCGTCCGGGCCTCAGATCCCCGGCAGTCTGATGGGCGAAATCCAGTCCGAAGTGGCCGTCGAAGCCACGCCGCTGTTGAGCTTCGTGCTCCGGAACAGCCGCATCATCGTGACCTGCATCGTTTTACTGGTGCTCGTCATCGCCGGTGTCGGCGGCTGGCAGTGGCATCAGACCCGTGTGGAACGCGAAGCCCATCTTGAGCTTGGCCGCATCCTTGTCAGCACGCAGGGCCCGGAACGCATCGCCGCGCTGGAAACATTCCTGCCCGCTGCTCCCAGCGCCATGAAGTCCGGCGTCCAGCTTGAAATCGCCACCACCGCCCTTGGCCTTGAACAGTACGGGAAGGCCGCCGAGGCGTATGCCGCCGTCGCCGCCGCCGATCCCAAGGGCTCCATCGGTATGATGGCCGCCATCAACCAGGCCGACCTCCTCCAGCGCCAGGGCAAATACGCCGAAGCGCTCGCCGTTTTCGACTCTCTGGAAAAGAGTGCCCCCGAAAGCCTGCGCCCCGCCATTCTGGAAGGGCAGGCCATGTCCGCCGAACTCGCGGGCAAGCTCGACCGCGCACTCGCCGCCTACGAAAGCATCGCCACCTCTTTGGGGGATGCCGCGAACAACGGCTATTTCCAGGCCAAGATCGCCGAACTGAAGGCGCGCATGGCCTCCTAACGCCTATCAAGGGGAACGGCCTCCGTCGTAAACCCTGTCGGTTCCCGGTTCGCCGGGAAGAAAACGGGCTGTTGCCGCAAGGCCTCAGCCCGTTTGCGCAGGGGTCGTTTCTTTCGGAAAACCGTGCGGCTCGGATCCGTTCCCGCCGCGCTTCAAACACGAGGGAAGGTTTTCATGAGTCATCCGTTACTGGCTGCTGAAGCGGGCGTGCGACACCTGCTTCTTGGCAACGAGGCCATCGTCCGGGGGGCGTTGGAAGCAGGGATCAATGTGGTAACCTGTTATCCGGGCACCCCTTCATCCGAGATCCCGGACACGTTCCACTATCTCGCTTCGTGCGGCAGGTACCGCATGGAGTATTCCGTCAACGAGAAAGTGGCTGTGGAAGTGGGCGCTGGCGCGGCTCTTGCCGGGGCTATGAGCATGACCACGATGAAACACGTGGGCGTCAACGTGGCCGCCGATCCGCTGTTCACCGCAGCGTATGTGGGGCTTCCCGGCGGCTTCGTGCTGGTGAGCGCCGACGATCCTTTGTGCCATTCCAGCCAGGATGAACAGGACAACCGTACGTACGCCCGGTTTATGGGGATGCCCTGCTTCGAGCCCGCCACGGCGCAGGAAGCCAAGGACATGACCCGCGAAGCCTTGTTGCTGGCCCGAGAACTCCAGCAGCCGGTCATGCTGCGTACGACCACCCGCGTCAACCACCTGCGCGGCCCGGTCACTTTCGGAGCGCTCGGCGAACCGGCCCCCATCGTGCCCTTTGAACGCAACCCCATGCGTTTCGTGCCCGTGCCCGCCGTGGCGCAGGGCCGCCATAAGGTTCTCGTCGAACACCTTGAGAACGCCCGCGCCAAGGCCGAAGCCTCCCCGTGGAACAAGGTTTCCGGGGAAGGGCGCATCGGCGTCATAGCCAGCGGGATCAGCCGTGCCTACCTTGCCGACGCACTCGCCGAAAACGGCTGGGAAAAGGACGTCAAGGTGCTTGAGCTCGGGTTCACGTGGCCCCTGCCGGAAAACCTGCTGGCGGACTTTATGTCCGGCTGCGATACGGTGCTGGTGCTCGAAGAACTCCAGCCGCTGGTTGAGCAGGATCTCCGCGCGCTCGCTCAGGAACGCAAGATCGACGTTTCCATCGTGGGCAAGGGCCCGGACCTGACGATTTTCGGCGAATACTCCACGGGTGCCGTGGCCCGCGCGCTGGCCGCCGTGCTCGGCAAGGAACTCCCGTCCGCCGACGGTGCCGCCATCGACGTCTCCCGCCTGCCCGGTCGTCCTCCGAATCTCTGCGCCGGCTGCTCGCACCGCGCCATGTACTATGCCGTCCGCAAGGTTTTCGGTGACGAAGCCGTCTATTCCAGCGACATCGGCTGTTATACGCTCGGCATGGTCCCGCCCTTGCGCGCCGCTGACTTCCTGTTCTGCATGGGATCTTCCGTATCCGCCGGCAGCGGGTTCGCCATGGTTTCCGATCGTCCTGTGGTCGGGTTCATCGGCGACTCCACGTTTTTCCACTCCGGCATGACCGGCCTTGCCAACGCCGTGTTCAACAAGCACGACGTGCTGCTGGTGATCCTCGACAACGGCACGACCGCCATGACCGGCCATCAGCCCAATCCCGGCGTGTGCACCTCCGTCCTCGGCGAGGGCTGCAACCATCTGGACATCGAGAGCGTGGTCCGCGGCATCGGCGTTACGGACGTCGCCAAGGTCAAGCCCTTCAACATGCGCGGCACGCTGAAGACGATTGAGGAAATGAAGGCCCGTTCCGGGGTCCGCGTCATCATTGCGGAAGAGCCCTGTATGCTGTTCGCCCGCCGCACGCTGAAGCAGAACCGCCCGCAGGTGGCCGAAGTCGCCACGCAGGGCGAGGAAGCCTTGAAGTGTCTGGCCGAGCTTGCTTGCCCCGCGTTCCGTCGCGGCGGCACCGCCGAAGCTCCGGTCGTCAGCGTGGATGAATCGCAGTGTTCCGGCTGCATGGTGTGTCTCCAGGTAACGCCCGCTATCCGGGCCCGCAAGCGGAGCTGAAAATGAGCAATCGTATTCGTATTTATATGACGGGTGTGGGTGGCCAGGGAACGCTTACCGCCACCACGCTGCTGGCCCGCGTGGCCGTGGCGCAGGGCGTCGAGGTGGTCGCCGGCGAAATCCACGGTATGGCGCAGCGCGGCGGCGTTGTGGAATCCACCATTTTGCTCGGCGGCTGGAAAAGCCCCAAGCTCGGATTCGGCGAAGCCGACATCGTGCTTGGTTTCGAACCGTTGGAAACGTTGCGCGGCCTGCGCTACCTGAAGCAGGGCGGCGTGGTGTTTTCCAGTACGGACGTCATCCCGCCGTTGTCCGTCTCCGCCGGGCGCGAAGTCGCTCCGGGGCTGGACGCCGTGGAACAGGCCGTGCGTGATCGCGCTTCCTCCGCGTGGTTCCTCCCCTGCCGCAGCATGGGCATCGAACTCGGTTCCGCCCAGTGCGGCAACAACATCCTGCTCGGCGCGCTGTGCGCTTCCGGCCTCCTGCCCTTCGGGTTCGAAGCGCTGGAGGAAGGCATTCGTACGTTCATGCCCGCCAAGCTGGTTGACGTAAACCTCAAGGCCGCCGAGCGCGGGCGCGAAATCCTCGCCTCGTCGCGGCTGTTTTAGCCGTTTGTTGAAAGGGGCCGGAGGCGTGCTTCCGGTACAAGGGGGCCAGCGCCCCCTTGCCCCTTTCCGAGGCATGAGCCATAAGCGCGAACGCGCCTCGGATCCTCCGGATGCCTTTTTTATGGATGAGGAGGGCCGACTGTTCCGTTTTTCTCTTCGCATTGATGCACCCTATAGCGCACAAGGGACTTGAAACGGGCCTCTCGGCCGGTCCCTTTTTTGATTCGTATGTCTGAACAGTCGTCTGCCGGTTTGATGAATCCCGTCCCGTACATGGAAACCCTGCAACGCATCGCCGCAGGAATGGGGCCGCAGCGTGGGTTCCAGTCTTCGCTTAACTCCTTGCTTTCGCTTCTCACCGAGCGGCATGGGTTTCTGCGCCCGCATCTGGTCATTTTCGATCCGGAAACACGGACGTTGCGCCTGTGCGTGGCCGATGGCGCGCCCCGCAGCGCCCAGGTCGTGTATGAGCCCGGCATGGGCGTTACCGGCCAGGTTTTCGTCACGGGCAAGCCGGTCATCGTCGAATGCCTCAAGGGGCATCCCGTTTTTCTCAGCAAATTTTTTATGCGCACCGATGAGGAACTGTCTTCGCTGGCCTTCCTCAGCGTCCCGGTGCTCGCCCCGCAGATGAGTTGGGAGCCGGGCCGCGAACAGGCGCGCAAGGTCATTGGCGTGTTGAGTGTCGATACGCCGAGAGCCTCACGCGAAGAACTGGAGCGGCAGCGCTGTTTCCTCGAGGTCGTTGCGGGGATGATTGCGGCGCAGGCCACGTATTTGCAAGACGACATGGCCCGGCAGCAGCGTCTTGCCGAGCGCCGGGGGGACAGGCCGCATGTGGCCGGGGATTTGGACGGCGGCATACTTGCCGTGTCCGAGAGCATGTGCGAGGCGTTGAAGCAGGCCAGCTATGCCGGGCACGGGCGCGGTCCGGTCCTGCTCCGGGGCGAACCGGGTACGGGAAAAGCCCGGGTGGCGGCATTCATCCATACGGCAAGCGTGCGCAACGAACTGCCGCTGGTGCGTTTTTATGCGTCGCGCCTCCAATCGCCGGGTGCGGACAGGCTGACCGAGGAACAAGCCGAACGCGAATTGTTCGGCTACCGCAAAGGCGCGTTCCCGGGTGCCGTTCAGACCCGCAAAGGGCTGTTCGAGCTTGCCAATTGCAGTACGCTGTTCATTGAGGACATCGACAAGCTTTCCCTGTCCACTCAAGCGCAGATCCTGCATGTCTTGCAGGAGCAGTCCGTGGTCCGCATGGGGGGAGGGCAGCCCGTAGGCGTGGACGTGCGTTTCATCTGTTCATCGTCGGCGGATTTGGAAAAACTGGTCGCCCAAGGTGCCTTTCTCGAAGATTTGTACAATCGTATCACCGTGTTTCCCATTGCCCTGCCTCCGTTGCGCGAACGTCCTGAAGACATCCTTCCGTTGGCGGATATGTTCCTCAAGGCGTCCGCCGAGGCCTTGGGGCGCACAGTGGAGCGCATTTCAACACCGGCACAGGAACTTCTTTTGCAATACCCGTGGCCGGGCAATGCCGGAGAGCTGGCCCAGTGCATGAAGCTCGCCGTACAAGGTTGCGACGATCTCGTCCTGCGCGCCGCTCACTTGCCCCAATCCCTCCAGACGTCTGGGGACAGCCGGGCGGCGTTGCCGTTCAACGATGCGGTGGCGCGCTTCGAACAGGAACTGCTCATTGACGCCCTGCAACATGCGCATGGCAATATGCTGCAGGCCGCCCGCGATTTGCAGGTAAGCTACCGGATCGTCAATTACAAGGTTAAGAAGTACAACATTGATCCGCGCTCCTTTGCCTGAGCGAGGCAGGGGAATAGTGTAGAGCGGATATGCTTTAAAAGGATAGAAGACTTGGGAAGAACGTTTCTTCAGAAAAATACCCTTTCCCAAGCCTGCCGGCACGGAGATATCCCGCTCTTTCCAACGGCTTCAGTGTATGGAATCCTTGTTCGCAGCCTACAGGTCGCCTTTGGATGGATACCTGCCTCAAAGTGAAAAGTTTCTGAGCCCCGCCGCAGATTTTCCTTTAAGATGCCTCCTGTACGTTGTCCCCGGTTTGAGGGCTGTGTGGGATTCCGTTTATGGGCTTGTTAGCCGCATCTCCTTACTGTGCCGACGTTATGTTCTTGAGAAAAATGCAAGGCATCATTTACTGTCCCCTATCGGATAGGCTATCCAAGGAAACGAGAGGAACTGTTTTTCCTCGTGCAAGCTGTGATTCCATCCTGTGCGGGATGGAACGGGCAAGCATCTTTCCTTCACCGTACTTCTTGATGCGCCTGCATGGAATAGCTGCCTTTTAGACGGCATTCATGGAAAGTATATAATAAAAAGGTACGAAAAGCGGTTGCATTGCATAGGCCCCTCGTGCAATACTGAACAATATCTTTTTAGATATGGCTTGTTGTGCAGAGATCCTGAGTACGGAATAGAGGGAAGCGAGATGCATTGGCATCAAGGACAGTGGACCGGCTGGTAGGGGTGCTTTGCCGGGGGAACGGTTTCGTTCCTTGCTGTTTCCGCCCCCCGTATCACTTCAGGGGTGAGGGGATAACGGGGGAAAAGGCGTACGGGATTCTGGGGGGAGTGAATGCAGGAGAGGTTCCTGGATTCATGGCACAACCTTTTCAGTAACTTTGTTCCGAGGAGGCATCCCTGATGGATGATCATTTGAAAGAAGCACTGGATATTGTCAAAGCACAGGCCAGCGTCCGAATCATGTCGGAAGACGAAATCATTTCCATGGTGCGTCGTCTTTCGTCCGATATCAAGAACGTTGCCGAGGGTGAAGGCTGCGTTGAGGAGCTTGCCAGCTCCGATGTGCAGAGCGATCCCCGCAAATCCATCAAAGAAAAGTCGATTACCTGCATGGAATGCGGCAAGACATTCAAAATTTTGACGCGTAAGCATCTCGCCAGCCATAATCTTGACGCTGCCGAATACCGCGAAAAGTGGGGCCTCAAGAAGGATACCCCGCTGGTCTGCAAGGGCCTTCAGCGCGAGCGCCGCAAGAAGATGAAGGACATGAAGCTCTGGGAAAAGCGCCGTAAGGTTGAAGAGTAGGAATGAGTTCGGTGGAGAGGGGGAGGAGTCTTTTTTGAAGAACGGAGATACCCGAACGGGGTTCCTTCCCTCTCCTCTCTACCGGATTTTTGAGCCCCCAATACTTTTGATTGCGGGGTTGAGGGAAAGAAAAAGGCGACTGTTCAGCGGTCGCCTTTTTCTTTTGGATAATTCGTACAGCCTTTTTGAAGCGGCTTAAACAGACATTGCAAGAGGATCTACAAGAACCTTTTTATGTTCCTTCCATCTTTATATGTGTTTCCCGGCATTCTCTTGCAGCATGTCGCCAGATAGAAACGACAGTCCCATATTACACAGGGAAAAAATGAAGAGGGATTCAATAAAGGGGAAAGTCTTTGAAGGGAGTGGGGGAGGTTTGGAGGGGGCGAGGGAAACTTTCTTTAGAAAGTTTCCCTCGCCCCCTCCAATCTTTTTTAAACCTCAAACAGCATTTCGAGGTCTTCCTTGGTGAGGGACTTCCACGTGTCCTGACCGGGGATGACGGCCTCGGCGACGCCGCGCTTCATTTCCTGAAGCTTGAGGATCTTCTCTTCCACGGTATTCTGGCAGATCAGCTTGTAGGAGAACACCTGACGCGTCTGGCCGATACGGTGGGTACGGTCGGTTGCCTGGCTTTCCACGGCGGGGTTCCACCACGGATCGTAATGGATGACGTAGTCCGCTGAGGTCAGGTTGATGCCCGTGCCGCCCGCCTTCAAAGAGATGAGGAAGATCGGGATTTCCGGGCTGTTGTTGAAGCGGTCCACCTGATCGAGGCGGTCCTTGCTGGTGCCGTCCAGATAGCAGAAGGGGATGTCCGTCAGCTGGAGCCAGCCGCGGATGATCTGCAGCATCTGCACGAACTGCGAGAAGACCAGCACTTTGTGGCCGCCTTCCACCACGTCGAAGATCATATCCTTGAAAGCCTCGAACTTGCCGGAGGGCAGGCTCCCGGTGGAGAAGCCGGGCATGTCCACCTTGAGCAGGCGCGGGTGGCAACAGATCTGGCGAAGCTTGAGCAGCGCGTCGAGGATGGACATCTGGCTCTTGGCCATGCCCTTGCTTTCGACGTCGGCCAGCACCTGATCGCGGAGCTTCCGGGTCAGGGCCGTGTAGAGTTCGGCCTGTTCGTCCGTCATGTTGCAGTACGTCACGCTCTCGATCTTCGGCGGCAGATCCTTGGCCACTTCGGCCTTGGTACGCCGCAGGATGAACGGCTTCACGCGGGAACGCAGGTATTCGAGGCTTTCGCCGTCCCCGTCGCGGATGGGCTTGACCACGCCGCGCTGGAACGCGTGCTGCGAGCCGAGGAATCCGGGCATCAGGAACTCGAACAGCGACCACAGTTCGAACAGGTTGTTTTCGATGGGCGTACCGGACAGGCACAGCCGCATCCGGGCCTTGATGGAACGCACCGAGCGCGCCGTGATGGTGTTCGGGTTCTTGATGTTCTGCGCTTCGTCAAGGATGATCGAGTTGAAATAGTGCTTTTCCAGCTCCTCAAGGTCGCGGCGGAGCAGGGCGTAGGTCGTCACCACGATGTCGGAATCCGCCACCTTGCGGAACATGCCTTCGCGGCGCGTGCCGTAGATGATCAGCCGCTTGAGGTGGGGCACGAACTTTTCGGATTCGCGCTCCCAGTTGGGCAGCACGGACGTGGGCACCACAATGAGGTTCGGGCCTTCATGCCCGTGGTTGACCATATGCTGGATGAACGACAGGGTCTGGATGGTCTTGCCGAGGCCCATTTCGTCCGCGAGGATGCCGCCGAACCCGTATTCGCTGAGGAAGTTCAGGTACGAAACGCCCTGCAGCTGGTAGTTGCGGAGCGTGGCGGTCAGGCCCTTGGGCGTGCTGACGGGCTCCACCTCGGTGAAGTTCCGTACCTTTTCACGCAGCGAGTTCCAGAAGGAGTCGGTCTCCGCATTGGGCAGATCGTCGAGCAGGTTGTCGAGCACGGGGGCTTCGAATTGCTTGAACTGGCGCTTGGGCGGCTTGGTGGGGTCGAAACCGAGGGCCTGCAGCTTGTGGGCCAGCTTTTCCAGCCACGACTCGGGCAGGCTCGTGTAGGAGCCGTCCTTGAGCTGCACGTAACGGCGGCCGCGTACCCATGCCTTCCAGATGCGCTCCAGAGGCAGGTGCTGGCCGTCGTATTCCACATCGATATCGAGGGTGAACCATTTTTCCTTTTCGTTGCTCTCCACCTTGGCGGAAATGACCGGCTGCGACATGCGCACTTTGTAGCGGGTGAGGGCCTTTTCGCCGTACACGCGCCAGTTTTCCACCAGCGTGGGGTAGGAGTCGAGCAGGAAGGCGATGGCCTCTTCCGGCTCCATGAACCACAGCCGGGTGCTTCTGGGCTGGAAGTGCATTTCCGCGAGCTGTGCCATGAGCGCGGCCTCTTCGGTCTGATCGCGGCGCACGAGGAATGTATGCCCTTCAAAGACGTAGCTGCCCGTCTGGAAGTCCGGGTTCGGGCCGGGGAGGACGAATTCGCCGTGCACCGTCTCATAGGTGTTCTGGACTTCAAGCGTAAGCAGGCTGCCTTCCTCGTCGAGGAACAGCTTGGGATCGTAGGTCGCGGGCTGGAAGATCGGGCCCATGATCTTGAGGAATTCGTCGGGCTCGTAAAGCTCGGAGGCGGGCAGGCGCGCCCACACCCGGTCGAGGAATTCCGAAATGTTGTCCTGCGGGACCACCGGATGGTCGGCGACAAGCTGTTTCACCAGCGAGGGGGAAAGGCTGGTCTGCACCGGGTAGAAGCTCTGGTTCCAGCACACCCACAGGGGCATCTGCCCGTGGAAGGTGATTTCGCTGTCCTCTTCCGAAATGGAGAAGGGTTTCTTTTCTCCGCGTTGGAGCAGCACGTCGAAGCGCAGCCCGTCCTCGTCAAGGCCGGGGCGGAGCTTCACGGTGAGCGGCGTGCTCACGATGGTGCATGGGATGTCCGTGTCCTTCCAGAACATGTAGTATTCGCGGCGGATGGCCCAGAAGAACCACGAAACGAGGCCTTCCGGAATTTCGATCCGGTGCCCGTAGTAATCGAGGTAGTGGCCGATCTGGCGGGCGACCTGCAAGAGCTGGGGAGACTGATCGCACCACTCGGGATTGCGCAGGATCTGCTCCAGCGACGTTTCCTGATGGACGGAGGACAGGCCGGTCTTGTTCTGCCGTGCCCGGAAAAGCGCCACGATGAGGCGGCCCGGTTCGGGATAAAACCGGAAGATGAAGTAGTGGCGTCCGGTTTCCGGCTCCAGCGAGCTGGAGAAGAAACTGCGGAAGCTCTGGCGCCATTCGGTGTTGAGGCGCTGCGGTTCCTCGGGCGCGCCATAGTCCTTGTCGAGATCCGCAAACATCTTCAAGGCGGTGGCGGCCACGTGACGGCAAACGCCCATGAACGCTTCATGGCAGTTGCAGTTATACGAAATCTGGGAGTCTCCCGGATTCAGCATCAGGTGGGGCGAATAGTTCTGGAAGTCTTCGCCCTGGACGATGCCTTCCACGTCCCAAGTGTCGCCTTCCTTGCGGATGGTCAGCTTGTGGACGCCGCCGCTGTTCAGTATTTCCTGTCCCGTATCCTTGATGTATTCAGGGACGGAATCTTTCAGGAAGCCCTGGATCAGGGCTCTGGCGGCATTTTCCTCACGTACGTTCATTTTTTCGGATGTCCTTGCTTCTGTCATGGCACTTTTAAACAGCATATCCTTGTTTGTTGTGCATAAGCCTCGTCGAAACGGCAGATCCCTTGTCGACAGTTAGTCTATGGGTACGGATGCTTGCGGCATAACTGATAAAGTGGGATGGATGCCCGGGCAGAACGATGCGCTCCGTAGAATGCGGAAGGGATGCACAGAGGCATAAGCGACGAGTCTTATATTATCGTTGTATGCCAAGAATCGTCTGTTTTCAAGGGTACGCAAGTATGTTATGGCCATTTTCGAGAAAATATTTACAAATGACCTGGAATGCGTATGAAAAAGAGCTTGCTGATTCTGCTTTTCACCTGTTGGGCGCTGTTTTTTGCGGCGTTTCGCCCTGTTATGCCCTTTGCGGCAGAAACGGCGGCCTTCCCGGACGGCACCCCGGTCACAGGAGGGCGTATCCTGATGGGCACCATCGGCGAGCCGTCCAACCTCATCCCCTATATGGCGTCCGATTCCGCCTCGGGCGAGATCACCGGGCTCCTGTATGTGGCTCCGCTCAAGTACGACAAGGATCTGAACGTGGTCCCGTGGGCCGCCGCGTCCTATGAGGTGCTTGAGGGCGGCAGGCTTCTCCGCTTCGTCCTGCGCGACGATATCCGCTGGGAGGACGGCGTGCCCCTGACGGCGGACGATGTGGAGTTCACCTATAAGCTCATGATCGATCCCAAGACGCCCACGGCCTATTCCGGGGACTTCCTGGCCATTGAATCCTTTAAGAAGACCGGGCGGCTGTCGTTCGAGGTGCGTTATGCCAAGCCTTTCGCCCGCTCCCTGATGACATGGATGGGGGCCATTCTGCCCAAGCACGTGCTTGAGGGGCAGGATATCATGACCACCCCCGTGGCCCGCAAGCCCATCGGCGCGGGTCCGTACCGGCTTGCCAAGTGGGACGCCGGTTCCATGCTCACCCTTACGGCCTCGGATACGTATTTCGAGGGCCGTCCCAATCTGGATGAGGTGGTGTACCGGATTATCCCCGATCCCTCGACCATGTTTCTGGAACTGAAAGCCGGAAAACTGGACATGATGTCCCTCTCTCCCCAGCAGTACCTGCGCCAGACGCAAGGGCCGCAGTGGGAACGGGACTGGCGCAAATACCGTTACCTGTCGTTCAGCTATACCTTCCTCGGGTTCAACCTGGAGCATCCTTTCTTTAAGGATGTGCGCGTACGCCGGGCCATTTCGATGGCCATCGATCGCCAGTCGCTTATTGACGGCGTGCTGCTCGGGCAGGGCGTGCCCACGGTCGGGCCGTACAAGCCGGGGACATGGGCCTATAACGACAAGCTGACGCCGGTCCGGCAGGATGTGGACGAAGCCCGCAGACTGCTGGACGAGGCCGGCTGGAAAAAGGATAAGGACGGCCTCCTTGAGCGGGACGGCAAGCCGTTCCTGTTTACCATCCTCGTCAATCAGGGCAACGATTCGCGCATCAAGGCGGCGATCATCATCCAAAGCCAGCTCAAGGCGCTGGGTATCGCGGTGCATATCCGCACGGTGGAATGGGCCGCCTTCATTAAGGAATTTGTCAATAAAGGGCACTTCGACGCCATCATCCTTGCCTGGACGATCACACTCGATCCCGACATCTATGACGTATGGCACTCTTCACGGGCCAAGCCCGGCGGGCTGAACTTCACGGGCTACCGCAACGCCGAGGTCGACGAGCTGCTCGTGGAGGCCCGGAGCATGACCGATCAGGATCGCCGCAAGGAGCTCTATGACCGCGTGCAGGAGATCCTCGATGCCGAACAGCCCTATTGTTTCCTCTACGTCCCCTACGCGCTGCCCATCGTGCAGGCGCGGTTCCAGGGCATCAAGCCCGCGCTGAACGGCATCATGTACAATTTTGATCGCTGGTGGGTTCCCAAAGACTTGCAGAGGTACCATGTTCGGCCTTAGAGTTTCTATACCGTCGCACAAAACCTTGCGCGGCGGTGATCATGCACCATCAGCCCACAGGACGAGTCCATGAGTACAGTTGAAGCTCCTGCCTCCCATCTTCCCCTGCCGATGCAGAACATCCTGAGCCGGCTGGCTGCCAATTCCACGGAAGCGGAACAGGCGCTCGTACGCAAAGCCTATGCTTACG
>OJRW01001905.1_pt1 | contig 15321 bp, 20 predicted proteins | sample 1599231 | NCBI WGS metagenome assembly OJRW01 (sample SAMN04168656, study PRJEB22393) | human gut metagenome | biome: human gut microbiome; feature: stool | host: Homo sapiens | collected 2014-03-17
CGCTCTGAAGGGCTCCCAGATGGTCTTTATCACCGCCGGCATGGGCGGCGGCACCGGCACCGGTGCTGCTCCTGTAGTGGCCGAGGTGGCACACGATCTGGGCATCCTGACCGTGGGCATCGTTACCAAGCCCTTCTCTTTTGAGGGCAAGCGGAAGATGGGTCTGGCTGAGCAGGGCATCGCAAATCTGCTGATGCACGTGGACAGCCTCATCGTCATCCCCAACGAGCGCCTGAAGATGATCAGTCAGGAGAAGATCACCCTGATGAACGCCTTCCAGGCCGCTGATAACGTGCTGCGTCAGGGCGTCGAGTCCATCTCCGCCCTGATCAATGTGCCGGCCTTCATCAATCTGGACTTCGCCGACGTGCGCTCCATCATGAAGGACGCCGGCTACGCTCACATGGGCGTCGGCAGCGCCAAGGGTGCCGGCAAGGCTGAGAACGCCGCCAAGGCTGCTATCTCCTCTCCGCTGCTGGAGACCAGCATCGCCGGCGCACACGGCGTCATCATCAACATCACTTCCAGCCCCGACATCGGTCTGGAGGATGTTGAGACTGCCGCCGGCCTCATCACCCAGAGCGCTCATCCCGATGCGAACATCATCTGGGGTACTGCCTTCGACGAGAACCTCTCCGATGAGATGCGCGTTACTGTCGTGGCCACCGGCTTTGACAACAAGGCCGCTGACGGCCTGCGCAGCACTCTGGGTACTGCTGCCGCCGGTACTGCTCCCGGCGTGACGGCTTCTGCTCCGTCCGCTGTCTTCAGCGCCGAGGTCAACACTCCCTCCGCCGCTTCTGGCAGTGCTTCTGCCGCCAAGCCCGTGGAAGAGGAGAACAGCGACACCAGCTACTACGACGACCTGCTGGCGATCCTGAACAAGCGTAGATAAGCGCAAGAATAGAGAACCCCTTGCGCAGAAAAAGCGGAAGGAGGCCGTACCGTGGAGCAGCAACAGACAAAGCTGCCGCTGGAGTGGCTGAGCAGCCGCCGGACGCCGGAGCTGCATCGGCTGGAACAGCTCTGCCGGGAGACTGCCCGGGAGCATCGCTGCGCCCAGCGCAGACTGCAGGAGGTGGAAGAGGCGATGGCATCCGAACAGGAGAAGTCATGCCCTGAGGCTCTGCCCGCTGCGTCCGGGCCGACTCAGCTCGAGCAGCTGAGCCGGAAGCTCAATGCGGCCAACGCCGAGCTTCGCCGCTATGAGACACGGATGTTCGCCTACGAGCGCACCATGCTGGCCCTGCGGAAGGAGAACGCCGAGCTGACCGTCCGGTGTGAGGAGCTGCGGAGCGAGCTGGACAAAATATCCACCGCCCCGCTGCGGCTGGATGTTCCGTCCACACAGCCCGCGGTCCCGCTCCCGGAGACGGCTGCACAGACACCGCCTGCTGCGGACCGTCAACCGAAAACAAAGCTGGAACACCTCGGCGACGAGGTCCTGGCCGAGCTTTCGAAGCTGATGCCGTAGGAAAAGTAAGAGTTAAAAAGACCACCTGTCGAAAGACAGATGGTCTTTTTTGTATCATTCGCCCCGCTGTTCCAGCAGATAGGTCGCCTCGAGGTCGGCGATGTGGAGCTTGACGGCGAGAGGGTACTTCTCGAAGGCCCCCGACAGGGCAAAGCTGCCGCCCCGGACGGCGTCGTCGAAGCCGCCCATGTGCCAGCGGATGGCCACGGCTTCTTCCACCTTCAGCTTCATGAACCGCTCGATGAGGAAGACGCTTTTCTCGCCATGACCGTAAGGGAACATATCCTCCACGCTGTAGCTGGGGACTTTCTCCCACTGGCCCGTCGCTTCGTTTTTCACGTTGCGGGTGCCTTTTTTGTAGAAGTTGGCCTTGCACAGGTCGTGGAGCAGTGCGCAGATGGCGAAGGTCTCCTCGCTGTCCTCGTCCGGCGTGAAGAAGGTGCCGTGGAGCACGCGGTAGACGTTCAGGCTGTGCGCACACAGCCCGCCCTCGCAGGCCCCGTGGAAGCGGGTGGACGCCGGCGCGGAGAAGAAGTCCGTCTTGCTGTCCATCCAGTCCAGCAGCTTCTCGCTGCCGGGCCGGGTGACGTGGGTGCGGAATATCTCCAGAAATTCCTCGCGGTCCGTCATCTTACAGCTCCATATCCTCGAGGATGCCCTTCAGGATGGCCAGCTCGTCGTGGCTCAGGGAGATGCCCTTGCCCATGCGGGTGCCGTCCGGGGACCAGTCGCGGATGTCGTACTTGGGTTCGCCTTCGTTCCAGCTGATGAGGTTGAGCTGGCGCTCCCAGCCGCGGGGACGCTCTCCGAGGACTGCGATGCGCTCAACGATCTCGTATTTGATTTCTGCCATAGTGCATTACCTGCCTTTGCTTTGTTTGCTACCATAATAAAAGAAGTGCGCAAAGATTTCAACAGGTAATTGGAAAATAATTTCTGAATTTTACATCTCTTTCAACCGTAAGGCGCTTCTTCGCGCCACTCTACCAGCTGTAAAACGCCGCTTTCGTCCTCCTCCGGCGCCGGGTGGGGGCTTTTGGTGTGCTGCTGGGGGCCAAACAGTCCCTGCCCGTACTGGGTCATGACCCCCGGCGACCGCCCGGCCAGATACTCGGCGGCGTTCTTCTGCCGACAGGCCGCAGGGGTGCCGTCGGTCATGGGGATGCCGCAGTCCGGACGGGGCTGCGGGACTTCCGGCGGCGGGAGCTGCACATCCGGGCCGTCCGGCTGCGACGGCGGCTGCTGGGAGCCGCGACCCGGCTTTGGCGGTTCCGTGACGGGCGGCTGACCGGGTCCCACGCCCAAAGGCGGGCTGACCACGCTGCTCGTCTCCTCCGGCGGGCCGTTCGGCCCGGGCGCATCCTCAAGCTCATGGCGGATGAAGGGCGTCAGAGATTCCATAAAAAAACACCTCCACACCTAGGGTGTGCGGAGGCGGCGGGGAATATACGTTTATAAACTTTCTGCATTTGGGTTGACTTTTTTGCAAGACAGCATATAATAAAAGTGCAGAGATAAACATATTTATGGTGGTTCACCAAAGCGAAAAGAAAACCCCCTCACGGAGCTGCAACTCCGAAAGGGGGTCTTCTTTATTTAGTGCTTACGGCCCGAAAACCATCCGTCAAGCCACTTGCAAATGTAGTACGAAATTACATTTGCTGCGACGGACAGAAGCAGAGATAAAAATAAATCCATGGCGGTTCACCTCCCTCCCACTTAAAATGGGCGGACGAGGCCGCAAAATAAGTATAGCATATTTTTCGACAAAAGAACAGGAGCTTTTCCAGTCAGAAAAGCCCCCTGTTCTTTTTTTGCGCCTTTTCCCACAACGTTTCGACTGTTTTCTCAAAAAGGTTGACTTCTTGAACCAGATAAACTACATTGAGTTGTAGATGCCGAAGAGAAATACAAAACAGGAAAGGAAGGAAAGAGGATTGACCGAAAAGAAACACCGCAGCGTTATCTTATTTGGCGAGTGGCAGCGCCCGCTGGGGGCGTTGTCGCTGGAGCAGAAGGGGATGCTCCTGGACGCACTGCTGGCCTATCCCGAAGGGAAGCGGCCCGATTTCACCGACCCGATGCTCCGGATGGCGTGGACCTTTATGGAAGGGGGCCTCGACGAGAATGCCCGCAAGTGGGAGGAGACCCGCCAGCGCCGGGCCGAGGCGGGGACAAAGGGGGCTGAGAGCCGCTGGCACAGCGAAGAGCGTGGCAAAAATAGCAAATGCCATGCGCCGATGGCAAAGATGGCTGTATCTGGTTCTGATTCCGTCTCTGATACTGGTTCTGCATCTGATTCTGAGTCTGAGCCTGATATTGTCCTCCCGGATGGGGAGGCTGACTGCGCTGACGCGCCCCTCCCGCCCCCGGGCGAGCCCGATTTTTGTCCGCCGGACGAGGGTGAAGTCCGGGACTACTTTATCCGGAAGAGCGGAACGGAGGCTCAGGCCGACCGGTTCCGGGCGTTCTATGAATCCAACGGCTGGCGGGTGGGCCAGAACCCCATGCGGAACTGGCAGGCAGCGGCCACGGTCTGGATGGCCCGCGACCGGGAGCGGCCGGCTCCCGCCGAGACGTACGTCCCGAAAAACAAGGCGTTCTATGCCACCCGCCCGCCTGAGCAGGCAAAAGACTTTCTGAAGGACGCGGCCCTGAGAAGGCAGGTGATGCGGAAGAGAAGGGAAGCGGTCACACAATGACCTCCACCGTGCTCCCCCCGCTGCGGGCCTTTTTTACGACCACCTGTTTGTCGATGCGCTCCTTGAGCGCGGCGACGTGGGAGATGATGCCCACGAGGCGGTCGCCCTCGGTGAGGCCGGCGAGGACCCGGATGGCCTGCTCAAGGCTCTCGTCGTCCAGCGAGCCGAAGCCTTCATCGAGGAAGAGGGTGTCCAGCCGGATGCCGCCCGCCGCGCTCTGGACCTCGTCCGAGAGGCCCAGAGCCAGCGCCAGTGAGGCTTTGAAGCTCTCGCCGCCCGAGAGGGTCTTGACGCTGCGGCGGGTGCCGTTGTAGTGGTCGATGACGCCGAGGTCGAGGCCGGACTGGCTGCGCTGGTTCTCGGCGCCCACCCGCTCCAGCTCGTACTGCCCGGCGGTCATCTGCATGAGGCGGGTGTTGGCGTGGACGAGGATGGCGTCGAGGTAGTTCATTTGGATGTAAGCCTCAAGGCGGATCTTCTGTTTGCTGCTGAGGGTGCCGCCCGCCGTGGAGGCGAGGGCGTTCACCCACTGCCAGCGGCGTTCCAGCTCCGCCCGGGCGGCGGCGTGCTGACGGTAGAGGTCGGCGGACTTCCGGTTGGGCAGGAGGCGGGCCGTCAGGGCCTTTTCCTGCGCCGCGAGAGCGGTGCGCCGGGCCGTCAGGGCGTCCCGCTGGGCCTGGGCGTCCTGCACCTGGCTGTGGAGGCTGCGCAGCTGCAGTCCGATCGCCGCCAGAATCACCAGGATCAGAAGCTTGGTGAGGACGCTTCCTCTGGACCGCTTCTTTGGCTGCCGTCCTGCTCTTGCCATGCCGCCCGCCTCCTTTGTAAAGCCTTCTGCCGTGCTTGGTGTTTTTTATTGTATAACATTTGCGAATAAAATAAAAGAGATTTTTTCCCCATCTGCCAATTTTTTTACACAAATTTTCCGCTCCCCGCAGGGGAATGGCGGTCAGATGCAGCAAAAATGCCAGGGTATCCACCCAAAAATCCCACACCGGCCGCAAAAACGGGGAGAAGGCGGTGAAAAACAGCACACCGCCGCCCACCGCCCCCAGCAGCAGATACAGCCGCAGCTGCCCCTGCGCCCGGCGGAGCATGAAGAGGAAGACCGCCAAGCCCGCGGCCATGCAGTACAGGATGTCCAGCGCCGACGTCAGGCGGGGCAGCCGCAGGCGGAAGGCCCGCAGCAGGTCATACAGCAGCGCCGCAGCCATGCCCAGCAGGATCGCCTGACAGAAGAGCAGGAGCGGCTGGGAGAGAGCAGGGGCCATGGCGCCTCACCCGAACAGCCGGTGGAAAAGGCCCCCCCGCTCCTGACCGCCGTCCTCATAGGAGACGGAATCGATCCGGCCGTCCACATGGAGCTCGCCCCCGTCCAGGGACAGCTTGCCGATGTGCAGGTCCTCTCCGGTAATGACCAGCGTTCCCACGCTGGTGGACATGATGATGCCGGTCTCGTCGAACCGCTCCACGTCCTCCACTCCGGAGACCGTGAGCCGCTCCCGGCCGATCAGCTCCAGACGGTGGCCCGCCTGGGACATGGCGTTGTTGTAGTCGTTCATTCCGCGTCCCTCCCTGTCCCAACTATATGGGAGGGGCGGGGAGAATATGCGTCCGGCCTTACCGGCCGATCTCCCGGTACAGCGTGCCGGCGTCCGCCTGGCGCACCGTCTCCTGGACGTCCAGCACCTCCACCGTTACGATGCGCTGGCCGAAGCGCAGGGAAATCTGGTCCCCCACCTTCACGTCGTAGGAGGCCCGGGCAGGCTTGCCGTTGACGGTGACCAGGCCGTTGTCACAGGCCTCGTTGGCCACAGTCCGCCGCTTGATGAGGCGGGAGACTTTGAGATATTTATCCAAACGCATGGGCGGCTCCTTTCTCATGGGAAACGGGACTGCCGGCACCACAGCACCGGCAGTCCCGAAATCACAGGGTCAGATCACTTCGCCACGGCGTCCTTCAGGGCCTTGCCGGCCTTGAACACGGGCACTACGGAAGCGGGGATCTCAATGGACTCCTTGGTCTTGGGGTTGCGGCCCACGCGGGCGGCACGCTTCTTGACCTCGAAGGATCCAAAGCCCACCAGCTGCACCTTGTCGCCGTCTTTCAGGGCGGCAGTGATGGCGTCAAACGTGGCGGACACAACAGCCTCGGCCTCCTTCTTGGAAACGTCGGCAGAAGCGGCGACAGAATTGATGAGTTCAGCTTTGTTCATGGATGTTATCCTCCTATACAATGTGTGATGCGCTTGCTAGATGATTTATTCCTAACGCAGGCAGGCGCGCCCGCGATTAAGACGGATCGTGGGATTTTGCATCGTTCCAGAGGGCCAGCAGCTCCGCCTCACCGCACTCCGGCAGAGGCTTGTCCGCGGCCTCTTCCACCGCGCGGAAGCGGCGGTCAAACTTGTCGCAGGCCCGGTGGAGGGCGTCCTCCGGGTCCACGCCCGACATCTGGGCGATTTTGGCGGCCATAAACAGCGTGTCGCCCAGCTCCTCCCGGATGCCGTGGGGCGCATCGGCGGCCTGACCGGCCTCCAGGGCGGCCCGGAGCTCACGGACCTCCTCTTCCAGCTTGTCCAGTGCCTGGAGAGAGCTTGTCCAGTCAAAGCCGGCCTTGGCGGTCTTGGACTGAATCTTTTCCGCCCGCCACAGGGCAGGCAGCGTGTGGGGCACGGCCTCCACCGCGTCCGCCGTGGACCGCTGGCCCTTCTCCCGGCGCTTCAGCACGTCCCAGTTGGCCAGGACCTGCTGGGAGGTATCCGCCTGCACGTCCCCAAAGACATGGGGATGGCGGTACACCAGCTTCCGGGCCACGCCGTCCACCACATTTGCCATGGTGAAGCGGCCCCGCTCCGCCTCGATTTGGGCATGGAAGGCCACCTGCATCAGCACGTCGCCCAGCTCCTCGCACATGCCGCTGGCGTCGTCGTGGTCGATGGCGTCCAGAACCTCATAGGTCTCCTCCAGGAAGTTCCGGCGGATGGAGCTGTGGGTCTGCTCCCGGTCCCAGGGGCAGCCCCCGGGAGCCCGCAGCAGCCGCATGATCTCCAGAAAATCCTCGTAGCTGTAAAAATCCTTACGCTGAAACTCTACCATAAGATGCCTGCCTTTGCAAGAAAAATTCACGGGAAACCCCTGATTTTTCAAGGAATTTTAGCGGATCGCCCCCTTGGGAAGGGGGCGCGGCCGCCCGGTTTCTCATTTTAAGTGCAGAAGTTTAATAAGCTTTTCCCCGCGGGGAATGGACCGCACATCCTCCGCCCGCAGGATCCGCAGAGCGATCACCAGCACACCGTAGACGATCACGCCGGCCAGGATGCCCAGCAGGACACAGGCGGCGTTGGCCAGATATACAGACCAGAGCTGGATCTTATCCGGATCCGCAAACATCTGCTGTGCCAGGGCGAGGAAAGCCCCATCCAGCACCCGGCTGGCTAGGCCATAGACCGCCCAGGCCGCGCCGCCCATGAGCAGGGAAGCGGCCACGGGCTTTGCGAAAACTTCGAGATACCGTGGCTTCTGGGGCGAGTATTTCCACACGAAGAACAGATTCAGCACCACGATCACCAGATAGCAGCATAGCGTGGAGATGGGTGCGCCGTGGATGTTGATGTCCGGATTCCCCACCAGGAAATAGTTCATGATGATCTTGACGATGCCGCCGACGATCACGGTGAAGATGGGCAGCTTCTCCTTGCCGTAGGTCTGCAGGATAGCGTTGGTCAGGATCATCAGGCAGATGAAGATGAGGGCGATGCCCAGCACCTGAAGATGGGGGCCCGCCGCCAGGGCATCCTCCCGCTGGGCCGGCAGCACCAGGACCATGATGGGCGTGGAGAGGACACTGAGGCCGATGCCCGCCGGCAGGGCCAGAATGGCGATGATGCGGAAGGCGGAGGAGATGATCCGGTCCGCTCCGGCATGGTCCTGCCGGGCCAGAGCCGCCGCCGCGAATGGAATCAAGCTCATGGTCACCGGGTACACGAAGGAGGCCACCATGTTGGGCATATCCATGGCCATGCTGTACTGGCCGTTCAGGGCGGCGGCCGATTCCTCCGACAGCAGCAGGGCGTTCTGCAGCTGGCCCATGACGATCTTGGTGTCGATGATGTTCAGGATGCTCATTGCGGAGTTGCTGAGGGTGATGGGGATGCCAATGGCCAGGATCTGCCGGATCAGATGGCTGCTGCCGGAGGGGACATCCAGGGACTGTGTCCGATTCCGGTGCTTCGTCAAATATCCCACCAAAAACAGCATGGAGACCGCCGTGCCCGCCGTGACGCCCAGGATGGCCGCGGCGGCGCCCATCTCCAGGCTCATGCCGATGCGCAGTACATACCACGCCAGCGGCAGACCGATGGCCAGTTTCAAAAGCGCCTCCAGTACCTGGGAAACCGCCGTAGGCGTCATGTTGCCCTGGCCCTGGGTGTAGCCCCGCATGCAGGCCAGCAGGCACACGCAGAACACCGCCGGAGCCAGCGCCCGGATGGGCTGGGCCGCCAGGCTGTTCTCCAGAAACCCTGCCAAGCCCTCTGCCTGGAAGAACATAAACAGGGCGCCCACCGTGCCCAGGACGAAAAACAGCACGATGGCGGTGCGGAAAATCTTCCGCTTCTCGTTCTCCCGTCCCTGGGCATGGGCCTGGCTGGTCAGCTTGGAGATGGCCAGAGGCAGGCCCGCCGTGGAGAAGGTCAACAGGAAATTGTAAATCTTATAGGCAGTGTCGAAATACGTCTTGCCGGGGCCGCCCAGGATGTTGTTCAGGGGGACTTTGTAGAAGAACCCGATAAATTTCACCACAACGACAGCTGCGGCCAGGATGGCGGCGCCGCCCAGGAAGGATTGCTTTTTTTGATTAGACATGAAGCGATTACCTCAAATTACAACAGAGAACTAGGGCGGCGTAATCTGCTGCCCCTATGAGCCTATGGCCTGCCGCTGCCGTTTATAACCGGGCCAGACACGCCTTTACCAGGGCAGAGAACCGGGGCCCCGCCGTGGCGGCGGCGGCAAGCACCTCGTCGGAGGAAAGAGGCTGGTCCAGCACCCCGGCCCCCATATTGGTGCAGAGCGTGAAGCCCAGCACATCCATGCCGCAGTGGGCGGCCACAATGGCCTCCGGCACCGTGGACATGCCCACGGCGTCCGCGCCCAGCGCCCGGGCGGCACGGACCTCCGCCGGCGTTTCGTACTGGGGGCCGGGGAAGTACATATAGACGCCCTGGCGCAGGGGGATGGACAGCTCCTCCGCGGCCTCCCGGGCGGTGTCCTGGAGTCGGGGCGTGTACACATGGCTCATGTCCGGGAACCGGGGGCCGAACTCCTCCAGATTGGGGCCGCAAAGGGGGCTGACACCGAAGAGTTTGATGTGGTCGGTAATCAGCATGATGTCCCCGGCAGAGAAGGCGGTGTTCACCGCGCCGGCAGCGTTGGTGACTACCAGCGTTTCCGCCCCCAGCAGCCGCAGCACCCGGACAGGATAGCTGACATCCTCAAAGGACCAGCCCTCATAGGTGTGGAGGCGGCCCTGCATCACCGCCACGTCCTGACCCGCCAGGCGGCCGAACACGAACCGGCCCGCGTGGTCCGGGGCGGTGGATCGCTTCATGTGGGGCACATCCTCATAGGGGACGGCAATGGGGGACTCCACTTCGTTGCCCAAAGAGCCCAGGCCGGAGCCCAAGATCAGCAGGCACCGGGGGCGGAACGCCCCCAGGCGGTCTCTCAGCGCCTGGGCGCTCTCCTGATATTGTGCGAATGTATATTCCATCTTACGCTTCCTCCTTACAGCTTTTGGCCGCATTCCCGGCAGAATACGTCGCCGCTCCGGGCGGCCGCCCCGCAGAAGGGGCACACCGCGCCGCCCTGCAGCCGAGCGATCTCCCGCTCCAGCCGGTCGATCTGCTGGCGGAGCCCGTCGATCTCCTGAAGCTTTGCCAGCAGTACCTCGGACTCCGTGAGGGTGCCGGTGTGGGTGGCGTAGATCATCTCCCCCACCTCCCGCAGGGCGGTGCTCACCGCTCCCTTCAGGTCCATGATCCGGATATTCAGCTTGGCCACGGACAGGAGCTCCCCCGCCCGCTTTCCCATGCCGTAGGCGGCATCCGCCGCACTGCCGCCCACCTGGGAGGCAGTGCGCTGCACCGCGTCCAGCAGTTCCTGCAACCGCTCATTCATGGCTTGTATGACCTCCAAAGAAAGATTGGGGCAGAGGGGCAGCCCCGCTCAGCTGGGATAGATGCTGCCGCCGATGAACTCCCGCACCAGGGAGCTGGGGGCGATGTTGGACTCCTCCATGATCTCGATCCGCTCAAATCCCCGGAGGATGTCGTCCGCGATCTCGTACTTGCCCTGGGGCAGCGCCTCCAGCAGGGGGACCACGAAGGGCTTCAGCACCGCCACCTCATCCGGCAGGGAGGAGTCGAACATCAAGTCCGCATTCTCCTTATAAGGGGAGATATACAGCTTTTCCCCCCGGCGGACATTGGGCCACATCTTCAGGGTGAAGTTGGCGTCGCTGCCCCGGAACTTGTAGTCCCGGACGATCCGGCGGCACAGGCGCAGCCAGGGGTGCTGGAACACCACGGCGCCGTCCTCGTCCACCACATTGGACCGGGCCGCGATATACAGCTTGAAGGCCTTAGGATTCTTTCCCACGATCACATCGTTCAGGGCGTGGATGCCCTCAAAGATAGCCAGCTCGTCGGGCCCCAGCTTCAGCGGCTGAGACAGGATGTCGGAGCGCATCTGTCGGGCGAACTCGTACTTGGGCACGTGGATGGTCTCCCCCCGGTCCAGCATGGAGAAGTGTCGGTTCAGCAGCTCGATGTCGAGGCAGAAGGGAGACTCGTAGTCGATGGCGCCCTCCCGGTTCCGGGGCGCCGTCTCCGGGTCGATGGTGTTGAAGTAGTTGTCCATGGAGATGGTGTGGGTCTGGATGCCCATTTTCTCCAGCTGCTCTTCGATCTTCAATGCCGTGGTGGTCTTGCCGGAACCGGAGGGGCCGGACAACAGGATGATGCGGGACTCCTTCCGGTGATCGGCAATCTTCTGGGCCGCCGTCTCCACTTTTTTGGCAAAGGCGGCGTCGCACGCCTCCGCAAAGCCCTTGGGGTCAGAGCGGACAGCGTCGTTGATCTCTTTCAGGGAATAGGCCATGGCGATGCTCCTTTCACAGTGCTTCATAAAAGGCGGCGAAGGCGGTCTGGTTGGCCTGCCACTTCTCCGGCCGCTGGATATACTCGGTGGGATATTTCACGTTGAACGCCCGCTGGATCTGGTTGGTGCCCGGCACCACCATCTTGGTGGACCCGGCGGCGCCGAAGGACAGGATGGAGCACAGCTCCGACATGATGTCCACGTTGTACCAGCACTCGCCGCCGCTGCGGCACCAGCCGATGTTCTCAAAGCTGCCGGACATGTACTTCTGCCGGTATAGGTAGTAGGGACGGTATCCGGCGGTCCGGAGGGTGGGAGAGGCGTAATCCAGCATCTCGGCCACCGTCTCCGCGCCGGGGATCCGCAGTCCCTCCGTCAGGATGCGGCTGCCCTTTTTCAGCGCCAGGGTGTGGACGGTGATATCGTCGGGGCCGTAGGTCAGGCACCGGTCCAGGGACCGGCGGAAGCCCTCCGCCGTATCCTCCGGGAGTCCGGCGATCAGGTCCATGTTCACGTGGGGGAAGCCGCACCGGGCCACCAGCTCCATGGCGCGGTCGATGTCCGCAGCCGTGTGGCACCGGCCGATGGCCCGCAGCACGTTCTCTTCAAAGGTCTGGGGGTTCACCGAGACCCGGGTGACCCCGTGGGTGCGGAGCACCGCCAGCTTTTCCGCCGTGATGGTGTCCGGCCGGCCCGCCTCCACAGTGATCTCCTCACAGGCGGTACGGTCGAAGGAGGTCTCGAAAGCGGTGAGGACCCGGTCCATCTGCTCCGCCGTCAGGGTGGTGGGGGTGCCGCCGCCCATGTAGAAGGTCCGCACCCGCAGTCCCGCCCGGCGAACCATCTCGCCGCCGGCGGAGATCTCCCCACACAGGGCGTCCACATAAGGGGGCACCAGGGCAAAGCTCCGCTCCACCGACTGGCTGACAAAGGAGCAATAGGCGCACCGGGTTGGGCAGAAGGGAATGCCCACGTACACGTCAATGTCCCGCTTCTCCAGCCGCCGGGCGGCCTTGGCCGCGGTGGCGCCGGTCTCCAGGGCCAGGGCGGCCCGGGAGGGGGTGACGAAATAGTGCTCCTCCAAATACGCCCGGGCCTCTTCCGGGGACTTCCCGTCCTCCAGGGCCCAGGTCACCGGCTTGTCGGGCCGGACGCCGGTGAGCATTCCCCAGGGGGGCGTCACGCCGGTGACCGCCCGGGCCGCCAGGAAGAAGCAGGCGCCGACGGCGTGGCGGCGGAGGCCCTCCCGCTGGAAATCGCCGCCGGAGAGGGGCTCCTGATAGGTCTGCTCGGTGGTCTTGCCGCCCCGGCAGAGGGAGACCGCCACCCGGCAGAGGTCCCCCGTCTCCTCCAGCGAGATCACGGCCCAGCTGTCATCGCCTGGGGTGATCGGCTCGTAGACAGGCAGTTCCCCGGGGAACAGATTCATCAGGCTCTGCTCCACCACATACCGCTCGTCATGGCCGCGGAAAACCAGTTTCATGGGCGCGCCCTCCTCACTGCATGGCCTGGAGCAGATAGGGGTTCCAGCGCCGCTCCCGGTCCAGGGTGGATGCCTCCATGTGGCCGGGCAGGACCCGGAGGTCTCCCTCCAGCTGCCCCAGCCGCCGCAGAGAGGCCATCATCTTCTCCATGGACCCGCCGGGGAAGTCCGTCCGGCCGCAGGAGCCCGCAAAGAGCGTATCCCCGCAGAAGAGGGCGTCTTGGCACCGGAGGGTGACAGACCCCTCGCTGTGGCCGGGGGTGGCCAGAACGGTCACCGTCAGGCCGCCCACAGCCACCGTGTCCCCCTCGTCGTAGTCCCGCACGTCCCCGCTGAGGAGCGGGAACAGCTGCTGGGTGCAGGCATCGGCGTACACATCCCGGCGATTCAGATACACCGGGGTCTCCGGCCATTTGGCCTGGAGCTCTCCCACAGCGCCGGTGTGGTCGTAGTGGCCGTGGGTCAGCAGGATGGCGCAGGGCACACAGCCGGTTTCCGCCACCGCGGCGGCGATCCGCGCCCCATCCCCGCCGGGATCAATGACGGCGCAGGTCTTGGCATCCTCGTCGCAGAGGAGATAGCAGTTGGTGCCGATGGGGCCCACCTGCAAGCACTTGATCTTCATGGGAGACCTCCCTTGCCAAATGAAAATATCAGAGGCAGGCGGCGGAAATCCCGCCCGCCCATGTGTGGAATGGACAAATGCCCTGTCACTCCGCAGGGCGGATCATGCCCGCGTCCCACAGGGTCTCAAAGGTGTTCACAGCGCCGCCGTGCTCCACGATCTTTCCGCCCTCCACCCGGTCGATGTTCACGCCGGTGAAGATCAGGCGTTTTCCCGTGGGGACTGTTCCGGGCCAAGGGCCCAGGTGGGTCCCCTCCATAACACACTCGGAGACGACATACGGCGCGGCCCAGTGCTGGCGGAGGATGCGGACCGTGTAATCCGGATACGTCTCCCGCAGAGCCGCCAGATGCCGCACCATGCCGCCGGGACCCAGGGGAGTGGTCCACTCCCCCTGGCGGAGCACGCAGCCCTCCCCGACGAAGCGGGGCAGGTCCTCCAGACGGTGCTGGGAGACCACGGTCTCATAGAACGTCCGCACCAGCTCCGGCGGCGCCATTTCGCCGCCGCCCTGCGCCGCTTCCCTCATAAGGGCCGCTCTGTGTCGAAGAGGATGGTGACGGGGCCGTCGTTCCGGGAGTCCACCTGCATATCAGCGCCGAACTCCCCATGCTGAACGTCGAAGCCCCGCTCCCTGCAGTGAGCCATGAATCGCTCATACAGGGGGATGGCCGCGTCCGGCTTGGCGGCGCCGGTAAAGCCGGGGCGGCGGGAGGAGGTGTCCGCGTACAGGGTGAACTGGGACACCACCAGCAGGGCACCGCCTGTCTGCTCCAGATTCAGATTCATTTTGCCGTTTTCATCCTCAAAGACCCGCAGGTTGCAGATTTTCTCCGCCAGGCGGTCGGCGGTCTCCTCGGTGTCGTTGGGTCCCACGCCCAGCAGCACCAGGAAGCCACGGCCGATCCGGCCGTTGACGTTCCCGGCAATGGTTACGGAGGCACCAGCCACCCGTGTCACAACTGCACGCATACAATGGATTCCTTTCTATGGTTCACTCAAAATGGAAGGCTTCTATTTCTGCGGGGAATATCAGCCATGCTGACGGCCGTGCAGATGCGCCCCCATTCTCTTTTTGTCAGCGCCAAAAAGAGAACGCGCCGCGCCCGGTATAAGAGAAAAAGGCGCTTTGGCCGCAACTTTACACATGCGTGCAAAGTTGCTGTACGGGGGGCGGCGCGAGAGGGTGCCTGCGTGTTTGCGAGGGTCCCCCGACGGGCGCGGCGGGGTGCGGTGCAGACTTAGCGGCGGATTCCCGCGGCGTAGTGCGTCTTGGATTGGAGGACACGGGCGCATTTGAACCGCTCCTCTTTTCCTGTCTCGCGCTGCGGCGCTCCCCGTATTTCCGTCACCAGTGTTCCACTGGCTCCTCCTTCCGCGCGTTCCGCTTGCCCGCAGGGAGCACGCCGCATCCGTAAGACGGCAGAGCCACCAACAGCTGCGCAGTCGCTACGCGCTGCCTGGGCGGTTGTGGCGGCTTGTGCTGGCGGGCGGACAAGGGCGTCCGCCCCTACCGGGCTTGTGGCCTTCGTCACCCTCGCAAGGGCCGACACGCAGGTCGGCCCCCACAAAATGCGCAAGGCCGACGGTATCTCCGTAGGGGCCGATGCCTTTATCGGCCCGCTACGCCAGTTCCCCCGAGGGGCAGCCAGCGGCAGCGAAAAGAGAAGCAATTCCATGCGATAACCACCCCGACAAGGTTGGTACTCCCGCCATGGGACGGCAGTTAGGAAAATCGCAGAAGGCCCAAGCGTGCCCGAAGGCGGGCCAAAATCGGCGCTTGCACCGATACGTCGACCTCCGTCAGCGCGGAGGGCCACTGCACCGCAGCGCGCCACACACTTTTCTCTTTAGACCGTGCACGGCCCATTTCTCT
>OJRW01001916.1_pt1 | contig 15246 bp, 10 predicted proteins | sample 1599231 | NCBI WGS metagenome assembly OJRW01 (sample SAMN04168656, study PRJEB22393) | human gut metagenome | biome: human gut microbiome; feature: stool | host: Homo sapiens | collected 2014-03-17
TTAAAGAGCATTGAAAAGCGGCTTGCGGATATGGCGGTGCTGATGAAGCACGTTGCCACCTATCAAAAGACAAAGCCCATTTATGACGCATACCGCAAGGCAAAGAACAAAGAGCGATACCGCGCCGGACATGAGCGCAATATTATCCTCCATGAAGCTGCGGCAAGGGCACTCAAAACGGCAGGCATTTCCAGGCTCCCCAACCTCGCAGCCATGCAAAAGGAATATGAAGCCCTCCAAGCGCAGAAAGAAGCCCTTTACTCCGACTATGGCACGCTGAAAAAGAAAGTCTGGGAATACGACGTTATCAAGCAGAACATAGACAGCATTTTACGGCAGGAGAAAGAGCCGGAACGGGGCAAGGAACCAGAGCGTGGATAGCTTTCTATGGTGGATTTATTTATAATTTTATAGTATAATTAGAAAAATAGAAAGGATGTGAAGGACATTGAGATTTTCAGAAATAATGAATAGGCTTACAGGTATTAGTTGTCCTATTTTTGGATTATCGTGGAACCCTGTTGATACTGAAAGAAGTATTGCTCGGCGCATAATTGTATTTCTTGAACCTCGCAGGGTGTTGTATTCTGCATATGAATATGAATCTGTATGTCCGTGTATTACATCAGTTACAGAAATAAAGAATTATCTTACATCTGAACTTCAGCAAATTGATGAAAATTCAGAACTTAATTTTTATGTTCGAGCAATGCGTAACGCTTGTAATAAGTTTTTAAGTAAATGTCCAGACCGTAAAGATTTCCGCTGCTATGCTTGCCAAAGCGGAAATATTGACAACTGGATTTTCACTTCTGCGGTTGGTGAATTACGCGGTGTTTTTGGCATTATGATAGGACAAATTGCTAAATCTTATGGGCTTGATGTAGAGGACGATTTAGCACAGATTATTCCAGAGTAATCCCTATTACAAAAAGAAAATGAAAGGATATTTAATTATGTCAGACTTCAAAGATATTGATTTATCAAAATTTAGTCTGGATTTGACAAAAACCATGCAATATGTAAATCCGGTACAAGACCAAATGGCACGAATACAAAGAGAACAGGAACAAACCATTAGAAGCATTCAAAAAGCGCGAGAAGAAAAAGAAGCGCGCCTATCTCGACGACTTTGAGAAGGACCTGAACGGCAATTATCAGTATCGCGGCGCGCATTACCGCTATGCGGGCGAGCACCCTCACACCAGGGTGCTGGCTTTGCTGTGGCTGTTTTGCGGCGGCGGGGCTGCGCTGACCGTCGGCGCGGGCGCACTGCCCGGGGCCACGGCCCACGCACCTGTGTACCTGCTGCTGCCCTACATGGCGGCACTGGTGCTGGCGCTGTATGCGGTGGTGCTGCTGGTGCGGCTGACCCGGGGCGGTGCGCGTGTGCGGGCTTATATCCATGAACAGACCGCACAAAAATTGCCCTCTTTGTGCAGGGCGACAGCGGTACTCTGCGCTGCTGCCTCCGCGGGGCAGGGGGTGGCTGTGTTTGCAGCGGACGCACAGATGCTTTGGGGAATGCAAGGTGTTTTTATACTTTTTGAACTGCTCTCCTGCGCTGCTTTTGCCGCTGCTGCGTTGTTCCTCAAGCGGATGCCGTGGGAAAAAGAAGAATAATTATACATTATCACAATAGAGCGTGCTCCGCAGAAAAACGCAGGGCACGCTTTTTTGGATGAGCAGGAAAAGTCTTCCCACAGGGGGAAAAAGACTTTGGGGGTTACAAAATTTTCCTCTCAAATTCGGCAAAAGGTACAAAAAGCAACAAAAGTGTGATTTATGGTTGACTTTTTGTCAATTTTAAGGTATCTTATAAGCTAAGCCATTATCGACAAGTGTACACTGTAAAGAGATACAGGGTGCGGAGGGGGTTCCCCCTTTCTCGTGTTGCGCTCTTGGGGAGCACAATATTGATTTGTGGGTGAGGGCAAATTTATAGGAGGTTTTACCACATGAAAAACACAAAGCAAGCCATTGCACTGGCATCTGCTGCCGCTCTCAGCGTCGGCATGCTGGCAGGCTGCGGCGGTGCTGCTTCTTCCGCTGCGACTGCGTCCAGTGAGAGCAACAGCACGGCCACTGCCGAGGCATCCACCACTGCCGCTTCCGACGGTACGCTCGTTCTGGCCGAGACCGGCTTTGAGAGCAAGTTCAGCCCCTTCTTTGCTGCTTCTGCCGCTGACCAGGATGTCATCGACCTGACCCAGATCGCCCTGCTGGGCGCTGACCGTAAGGGTGAGATGGTCCTGAACGGCATCGAGGGCGAGACCCGCGAGTACAACGGCACTGACTACACCTACCACGGTCCTGCCGACTGCGTTGTCACCGAGAACGCCGACGGCACCGTTACCTATGACATCAAGCTGCGCGAGGACCTGAAGTTCTCCGACGGTGAGCCTGTCACCATCGACGACGTCATCTTCTCGATGTATGTTTTCCTCGATCCTACGTATGATGGTTCTGTAACCATGTACTCTACCCCCATCGTTGGTCTGGACGAGTACCGCAGCTCCATGACCACGCTGTCCAAGCTGATCGCTGAGGCCGGCGAGGACAACACCGACAACACGAAATTCACTGCCGAGCAGCAGAAGGCTTTCTGGGACGCTGTCAACGACGGCGGTGTGAAGTTTGCCCAGGAGATCATCGACAAGTGCGTTGAGAGCGGCGCTGCCGCCGACGCTAACGATGCTGCCGGTGCCGCCGCCGCCTGGAACCTTGGCGAGCTGCCCGCAGGCGCAACCGCGAAGGATATGTTCGAGCTGATCGGCGCGAACTACGACTGGAACTTCTCTGCCATGGAGGCCGAGACTGCCGGTACCGCCCTGTCTGACCTGATCCCCGAGGACGTCTACGCCTACTCCACCACCGGTGTCAACGTCGGTGACGCCGTTGCTTCTGTGGCCGGTATCGTCAAGACCGGTGACTACAGCATGACGCTGACCACCACCGAGCTGTCCACCACCATGATCTACCAGCTGCAGATGCCCATCGCTCCGCTGCACTACTACGGCGATGAGAGCCTGTACGACTACGACAACAGCTCCTTCGGCTTTGCCAAGGGCGACCTGAGCAGCGTCCGTGCCAAGACCAGCGCTCCCATGGGTGCCGGTATGTTCACCTTCTCCAAGTACAGCGACGGCGTTGTCTATCTGGATGCCAACCCCTCCTACTATGACGGCGCACCCAAGGTCGCCCACGTCAACATGAAGGAGACCCAGGAGGCCGATAAGATCACCGGCGTTCAGGCCGGCACCATCGACATCTCCGATCCTTCCTACTCTCTGGAGGTTGCTGACCAGATCGCCGACATCAACGGCGCCGAGGGTGAGGACGGCCCCGTCATCACCACCCGCCTGAAGGACTACCGCGGCTACGGCTACATCGCCCTGAGCGCCAAGAACGTCAACGTCGGCGGCGACCCCTCCTCCCAGGCTTCCAAGGACCTGCGCAAGGCCATCATGACCGTCATCGCCGCTTACCGCGATGAGGGCATCGACTCCTACTACGGCGACACCGCCACCGTCATCAACTACCCGATCTCCAACACCTCCTGGGCTGCCCCGTCCGTCACCGACGACGGCTACCAGATCGCCTACTCCACCGACGTGGACGGCAACGAGATCTACACCTCCGACATGAAGAGCGAGGACAAGTACGCCGCCGCTCTGCAGGCTGCCCTGGGCTACTTCGAGGCTGCCGGTTACACCGTCGCGAACGGCCAGATCACTGCCGCTCCTGCCGGTGCCAAGATGGAGTATCAGATCAACATCGGTGCTTCCGGCAACGGTGACCACCCCTCCTTCCAGACCCTGACCAACGCTGCCGCCGCTCTCAAGACCATCGGCTTCACCCTGACTGTCAACGATATGGCCAACGCTTCTGACCTGTTCGCTTCCTATCAGTCCGGCGCTGCCGAGGGCTGGGTCGCTGCCTGGCAGTCCACCAATGACCCCGATATGTACCAGCTGTACCACAGCCAGGGCGCTACCAACTACTACGCCATCAACGACACTGACCTGGACGAGCTGATCATGGCTGCCCGCGCGACCACCGACCAGGAGGCCCGCAAGGCCATGTACAAAGAGGCCATGGAGATCATCCTGGATTGGGGCGTCGAGCTGCCCGTATACCAGCGCAGCGAGGCTACGATCTTCTCCACCGAGCGTGTCAACATCGACACCATCGCGAAGGATCAGACCCCGTACTGGACCTACAAGTCTGAGCTGAACAACCTCGAGCTGAACTAAGTTCAACTTACCGTTGTGAAACGCAGGTGACCGCCCGCCAAGGGCGGTTGCTTGCTGTATTGGACGAACCGAGGAAAGGGGGGAGCGGGCAGCCTGTGCGGGCGCATATAGAATGCGCCCCTACGAATACGCTGCCCTGTAGGGGCCGGGCATGCCCGGCCCTCTGCCCGGCGGTAATCGCCATTCTTCCCCTATACCACTAATATGGTCGTCCCACTCCCACGCAGGGCGTCGTCCCTGCGTGGGATGGGGATGCCCACATTACGGCATTTCCCTGCAAAATAAACGCGGTTTAACCGTGCAAGGAAGGAACGAAAACTCTTGCGAAACTACATCATCAAGCGTGTCGCGCAGTCGGTACTGATCCTGTTCTGTGTCATGTTCATTATCTATGCGCTGATCCGCAGCCTGCCCAGCTCCTTTGCAGAGACAATGGCAATGCAGCTGGCTCAGGCCCCCGGCGCCAAGCCCTATGAGGAATGGCTTGCCCAGCTCAACGCTTCCTACGGCCTTGACCTGGACATCGTCCCCGGCTTCTTCACCTGGCTGAGCAAAGCCGTTGTCGGCAACTTCGGCGACAGCTGGAAGTGGAACGTGCCTGCCACCCAGAAATTCACCGAGGTCATCGGCCTGTCTGTCATCATGGGCGGCATCTCCTTTGTGCTGTCCCTCGTGATCGCCGTGCCCCTCGGCGTGCTGGCTGCTACCAAGCAGTACAGCCGCGCGGACTATGTCATCACCTCTGTGGCGCTGGTCGGTATTTCGCTGCCCACCTTCTTCTTTGCCACGCTGCTCAAGCTGTTCTTCTCGGTCAAGCTCGGCTGGTTCGACCTGTACGGCCTCGTCGGACGCGATTACGCCCAGCTGGATTCGATGGGCCAGTTCCTGGACAAGGCAAACCATCTGTTCCTGCCCATCGTCACGCTGGTCATTGTCTCCATCGGCGGTTACATGCGCTATACCCGCACGAACATGCTCGAGGTCCTGAACGCCGACTACATCCGCACGGCCCGCGCCAAGGGCCTGTCGGAGCGCACGGTCATCTATAAGCACGCCTTCCGCAACACGCTGATCCCGCTGGTCACGATCATCGGCGGCAGCCTGCCCGGCCTGTTCAGCGGCGCCCTCATCACCGAGACACTGTTCTCCATCCCGGGCATCGGCTACGTCTCTTACCAGTCCATGGTCGCGGGCGACATCCCGTTCACGATGTTCTACCTGTCCTTCATGGCGGTGCTGACGCTGGCCAGCAACCTGCTGACCGATATTCTGTACGGCGTGGTCGATCCGCGCGTGCGCATTTCTTAAAGAAAGGAGACTGCACACCCATGAGCGAAAATACGCAGAACCAGAACCCGAAGCAGGAGCAGTACTCCCTGAACGATGACCGCCGCGTCAAGGTTTTGTCCCCGGGCGCGCTCGTCGCCAAGCGGTTCTTCCGCAACCGTCTGGCTGTCGTCGGTCTGTCCATTCTGGTGGCCATGTTCCTGTTCTCCTTCGTCGGCGGCCTTGTCAGCCCCTACGGCCAGGACGAGCAATTCTTCACCTACACCCAGATGTCCAAGGAGTTTGTCGGCGTTACCCGCAACGATACGATGCGCTTTGTTGTGGCCGATGGGCAGAACTTCGGCTCCATCGCCCAGAGCAAGGCACTGGAGGCCGTCAAGAAGGGCAATACGGAATTCAACTATAAGGATGTTGACTACACCGTCGACATCCAGAGCGACGACTTCTACGTTGTCTATCAGGGCGGGGACATCATGGGCTACGCCAGCCGCGACCTCGTGAACGAGGCCGACGGTGCGCCGAAGTTCAGCTTTGACGTAAAGCTGGCTGCCCTGACCGCCATGACGGCAGGGGAGAAGGAGTTCGCCGCCGACGGCGTGGACTACACCCTCGACGCGGACGGCAACATCCTCGCAGGCGGTGAGGAGCTGGGCTACGTCAGCCGCCTCGTCGTCTCCGCCGCCGATTCCAGCGTCGTCGTCACCCGTGACTTCAAGAACCGCCTCGAGGAGGCCATCGACGACAACGCCGCCAAGTTCAATTACACCGACGCCGAGGGCAACGAGGCCGAGTACGACATCGTCTACGACGCCTCCGCCAAGGTCTGGAGCGTCAAGCAGATGACCGAGACCTACGTTTATGACCGCTACGCCGCCCCCAGCAAAGAGCACTGGCTCGGCACCGACACGAACGGTATGGACATGCTGACCCGCCTGATGTACGGCGGACGTGTCTCGCTGATCATCGGCTTCATCGTTGTTGTCATTGAAGCGTCCCTCGGCATCCTGATGGGCGGCATCTCCGGCTACTTCGGCGGCTGGATCGACAACATTATTATGCGTATCGTCGATGTTTTCTACTGCATCCCCTCGATGCCCGTCATCATCATCATCGGTGCGGCCATGGACGCAATGCGCGTCGATTCCTGGAAGCGCATGATGTACCTGATGCTGATCCTGGGCTTCCTCGGCTGGCCGAGCATTGCCCGTCTGGTCCGCGGCCAGATCCTGTCCCTGCGCGAGCAGGAGTTCATGCTGGCCACCGAGGCCTGCGGCATCAAGGTCTGGCACCGCATCTTCCGCCATCTGATCCCCAACGTCATCCCGCAGCTGATCGTCACCTGCACGATGGGCCTCGGCTCCACCATCCTGACCGAAGCCACGCTGTCCTTCCTGGGCCTGGGCGTCAAGTACCCGTTTGCCTCCTGGGGCAACATCATCAACGACGTCAACAACGCCTACGTCATGACGAACTACCTGTTCATCTGGATCCCTGCCGGTGTCTGTCTGCTGCTCACCGTTCTGGGCTTCAACTTTGTGGGCGACGGTCTGCGCGATGCGTTTGACCCCAAGATGAAACGCTGATTGGAAGGAGAAACACACGATGGCTAAAAATCAGGACGGATACCTTTCCGCCAAAGAGTCGCGGCGTATCTCCAAGGAAAACCGCCGCATCACGGACCAGTACGAAAAGCGCCGCAAGCGCCGCAACGTGCCCGAGTCTGAGTACACCACCCAGATGAAGGACCCCGCCAACGCGGTGGAGTTCGATAACCTGCACACCTACTTCTTCACCGACACCGGCGTCGTCAAGAGCGTCGACGGCGTCTCGTTTGAAGTGCCCATCGGCAAGACCGTCGGCGTCGTCGGCGAGTCCGGCTGCGGCAAGTCTGTCACCAGCCTGTCCCTGATGCAGCTTTTGCAGCGCCCCCAGGGCCAGATCGTCGAGGGTGCCATCCGGCTGAACCTCGGCAATGACAAGGCCTACGACATTGCCAAGACCCCAGCGGACAAGATGCAGGGCCTGCGCGGCAACTATATCTCGATGATTTTCCAGGAGCCCATGACGAGCCTGAACCCGGTGTTCCGCATCGGTGCCCAGATCGACGAGGTCATCGCCCTGCACGAGGGCGAAGGCAAGACGAAGGAGGACATCAAGAAGCGCACCATCGAGATGCTCGAGATGGTCGGCATCGCCAACAGCGAGGGCGTCTACGCGATGTACCCCCACGAGCTGTCCGGCGGTATGCGCCAGCGCGTTATGATCGCCATGGCGCTGGCCTGCAACCCGAAGATCATCATTGCCGACGAGCCGACCACCGCGCTGGACGTGACGATCCAGGCACAGATCCTCGACCTGCTGCGCAGCCTGAAGGACCGCATCAATTCGTCCATCATGCTCATCACGCATGACCTGGGCGTCATTGCCGAGATGGCCGACTATGTCGTCGTCATGTACGCGGGCCGTGTCGTCGAGAAGGGCACTGTCGAGGAGATCTTTGCCCATCCGAGTCACCCCTACACCATCGGCCTGATGGCGTCCAAGCCCGTTGTCGGCAAAAAAGTGGACCGCCTGTACTCCATCCCCGGCAAGGTCCCCAACCCCGTTGATATGCCGAACTACTGCTACTTCAAGGACCGCTGCGAGCTGCAGCTGCCCTGCTGCAGCGGCGAGTACCCCTGCGAGATCAGCCTGTCCCCGACGCACAAGGTCAGCTGCTACCGCTACTATGAAGAAAACAGAAAGGCGGGTGAGTGACGCATGGCAAACAAGGGTAAGCACCTGATTGAAAACGATTACACCCCCGTCACCTATGACCCTCAGTATATCCTGATGGTCAACCACCTCAAGAAATATTTTCCCATCAAGGGCGGCCTGCTGTCCCAGACCGTGGGCCACGTCAAGGCCGTGGACGGCGTGACGTTCAACCTGCGCCGCGGCTGCACGATGGGCCTTGTCGGCGAGTCCGGCTGCGGCAAGTCCACCACGGGCCGCACGATCCTGCGCCTGGGCGGCGAAAAGACCGGCGGCCAGGTGCTGTTCAACGGCAAGGAGGTCTACGACATGACCCCCGCCGAGATGCGTGAGCTGCGCACCAAGATGCAGATCATCTTCCAGGACCCGTTCTCCAGCCTGTCCCCGCGTCTGCCCGTCGGCGAGATCATCGGCGAGGCCGTGCGCGAGCACAACCTTGTGCCGAAGAACGAGTTCAACGACTATATTGACCAGGTCATGGACGACTGCGGCCTGCAGCCCTACCACAAGACCCGCTACCCGCACGAGTTCTCCGGCGGCCAGCGCCAGCGTATCTGCATTGCCCGTGCGCTGGCCCTGAACCCCGAGTTTGTCGTCTGCGATGAGCCGGTCTCCGCGCTGGACGTCTCCATTCAGGCGCAGATCATCAACCTGCTGAAATCCTTGCAGGAAAAGCGCAACCTGACGTATCTTTTCATCTCCCACGATCTGTCCGTCGTCGAGCATATCTCCGACACCGTCGGCGTTATGTACCTGGGCAATCTGGTGGAGTACGGCGAGACCGACGACATTTTTGCCCACCCGCTGCACCCCTACACCAAGGCGCTGTTCTCGGCCATTCCCATCCCGGACCCGACTGTCAAGCGCGAGCGCGTGGTGCTGCAGGGCTCCATCCCGTCCCCGGCCAACCCGCCGTCCGGCTGCAAGTTCCACACCCGCTGCCCCTATGCCACGAAGCGCTGCAAGACCGAAGCGCCGAAGCAGCGTGAGGTCGAGCCGGGCCATTACGTGGTCTGCCATCTGTACGAAAAATGAGGAAGCGCGACGACTTCGAGGACGATGGCCGCACCATCGCCGATATGAGCGGCATCGGCCCTGCGCCGACGCTGCGCCCCCACCGCCGCAAGGCGGACGCCCCACCCCCGGAGCCGGCGAATGACCGCCCCTGGGAGCAGGCCCCCGACTGGACGCCCAAAGAAAAATTTTGGGCCGTCATGGGTGTGCTGAAGGCCACCCTGGCCATTGCCGGGGTGTATCTGGTGGGTTTAGGTGTGCTGCTGGCCGTGCTGTTCCTGCTGTGGAAATGAATACAAAATAAAAAGGCATGTACGATTCGATAAGTCGTACATGCCTTTTTTGCGGGCAGAGATATTCCGAAAAAACCATTGCTGCCATGTAGGGGCCGCATATATGCGGCCCGCGGCCTGCCCGTAAGCAGCCGCCCGCCATACACGGCAGGACCGGGCATACCCGGCCCCTACGCCCGCAGCAACGCAAAAACCGGTTGAAACCTTGCGGTTTCAACCGGTCTTGGTGCGCCTGCAGGAACTCGAATCCTGGGCCCTCTGATTAAAAGTCAGATGCTCTACCAACTGAGCTACAGGCACGTATACACTGTGGTGCTCACAGCTTTACTATTATAGCAGGCAAAAAGAAAATTGTCAATACGCTTTGCAAAACAAATTAGCCGGAAATCCGGCAAAATCCGCACGCGTTTGTCCGCCGCCCTCTTGCCAAATGCACAGCGGCGCGTTATAATAATACTTTAGTAAAAGATAAAACCGTAAAGGGGACAGGAAATATGGAAACTTTGGGCAGTCTGCGCCGCACAAACTATTGCGGCGAAGTCACGCTTGCCATGGCCGGTCAGGAAATGACCGTCTGCGGCTCCATCGCCCGCGCCCGCGACAAGGGCGGCATCATCTTTGCCGACCTGCGCGATACCACCGGCATTTTGCAGCTGGTGTTCGATGAGGATACGCCGAAGGACGTTTTCGCCAAGGCCGAGAGCCTGAAAAGCGAGTACGTTGTTATCTGCCGCGGCAAGCTGCGTGAGCGCGCCGCCAAGACCGATAAGATCGCAACCGGCGACGTAGAGCTCTACGTCAGCGAGCTGCGCATCCTGAGCGAGGCCCAGACCACGCCGTTTGAGCTGCGCGACGAGATCAACGTCAACGACGACCTGCGCCTGCGCTACCGCTATCTGGACCTGCGCCGTCCGTCCATGCATGAGCCCATCGTGCTGCGCAGCAAGATCATGCAGATCATCCGCAACTATTTCTGCGAGAACCATTTCACCGAGATCGAGACGCCCACCCTCATCAAGTCCACGCCCGAGGGCGCGCGCGATTATCTCGTTCCCAGCCGTGTGCAGCCGGGCCACTTCTACGCGCTGCCCCAGAGCCCGCAGCTCTACAAGCAGATTTTGATGCTGTCCGGCTTTGACCGCTACTTCCAGCTGGCCCACTGCTACCGCGACGAGGATCTGCGCGCAGACCGCCAGCCCGAGTTCACCCAGGTGGACGAGGAGATGAGCTTTGTCTCCGAAGACGACATCATGACCCTGAACGAGGGCCTCATCAAGCGCCTGTGGAAGGAAATGCTGAACGTCGACGTCGAGACCCCGTTCTACCGCATGCCGTGGGACGAGGCCATGGGCCGTTTCGGCTCCGACAAGCCCGACACCCGCTTTGGCCTTGAGATTCAGGACGTGACCGAGGTGTTCAGGGGCACCGAGTTCAAGCCCTTCGCCGCTGTGCTGGAGGCCGGCGGCACGATCCGCGCCATCAACGCCAAGGGTCTGGCCGACAAGCTCTCCCGCAAGAACATCGACAAGCTCGGCGAGGTCGCCAAGACTTACGGCGCCAAGGGTCTGGCCTACAGCCGCCTGACCGCCGACGGCACGTCCTCCAGCTTTGAAAAGTTCCTGACAGACGCCGAGAAGGCCGCCCTGTACGCCGCGCTGAACGCCGAGACCGGCGACGTGCTGCTGCTGGTCAGCGACACAGACTGGGTCAAGGCCTGCACCGCACTGGGTCAGGTCCGTCTGGACATCGCCCGCAAGCACGGCCTGATCGACCCCGACAAGTTCAACTTCCTGTGGGTCGTGGACTTCCCGCTGTTTGAGTACAGTGAGCAGGAGGGCCGCTGGATGGCCATGCACCACCCGTTCACCCTGCCCAAGGCCGAGGACCTGGACAAGGTCGAGAGCGACCCGGGTGCCTGCCATGCCGTGGCCTACGACATCGTACTGAACGGTGTCGAGATGGGCGGCGGTTCGATGCGTATCAATGATCCCGCATTGCAGGACCGCATGTTCCACGCCCTCGGCTTTACCGAGGAGAAGGCCCGCGAGAGCTTCGGCTTCCTGATGGACGCCTACAAGTTCGGTGCGCCGCCGCACGGCGGTATGGCCTACGGCTTGGACCGTATGGTGATGTTGATGCTGAAGAAGGACTCCATCCGCGACGTCATCGCCTTCCCGAAGGTGCAGAACGCCGGTGAGCCGATGAGCGGTGCCCCCGACGTCGTCGATGAGCAGCAGCTCAAGGATCTGAGCATCGCGCTGACGCTGAAGGACTAAGTCAGAAGTAATTACGCTGTAGGGGCCGGACATGTCCGGCCCGCAACCTGCCCGCAGGATTCCCTTTTGCGGGTAGGTGCAGGGCGAGGCATGCCTCGCCCCTACCGCACACAAAGATAAAAACCTGCCCAACCGCATATCACGCGGCTGGGCAGGTTTTGTGTTTTCTGTCAATATTTCGGCTTCGGCCCGTCGCCCGGCTTCACCGGGTACTCGGCGGGCGGGGGCGTCTGCGCGGGCTTGGGCAGCTTTTCCTTCTTGGGCCGCTTTTTCCAGACCTTGCGCAGGATGAACACCACGGCCACTGCGATCAGCAGCACCGGCCACAGGTAGACCAGCGCGATGACCAGACCTTGCAGGAACCCGACAAAAGCATCCCAGCCGCCGCCGAAGGCGTCGGCGATCCGCTCACCGAAGGTCACGCCGGTAGGAGTCAGGGTGGCGACCTCCCGCAGGTAGATGTCCACGGTGGAGTAACTGACCTGCTGGTCCATGCTGCGCAGCTGGCGGGTGTAGTTTTCCAGCTGGTACTGCACGTCGGAGAGCTGGCTCTCGATCTCCAATAAATCCGCCGTCGTCTCGGCTTGGTCAGCCAGCGCGTTCAGGCGGTCCCGCTGGGTCTCCAGCGCGGACAGCCGCGCCTGCACGTCTATGTAGCTGCTCGTGATGTTCTCGGCGCTCTCGCTGATGTTGAGCACGCTGCCCGCGTCGCCCACGGCGGCCAGAAACGCGCGGTAGCTGCCCACCGGCACCCGCACGGTGTAGTCGGCGGTACGGTCATGGTCTTTCTCGGTGCCGTATAGGCTTGTGGATTCCAGCCATGCGCCGTTGGCCTCGACGGCGGTCATCAGGGCCTCGCGGGTCGTGTCAAAGTCGGTGGACTCCATCGAAAGACTGGCGTTGTAAATAATTTTCTGTGCGGTCTCGTCGGTGGCGGCCTCGGCGGCGTTCTCCGGCACAAGGCCGCTGTCCACACTGCCTGCGGCGCTGTCGTAATTGTAGCTTTCCTGCGCGGCGGCCTCGGTGGTGTAGTACCCGCCGTCTTTGCTGCTGATGCTGCCCCCGCAGCCCGCCAGCAGTGCGGCGGCGCACAGGGCAGCGGTGATACGGACGATGCGTTTTTTCATGGTTGGCTCCTTTCTATAGAGGCGGTGCGCTCTTGGCCCCTTCTGCGAGGGGGCTCCGCCCGCAGGCGGTGGGGGAGAGAACCTTGCGGCTATCCGAAACGCTTCGGGCAATGATGAGGTTCTCTCCCTCCGGCCCTGCGGGCCACCTCCCTCGCAGAGGGAGGTTTTATTTTCAATTTCCCTTTTCACCAATATAACACGGAAAACGCGCCCTGTGTGTTACAAAGCAAATACAAAAAAAGTGGGATGTACCGTACTTTCGGCACATCCCACAAATTTTACGGCAATTATTCGGCCTTCTGCCCAAGCAGCTTCACGTCGTCGTTGTCTGCAAAGGCAACGGCGTTGTAGCCCGCGGCCTCCAGCGTGCCGAACTGCTTGCCAAGCTTCTTCGCCTGGGGCAGCACGGTCACGTCGTAGTCGGCGCGTAAGGATTCGGCCTTGGCCAGCACGGCGGCAAAATCGGCGTCCTTCAGGTAGAGCAGCGCCATCTTCGGCTTCGCGCCGGGGATCTGGTAGCCCTGCTCCAGCAAAATGCCGCAGACGCGCTCGAACCCGATGGAGAAGCCCACAGCGGGCACCTGCTGGCCGATGAACTTGCCGACCATGTTGTCGTAGCGTCCGCCGCCGGCCACGGCCCCGCTGAACTGCGGGCAGGTGACCTCAAACACCATGCCGGTGTAGTAGCCCTGCCCGCGCACGAGGCTGGGGGCGTAGGCAATGCCGTAGCGCCCGCCCGCGACCTTCTCGCTGGCGGCGATGACATAGCGCAGGTCGGCGGTCAGCGCCTCGTCGTCGACCCTGGCGGCGACGGTGTCCAGGCTGAAATCGCCCGCGCGCAGGAAGTCGTCCAGCGCCTGCACGGCCTCGGCGGCAAAGCCCTTCTCGGTCAGCTCGGCCTTGACGCCGTCCGCACCGATCTTGTCCATCTTGTCAAAGCTGATGCAGACGGAGTCCAGCTGGTCAGCGGCAAAGCCCATCTTTTCCAGCATGGCGCGCAGGATGCGGCGGTCGTTGATGTTGACAGTGAAATCTTTGAAACCGATGCGCAGCAGAGCGCGAGTGGTCACATCGATCAGCTCCACCTCGGCATTGGGGGAAGAATCGCCCAGAATGTCGATATCACACTGCACAAACTCGCGCAGGCGGCCCTTCTGCGGGCGCTCGGCACGGTAAACGCGGTCGGTCTGGATCACCTTGAAGGGGTTGGGCAGCTCGTTGCGGTTGGCAGCGTAGTAACGGGAAAGCGGCAGGGTCAGGTCATAGCGCAGGCCCATATCGGAAAGCTGCTTTTCATCGCCGGAGTGCAGGGCAGCGGCCAGCTTTTCGCCGCGCTTGAGAACCTTGAAGATCAGGTTCAGGTTGTCGCCGCCATCGGATTTGTCCAGGTTTTCCATATCCTCCAGGATGGGGGTGGAAATGCGCTGGAACCCGGCGGCACGGTAAGTATCCAAAATTTGGCCCTGAATGTAATCACGCAATGCCTGCTCGCGCGGCAAAAGGTCGCGCATGCCCTTCAACGGCTGTGTTTTCATGGTTGTTCCTCCCTATTATCTGCGCGGGCAGCGGCCCGCGGAAAAATCAAAAGATATACCTCTTTATCATATCTGTCCCGGCGTTTTTTGTCAACAAAAACGGGGCATACTGAAGCTGTATCAAACTGTGTGGAACGGGAAGGATAAGGAGGAAGAACACCATGCCAAAACAAAACGGCAACCCCAAAATTCTGGCCGCCGGTGCCGCCGTGCAGCTGCTGACCGGCATTCCGGCGGCGTGGGGCGTGTTCCAAAAGCCGGTCATGGCGCAGTACGGCTTTTCCCGCGGGCAGGCCATGCTCAGCTTTGCCATTCTGGTGGCAGGGTATGGCATCGGCTGCGCCATCGGCGGTTTTGTGCAGGATCAGCACGGCCCGCGCTATGCGGCCCTGTGGGGTACCGCGCTGCTGGGCGGCGGCAGCATGGGGGCAGCGCTGGTGCCGCAGGGCAATGCGGCGTTGTTCTTTTTGGTGTACAGCATCCCGGCGGGGGTAGGCAGCGCCTTTTTGGCCCCGGCGGTGCTGGCCTGCGCCCAAAAGTGGTATGCCAGCCGCAAAGGGCTGGCAACGGGGGTCAGCGGTGCGGCTATGGGGCTTTCCGGTGCGTTTTTAACCGTTTTTGTGGGTTCTGTGGAAAACCGCTGGGGGATGCGTGTCTGTTTTGCCGCGCTCGGTGTGGTGGTGCTGGCGGTGTGCGGGGCATCC
>OJRW01001952.1_pt1 | contig 15032 bp, 7 predicted proteins | sample 1599231 | NCBI WGS metagenome assembly OJRW01 (sample SAMN04168656, study PRJEB22393) | human gut metagenome | biome: human gut microbiome; feature: stool | host: Homo sapiens | collected 2014-03-17
GCGTCGCCTCGGCGGGAAGCGACACAATCTTGCCTTTCGGCGTGAACACGTAGACTTCGGCGGCGCCCAAGTCTTCCTTCAGAGAGCCCAGGAATTCGTTGGAATCCGGAGTTTCACTCGTCCAGTCGGCAAGCTGCTGAATCCACTTGAGATTATCGGCCTCGCTCAACTCCTGATTCTCGCCACGCTTGCGATCGGACTTATCAGGCGAGCTCAACGCGCGACCGGCCTGACCATTCTCCTTGTACTTCCAATGCGCGGCGATGCCAAACTCAGCACGACGGTGCATGTCCCACGTACGAATCTGAATCTCGACAGGCTTGCCGCCAGGACCAACCACCGTGGTGTGCAGGCTCTGATACATGTTGAGCTTCGGCATGGCAATGTAATCCTTGAAACGACCTGGAACAGGGTTCCAACGCGCATGCACCGCACCCAACGCGGCATAACAATCCTGAATCGTATCGACGATAATGCGCACACCCACCAAATCGTAGATATTCGCAAAATCATGTCCGCGTACGATCATCTTCTGATAAATCGAGAAATAATCCTTCGGACGCCCCGTCACATACGCCGAAATGTTCTGCTCGTCAAGATCTTCGTTGATCTCAGCAAGAATCTGCTTCAAATACACGTCTCGCTGGCCCGCACGACGTGCGACAAGCACCACGATTTCGTTATAGATCTTCGGATAGAGCACTTTGAAGCTGAGCTCTTCCAATTCGGTTTTGATGGCGTTCATGCCAAGACGATTGGCAAGCGGCGCATACACGTCGAGCGTTTCATGCGCTTTCTTCTGTGCGCTCGGTGTTTTGACGTAACGCCACGTACGCGCATTATGCACGCGATCGGCAAGTTTGACGACCAGCACGCGCACGTCACGACTCATCGCAACCACCATCTTGCGAATGGTTTCGGCTTGTGCGGAATCACCATATTCCATCTTGGAAAGCTTGGTGACACCATCAACCAGACCGGTCACGGTGTCTCCGAATTCAGAACGACACTCGTCAAGCGTGTAGTCGGTGTCTTCAACTGTATCGTGCAGCAAGCCGGCGGCCACGACCAGCGGCCCCATGCCAAGGTCCGCAAGAATCTGCGCCACAGCCAGCGGATGGATGATGTACGGCTCACCCGATTTGCGCCGTTGTGAAGAATGCTGCTTGACCGCACGCTCATAAGCACGTTCAAGAATGCTCATATCCTCATCAGGATGATGGTATTCGCACATCTTCAGAATCGGTTCAAGCGGATCAAGCGGATTCGTGCTGATCTCACAGCCCAACATTCGGGCAGAATGAACCTCGTGCTCAACGTCTCCCATCGTCCACCTCCTCGCTCGCAATGCTCCCTATACTACCCGCACATCACGGTATGTTCGGGGTATCCGACCGCGTGTTGCACGGCCAGATACCCCCTCCGAAAAACATTGCGTCGCCAACGTTTGCTGATTCTTGGCGCTTATGCCTCCGCATGCTCGGTTCAGGAGGCCACACCGGTGGATCCGAAGCCACGCTCAGCACGGTCAGATCCGGGCAGCGTCTCCGCTTCGATGAACTTCGCCTCGACATAACGCTGGATGACCAGCTGCGCGATGCGGTCTCCCGGGTGGAACGTCACGGTGTGTTCCGAATCAAGATTGATCAGCGGTACTTTGATTTCGCCACGGTAGCCCGCGTCAATGGTTCCAGGCGCGTTCAACACGGTAACGCCCTGTTTGACGGCAAGACCAGACCGTGGATGCACCAAGGCCACATAACCCGCTGGAAGCGCGATCGCCACTCCCGTAGGCACCAGCGCCCTCTGGAACGGCTTCAACGTGACTTCCTCAGTGGTACGCAAATCAGCACCCGCATCCCCGGCATGGGCATAGTACAATTCCGCCGGCTGGTCGGGATTCAGCGACTTTACCAGAACCTCGACGTTTTCCGGCTCGTTATATGCTTCATCAAACGCCATCAGGCAGCGCACTCCTGACACACCGGCTGACCATCGTCAGTAGTGTAAGCGAGCTGGCTGCGATGCTTCACCAAGAAGCATTCGGAACAGATGAACTCATCCCCCTGCATAGGAATGACAGTCACCGAAGCGTCCTCGTTGCTGAGATCCGCGCCCGGCAGCTCGTAATCCTCGGCGATGGCATTCTCGTCATCGTCCATGTCGTTGGAAGTGTTCTGGGAGCTCTTGCCCAAAGCCTGGAGCGACTCCTCGTCCTCGTCTTTGTTGCGCGGGGAATCATAATCCTGTGCCATCGAGATTCCTTTCGTCATCTATGGTGCTTATGCGCCATAGGATACATGACTTTTACCCCGCATAGGATACACGATTCGAAATACTCGTAAAATCCGACACGTGGGGCACAATAGAATAAACAGTAATTCTTGAAGGAAAGTGGTGTGTTGTGCCTGAGAATGCGCTCGAAGATGCACGGTTCGATCATGTGAGTGAAACCGGTGAGCTCGTCTTTGTTTCAGGTGCCGGCAAATTCGCCGTCAAGGTCGATGAAGCGCTTGAAAGAGCCATTTTGGAGGCCAAGCAGATTCGTTCCGAAGTGCAGGAAAAACAGCAGACGCACATTCCGATCACCCTGCCGATTTCGCAAATTCAGTCGTTGATTCGCGCCGGCGCCGATCCCGCGCGTGTTGCGGAAAGATATTCGTTGAGCGAAGCGCTCGTTCGGCGTTTCTCGGCGTCGGTCGAAACGGAGAAGCAATATGCGATTGAGCAATTCCTCGCCGTTCCAGCACCGAAAGAAAGCCGTGTACGTACGCTTTCCGAACTGATTGAACGCACATTCGCGGCAGCACGGGTGCGTTTGGAAGACGTGACTTGGAAGGCTACCAGGCTTGGCTTGGAACCTTGGAAAATCAGCGCTCAGTTCGTTTCCTCCGGCCATACCATCTGCGCGGAATGGTCGTGGAACATGCATGACAACGCCGTAAGCTGTTTGAATTCCGCTGCACGCAAGCTCATCGGGGAACAAGACGCGCCAAAGGAAGGACACACCGAGAAACACGCCGACGAGAATTTCCTCGCTTCGCTGAATCTTCCGGGAAATTCCGCCCGATCGGCGCGAATCGAACAGACCGTATCGGCATGGAACACGCCTGAACCGTCCCTGCCGGTGGCGCGCCCCTCAACGGCACCTTCCGTTCCAATCGCGCCAATCGGCGTGTCTAACGAATTCGGCACGCCGAACACATCGAGTGCCGCCGCCGACATCTCCCTACCAAACCGATCGGCAGACGCTGTGACGAAAACCGACGTCAGTGCAACAGGCGATGCTCAGAACACCATCGCGCCCGCATCGGATACCGCCTCGAACACCGCAAACACGAATCAAACACCTGATCCGCACAGCCAAAACACCACCAAATCGAAGCGGCGCGCAGGACGCTCCGCCGTGCCAAGTTGGGATGAGATTCTGTTCGGCGACTGAACCAAACCCTGCATGTTAGGCCACGTCGATCAGACAGGGGATATCGGACTCGAGCATGGTGAGCGAGCCATGCACGCTTGGCAGATGCATCGCCTTTTCCGCCTGAGTGCGGGAATCCACGATGGTGACGGCCTTCGTGGCCGATACAATCACATCACCAATCATCGGTTCGACGCGCGAGACCACAGGTCCGTACACACCCTCCGCAATCGCCTGCGATCGCGTACGCACTTGTGCCCGGTCTCCCAGCACATCACGCCACCGCGCGGCGATGTTTTCCGGTGCCTCGCCCTGTTCCGCATAGAGCATGACGCAACGCGGTTCACCGCCGACATGGACGACACCCTGCATGAGCCGCTGATCCTGCGCAATATCAATCACGGATTCGGGATCAGTGGTGATCATACCGTGATCCGCTACAATCACAATCAATGTGCCTTTGGGCACGCTGCGGCGAAGAAGGCCAAGCTGACCGTCAACACGCTCGTACGTGCCAATCCATTTATCGGAATCCCAGCCGTAGTTATGCCCGACCTTATCGGTATCACGCAGATACAGGTATGTCAGTCCGGGATTTTTCGCCGCTTGGGCCGCGACCGCGACACGCTTGCGCGGATCATCGTTGGAAATGTAGTCACTGCCACGTAAGGCAGCCTGCGTCAACGCGGAAAACGCGAATTTCGGCAATCCAGAACTGGTCACACGAACGCCTTGTGCGCTTAGCCGTTCGAACATGGTCGGCTGCTGCTGCAACTCAAGCGGAGGAACCGCATTTCTGAAGGAAATCAGCTGACATATTTCGCCGGTTTTCGGATTGAGCTGCGTATAGCCGGTCATACCCGTCATACCGGGGCATGTTCCCGTACCGAATGTAGACATGGCTGCGACGGTAGTGCTCGGCATGCATGTGGCGATGGGACGCTGATTGGCTGACTCGTTCATGAGGGACCGCAAGTAAGGCGCATGCCCCAGTCTCATGTTGAGGTTCCAGTAGCCGAGACCGTCCACGAGCACTACGACCGCGGACGCCGCGTCCGGCAGCCCAAGCGCTTCCTGCAGAGCTTTCGGGTCAGAATGAATGTCCGTTGGCATGGGGCAGCCAATGGCGTTGGAAACCGCAGGAAGTACCGACGACAGGTGCAACGCTCCCCCACGGATCCCTTCAGATGGCATGCCATCTCCGTAGCATGCCGGTTCAGTCATGGTAAGCAGCTCTTCGTCGCTTGGCACTTCAACACTCATGACTCCTATTCAAGCACCGCGGTGGTACCGGCTGGTAACATTGCTAGGTTGATTACCATTACTTTTCCGTGAGGAGATTCACCGCATGGTGTCGCACCGCAAATCGGCAAAACCAGCCTTTGACCCGCGTACGGTCAAAGAGAACATCGTCGAAACACCGTTGAACGAGGAGATGAGCAAGTCCTTCCTCGAATACGCGTATTCGGTGATCTATGCCCGCGCGTTGCCCGATGCCAGAGACGGTTTGAAGCCGGTGCAGCGCCGCATCATCTACCAGATGGGTCAAATGAACCTCAATCCAGATCGTCCGTACATGAAGTCGGCCCGTGTGGTCGGCGAGGTGATGGGTAAGCTTCACCCGCATGGCGATTCCGCGATTTATGAGGCGATGGTCCGTCTTGCGCAACCGTTTGCCATGCGTCTGCCCCTGGTAGACGGCCATGGTAATTTCGGATCCCTTGATGATGGTCCGGCAGCATCGCGTTACACCGAGGCTCGCATGGCCCAGGCTGCGCTTGGTATGAACGCGAATATCGCCGAAGATACAGTGGATTTCACACCGAACTACGACAACAAGCTGCAGGAGCCAACCGTTTTGCCTGCCGCGATTCCAAATCTGCTCGTCAATGGCGGTTCCGGCATCGCCGTCGGCATGGCCACGAATATGGCGACGCACAATCTGGGCGAAGTGGTTGCCGCAGCCAAATATTTGATGCATCATCATGATGCCACGTTGGAAGAACTTATGCGCTATGTTCCCGGCCCTGATTGGCCGAGCGGTGGCGTGATTGTGGGACGCAAGGGCATTCGCGAGGCCTACGAAACCGGTCGTGGCGCGTTGACCACGCGTTCGGTAACGCATATCGAAAACGTAACCGCTCGTAAGAAGGCAATTGTCGTAACGGAACTGCCGTTCATGGTCGGCCCGGAACGTGTGTTGGAACGTATTTCCGAGGGTGTGAAAAATCGCAAGCTGGAGGGTATTTCCGGCGCGATCGACCTGACGGACCGCCATAACGGCACTCGCCTTGTCATTGAAATCAAAACCGGTTTCGACCCGAACGCAGTACTGGCGCAACTGTTCAAGCACACACCGCTGCAAGACAATTTCACCATCAATAACGTGGCGTTGGTCAACGGCCGCCCACACACCATGGGCTTGAAGGAAATGCTTCAGGTGTGGGTAAATCATCGCCGTGTGGTGATTCGCCGTCGTAGCGAATTCCGCAAAAAGAAGGCGCTGGAACGTCTGCATTTGGTTGAAGGCCTTCTGCTTGCGATGGTCGACATTGACGAAGTGATTCAGGTGATTCGCTCGTCTGACGATGCCGAAGCCGCAAAGACGAAGCTCATCAAGGTGTTTGATCTGGATGAGATTCAGGCACAGTACATTCTTGACCTGCGCTTGCGTCGCCTGACGAAAATGAGCCGCATCGAGCTTGAAGCGGAACGCGACGATTTGAAGCAACGTATCGAGGAATTGGATCGCATTCTCGCCTCCACTGAGGCGCTTGACGGCGTGGTGATCGCCGAAATGGACGAGGCTGTTGCCACGTATGGCACGCCACGTCGCACTGTGCTGTTGGATGAAGACGCTGACGGCAGGCTTGTGCCTGTTGCAGCGCATGGCGATGATGGCGTATCCGCCTCCGCTGTGGCTGCGGCACGCGCTGCAGCCACAGTGTCGTCTGCCGCCGCCGATGTCGCCGCTGCCGCGAAGGCCGCGAAAAAAGCCGGTGAAGACAATGCCGCAGCCATGGCTTTGCAGATCGACGACGAGCCGTGCGCGGTGATGTTGTCGGCCACTGGTCTGATTGCACGCACCTCCGAAGACGCGTTGGAGCGTTGGGAGAATCGCTCTTCTGCCGACCAGCGTGTAAAGGATGATCAGATTATTTCGATCTTCCGCACGACCACGCGTTCCTCATATGGTTTGATCACATCTGCCGGCCGTCTGATTGTGGCGCATGTCGTGGAATTGCCGGTTGTGTCTGCGGATGGGCCGCTCCACGTGACTGGCGGCGTTCACGCCGAAGAGTTAATCGGCACGACGGAAAACACCGATCCAATTCGTGGTGAACGTGTGATCGCTGCGATCGCCATGCCATCCGCCGACGATTCCGGTGATAATGCCGTAGAGCCCACTCCTCTTGCATTGGGTACGCGCAATGGTGTAGTCAAGCGTTGGAATCGCGAATCGCCCACCACCATGGATTCATGGAGTGTCATCGATTTGAAGGATGATGATGAAGTTCTGGCTGCCGCTGAAGCGCGTGACGAGGATCGGCTGGTGTTTGTATCCACCGACTCCTCCCTGCTGACGTTCGAGGCGAAGAACGTACGCCCGCAGGGACGCACTGCCGGAGGCATGGCAGGCATTCGCCTGGCTGAAGGCTGCTCAGCGGCTGCGTTCGCGGTAGTTCCCGCCAGCAAGGTGGCGTGGAATTATGAAGAAGGCGAGAATGGCCTGTTCTCCGCGTCTGGAGCTGTGGTGTTGACGGTTGCGGGCGATTCCGAAGCGTTGCCGGGTACGGAGAATGGTTCTGCGAAGGTAACCCCGTTGGAAATGTATCCGACGAAGGGCCGCGGTACCGGTGGCGTTCGTTCGCAGCGCTTCCTCAAGGGACAGGATACGTTGGTTCTCGCATTTGTGGGCGCATACCCAGTACACGCCTCCACGCAGGGCGGTGCCGGCGTGGAATTGCCGAAGCCGGATATGCGTCGAGATGGCTCTGGCACGGAGCTTTCCGCACCAATCGCCATCATCGGCTAACTTGTTTTTCATTGACAATGCCCGTATCTTGCGATGGCTGGGATCGTTTTGGTTTCGCCTGTGCTTGCAAGATGCGGGCATTGTTGTTGTCGGCACGGTTCTGCCAGTGCGTCCGTTTCGTTCGCTTTGGCTCAATGTAACACCAAGCTAGCAGTAGAGCTTCATGCCTTGCGGACTGTCGACGAAGCCGGCCGCATGAAGGATCTGCCGATTCGCATTCCGTTCCTTTAACGACATGCCGTTCATTTCGCTGAAACTGATGCTGCCACTGGGCTGTCGTTGCAATGCGTAGGCAAATTCGGCGCAAGCTGGTTTCAATATTGTCTCGTCAGTTACGAAGCTGACGATTTTATGACTCTTTGGCACGGCAAACAACACGGGTTCGCCTTGTCTGAGTACGATGACGGAGCCAGATCTACGTGCCGGTTTGAGGTAATCCTGTTCTGGCCAGGCGATTGCGGAGCCAATAAGATTGGCGGGATCAGTCACATCGAGTGCCGCGCAGGATTGACTATGCCATTGCGTATCGCTACGAAGCGCGTCGATGGTTTCTCGCTCCGCGAATTGTGCCGCGCCGAAACCTTTCACGAACATGCCTCGGACCAGTGTGCCATGTTCTTCCATTCGTTTGAGTACTGGATAGAGTGATGAAAATCCTCCGGCAATCCGTTCCTTATCAACCAAAGGAGCGGCAATCACCCCATATCGATCCAGCAGCGAGTCGATGAGCGCCAACTTACGCTCCTCCACACTTGCTGCATGCGCCGCATCATCAATGCCGGTATCTCTGTTTTTAGACATGGCAGGCTCAATGACACTGTCTAGCGTTTTATTTGATAGAACGGTTCGCCCATCACCACAAGCTACAGCGGACCATAATCCACTCAAGCTCAATGGTGTTGGAGGACGCATGGTGACGCGCCTACGTGCGACACGACGAGGTGTGCGAACAGTTTTGCCTCCGTGTAGGAGCGTTCGCACTGGCGTGAACGAGCCGTTCGTCACTTTTCCTTGCCATACCAGTGACCATAGGGCTTCCTCGAACTGTTGCTCACCCCATGCGGGGAATATGATTTCGCCTGTTTCAGGGTTCACCTGCACTTCGGCATGCTGCTGCCAGATGGTTTTGACTGCGGCTGAAAGCTGTTGAATGGGGAACGCTCCGCCACCGCTCAATGCTGCTAGCACGGCTTCCGGCATAGTCAATGTTTCATTATTTTTCAGTTCTTCCAATGTCGGTTCAGATGGGTTGAGCAGCAAAGAACCCGCTGGATAGAAGGCGATATCACCAGCTTCTTTGGCGTTGGATCCACTCGCTTTCGAGCCGACCCATACCACATCCGATGATGAAATGAGCTCGTCGAGCATGCTGGGCTGATACTCACGCACACGTGCCGGGAATACCGTGGATTCCCATACCGAAGCGTTCAGGAACACGCCTTCCAACTGTTCGATGACACGCATCAGACCATCGACGCCTTCGTAGCGTTCACCTCCAACAGGACCAACTCCTTGACGATCAAGCAGAAAAGCCTGATAGACGCTCGGATCGACCGGTTTGACGGCTTTTCGGGCCCTGGCAAGAGACAACGATCGAATACGCCGGAAAACATCTTTGTGAAGCCATTGCTGAATAGCACTCTTTTCGGAAGTCTCACCTAAATCAGTGAACCTTCCTTTGATGAGTTCACCTCGAGCATCCAGCTCATCAAGCGCATGCACCGCTTGTGCCGCGTCAACATCAAGTTCGGCAATCATCTTGTCGGAGGTGAATGGGCCATGCGTCTTGGCGTATCTCGTTACGCGCCCGTTGATATCTTCTTCGGCGAGATCATTCCAGAATGTTCGTTTGGCAAGCTCGTCTTCCACCTGTGTAACGGCTTCGGCATCCAACAATGATGCCATGTTCGTGCTCCCTAAGAGCCGTTCCAGTGCTTCCGGATCCATGGACAGCAATTGTGTGCTTCGTTCGGCCTGCGGCACGTCATACTGGTACATCACCGAGCCAACGAAACCAAACAGCATATTCTCCGCGAACGGAGACGGCGTTTCGGTAACCACTTCCGACAACCGTATCGTCCCAGTATTCAACCCGTTCATAATCGTGTGCAATGCGGGAAGATCATACACATCCTGCAGGCATTCGCGCGCGGTTTCCAGCAGTAGGGGAAAATTCTTACAGGTACGGGCCGCATTCAATAGTTGTGCGGCCTTCAACCTCTGCTGCCATAGCGGCACACGCTTACCTGGACGAGTGCGCGGCAGAAAAAGTGATCTGGACGCGCATTCGCGGAATCGGGCCATGTAGAGCACGCTTTCGCCAACCTGTGTCTCAACGATACGTTGCAATTCATCCACGTCGAACAGCAGCAACTCATGCATCGGCAAATCGCCATAACCGTCCGGCAATCGTAGAACAATGCCATCGTCGGCTGCATACACTTGACCATCGAAACCAAACCGCTGTTTGATTCGAGTGGTAATAGCCAACGCCCAAGGCTCATGCACGCGCCTACCGTACGGCGAGTGGATGATAATGCGCCAATCCCCACCTTCATCCTGACAACGTTCCACCACGAAATCACGATCCGAAGGAATCACACCGGTCGCCTCACGTTGTTCGTCAAGCAGTTCGGCAAGATTGCTTATGGCATTGCGATCAAGACCATCCCGCTTCAAACGTTGTGTGGCCTCACGGTCGAATCGCACTTCCGATACAGTTTGAACCGTATTCTGATCACCATTCTTTGCTGGTTCATGTCTGTGCAATCTTTGGCTGAGTTCGCGTGTCAAACGTCCTTGTGCCAATCCGAAACCATAATCGCGCCCGTCCTGGTCCCCATGCCAGAATGGCAGGCGTGCAGTACGGCCTGGTGCGGGAACCACCACTACCCTGTCCCGTGTGATCTCTTGGATCTGCCAAGTCGAAGTCCCCAAGGTGATGATGTCTCCCACACGGGATTCGTATACCATTTCCTCATCCAGCTCACCTACCCGTCGAGGGCCCGGACCGGAGCCTTCCTCCGGAAGCACCACCGTGTACATGCCACGGTCAGGTATGGTACCGCCGCTGGTCACTGCCAAACGTTGCGCTCCTGGACGTGCGGAAATCAGCCCCGCTTCTTCGTTATATTGCAGCGGCGGGCGGAATGCGGAAAAGTCCTCACTGTTGTATGCGCCTGTCATCATGCCGATAACCGCATCGAACATGGACCGATCGAGATCTCGGAAAGGCGCGGAACGACGCACGCGGTCGTACCAATCATTCGTAGAAAGATCTCCCATGGCCGCGGCCGCAACGGTCTGCTGTGCGAGCACATCCAGAGGATTGCGAGGCATTCGTAATGGTTCTATAGCCCCTTCCCGCATACATTCCATGCTGGCTGTTATGCCAATAATCTGCTGTCGGGTTATGGGGAAGAACAACGCATGAGAGACTCCCCCGACATTGTGGTCGGCACGGCCCACTCGCTGCAATCCCGATGCGATCGACAATGGGGCGGCCACCTGAATCACTAGATCCACAGAGCCCATATCGATGCCGAGTTCCAAGCTGGAGGTGGCCACCACACAACGCAACTGGCCGCGTTTCAACTGCTCTTCGATCCGTTTGCGCCGATCTTTTGACACGGACCCGTGATGTGCCATGGCAATCACATCAACATCGTCATGCGATTCAACCAGCATGGTGGTGGACCCCACCACCGAATCGTAATGCCCGGCAAATTGCTCACGGCCTTCCGGTGAGCCCAAATCACGGTGCTCACTCAAATCGGTCGCCTCCGAGCCCTGTTTCGACTCCGCATACATGTCGTTGAGCCGTGCAGTAAGCTTCTCTGCCAATCCACGCGAGTTGACGAACACCAATGTGGTTCGGTGCCGCAACACCTCATCGAGAATGGACCGTTCAAGAGCCGGCCATACCGAACCACCTGTAGCGCTAGTGTCAAGCATATTGCGCAATGGTTCCACGGCTCTCAAGTCCATAGCCGGAACAGCGCCGGGGTTCACCACCGTTACCGGTTGCGAACCTCCAAGGAACCGCGCTACTTCCTCAACGGGATTAACAGTTGCCGATAACCCTATGCGCTGCACTGGATGTCCGATCATATCGTCAAGGCGTTCAAGACTTAATGCGAGATGCGCGCCTCGCTTCGAACCCGCGACCGCATGCACCTCATCGACGATCACCGTCTCCACATCCGCCAATATGCTGCTCGCTTTGGAGGTAAGCAGCAGGAATAATGATTCCGGCGTGGTGACGAGAATATCCGGCGGATGGCTGACGATTTTTCGACGTTGCTCAGGTGTGGAATCACCGCTGCGCATAGCCACTTCAACATCGGGGACGGGCAGTCCCATCGCCTCGCACTGTTGAGCAATTCCCCGCAATGGCAATTCAAGATTCTTCGTCACATCGACGCCGAGCGCCTTCAACGGCGAAATATACAGCACTTTGACGTTACGCTTCGTTTTCTTGCGGGAACCTTTCTTCACAGTTCTTCGTTCCGCATGGCTCTCGGTTGCCGCGGTTTCGCCATGAACGTCCACTGCTGCGGAGCGCGCTCCGCCCGCCATAAGCCGGTCAAGAGCCGAAAGGAACGCACAGAGGGTTTTACCCGACCCAGTGGGCGCCACAACGAGCACGTTCTCGCCGGAATGGATGGCCGGCCACGCCTGCTGCTGGGCTTCGGTGGGCCGGTTGAACGCATGTTTGAACCATGCTTTGGTCGGCTCCGAAAACAAGTTCAAACATTCGCACATACGTTCGATTATCGCATCACCGTAAGACGTCACTCGCCTTCGCCGTCAACCCATTCGAGCACTTCTCCCGGTTGACAATGCAATGTCTCGCATATGGCATCAAGCGTGGAAAACCGTATCGCCTTGGCCCGTCCGTTCTTCAACACCGAAACATTGACCGGCGTTATGCCTATAGCCTCCGCCAGTTCACTGACGCTCATTTTTCTTTTGGCGAGCATCACGTCAAGTAGTTCAATATGAGGTGTTGAACGTTTTTCGTGATTTCAATCCGATGGCGCTCACTCTTCACATCATGTTCATCGTATTGCCGTGGCCGTACTGCTTATCGTATGGTATGTTGCACTCGGTTTTAGTAACCCTAACCGTATATGCGAAATCTACAATGCTGCTCATGGCATCGCAGACGCAGTGGCGGCAACGTCCTACCAGCCGATGGTCTGACCACCGCACTTTTTACGCAGGCTCTCGTGCATGATCACCATAAGCACCAGGAAAACCAACATGTACAGAGGGAACCACAGCACACTGATATGCTGTGCGATCAAGCCGAATACCGGCGGCATGCACATCGAGCCGACGTATGCGCATGCCATCTGCATGCCGACGATCGCCTGCGATTTGTCTTCGCCGAAATATGCCGGCGTGGAATGAATGACGCACGGATAAATCGGAGCGCAGCCGAGACCGATGATCATCAGCCCCACAATAGTGCCGATATTGTGCGGCAACGGCAACAACATGCTAACGATACCGGTCAGCACGAGCGCCTGGCCTAGGCGAATCATAGTCGGATCGTTGAACTTCATGGTCAGAAAGCCACTCGCCAAGCGGCCTATGGTGATGCCGATGCAGAACAGACTGGCCCACATGGCGGCTGTGGTCTTGTCAATGCCTTTGCCGAGCACCATGTAGCTACTACCCCACAGCATGGCCGTGGATTCCAACGCACAGTAGCAGAAGAACATCACTAGGATTTCTTTGGCACCGCGAATGGCAAGCACGCCTCGTACACCAAGCGGTTTGCGAGTTTCATCATTGGCCGTTCCGTCGGATTCGCCGGAAACTTCGCCCGTCTTTGCCTCGGAGCGCTTCTTCCACAGTGGCAGGCTGAAAATAAGAATGGCGGTGAGCGCAACCTGCAGTATGGAGATGTAACGGTAGCCCCACGGCCAGCCTTGACCCGCACCCAAGGCGAATCCCATGACGTATGGGCCGGTCAATGCGCCGATGCCCCACATGGCGTGCAGCCAGCTCATATGACGGCTCTCGTAGTGAATGGCCACATAATTGTTGAGGGCCGCGTCAACTCCGCCCGCTCCCAAGCCGTACGGGATGGCAAGCAGAATCAGCACCCAATAGTTCGGAGCCACCGAAAAGCCAAACAACGCCAACGCCGTCAATGCCACGGAAACCACGGTGACTTTGCCCGCTCCAAAATGCAAGGTCATACGGTCGGAAAACAGCGCAGAGACAATGGTTCCAGCAGAAATCGTCATGGAAATGCCGCCAGCCCAAGAGATGGGTGCACCCAAATCGACACTCATCGTCGGCCATGCGGCACCCAACACAGCATCCGGCAAACCAAGACTGATGAACGCCACATAGATTACGGCAAGCAAAAGATTGACCACGCCTCACTCCCTCTTGACTGATAGCTGCAGAAGACAATATCAGTCGTCATTGTAAACATATCTATCTACCGATCGGTAACTGCTCAATTGCACTATTTACCGTAGAATCTTCAATCCCTATCTCGCGAAACCATATACCGTCTTCGCTAAGAAAACGCCCTCCGCAACGTCTTTGACGTAACGGAAGGCGAACCATCGAAAACACCGATCAGGTATCGATCTTGGAACGGTCGAAGTCATCGGCATTCTCAACAATGAATGCCTTTCGAGGAGGCACATCGTCACCCATCAGCAAGCTGAAGATCCGACTGGCCTGTTCGGCATCTTCCATACGAATACGGCGCAACATGCGCGTGCGTGGATCCATGGTGGTGTCAGCCAACTGATCGGCGTCCATCTCACCAAGACCCTTGTAACGCTGGATGTCTTCGTTATAGCCGATGCGCTTCTTGTCAAGCTCCGCCAATTTTCCGGCAAGCTCATCGTCGGAATACGTGTAGATGTACTCCCCCTTGCGAGCTCCGGTCAAGGCGATGCGGTGCAACGGAGGCACAGCCGCATACACATGGCCATGCTCGATAAGCGGCCGCATGTAACGGTAGAACAAGGTGAGCAGCAGAATGCGGATATGCGCACCGTCAACATCTGCATCGGTCATCATAATGACTTTGTTATATCTTGCCTGCTCAATGTCGAAGCTTGCACCGGAGCCAGCACCGACCACCTGAATAATCGCCGCGCATTCCTTGTTCGACAACATCTGCGACAGCGATGCCTTCTGCACGTTAAGGATTTTGCCGCGAATCGGCAACAACGCTTGGAAGCCGGAGTTACGTGCGGCCTTAGCGGTACCGAGTGCGGAATCACCCTCCACGATGAACAGTTCAGCTACATCGTCATTACCCGGCTGGCAGTCAGACAGCTTCGGAGGCATGGACGCCGATTCGAGCGCATTCTTGCGACGGGTCACCTCTTTGGTCTTACGTGCCTGAATGCGGGCATGCATTTCGCCGACAATCTTCTCAAGCACGCGACCGGACTGTTCCTTATAGCCGCGCTTGGATCCGGTGATCATCTCGCCGAACTGCTTGTCGGTCATTTTGCTGACGATCGGCTTGACCTGCGCGGTGCCAAGCACATCCTTGGTCTGACCTTGGAACTGTGGTTCGGCGATACGCAC
>OJRW01001962.1_pt1 | contig 14977 bp, 6 predicted proteins | sample 1599231 | NCBI WGS metagenome assembly OJRW01 (sample SAMN04168656, study PRJEB22393) | human gut metagenome | biome: human gut microbiome; feature: stool | host: Homo sapiens | collected 2014-03-17
GTGCTGGAGAGGCTGGACCGGCTGTACGTCATCGCCTGCGGCTCCTCCTACCATGTGGGGGTTGCGGCCAAATACACCCTGGAGCGGCTGCTGCGCATCCCGGTGGAGGTGACCCTGGCCTCAGAGTTCCGGTACTGTGACCCCATCGTCACCGACCGGACCCTGGCCCTGGTGATCAGCCAGTCCGGAGAGACCATCGACACGCTGGCCGCCATGCGGGAGGCCAAGCGCCTGGGGGCCAAGGTCCTGTCCATCGTCAACGTGGTGGGCAGCTCCATCGCCCGGGAGTCTGACGAGGTGCTGTACACCTGGGCCGGGCCTGAGATCGCCGTGGCCACCACCAAGGCATACTCCACCCAGATGGCCGTCATCGACCTGCTGGCCCTGTACTTTGCCCGCATCCTGGGCACGGTGGACCAGAAGGAGTATGAGACCGTCCTCCAGGAGATGCTCATGCTCCCCGGCAAGATGGAGACCATCCTCAGCCACACCGACACAGTGCAGTATCTGGCCTCTCAGTACTTCAACCACGACTCCGTCTTCTTCATTGGCCGGAACGTGGACTATGCCCTGGGACTGGAGGGCTCTTTGAAGCTGAAAGAGATCTCCTACATTCACTCCGAGGCCTACGCCTCCGGCGAGCTGAAGCACGGCACCATCAGCCTCATTGAAAACGGCACTCTGGTCGTCGCCCTGGGCACCTACAGCAAGCTCTTAGACAAGGCCATGAGCAACGTGGTCGAGGTCAAGGCCCGCGGCGCGGACGTTCTCGCGCTTGCGACCGAGAGCCATCGCGGCGAGATGGTGAAGACCGTCGAAAATGTTATCACGATCCCCGATACGGCGCAGATGCTGCTGCCGTCGCTCGGCGTCGTGCCGCTGCAGCTGTTGGCGTATTATATCGCGCTCCAGCGCGGGTGTGATATCGACAAGCCGAGAAATCTCGCGAAATCTGTCACTGTTGAATAAAAAGGGAGCACCCGAAAGGGTGCTCCCGATAAGAAAACATCGTGAGGAAAGAGAGAACGGTATAGCTTCGGCTGTACCGTTTTCTCATTTTTCCATTGATGCCGTGACTTTTGACATTTCCAAGGCCCCGATGCCCTTGTAGTAAATATCGATCTCCTGCGTCCGATTCTTGCCCTTCGGGTCGCTGGCCGCATGGACGATGATTTTCTCCACGAACTCATGGAGGATGCAGGGCGTGAGCTCCAGGATATCCGTGTACCTCTCCACAACGGAGAGAAAACGATCAACATCAGCCGATTTGCTTTCCTCCAGCTCCACTTCTTTCCGAAGGGAACTCGTCAGCACCTTGAGATCCTGTTCTTCCTTCTCATAGTCCGCAGAGAGCTTCTGAAAGCGTTCATCGGAGAGCTTGCCCGAAATGTTGTCCTCATAGAGCCGCTTGAAGATAGCATCCAACTCTGTGATCCGCTTTTCGGAATCGGCAAGCTGCCGTTTCCGCTTTGCAAGATCCCGGTCGCGCTGCCGCAGGTCACTGTCCATGACCAGCCTCACAAACTCGTCCTTACTGCGGGAGGCGAAGGAAACGATCTCCCGCAGGTTTTCCAGAATCAATTCCTCCAAGATCACCGTGCGGATGGAATGAGTCTGACCGCAGAAGTCACGGCTCTTTCGGTAGCCGACGCACAGGTAGTATTCCTGCTCGCGCCGGAAGTTGGTGGCCCTGCATTGATACATGACAGATCCGCAGTCCGCGCAGAACATCATGCCAGAGAACATCCCCATTTCTCCCATTTTTGTAGGACGCCGGCGTGTCTGCCTTGCTGCTCTCGCGGCATCTGCGATTGCCTCCGTCCAGATTGGGTCATGGGTGTTCTCAAAGATCAGCCACTCACTTTCCGGATTATGGATGACCTTTTTGCTCTTGTAGGACTTCTTCCTCGTCTTGAAATTGACCGTGTGCCCCAGGTACTCCCGCCAGCGGTCCATGATATCCGCTACGGTGGAGGCATCCCATGCGTAGGGCAAACCCCGCTTGATATTGCTTGCTTTCCGGCCCCTGCTGGCATAATAGGCGGCCGGGGTCAAGATCCTTCGCTCTGTCAGCTTTCTTGCAATCTGGGACGGTCCGAAACCGTCCATCACATATAGGCCGATCTCATAGACCACCGCTGCGGCTTCTTCGTCCCTGACCCACAGCTTTTTGTTGTCAGGAGACTTCATGTAGCCATAGGGCGGCAGGGTCGTCAGATGCTCGCCGGCGTTGCCCTTGACCTTCATCACGGCACGGATTTTCTTGCTGGTGTCCTTCGCATACCACTCATTGATGATGTTCCGAAAAGGAGTGAACTCATTATCACCCTGGGTGCTGTCCACACCATCGTTGACAGCAATAAAGTGAATGTCATGCTCCGGGAACATGATCTCGGTATACATGCCCACTTGCAGATAATCACGGCCCAGGCGTGACATATCCTTGATAATGACCCGATTGACAAGGCCGGCTTCGATATCCGCAATCATTTGTTGGAAGCCAGGGCGGTTGAACGTCGTACCCGAAATGCCGTCATCAATATAAAAGCGATAATTTTTGTAGCCGTGGTCAAGTGCGTAGCGTTGAAGGATCTTTTTCTGGTTGATGATACTGTTGCTGTCGCCCTGCAATTCATCGTCACGCGACAAACGGCAGTACAAAGCGGTAACAGCTTCGACGCTCATAGCGCTGTAAGGGAATTGAAGCGCGGCAGCGGTGTTTGACTGATGATACATAGTAACCTCCCATCCGGCAGTCAAACACGGTTTTGAAGTCACCTTTATTATACCGCGTCTTTTTGTCCCTGTCTGCCTGTTTGGGAGAATTAAGTTGTAGCTTCTTTCTGAACGTCCGCTTTCATCAGACGTTCCAGCTTCACGGCAATACCCTCGTCGCCCTTTTCCCGAAAGAAGGAATTGACGATAAAGGTTGTGTTGCCGATCTGTTTTTCGCTCCGCTTTGGCGGGGCGTATTTCTTTTCAGATGAAACGGTTGTTTGCATAGTTAGCCCCTTTCTAATCGTCTGAAAACAAATCATTTTTTTGATAGCTTACAAAGAACAGCAGAAACGGACGGCTGAATGGCCTATCAGCTCCACGGGAATCTCACCCCCGCGCGGTTCTCGCGCGGCCCTGCTCATTGCCTGCGACGCCTCACCGCCTGAATACGGCTGCACGCTCGGACTATGACTGCAAGGGAGTATCGCCCCGCCTGTGCATCGTCGCCCGCAGATTGCCGTATCTGCTTTGCTGCCCGGTAGATATCGCTCGCCTCGTTAGAGGGTCATGGCGTACCGGTCGTATGGCTCCGCACAGACGGGAATGTATCCGTCTGCTCTATGCTGCGCCTGGATTTGCCGGGCTTTCTTTGTCAAGGAGCAAAGGGGGCAACCGCACGGAAAGGGGGGCATGCGGTCAGATCCCGTCTGAGTTCAGTTCAGGTCGAAACTCAGGATAGCAATGGTCAGCTTTGTTTCGATCTGGCGCCGGATTTCCTCGTCCACGGCAAGGCAGGGGTTACCGTTCTGGTCATACCCTCTGCGTGTGGAGAGTGCGGCTATGTAGCCGGAATAGAAGTCCAGCACACGGTTCACCGCCTCCAGGTCACCCCGCACAGCGGCGGCGATCACCGGATATATGGGATCAGCTTGTGCTTACTCATTCGCGTCACCTCCCATCAGCTTTTTCAGCAGCCCATAGGCTCGCTGCCTGCGATGATTGACTGTTCTCCGGGGCAGGCGCAGCTTTTCGCCGATCTCCCAATCTGCCAGCTCCAGGAACCAGTACATCAGAAAGATATCCCGGAGGCCCTGGGGCAAAACGGTCAGCGCGTCAGCCAGCCTGTCGTCCTTAATGAGGATCACATCGCCGTCCACAGGGAAGGATGTGTATTCCCACGGATAGAGGTCATAAGTCGCAAGCTCACCGCAGGCATCATCCGACAGCTCGGACAGGGACACGAAGCGATCCTGCTGCCGATGGATCTGCCGGAAGGCGTTTGCGGCTTCATGTTTGATCGTTCTCTTGCAGAAAACATCAAAGGTGTGCTGCTTATGCCGGTAATGGCTTTCAAGGTCCATATTCTCACCTCTTTCCTCGCCGGAAGGCAGGTCATGGATTCCCCTTTCACCCCTTACTGGTCTTGCAGCACCCCCTTTTGGCCAACTTTGCGAAAAAATGTCAAAATATTTTTTCGTGCTCATACAGCGTGCTCCTTTCGTTCTGTTCAGGTGGTTTCTTCCAGAACGAAAGGGCGGCGGGGAGCGGCAGCCCACGGCGGAGAAGTGCCGTGAACGACAAAAAGCGCCCACACAGGCATAAAAGCCTGTATGGGCGCTTGGGCGCACTTCAATATTGAAAATGTTGGAGGCTGCCGGATGGCATGGGCATCCCAGCGCAGCCGGAGGGCGATCAACTATGCTTTCATTGTGGTATCCAACCGCATCAGCGGACCCTCCTGCATCTTCCCATCATACACATGGGCTCCTTTCCAATCAAAGTGGGGAAGGGAGAAAACGGCGGCTGCCTCTAACAGAGCAGCCGCCGTTTCCTCTATGCCATACGCTGCATTTCAGTATTGCAAGGTCATTTGGTTTTATAAATCAGGGCATTTCAGGATCATCCACAAGAGACACTCTGAACTCCTGTGCAGTTGCGCCCTTCGGCAGCAGCTTCGCCATGACCACAAGCCGTTGGTTGCCGGTATTGGCATCGTCATACTTCCGGCAGCAGGTGGAAAGGGTCAGGACGGTATCTTCCTCGGAGAAAGTCACGCCGTCAAAGTCAAGCCAGTTTTTCCGTGCAACCGTTTCAAAGAAGCTGACTAGATCATCTCCCGTGGGATCAGGCGCAATATAGTCAAAGCCAATATCCGTGATGAACAGCGCGGTGATCTGGAAAATCATATCCTCGCCATTCACGGAGAGATAGATATATGGATGCTCCTTCACGAAGTCTGCGTCCATATAGCGGTAGAGCTTGGTAAACTTCGGCCCGTCCGGGTCGCAGTTGCTGGCGGAATGGCCGAAGATGGTGGTGCTCTTGTCCAGCTTGGCTCTGCGGCCGCTCCGGCTTTCGCCAGCTCTGTTTGTCTGTCTATCGCAGGGATGACTTCGCCTGCGGCGAAAAGAGAACAGCGCAGCTTCGGGGCGAGATGCCCGTCCACTGCGCTGTCCGATGTTCGCTTATAGGTTCATGCCAGCCGCTTACTTCTTGCAGCGCCAGAGGAAGGTCACGATCTGCGATCTGGTGCAATCCGTGTTGGGGCTGAATGTGGTGTTGGTAGTTCCCTTGGTGATGTCCTCCTTGGCCGCCCACAGAACCGCATCGGCGTAGTAGGCGCTGGACTTCACATCCGCAAACAGATTGCGGCTGCCCGCCGCCGGGGATTTTTCAGAACGCCACAGGAACGCGACGATCTGGGCGCGGGTGCAGGTCATGTTGGGGCTGAACGTGGTGTCGCTGGTGCCCTTGGTGATGCCGTTTTCTACCGCCCACAGCACAGCGTCGTAATAGTAGCTGCCCGCGGGGATGTCGGTAAACGGCATGGTGCGGGTTTCGGGCTTGGGACTGCCAGCGGCACGCCACAGGAAGGTCACGGCCTGCGCACGGGTGCAGATGCCATCCGGGGAGAAGTGGGTAGCATCGGTTCCCTGCGTAATACCGTTCCCCACTGCCCAATCCACTGCGTCCTCATAATAGCTGCCGGTGGCTACATCCACAAACACGCCGGTCTGGGGGTTGCCGTTGGCCTTCATAAAGATGACCTCGATGGTATGGGTTCTGCTGACATTCTCAAAGGTGTAGGACTTCACCGCGCCGATGCTCTTGCCGTCGATCTTGACATTGGCAACAGCATAGCCCTTATCCGGAGTGATGGTGAAGGTCTGATCTTTGCCCTCGCGGACGCTGACATTGCCGGAGGGAGAGATGGAACCGCCAGTACCGGCAGCTGCCTTGGTGGTGTAGTAGCTGTAGCCGCTGCTTCCACCGCCATTGTAGCGCCACTGAGCCGTGACGGTCAGGTTTTCGGCGGGCATGGTGGTGGGGATGGCCGGGGTCCAGCCCGCAAACGTGTAGCCAGTCTTGGTGGGATCGGCGGGGGCGGTGATGGCAGTGCCGTAGTCCTGGGTGATGGGCGCGATGGTACTGCCGCCGTTGGTGTCGAAGGTGAGGGTGTACTGGTTCACGGTCCACTTAGCCTTGATGGTCATATTCTCGGCGGGCATGGTGGTGGGGATGGCCGGGGTCCACCCTGCGAAGGTGTAGCCGGTCTTGGTGGGATCGGCGGGGGCGGTGATGGCAGTGCCGTAGTCCTGAGTGATGGGCGCGATGGCGCTGCCGCCGTTGGTGTCGAAGGTCAGCGTGTAGCTGGTCGCTTCGCCGCCTGTGCCGCTATTGCGCAGAATCGTCAGCGTGTAGGTTTTAGTGCCGATCTCCACGACAATGTCGGTTGTGCCGCTGTTGGGGATGGCAACGGTTGCGCTGCCGCCGGTGGACAGAGCCTGTCCGTTGATGCTCACGGGCTCTCCGTTTCCAGACACCGCTGTGACTAGCGTAGATGTTGCTCCGCTATCATTTTGCAGCGTATAGGTATAGTTCGTTCCGTTGGCGGTAAAATCGCCGAGCCCCACTGCCAGACCTTCAAAGGTCAGAAGGTCATTACCGGGCACTGCGGCTCGCACCACTACGCGGGTGCCAAGCCGGGAGAAGGTGACGTTTTCTGCCTGGAAGGTTTCCCCGGAGATGGCACCGCCAATACTGGTCTTTTTCGTTTCCAGAACGGTCCCGGCAGCATCCAGCAGCGTGGCCACCAGCTCTGCGCTAGTCTGAGGCTGCAGGCAGTTGTTGCGCAGGGTAATGGCGGCGGTGCTGTGACCGTTGCCGTCGTTCCCCTGTGTCACATCCATTGTCAGATGCTCTCCGGTGCGGGCCAGTGCGCCGGTCATATGGACGCTGGCCTCGCTGTCACTGCCGTCATATTCCGGGAGGCGCTGATTGCCTCCCGTTCCACCGATCTGGCCTTCCGCCCACGCCTCGGCGTACAGATAGGTACCCACATTGGGGATCTCGGTTTTGCCAATGGATGTCATATACCTGCCCAGATCATAGGTCAGGTCCAGTGTAAAGGTCCCCTGATCGATGCGGGCGAGGGCGCTGTCTCCAGAAACGGTGATTTCATTACCGCTAACCGATACGCCGTTTGTGGTGCAGGCTACCTCTGCAGGCTTGGTATGCAGATCATCCGCATAGAACGCAAGCTTCACCTCGCGGTTCTTTCCGCCGGCCAGCGTGGCGGCAGAGGAATTATAGAGGGTCATGCGCACCGTGCGCTTGCCGGCGCTCTCCGCAATCACTTCCATTTGCGAGATGCCAATGTCGGGATAATCCAGATACACTGTGCCGTTTTCGTTGATGCCGCCGGCGGCGGTGATGGTATAGCTCGGGTCGGTCACGCGGTCTCTCACATGGTGCCAGACGGTAAGGGTGGTGCTTTCGTTGGGCAGCAGTTTTTCCGTAAGGGTGGCGGTTTCCCCGCTGCCAAGCTTGACCGTTAGGTTTGTCACATCGTTCAGCCCGGTGTTGCGGATGGTAAAGCGAATGGGTGTCAGGCTGTTCAGCGCCAGCGTTGCATAATCCACACCGATCTGTTCCACTGCCACCGCATCGGTGATAAAATTAGAAGTAGCGGTATAGAGGATCGTTTCCTCACCCGGAACGGTCACGCCGCCGATTACCTCCGGCTTTTCATCGTCATACCGGGTGGCCTGAATGGCAGCCTGCACCTGATTGCTGCCGCTGACATAGGCATCAAAGTGGTCAGCCAGCGTGCGATCCGGCAGCTCTGCCAGTTCCAATGGTGCGGAGAGCGTGTAGGTATTTGCGGCATAGCGCAGCTTGGCCGCCTTCAAAATGCCGTGATCTACCGCGCCGTTGGCGTCATTGACAGTCTCATTCCAGACGATGGTAAGGTCATTGAGGCTGCGATGATTCCCGCTGAGGGAAGCGAAGCGGAAGTCTCCGCCCACGACGGCGTTGCCGCTGCTGGTCAGGGCAGACAGAGAGCCGGGGAAGCTGTTGGACATGGTGCCTCCGCCGTCCACAGCCAACAGCTGGATATCGCTGCTGCCGTCTCGGACACTATGCCAACCGATGACAAATCGGTCATCCCCGCTGCCGAAGTTGGCTGCAACGACCTGGGCGTTTTCGTCAAGATTGCTGTCACAGGTCGCCAGCATGGCTGTACCGGGAATTCCGTCAGCAGCCACGGGACAATAGGCGATCTCGTAGTCGGAGGTATCTCCGGTTTCGCTGCGGTCCAGCGAGTAAACCGCCATAGCGGTTCCGTCGGGCAGCATGGCCGCCTGCAACGCCTTCACGCTGCCAGTAGCACCGTTATAAAGCATTTTGGCATTGCTCCAGTCGCCGTTCCTGCTGTCATAGCAACTGTACATGATACAATCTCTGGTAGTGAAGTTCAGCAGGTTGTTGCTGCCCTGCGTACCGGGATCGGGGGTGTAGACGCTGCGCCAGAACACGATGGCCTTGCCATCGCCGCCCACTGCCGTGGCTGGGGCCAGATCCGGCGTGCCGTCGTTGGTTAGACGGGTGGAAGTCCAGGTTGTGCCGTTATAGACGGACGCTACGATCTCCGTGCTGTTCATCAGCAGGTTTTGCTCTTCCAATGTCACGGGATCACCGGCATTTTTACCCGGCAGGTCGGTGCCCATGCGAACCCAAGCCGCCGCCGCAAAGCTGTCAGTGCCGGACAGAGAAACGCTCGTGTCGCCGTAGCCGGGGAACCCTGTGGGATCGGCAATTTGGCTGGAGACAGAATAGCTGCCGCCATTAAGGGTGGAGAAATGTGCCCGGCTGGCGTAAATATTGCCGATGTTGCCGTCGTTGATGTAGGCCAATACCTTCCCGTCATCGCTGAGCTGTGGATAGGATGTGGGGTTGGCATTGGACTGGATGTTTTGCAGCCCATTGGTGGAGTTCAGAGAGAACAGCATCATCCGCCGCTGGGGCTGGCCCCAAGTACGGGCATATTGCTCCAGATAGTCCCGGCTTTGGAGCGTCGCACTGGCAGAAGCCACCTGCATTCCGCTCTGGGCCGCCGCCATCCGCAGCGAGGCAAGGCTCAGCCCACTGGTGGCGCTATTCCAGTAGTCGTCGATTGTTTTCCAGTTATTAAAAGTCTTGGTGGCTCCAAAGGTCCCGGAGGCGATCACCGCCTCGTAGGAGATAAACAGGAAGGTGGCCACAAATTTGATTCCCACTTCGCTTTGGATCCCCAGGGCCTGACCGTTGATCTGGCGCTTTGTCTCGTCGGCAAGATAGGTGCGGGAAAGGAACTTATTCTGACTGTCCACATCCAAATTGCCGAATAGGCCGATCTTCAGCGCCACGATCGAATAGTCAAAGCCAATGCCGCCAAACGCGTGGACATAGGCGTTGATACGCAGCGTGGTCAAAAAGTCATTCACTGCCGTGGCCGTGGGATCGCTCCAGGCAAGCTCTGTGCCCTGTCCCTGCTGGCCGTAGCGCACTGCGGTACGGAAATCCAGCTGAATGGCACCGCCCAGCTCAAAGGTTGCTGTCAACGGCACGGGGCCAGCCATGGCGTTCACGCTGAAGGAGAAGCCCACGCCAACGCCGGCGGTAAAGCCGCCGCCTACGGTGAAAACCTCCCACTCCTTTTTTTCGGCGTTATAGCGGATCTCCGCTTCGTAAAAGCCCTCCAACTGCAAGTTGAGATCCGTGCTGGTGACATTGTCGGCCAAGGAGTTGGTTTTGTAGTCCCCCTTGGGATCATAGGTTCCCTGGGCCATCTGGCTCAGATCCCCGGTACCGGGCACGCCCACTTCCAGGTTCTGCGTCAGCACATTCGCACTCAAGGCCACGCCGTCCTCGGAATAGTCCATGTCCTCCATCTCCAGCGTATTGTACCCGGCCCAAATCATGGCACGGAACACGGAGGGATCTTCGCTGGGGGTGATGATCATTTTGAACATGGAACCCTTCACCGGACCGCTCAGCTCATCCAGCCGTCCGGTCAGCACCTTGAGAATGTTACTGTCGCCCACTCCGCCAAAGTCGACTCCCTTCACTATACTGGAGGCTCCCATCGTCGCCAGAATACCGGTGACGCGGTCATCCTCTGTCACCTTGGGCACTCGGGTCAAATCAACGACCCGGAAGGGCATTATTTTCTCCTGCAGCAGGCTGCCGTTCAGGCTCAGCTGCGTTTTCATACCCACATCCTTGCCGTCGGCGATCCATCCAGAGGTGGTCATGGTGGCCTCGGTGAGGGTCAGATCGTTTTCCGCTACAGGGATGGATGAGAAGGGATACTGCTTGGTACTGCTGCTCTGGGCGGCAGGAAGAACGCCGTATTCGTCCGCCAGCTTGAGACTGTAATTCTTCGCGTCGGCAATCTTCTCGCCCCAGAGGAACATGGTGGTGTGCAGGGTTGCTGTTTTAAAGCTGCTGTTAGGGCCAATCTTCCCGGTCGAGCTGCGGACATCCACTTTCTGACCATTGGCAAGACCGTAATCAACGCTTTGCGCCACAATGAAGGGCTTGTTTTCCTCCCCCGCCGGCACGCGCTCCAGAGAGACAACGCCCTCTGCGGTGCGCATTACATCGTCCACGCCCAGCTTGCCGTTGACGGTCAGCAGCAGTGGATAGTACTTGTCGCCGTCAATTGCGCTGATCTCCAGAATGTACTCCAGCTGATCCAGAGCGGAAAGCGCCGTGGTGTTGCTCTCGCCCTTTTCGGCCGACCAGAACTGGGTGGAATCCAGATAGACGGTTATATTTCCCGCCGCATCCGTGGTATAGGTGTCGCCGGTGATGCCGCTGACAAGTGCTCCTGCCCTGGAGCCCAGCAGAGCTGTCTGGCAGTAGCCTCCGTTTTTATAAACGCCGCCGCGAACGGTCACCGTCTTGTTCGCCAGCGGATCGCCGCCCGGCGTGATGAGCGTCACAGATGCCCGGGCGACTCGCCGAAGGCTAAAGGTATTCAAGGGATAAAGCTGCAGTTTTGTGGCATCCCGCTCGCCGGAACGCAGATTTTCTTTATAGATGGTGCCCAGATAAATATCCGCGCCGGAGCCGGACCGCAGAGACACCTCACTGGCGATCCCGTTGGGTTCGTAAAGCGCCAGCACGCCTTCACTGTTGGTCGTGACCGTTTTGGGCGCACCTTTGCCGTCGGTGTATTGCAGCGTAGTTTCCGCTGCAGGCGTCAGCTGGAAGAGATAGAACTTATTTTGCAGCGTTTTTGCTGTCACCTGTACGGCGGCGCTCATGCCCGTGGCGGCATGGGTAGCCGTGACGGTTGCGGTGCCGTTGGCCAAGCCGGACAGCGCCATTTTGGTTTCGGGAAGGTAGGAATCAAAGGAGATGTTTCTGATGTCCTCATACAGTCCGCCCTGCTTGTAGTTGACGGAAATGGCATTGTTGTTACTGGAGAGCCACCGGATGCCGTCTTTAAAGGAGTTCCATCCGTACTCGTCATAGTTGATGCCTATGTACTCGATCAGCCCCAGCTCTTGGCGCAGCTGCAAAATTTTAGCTGTATCGGTGGGCAGGCTGCCGCTGACCTTGGAGGTATTGTCCATGGTCAGCGCAGAAATCGTCTTTCCTTTGCCGTCCTGCACCTTCAGTGCGTCGGCATCGTAGACATACAGGGGGAAGGAGTCGGTGCTGGGAGATTCCTCACCAGGATTCTCCACGCTCAAAACCACTTGATAGGTGTCCTTTAGATTGCCGGCTTTCACACTCTGTAATGGCAGGGAGTAGCTTCCGGAGGTACCGGATAGGCGCTCACTGGCCACCTCATGGGTGCTGTTGTCCTCTGTGACCCGGGTAATGGTCAGCGTGGGCTGTTGAGAGGCGCCGGTAGTGGCATTTTCCACCGACCAGCCGATATTGACGGCGCCGTCGGTATCCTTGAGGTAAATGCTCTGGGGCGGTGTCAGCTTGGCCGTGGCAGGTGGTGCCTGCACGATGATCCAGGCAAGTGCCGACAGGCGGACATTCTCACCCTCGGCGTTGGGGTGCGGCATGGAGACACACACCGTGTAGGCCGGGGTATTTCCGCTGGAGAGATTGGAGAGCACATTCTCCGGGATCCGCACGCTGTTTTCATCCTTGCCGGCGGTATAAGTCGCAACGGGCTGGTGGCCGCTCAGATCCGCCTCTTTCATGTAGTTGCCCTCATACAGGTCAATCCTGTAATTGAACTCTTTGCCCGGTGCCATCAGCGCGGCGTTGGAGCTCCACAGCACGGTGGCGGGCTGATTTACCCGCGTCACGATGGACGAGCCGCCGGGAATCACCAGTGCCAGGGAATCGCCTGCCGTCACGGTATAGGGCTGTGACTGGCCCGTCACATCATCGGCAGGGTCCTCAGTCCCGTTGTCCGCCGTAAAGGTAAAGATGACGGTTCCCACCTTGGTTCCTGTGGTGGCAACAAGGCCGGTATCCTCGTCGATGGTGGCAATGTCCAGGTCATTGCTGCTCCATTTACCGGTGGTGTAGCTGGCCTGTTTACCGTTTTCCCCCAAAACCTTGGCCTGAAGCGTGGGGCGGGCGGAATCGGCGAGGGAAATCGTATAGTTGGCGTCATTCGCTTCCGGGACGACGTTTATCGTGTGCGCGGAAACTTTCTTTGCCACCGTGAACTGCCGGGTCAGTGGAAGAACATTCACCCAGTTAGGAGAGTCTTTCGTGCCCTCGTTGGCCTGCAGCGTCACCGTATAGGTGCGGGTGTAAGCTGCGGGTGCGATTGCATAGTCGCTAATGGTGAAGGCTTCCTTCTCTGTGTCCAGATAGACCTGCAGATGGATTGCTTCATCCGTGGAGTTGTCCCTCAGTTCGAGGCGGAAAGGGGCTTCCTTCGGCTCTGTGCCTTCCGGGGTGTGATAATCGCTGTATACGGTCTTGTAGGCCTGCGCCATGTTGGCGTTCATCGTGAACGATGCATTGCCGTTGTCGTAGTCGGCGGTCAGTGCGGTGGGGGCGTTGCGCATCAAGACGCTCTCCAGCGCAACGCCGGTAATCGGCTCGCTTAGATAGTGTGTGGTGTCCAGCGTATGATCGAAAACATCCTTCACGCCGGTCATACCATTGACGGTGACCGTGGTGGCATCTGTATCCTGCACTGGGTACCAGAGCATTGCCGTGACACCGTAGTTGTTCATGGAAAGCTCAGCGGCGGTATACTCTTCGCCATTGATGGTCACGCGGGCGTTGCTAAGATCCACGAACTCGCTAAAGGTAACTGTGATGGGCACGTGCTGTCCGCTGGCATAGGTTCCCTCCGTGGCCGTGACGCTTTGAATGGTGGGGGCGTCCGTGTCCAACAGCTCGGCGGCGGCGTTTCTGGTCTCGGTGGAGGCGGAGGAATTATTGCTTACGCCAAATACCTTATCAAAGTTCAGATACAGTTCGAAGGGCAGCCAGTACTTCTGATCTCCTCTGCTTTTCGTGGTAGACTGCAGGGAGATGTTGACCGTATCGCCCTTGTTGATCGTACAGTCCTGCGGTTTCCCTCCGCCGCTTTGCGTCAGATCTGCTCCATTGAACGTGTACTCCGTCAGACAGAACGGGGCATAGGGTTGTGTGGATCCACGACTATAATAGCCATACGGCGCAGGGCCAGTATAGGAAACGCTGGTAGTCCAGTCAAACTTGATGCGGGCGTTGATTTGGTATGGCTGATAAAATTTTTCGGTGGAGCCGCTGAGACGCACCGAATTGCGGGCGCCCTCCAAAATTCTGATGGTATCGCTTAGCGCAACGAAGTCCTGATTGTCGGCGCCAAGGGTATTGTATTCCTTTGCCAGCAAAGGAATGAACATGTCCGTAGCTACTCCGTTGTAAGTTTTATCATAGTCCGGTGCGGTCATTGATGTTTGTATTGTGGGGACGCCAACCGTCTTTATTAGCTTGAGCTGACAGTGGTCGGCATAGCTGGCGCCGTCATAGAACACCAGATTTTCCGCATCGTAAAATTCAATCATCCCCAGCAGGTCGCCATAGGAATAAGTATTATCGTGCCAGGCTGAGGTTCCTCCTTTGGTTTGAACCTTGACAGTGATTTTACAACCACCTAAACTGAAAGTTGAGCCTACGTCATAGGTCAGCTTGTAGGACCCGTCGCTTTGCTCGACCCCACTCACCCCGCCTATCGAGACCTCAACATTGGTGATATAATCGCTGAGCTGGCCTTTTTGAATGCGGTAGGAAAAGCCGGCCGGTTTTCCTCTGTATACAGTAAAAGACCCGGAGTTCCAGGTGTTGTTTGCGAGATTCCCCAGCGTTTGGCTCATCATGCCGCTCATATCCACCGTCTCAACGCCCTCAGGCTTTGTGGCAAAGGCGGAATACCGCAAGCTGATGCCCTGCAGCTCCAGCTGCTCCATCAGGCTATTGAGATTCTCCAGAGCTTCCCCGGCAAACTCCCTGCCGGAGAAATAGGTGTCCTTGATCCGCTGCAGCTCCTGTTCGATTTGGATCATGGTCTTCAAATCGCCCAGCGCCACCGGAGTCCCATCCACGTCGGCTATACGGGTGAGATCCGTGGCGGGATTTTCCAGCAGCTCCATGACAGCCGCCAGTGTCAACACCTGGCCGTCCAGCGTGATGGTTTGATCCACCTTGAAATTGCCGTCTTCATCCAGCAGCCCCAAAGCGTTCAGCATGGAAAGCACCTGGTCGCTGCTGCCGCCGGTCAGGGCGGAGAGCTGCTCCAAAATCGCCTGATTTTCCTCGGGTGTGTTGCCTAGCGAATCGCTCACCGCTGCAAACGCCGTAGTTGGCAGCAGCGTGAGCGTCATGCACAGGCTCAGCAGCGCCGCTAAAAATCTTTTCTTCATGTTTCCTCATCCTCCTTGGTTTGTTCCTGCTGTTTATTGTTTTTTCTCAATCGTGTGCAAAACACGGTAACGACCACCGCCTGCATCATCAC
>OJRW01001974.1_pt1 | contig 14922 bp, 10 predicted proteins | sample 1599231 | NCBI WGS metagenome assembly OJRW01 (sample SAMN04168656, study PRJEB22393) | human gut metagenome | biome: human gut microbiome; feature: stool | host: Homo sapiens | collected 2014-03-17
GCCTGTAGCTTATATTTGTCGTCCGTTCGTCACCAACTAATATTCAATTAAACAAACATACTACTTCTCATTCACAACCGCATTATCCATAACTATATTCTGTGCTTTCTTTACAAGCATTGCCTTTACTATTGTATTCTTGTCAAACTTATCTGTGAATGTTGTTACCTGTGAATAACCACTGTCCTTTGCAAACTGTTCAAGGTCATCTTTATATTCATATTCTGTTATATCAAGTCCTTCTTTTTCTGCTATTGCCTGATATATAAGCTGCTGGCCTGCTGATGCCTTTACGAATTCATCAAATGTTTTACCATAAAGATTCTGGCAGTATTCATCATTAGTCTTTCCCTGAAGAGTACTATAAAAACTGATTGATTCTTCAAGCTTTGATGTCTGCTGTGCAAGGAATTCTTCAGGGTATCCTGTTACCTTACATACATCAAGAAGCTGTGTAAGAATAGCCTCATTCTTTGCTTCACTCACCTTTACATCTATAGTTGATTTAACATCGTTCTTAACATATTCCTTATATGAATCTACTGATTCAAGACCAAAGTTCTCTTTTACAAACGAATCTGTGAGCATAGGAACATTTGGCTGCTGTACGTAGCTCATGGAAAGTTCAAACACTACTCTCTTACCTGCATAATCAGTATACTTAGAGTTATCTGGCATAGTTACTGTTATAACCTTTGTCTGACCTGCTGCCATACCATATAATTCATCTGCAAGACTCGTTCCTGCAACTGGAAAAGCTTCCTTTCCAAGAACCATACTATAATCAGAACCTGTGAAATCATCTACTGCAAGCCCGCCTGATGTTCCTGAGTAACTAAATGTTACTTTATCTGACTTCTGAGCCCCACGGTTAACATCTGTATATGTAGTTACATCATCCATCTGCTCAGCTATCTTGTCATCTATAACCTTATTAGTTATAGATGTGACATCAACATCTGCTACTATTCCCTTGTAGTTTCCAAGTTCAACATAATCTGTAGGACTATATCCATAATCAACCTTTATTTTACTATTACACGCTGTAGTCATAAGCATAGAAACAACCATAGCTGCTGCTACTGCATATTTAACGTACTTTCCTTTTAATACTTTTCTCATAACCTGTCTCCATAAATATATATTATGCCGGATTGCCGACTTATAAACTATACCATAATACAGCCTCTAAAGCCAGTATTACATAAATGTTTCACAATATTATCACAAAAGCCGCCATATAGGATATAAAGAGTTATCTCATCCTATATAGCGGCTTAAATGCTACTAATCAGAAGATATCCAGAATCTGACAGATATAAATCTGATATATAACATTATATTTATCTTTACACTAATTAATCTAATGATTAAGCAAGCTTAGACTTAGCTACTTCTGCTAACTTAGCAAATCCTTCTGCATCATTAACAGCCATCTCAGCTAATACCTTTCTGTTAAGGTCGATGTTAGCTAACTTTAAACCATACATGAACTTGCTGTATGAAAGACCATTCATTCTTGCAGCAGCATTGATTCTTGCGATCCATAACTGTCTGAACTGTCTCTTCTTCTGCTTTCTACCCTTGTAGCTCTCTGTAAGAGCTCTCATTACAGACTGCTTAGCAACTCTGTACTGCTTAGATCTAGCTCCTCTATAACCCTTAGCGAGCTTTAATACTCTATTATGCTTCTTCTTTGCGTTCATACCGCCTTTAATTCTTGCCATTTCTTAATTTCCTCCTAAAATAATCAATCACAGACACCCATATCTTATAAATATGGCATAATCTTCTTCATTGTCTTTACATTAGTTGCATCTGTCATAGCTGCATGTCTAAGATTTCTCTTTCTCTTAGTAGTCTTCTTTGTAAGAATATGGCTCTTGTAAGCTTTCATTCTCTTTAATTTACCTGTTCCAGTTACTTTAAAACGCTTTGCAGCTGCTCTTTTTGTCTTTACCTTTGGCATAATAATCCTCCTAATTTAATTCTCATATGGAATAATATTTTAACGTTTTTCAGTTAAAAACATAGTCATGCTCCTGCCTTCTAACTTTGGAGCCTTATCTACTACTGCTATATCACTTAACTTCTCTGCAAAATCTTCAAGTATATGCTTGCTTGAATCAACATGAGCCATCTCACGTCCTCTGAATCTGAGTGATACTTTAACCTTATCGCCTTTCTCTATGAACTTCCTTGCTGCGTTACACTTAGTGTTAAGGTCATTCACATCTATGTTAGGTGATAAACGAACTTCTTTGACTTCTATTGTTCTCTGTTTTTTCTTAGCTTCCTTTTCTTTTCTGACAAGCTCATACTTATACTTGCCATAATCCACAAGCTTACATACAGGTGGCTTTGCGGATGGAGCTATCTTTACAAGATCAACCTCTGCCTCTCTTGCTAACTTCATAGCATCCTTAGGAGACATAACTCCAAGCTGCTGTCCTTCTTGTCCAATAACACGAACTTCCTTATCGCGGATCTGCTCGTTAATCATTAATTCGCTAATAGTAGTGCACCTCCAAAATCAAAAAAAGTGGATAGTCAGACTATCCACTTTTTAATCATAATGCATCTTAATTGCTGTTTATCATGCATATTCTTAAAAATATAAACCCGAGTCGCCTTCATGCGCTAAGGTGAGAGTGGATACTCTGCTTCGTTTAACAACTATTAGAGTTTAACACTAATAGTTATAGCTGTCAACTATATTTTTAAACATTTCAAACAAACATTTCAAATATTTCAAATTTCTGCAATACAAAAATGATACATTGTTTTATTTTTTTATCTTACAACTGACTTTCTTCTTAATACTACGAATGCAAGACCTGCACATGATACAACTGCGAATAATACATAGAGTGCTATATTATACACATCACCTGTGTTTATTGTGTTATCTGATGCCTGTCCATTTCCTGTTGCTGCTACATCTTCATAGCATATAGCGTATGTAGAGAATTTATCTGTTGTAAATGTAATAACTCCGTTTTCGCAGCTTGTTTCAAGTGCCTCTGCTACACCATCATGAATTCTTACAACTGTATATTTTCTTTCTACAGATGCATCTGTATTCTTAAGACTTTCAGGAATATCAAGCTTAACAACAACTCCAGCAGCTGTTTCTGTTACTGATACTTCTTTGAGACTTCCAACTTTCTTTAATAATGTAAGATCAAGATATGCTCCAACTACACCATTGTTAAGAACTTCCTTAACTTTATCCTCCACAAGTTTCTTATCGCTTTCTGATACTGTAGCTGTTACATCTTTGACCTCCATAGATACCGAAACTGTACTTCCGTTTTCTATTTCTTTCTTTTCCTCTTCTGTGAATGTGATTCCGCTCACTGGTACTTCGGCCTTTATATTGATGCCATCATCAGCCTTAATTACCGCATTTACCTTATCTGAATCTGATGTGCTTGGTGTATCACTTGGTGTATTTGGTGTGTCGCTTGGTGTGTTATCTCCTGGCTTATTATCATCTGGTGTATCACTTGGTGTGCTATCTCCTGGCTTGCTATCATCTGGTGTGTCGCTTGGTGTGCTATCTCCTGGCTTGTTATCATCTGGTGTATCGCTTGGTGTGTTATCTCCCGGCTTATTATCATCTGAACCAGTTATCACCTTACCATCTACAACAAGTTTTATATCTGAGAATGTTACATCTGCCTGTCTTGCTACAAATAAACCTACATATACATAATCCGCATCTATTGATGTAAGCTTGAAATCAAAACCACCTGATATAGCAGCATTATCGCCAAATGTACATGCGTATCCATCACTGTTGCTCTCAATCTTAAGTGCATATGTCTTACCAGCCTCTACTGGATTCTCTAATGTACCACCATAACCTAATGCGCCATCTTTTCTCTTAAAGCAGTTAGCTGTTCCCTGCTGGATACTTCCTGCTGCAACATAATCTCCAAGAGCTGACTTATCATTAACATCAATATACATCGCATCTCTTGCCATAAGACCAAATGCCACCTGATTGTGTTTATTAATGCTGTTTACTGTTGCATTAGCTGTTATTACAAAGTTACTACCTGCAGGTACTTTATAATAATACATTGCAATTCCATCTGTTGTTGATGATATCTTTCCCTTACCATTAACAGCAATGTGAATGCTTCCATCTTCATTGCCCTCAAGTATGAACTTATCTTTAATAAGATTTGGGTCTCCACCTATATCTCCAAATATTGAACCCTTGAAAACTCCCGCATCTTTCCATAATTCACTCTGCTTAAGTTCTCCTGAATATTCAGCTTCCTTATAATCTGGATTAGACTTAAGTACATCAGCCTTAACAGGTGCTTCCTTAGCTGTTATATGTTCTGATATTCCAGCCACTCCAAGTTCCTTAATTGTCTTAGTTACAAGATAAGCATTATATGTTCCACCATAAATGTTTGTATGTGTATTATCAACGCTTGTAGCCTTAGATGATGTCCATGCATGAAGGTTGACTGTCTCATCTGGTCCTAATGTATCATATAACTCTTTTGTCATCTTAGTCATATCAACAACTGGTATGTTAAGTTCCTTACCAAGATTCCTTATAGACTGGGCATAATCTCCACCCTTGAAATCACCACTATCCTTTGTGATATGAAGATTGCTGTCAGACCATTCTGCTGTAGCAGTTCTTCTTACTATAGGTGTACAGAGGATAACTGTTGTACCAGCTGCCTGCGCAGGCTTAATATAGTTTTCATATAATGAGTTAGCAAATGAGCCAGCTGTCTTATAATCACCATTAGGATCTGTATATCTGTCTGCTTCTGCCTTTTCATCATTATGTCCGAAGCCTATAAGAAGATAATCACCCTGCTTCATACCGGATGTAAGTTCATTATACTCCTTATCATTAACATAGCTCTTAGAACTTCTTCCTGATAAAGCTATATTCTTCACTTCATATGTTCCATCAAGATACTTATCAATCTGTGTACCCCATCCATATCTTGGATAATAATAATTATCAGCAAAAGAACTTACTGTAGAATCACCTATTATCCATACTGTAGGCTTGCTGCTGTCTTTATTAACCGCATCATCAGCCATAGCCATAACGCTCCAGCCTATGCTCATAACAAGCAAAAGCAAAGCGCTAAGCAGACAACTTATACGTTTTCTGTTTCTTTTCTTCATCTTAAATAACCTTCCCTTTCTTTTCTGGACAATCCGTCCCTTTTTATGAAATTATAAAGTATGAACCAGTGTCAAGGTCAATATCTTTTTACACATTTAATAATACATTGTACATAAATCCATACATTATTATATTTCAAAAAATATTCAGGCAAATAATATTCGAACGAATAATATTCAAACATTCAAAAACCAGACACACAACAACCTAAGTCATTGTGTATCTGGTTTTATTCAATGCCAATCAATACTAATCAATTCTAATCATCACTAAAACTAGTATCTATAACTATTATATTATTTATTAATCAGCCTTTTCTTTTTTCTATCTTCATACACAAGAAGTACTATTCCAGCTAATGCCATTATAAATGCCACACTATATCCCATCACGTGATATACATCTGCTGTTTTTACATCATCTTTAGAAGCATCTGGATTTTTATCGTCAGATGATATAGCATTGTCATCTTTATTACTGTCACTACCTGACGTAGCTCCATCATCTTTCTTATCGCTGCCACCCTGTTCTGGAGCTGGTGTTGGGTTTGGCGCTGGTGTTGGCGTTGGATCCGGTGCTGGCGTTGGGTCTGGCGCTGGTGTTGGATCTGGTGCCGGCGTTGGATTCTCGCTCTTATTAAGTTCTTCACTTATTGCACTTAAAAGGCTCTGGCCTTTTGTTGTCCAGTACACTGCATCTTCTGTGAATCTGCCATTTGCATCTGCTGCTTTAGCAGTAAGCACTCCATTCTTATCAACAACAAACACCTGCTGTCCATCCGGATTAACACCTGCTACTCTGGATGGTGATTTAACAGCCTTTGAGAGTGATATATTCATATTCTGGATCTGCTGTGCAAAGAGTTCTGCTGTTATGAAACCACCAAGCTTATTGCTATGTGTACTGTCTCCTGCTGACATAACCTGTGTACCATTAACAGACTTGCCATTAGCTGCCTTTTCGTCTGCTTTGTATGCTTCCTCATACATATTCTTTGTTATCTCAAAACCATCAATAAGTAATACATCCTGTTCCTTTGCAAGCTGTTTAACTGCTTCAACATATGCATTATTTTCAGTTACAAGTGTTCCTGTTTCTTTATCTGTTGAATCATGATGTGGTTTGATAGTACCCTCACTAGTATAATAAAGTCTTGATACTGGTGTTACAAGAACCGGTATTGCCCCTGCTTCCTTTGCCGCATCAATATATTGTTTAAGATACCATTTATAAGTACCACCACAATCATATGAATAGAATGTATCTCCATACTTTGAAGTAAGTGATGATGGTGTTGCCACTTTAGTTCCTGCTGTTACAGGATATATTCCGTCAGCATCTGGCTGTCCAAGTGGTACATATCTATCTTCAATGTATCCTTTTCCATTGGCACAGTCATTGTGTCCAAACTGTATAAACAGATAATCGCCTGCTTTGATATTGGCTTTTATCTTATCTAATGAGCCCTCATTGATAAAGTTTCGGCTGCTTCGTCCTCCATTGGCATAGTTCTGCACCTTAACCTTTGAAGAATCAAAGAACGCCTGTAAATATTCGCCCCATGAGCCTTCAGCCTGAGCCTTACCGCTCATATACATACCTGATGCTGAATAATCCTTAACAGTTGAATCACCTGCTAAAAATACATTTACTCCATCACCAAGTTCTATATCTGTTGAACCTGTAGGATCTTCATATCCATCTCTTACATATGCCTCTGCCTTATATTTTACTGCTCCTGACTTAACACCACTTAAGTTCTCAGGTACAACTTCAACTTCAATATGCTTTCCAATAGCATCCTTAGAAATCTTATATGTATTATCAGCATTGGCAGTTGACGATTTTACAAGTGTTCTGCTGCCATCCTCATTAACAATATACCAGCGGATCACTGATGCATCATTTTTATCATTCTTCTCTCCAAGAGAGTATATAACAGTAAGAGTATGTCCTGGATATGGTGCATTGATATCTCCATTATCCACAAGATATGGTTTCTTTACAAATGCTACTGTGCCCTCATCAGCCACATAAGCATTAGGTGTCCAGCCTGAAAGATAATCATTCACAACATCTTTCTTTGCAACACTTTCATCTGTTGTAACTCCTGTTACTCTCTTAGAAACATCTACTGCTGTTCCATCTGTATAAACCGAATTATATTCTGTATAACCAGCCTTCTCCGGCTTATTGCCAGACATTTCAAACCAGCCTTCATCCTTAATGTAACTACCATTTATCTTAGTATTAAGGAATGTTACTTTTGCATCCTGACCCCAAGGTCTTCCAAGATATCCTGCACTTACCTCAAGTTTATCACTGCCTGTTATTGTACAGTTTCTAAATACATAGCCAATCTTAGTTGCTGCAGCAGAGGCTGGCTTATGTGCTGTAATATAACCACCTGCAGAGCCAGCACTGTAACCTGCGAATCTAAGTTCACATCCATCAAACACTGCGTTTCCATCACCAAATATGTAATCTGTATTACCCTCTATATGGCAGTTCTTAAAGTACATATTAGTTGCTGAATTGCCAGTATATAATGTATCCTGGCTTCCAAGAAATGCACAGTCTGTGAATTCAACCTTATCAGCTTCTATAGCCATGGCTGTTGCTCTTTCTGTTGCTGCCTTTGATGTAACATCTGTTGCATAGTTTCTGTCTGGATTCTTATTTTCTGTAGGTGTCACACCATCTTCTATTTCTTCATCTGTTAAATAACGGTTAAACGAAGCTTCAAATGTGATTCCATCAGCACTAAATCCTGTTGCTGTATTTTTAAGCAGTACTGAACAGCCCCATTTTGCTGCAGCTGCCTTCTCGTACTTATCATATGCATTTTCAGCATTATAATAGCCTTTAGAATCTATGCTGTAATACTTATATCCTATTCCATAATACCATGTAAGAAGCACTTCTTTGCCTGATGACTTTTCATCATTAACAAGTCTTACATATGGAGTTGATATAATAACCTGTTCTCTATATGTACCAGGTGCAATATGAATAGTAACTCCATTATTCTCATCAGGAGCAGGTGTCATTAATGATACTGCTGATACTGCTTCTTTTACAGTATTATAGTTTGCATTTCCTTTTTCTTTATATCCGACATATATATCAGATGCTCTTTCAATCTGTTCCTTATCTTTAGTTGACACCATTAAGATGTCTTTAGTTACATCCGCATCATTTACTACTATATGTGTTGTTGTTCTATATCCATCAACTGCTGCTTCAACTTCATATGAACCATTTCTTAAAGAAACTTCATATCCATCTGATGTAACCTTTCCTGTATACACATACTTGTCATCAACATTGATAAACTTAATATCTGTAACTGCTGCTTTAGCATCAATATCTGTAAATCTACCTGTTACCTTATATAACTTCTTAGCAGAAACACTTATATCTTTAGAGTAATCTGTCTGGCCTGTAACCTCTTTGCCATCAACTACTTCATAATCATTAACTCCACTAAGCTCAACTGTATACTTAACATCAGGCTCAAGTGTTGCTTTGAAAGCTTTGTTATCATCAAGCTTAAGAACCACATCATCTGCTAATGAAGATGGGTCAGCTACGAGCTTAACTGATAATCCCGATGTATCATAATCTGCTGCAAAGCCTGTAACCTTTCCTGTATATGTATATACTTTCTTTTCTTCTACCTTTAATGTAACTCCTGTCTTGCCTGTCAGAGCTTCATCTACAGTTGTTGTAACATTCTTTGTATCAACGGAAAATCCATATCCTGCTACTCCGGATAAAACTGCTGTATAATCACAACCTGCTGCAAGTGTAGCTGTAAATGTATTGCCTTTTACATCTGCATCATATGTGATATCGTTAACATCATCCTTAAATAAAACCTTCAGACCGCTTACCTGTACGCCTTCTATTGTTCCACTGACTTTTACTCCCGGAATTCTTACCACCCTGTTATATATAGGTTTTCCTGCTGCTGCATCTGTATACACCTTATATGAACCACTATACTTAGCTACGAACTCATACTTAGCTCCCTTGTTAGTAAAGCTTGCTTTTTCTACCTGTTCATTATCTTCACCAAGATACTTAAAAAGAAGTGTTCCATTAGCAGCATTGCTTGATGCCATGTATACAACTATCTTATCTCCGGCTTCTACATTGTTAATAGCAATGTATCTTCTTCCTTCTCCTCCTGTACCATTACAGTAGTACATACCGGATGCTGTATATCCATCATCATATGCTGTTGTTGCTAACGCATTGCTTCCATAGTTTTTGCCTGATGCCGAGAACAATCTGTCATTGGCATTATGATTGATTGTAAGATCACCAAATGTTGTTTCTCCTGCAACGAATTTACCATCCTTTGAAACATTGTCACAATTCTCCCAGTCAGCAGCAGTAATATGATTATTATACTTATCTGTATCTGCTTCCTGTACTGTGCCCATGTCCCATACGTCAATCTTTCTTGTTGACGCTTTTGATTCTGCTGCAAATGCAGTTACGTCTATGCTTGTAACAAGCATAAGTACTGCACACAAAAGACTGCTAAGACGTCTTTTAGTTGTTTTGCGCATATTGACCTCCCTTTCTGCCTTTAAAGGCATTATAACATTATATATCTGCATGGATACTGTCAGGATCTGTTTATAAAACCTTTTTGATATCCATAATACAAACTATAAAGTATGAACCAATGTCAAGGTCAATATCTTTTACATATTTAATAAAGAATTGTTTTTATATGCGAACATAATATCTCATAATTCACTGTTTTTCTTCCCGTACAGGAACACTCATAAGGATATACATCACATGATCATCACTATCATCATCCTTAACCTTTGTTATAACTATACCTGTTATATCACCATCAAGGACAAGATTATGCTCTTTCATATACGCAAGGTGACGCCCTATCATAATCTCCTTAATCTCATCCTGTGAATAATCATATATATTGCTTAACTTTGCCGGCACCTTTGATATACCCATAACTGACAGCTTAGGAATATACTTCTGTGCATATTGGTTAATATGAAGATGATACTTTTCAAGATGCTCTTCCTTAATCGAATAACCACAGCTTACAGTAAAACGTCCTGCTTTCATCTCGCTCTCAGGAATTATGTATATATGCTGTATTTCTGGTGAATTGTATAAAAACTCGCTTAGCTGCTCCAGTCTTTCTGGCTCCTGAAGCAGCTTTCCGCCATTCTTATATAAGACATAATACATAGGAAGACTTTGTTTTTCATATATATCTGTATTAGATGCCGCCTTATTCATAAGCAAACAGTCATCCTTAAGTCTGTGTCTTAAATACGTCATATAGGCTATCTGCTTATCCAACTGCTGCATGCGTTCCTGACATGCCTCTATAGTTTCATCAAGCGTATAATTCTGCATTTTACTTATCTGCTCATGCGTAAAACCATACTTTATATGCATTTTAGCATTGAGCACACCAAACACTCCATCATCATCGTAATACCTGTATCCGCTGTTCTCATCCCTTACAGCAGATATATAACCCATATCCTCATATCTTCTCACCGTATTTGTAGATACACCAAGAAGCTTTGCAAGATCACTTATCTTATACCTCATATATCTTTCGCCTCTTTCATTTGTACACATTACTTTATATCATCATAATATCAGTACTATAATACTATTTCAATACTGTTTAAAGACAACATTTCCATAATCCAGACTATATCATGCCCGCTTACATAAGCTCAGCTATGCCTGACAGTCTCACATATCTGTCTGATATACGGTACCATGTCGGAAAATCAACGACTCCTGTCTGTGGCATATTGTTAATCCTCTGAAACTGTCTTACCGCTTCTGCTGTCTGCTCTCCATATATTCCATCAACTGACAATGGTGGTATAGCCTTGTAATAATCTCCTATGAGATTCAGCTGCTCCTGAAGCTGTCTTACTTTCTGACCCGATGACCCTATATCAAGATTGGCACCAGGCCATGATGAAGGAATACCCTGTATCTGCTCTGCTGTATTTATATACATATCATCGCCATAATAATATCTTAATATATCGATTGATGAATATCCCTGGTCACCAAGATACTTACTTCCCCACTGTGTCATCCAGTTCGGACAGCTTGATTTTTTTCCATCACAGTACTGTGTAAGTATTGGCTGCTTAACATTCGGACGTGAAAGATAATTATCAAATATTTCATCTACTACATTTGATATACTCTCAAATATATTTCTGCCATTCACCCATTTATGATCAAATGCTGTTGAAGATGTTATAGTAAAATTATAACTCTGGTTTCTATACCATTCTGTATACACCCTGTTCAATGTAAATGACATGATTGCAAGTATATTAGCCTCTAACGTCTGCCTTGGCCATGTTGAATATATCTCGCTGCTTGCAACATTTTTAATATAATCCTTATACCTGACATAATAATCAAGCGCCGTTGAATCAGTAGGAACACCATCATGCACAACTATAGTTTCAGGAATAACAACACGGCTTAGTACTATCTCACCAGACTGGTTAAGTGGCTTTATCTCACTCTCTGGTATCTTGGCTGGATAGTTTCCATACAGGGTATTAACCGGAATAACTATATTATCTTCCGCAACTGCATACTCATTTTCATTAAGATATACATCCTGTATACTCGTTTCTCCTGAAAAGACATCTATTCCGGATATGTTAGTCTCCTCATATCCGTTGGCACTGACATCAATCGTATATTCTGCAAATGGCTGTTTTTCCCCTGGCTCCATGCTGTACTCTATCGGTGGTGCTAAAAGTTCATCAAGATTAACAGCCCCCTCTGAATCCGTTACAAGTTCATTTATTATCGAATCCGGATTACCTGTGTATGACAGAGTGATTCTTGCATTTGCAAGCGGTGCTCCCTGCTGTTTATCATATACATTTATGTGCATCTTCCCTTTATCTATCATATCCTGTGGTGTTTCCATAGTATGAACATACACCATTATACCCCCATTCTGTATACACCTATATACAAAAATCAATATTTTTTCATTATTATATGTATCTTTATATATTTTTATGAATAAAATAAAATGATAATTCCCTTAGGAGCGGATATGTCAAAATATAAAGTAGCTCTTGATGCAGGCCATGGTGGCAGCGATCCTGGTGCTGTTTATAATGGCAGACAGGAAAAAGATGATACCCTCGACCTTACTCTGGCCGTCGGCGATATTCTTAAAAAAAATGGAATTGATGTTTTCTATACAAGAACTAACGACGAATATGAGACACCTTTTAAAAAGGCAACTGATGCTAACAACTCAGGCGCTGATCTTTTCGTGTCAATACATCGAAACTCTTCTGAAAAGCCAAACCAGTATTCTGGTGTTGAAACTCTTGTATACAATGATTCAGGACTTAAGTCAGAGGTTGCAAGAAACATAAACAACCAGCTTGAGAATGTTGGATTTAAGAATCTGGGAGTTGATACCAGGAAAAATCTTGTGGTACTTAAGAGAACTAAGATGCCAGCTGTCCTTGTTGAAGCAGGCTTTATAAATAATGAAAAAGATAATTATATATTTGACCAGGAATTCGATAAGGTTGCAAATGCTATAGCTGATGGAATATTAGAAAGCCTCCCTATTGGTTCACGCAACTCTAATACTCACCATTCAAACAGCAGCTACAACAAAGCTAACAACTCCAATAATACCAGCAGTTCCAATAATACCAATAGTTCCAACAATACCAACAGCTCCAACAATACCAATAATTCCAGCAACGCCAGCAATATCAACAGTTCCAGCAATGCCAGCAATTTAGGAGCTTCTAGTACTTTCTATGATTCTAGTAGTTTCGGAAATTCCGGCCATTCCGGTAATTTCATCGGCACAAGCAGTTCTATTAATAGTGATAATGCCTCTTATAGATATGATATAACTCCAAAAACAGAGACAGAAAGTATTACAGAAGGTATTAACAACTCTGATAATTATACTGCTGACACCGGATATAATCTCTGCAATGATAACTCCTGCAACAGCCTACACAATAACTCCTGCAACAACACCTGCAATAATTCATATATACATCAGCCTCTCTACCGGGTTCAGACTGGTGCATACCACAATAAAGATAATGCAGACCGCTTATTAAACTCTCTACTTATAGATGGCTTCCCAGCCTTTATAATATATGAAGATGGTTACTACAAGGTACAGGTAGGTGCATTTGCCGAACTATCCAATGCAATCAAAATGGAACGACGGCTAAGAAGATTTCATTATAGTACCTATATCGTTGTTTAATTGAATATTAGTTGGTGACGAACGGACGACAAATATAAGCTACAGGCAGTCCTGCACACTATGTTCAATGCCAGAAGCTTCAATCGGCTGTCTCTAAGACTTTTCATATAGGTAGTTATAGGTGACGCTACCATTCGGACGCGCCGTCCGTGGCGCGGCCTCATTGCTTCGTACATCCATGTACGAAGCTAGCTGGGAGCGAAAGAAAAGTCTAAGAGTCAGCACGATTGAACTTCAAGTGCATTTCACATAGTATGCAGAACTGCCTGTAGCTTATATTTGTCTGTGTTACGGCATAATGTAATACTGAATATTTAATTAAACAACAATATCTCACACTGTTTTATAAACTCATCAGGCTGTTCTACCTGTGGAAGTAAACCTGAACCAGCTATATTAACAGTTTCAATCGCACTATTAAGAGATGTGTATTCATTGAGTGTTTCTGTATTAAAATTATCACCATGTATAATATATATACAGTTGTTTAGTTCTTTAACGGCTTTTGATATAGAAACTGTTGTATAGTTACACTCTGTGCTCGAAAAAAGATATTTGCTAGATGCACCAGATAAGTGGGCATTTTCGTGGCAGGCATTCAGGTAATCAATAGGTACAAGATTATCACTGAATACTTTATTTCCAAGTATTTTGTTTAATCGGCCTTTTCCTACACATATATTATAAATTGTTGTTCCAATTACAGGAATAGAGAGAAGCTTTCTTCTTATATTAGCCCTTTTCCCTGGTGTGATTCCTGCTCTAGAGACAGCCTCTGGGCTTACCAGCAGTATTTTATTATATAAGGCATTGTTAGTAAAGGCAGCGCCTATTGCTATTGGAGCAGAACTTCCAGTTGCCATTATATCTGTTGGTTTTCCTATAACATTTGTTATAAAATCATTTAATAGCTGTGTATACATATATGTTGTGTAAGTGATGTGTGGTTTATCAGAGTGACCGCATCCAAGCATATCTAATACATAAACATAATGTGTATCTGATAAATGCTGTATAACGTTATTCCACTCATATCCAGAGCTATATGCATTCAGATCGTGTATAAGCAATAAAGGAGAAGCATTTTTATCACCATAAGCTGAGTAAGCAATATTTCCAAATTTCCAGCCGTAACTATTTTCTGATTTATTTTCAAATGTATAATTATTAATCGTTGCGTATTTAAATATAAACTTGTTTATGATATGTGTAGTTGCAATAACAGCTGTTCCCATACCGGCTGCCAGGCCTACTTTCTGCCATTTATTCATAATATATTCCTCATTTCTGCGCATATATTTTATACAGATTAGATGTGCCATGTGCGCATAGACACTAAATAAAACATAGTTAAATGTCAAAATTTACTCTTTCTTAACCCAAACACTCACGAACCCGCGCTACGCGCTATCTCGCCCTGCTTCGCATGGCTGTTCGT
>OJRW01002002.1_pt1 | contig 14800 bp, 11 predicted proteins | sample 1599231 | NCBI WGS metagenome assembly OJRW01 (sample SAMN04168656, study PRJEB22393) | human gut metagenome | biome: human gut microbiome; feature: stool | host: Homo sapiens | collected 2014-03-17
ACATGAAGGAGTGGATCGAAGAGATCGGGCAGGCGCAGGCCGCCGCCGTGACGCCGCTCAAAGTGACGGTCCTCAACTAAAAATCCATCCCAAAAAGGGCAGGCATATCATCCTGCTTTTTCCGAAAGGCCCGGTCCGACGACCGGGCCTTTCTCTGTCGGAACCCTTTCCCGAAGCGGGCGCAATCCGGCTTGCGATTGTCCGGCTTTTTATGTATATTTGTAACTCCTATTTCACAAAAATCATGGACAGACAAAAGATCGTTACCTTCGGGGAGATCATGCTGCGTCTCACGCCGCCCGACTACCTGCGTTTCAACCAGACGAACCTCTTCCGCGCCAGCTACGGCGGAAGCGAGGCCAACGTCGCCGTATCGCTGGCCAACTACGGCCTGCAAAGCGAATTCGTCACCCGCCTGCCGGACAACCGGGTGGCCGACGCCTGCATCGACGACCTGCGCCGCTACGGCGTACGGACGGACGCCATCCTGCGCGGCGGCAAGCGGCTCGGGATTTACTACATGGAGGAGGCCGCCGCGATGCGCTCGTCGCACGTCGTATACGACCGCGCCGACTCGGCCTTCGACACCCTGCAACCGGGGATGATCGACTGGGACGGAATCTTCCGCGGCGCCTCGTGGTTCCACTGGTCGGGGATTTCGGCCGCGGTGAGCGCCGGCACGGCGGCCGTGTGCGCCGAGGCGATTGCGGCGGCGCACGCGGCGGGACTGACCGTCTCGTGCGACATCAACTACCGCAAGAACCTCTGGAAATACGGCAAGGAGCCGCAGGAGGTGCTCCCGCCGCTGATGGAGCAGTGCGACGCCTTCTTCGGCACGGACGACGAATACGAAAAGGTGCTCGGCATGCAGCTGCCGCAGTTTGCGGCCCGCGACGCCGCCTACCGTCCCGATACGGCGGGTTACGAACGGGCCTCGGCGGAGGTTGCGGCGCGCTTCCCCCGCTGCCGGAGCATCGTCTTCGGACTGCGCAGCGTATTGAGCGCCAACCACCACCTGATCTCGGGAACGCTCTACACGGGCGGACGTCTGCACTCCACGCGGGTTTACGACATCGACCCCGTGGTCGACTGCGTCGGCGTGGGCGACGCCTTCGTGGGCGGATTGCTCTACGGAATGGCCGCGCATCCCCACGACGCCCAGTTTGCGCTGGACTTCGGAACCGCGGCCTGCGCGTTGAAAAACACCGTGCCGGGCGACTACAACCAGTTCACGGCCGCAGAGGTCGAACAGCTGGCCCGCGGCTCCGTCTCGGGCCGCATCGCCCGCTAACCGGCGTAAGACGCCGGATTCAGGGTGCGGCCTTTTGGCCGGAACGCTGCTCCCCGGCCCCGCGCCCGCACGGTCAAAAGGCGGGATTCAGGGTGCAGGGCGTTTCGTAATGCCATTTACCCCCTCCATATGCAAAAAACCCGGCTGGAAAGCCGGGCTTTTTTCATAACGCCTGCCGAACGGGCGGCAGCGCAACTCCGTTCAAAGAGCGGGACCGGCGAACCATCGCCGCTGAATCCCCGCCCGTCAAGCGGCTATTCGATGCCTTTCACCTGCTTGTAAAGGGCATTGTAGGTGTTGTACTTCTCCATGATGCCGGCCTCGTCGCGCAGACGGAAGCAGATGGATTTGAGGAACTCCAGCGTATCAACATCGTCGGGTTTGATCTGGTGCGCCTTCTCGAACCAGGGCACAGCCTCCTTGTAGACATCGTTGACGACTTTCAGATCGGCGTCGTAAACCGCCTGGCTGCTGTACTGCTTCTCGTTCATCTCCTTGTTGAGCGCGTCGCCCTTGATCGTATAGAACACACCCAGGTAGTAGTTGCCCTCGAACAGGTCGGGCTTCAGCTCCACGACCTTCTTGAACGATTCGATGCTCTGATCGTAGTCCTTCAGCGCGTAGAAGATACGGCCGCGGCCGAACCAGAGGTCCACGTTCGACGGATTGTCCTCGATGGCCTTGTCGATCAGCGCGATCAGGTCGGCGGGGTCGCCCACGCCCTGCTCCGCGGTGTAAAGCTGCATCAGGCCGTCGAGAATGCGCTCGTTCTTCGGGAACTTCCCGATACCCGTCAGCAGCACGTCCTTCGCTTTCATAATATTTCCCTTGTCGAGGTCCTTCTGTCCGTAGAGGCAGTGGAAGAGGTAGTAATAGATATTACCCTCCTCGTCGGCATAGCCCAGGTCGATGGCCTTGGTCAGGTACTCGCCGCCCTTGGCGAACGACTTGGGGTTGTTCGAGCCGTCGACGGTCAGCAGGTAGCCCGCATAGTAGAGCAGCGCGGGGTCGGCCTTCTCGTAAGCCGGGCTGGACTGCGCCTCGAAAGCCGTCACGTAAGCGTCTGCGGCCTCGACGTAGTTGCCCGAGTCGATGCCGACGTTGCCCACCTGCGAGCAGAAGTCGCTGACCTGCTTCAGACCCTCCTTGACCTTCTCGGCCGTCTTGGGATCGAGTTCATAAGCCTTGTTGTAAGCCTCGATGGCCTTCTTGGGAGCGTCTTTCAGCACCCATTTGCTCTGCTTCCACGTCACGACCTTGTTGTCCTTGACGTAAGCCGTGAAATAGGGATACACCCATGCGTCGTACTCCGTGCCGTTGAGCGTCTCCTTCGTCGTCGACTTGGGTTCGCCGACAGCCAGTTTCAGCATCGTCGGTTCCATGTTGGCGAAGATGCTCTTCGTAGGCTCCACGGCCACCTCGTAGAAAGCCTTGCCGCGGGCGAGCCACGTCGCGGCCTTCGCCGCCTTCTTCTCGTTGGCGATGTCGGCGTCGCTCTTTTCGATCTTGGCGAGAAGGGCTTCCTTGTTCACTTTCTGGGCTTTCACGGCGGGAACTGCCACGAGCAGCGCCGCAAGAGCCGTCAAAATCGTTTTCTTCATGGTAAACTGAAATTTTAAAGTTTTTATTGTTTCTTTTTCTTATTCCTCCGCGGGGGCGGCTCCGGGGGTTTCGCCTCCGGTCTCAACGCCTTCCGCGGGCTGCACTTCCTCCTCTTCCCCGGCAGCCGGCACGGCCATCACCGAAGCAATGGCGTCGCCCTCGCGGAGGTTGATGATACGCACGCCCTGCGTAGCGCGGCCCGCGAGGCGGATCTGGCTGACAGCGGTGCGTATGGTGAGTCCCGAACGGTTGATGATCATCAGGTCGTTGTCGTCGGTAACGGCCTGTATCGAAATTAGTTTGCCTGTCTTTTCCGTAATGTTGATGGTCTTCACGCCCTTTCCGCCGCGGTTGGTGATGCGGTATTCATCCAGATCGGTACGCTTGCCGTAGCCGTTCTCGCTCAATACCAGCACGTCCTGCTTCGAATCGGGTTCCACGCAGATCATGCCGACCACCTCGTCCCCGTCCTCGATCGAGATGCCGCGCACTCCGGCGCCGACACGCCCGATCGGACGCACCGTCGATTCGTTGAAACGGATGGCCTTGCCGTCGCGGGCGGCGATCATCACCTCGGCATTGCCGCTGGTGAGCTTGGCCTCGATCAGCTGGTCGCCCTCGCGGATGACGATGGCGTTCACGCCGTTCTGGCGCGGACGCGAGTAGGCCTCCAGTTTGGTCTTCTTGATCGTGCCGTCCTTGGTGCACATGATGATGTAGTTGTCGTTCACGTACTCCGCATCGGCCAGGCTCTTGACGTTGATGTAAGCGCGGACCTTGTCGTCCGGCTCGATCTGGATGACGTTCTGGATGGCGCGGCCCTTCGACGAACGGGCGCCTTCCGGAATCTCGTAGACCTTGAGCCAGAAGCAGCGGCCCTTTTCGGTGAAGAAGAGCATCGTGTTGTGCATCGAAGCCACGTAGATGTGCTCGATGAAGTCCTCGTCGCGCGTGGCGCTGCCCTTGGCCCCCACGCCGCCGCGGTTCTGCGTGCGGTATTCGGCCAGCGGCGTGCGCTTGATGTAGCCCATGTGCGAAATGGTGATCACCATGTCGTCGTCGGCATAGAAATCCTCGGGATTGAACTCCTCCGAAGCGTAGACGATCTCCGAGCGGCGTTCGTCGCCGTACTTCTCCTTGATCTCCAGCAGCTCGTCCTTGATGACCTGCATCTGCATGCCGACGTTCGCAAGCACTTCCGTCAGGTGGGCGATCAGCTTCTCCAGTTCGTCGCGCTCGGCGAGCAGCTTGCCCCTTTCGAGTCCCGTCAGGGCGCGCAGGCGCATTTCGATGATGGCCGAAGCCTGGATGTCCGACAACTCGAAACGCTCGATCATCGTCTGCTTGGCGGCGTCGGGCGTCTGCGAGGCGCGGATGATGCGCACGATCTCGTCGATGTTGTCCTGCGCGATCAGCAAACCCTGCACGATGTGCAGACGCTCCTCGGCCTTGCGCTTGTCGAAGCGCGTGCGGCGCACGACGACGTCGTGGCGGTGCTCGATGAAGTATTTGATCAGGTCGCGCATCGGCAGCATCTGCGGCCGGCCGTTGACCAGCGCGATGTTGTTCACGGCGAACGACGTTTGCAGCGGCGTGTTCTTAAACAGCGTGTTCAGCACCACGCTCGCAACGGCGTCGTGCTTCAGGATAATGATGATCCGCAGGCCGTTGCGGTCCGACTCGTCGTTGATGTAGGAGATGCCGTCGATCTTCTTGTCGTTGATCATGTCGGCGATCTTCTTGATCATCTCGGCCTTGTTGATCATGTAGGGAATCTCCGTGATGACGATGCACTCGCGGCCGCTGGGCGTATGCTCGATGTCGGTCTTGGCGCGCATCATCACACGGCCGCGGCCCGTCAGCATCGCCTCCTTCACTCCCTCGTAGCCGTAGATGATACCGCCCGTGGGGAAGTCGGGCCCCTTGACGTAGTGCAGCAACTCCTCGCCCGTGATCTCCGGGTTGTCGATATAGGCGCAGCAGGCGTCGACCACCTCCGAAAGGTTGTGCGGAGCCATGTTCGTGGCCATACCGACGGCGATACCGCTGGCGCCGTTGACGATCAGCAGCGGGATTTTCGTGGGCAGGACCGTGGGTTCGGGAATCGTGTCGTCGAAGTTCAGCGTCCAGTCGACCGTCTCCTTGTCGATGTCGGCCATCACTTCGTCCGTGATTTTCTTCATGCGGGCCTCGGTGTAACGCATGGCGGCAGGCGAGTCGCCGTCCATCGAACCGAAGTTACCCTGTCCGTCGACCAGCGGGTAGCGCATCGACCAGTCCTGCGCCAGGCGGACCATCGCGTCGTAGACCGACGTGTCGCCGTGGGGGTGGAACTTACCGAGCACGTCGCCGACGATACGGGCCGACTTACGGGTGGGCTTATCGGAGTAGAGGTTGAGCTCCGCACTCATATCGTAGAGGATGCGGCGGTGTACGGGCTTCATGCCGTCGCGCACATCGGGAAGCGCGCGCGACACGATGACCGACATCGAATAGTCGATGTACGCCGACTTCATCTGCTCTTCGATATTGATAGGAATGATACGTCCTACCAAACCGGCATTCTTTTCTTCTTCAGTTAGCATCTTGTCTCTTGAAATTACGGTCTTTTAACGAACAAAAATACGATTTATTTCCGGTTTGAGCAACTTTAGGGGAATAAATCTGCTTCGTGCGCGCGATATTTTCAGCGAACCACCCCGTTTTTGCCCCTTTTCCGGCGATCTGACGGCCCGAAAAAAATCTCCCGGCAAACTGCTGGGAGAAAGACGGATTGCAGAACGGTCCGCGACAAAGTCGAGCGATCACTCCGCACCTTTGGCCGGGCACGCCTCCGCAAGCGCATTGAGCTTCACATTGAGCCAGAGCATAAGCCCCAAATACAGGAGTCCGCACGAAAGACAGCAGCAGAGGGCCAGCTCCCCGGAGAAATCGCGGGGCACGACCCGGTTGCAGAACAACTCACACAACTTAATACCGACACTCGTTAAAAGCGGCACGGACCATGCCAGCACGAGTTTCAGCCGGATGATACGCCGGTCGACGCCGCAGGCCCGCATCCTGGGGCGGACGATATGTTCCACTACCGGAAAAATAAACGAAAAAGCGACGAACATAACGACTGCAAGGGGAATGATCCACCCTGTAGGCCTCCACTTTCGGTATTCGGATATGGCAAAAACGATAGCAACCGCATAATGCAACACCCCCAAGACCGCAAACCCCGCCAACGTAAAGCCTAATTCATCCATAATAGATTAAATTTAAAGTGTTCAACATACGTCAGGACATCCTAAAACAAATATAAGATAATATCTTAATAAATAGCATGAATTTATGTTAAGATTTATTATCCTTGACGCATTTATTAAAAACACACGTTAAACAATCCATCCTCCCTGCATTCGGCGACGACAAACGGCGCGACAATTTGTCATTTACGCGGGATTTCCACCATTGCGCCCACGATCTCGACGCCCCGAAAAAAAAATCTCCCGGCAAACTGCCGGGAGAAAAACGGGTTACCTGCCTTTCATCCGATGCCAGCGAATCGAAAATCCGACCGTGGCATAAAAAAAACAATAGTCGGAAAAACCGCCCTTATAGCAATCCTGATAGCGCACACCCAAACCGACGAAAGGCGGTATTTTCAGGTCCGCCCACTCCCAACGCACGCCCAGATCATAATAGCGGAAATGCCAGCTGCCGCCGAGCGTATTGCCCGCCCGCACCGCTATTTCGAGCCGGTCGCGGGTGGTATGAAGCGGAGCGTATCCGAAGCCCAGTCCGAGTTGTCCGGCCTGTTCGTAACTTTTCACGCCACCGGCCTTGAACAACCCGGTCGTCGCCGTAACCGGTATGAAAAGGGAAAAACGCCCATCGAAACGATAACCGACGATTGCCTCGACATCCATCCCTCGCTGCGCCACTCCGTCGCTTTTCGATCGGGCCAAAGCCCGCAATTCGGCCCGTAGAAAAACGCCTTTGTCGTTATTCGCAAAAGATTGCGCCTGCACGGCGATCGCGCTTCCGAACAGACAGGACAGCAATAACAGAATTTTTTTCATAACTTTTCGAATTAATTTCCCATTTCCTCCGTTTCCCCGACTTCGCTCTCTCCAGGATCGCCTTCGTTCCGATCCTTAATTTGCCACAAAATACTACTGTTGCCGCCGACACAGGCAGCGGCTTTAAGCATATCTTTAGATGACTGGCTTACAGCCGAATTCTGCACGATATTTATAAAATCTTCCAAATAAGCAGACAACAGCGCCTTGTCATGACATAAACCAGCTACATTATCACAATATTCCTTGATTATAGAAAACTCATTTGCGTATTGCGGCATCGTATTTTCAAGAACCGCATATGGGTTCTCGCAATTCATATCTTTCAAACTATTAGTTGCCACGGACACTTTTGCTTTAATATCAGACAATTCAGCAACCGACAACGCGTCATCGTAATAACCGGAAGATTTATTGATTGTCAATTGCAATATTTCATCAGAATTCAACTCTCGGACATCCGTTTCCTCCGCATAAATATTACAAATAATCTCGTTATGAAGACACCCGACACGATCAAAGCCGTCATATATTATCAGGGCAGTATCTTTTTCCGCGTCATCATCTTTTGACTGCTCATCTCCAAAAGACAACATCATAACACCATTTCCTTCTTCAAGTTCTTCTGCAACACAATCTTCGAAAAGATTTTCTCCTGATGGAAGGCAATCCAACGCCACATCCTCTTCTTCATAAGCCACACAAGTCGCCATCAAAGAACCGAAGATTCCACCAACGACTGCACCAATTCCGCCACAAGACGCCCCGATAGCAGCCCCAACGGCATCTGAAGCAAATATCCGCTTAAACCAACGACCAAAAAACCAGCCTCTCGTATCCGCCATCTTACAAAATTGGTCTGCATATTTCAAATTCAATGTAGAAATTTTCGCATTAAGGTCAGTAAACTCCTCTTGCATTACCTGTTCAGGAACTTCCTCCCTCCGGGAATCAACTTTTGAACAAGCGTCCAACAACAAGATTAATCCCAAAAATACAGAAATCAAACAGAACTTTTTCATTTTTTTTCAATATTTAAGTTAATAAATCAAATAAATATTTGCCGCAAAACACAGCAATGCAAATATATTAAAAAAATATATTCACTAAAATACAATAATGCATAAAATAAACACCGAATTATTAAAATAATAACAGGAACCGATTCGCAAAAACAACGGGCGCCCCAAAGGTCGCCCGGAAGATCATTTCAGCCGATAAAAACACCTACCCCGACAACCGGGCCGAAGCACCGCAGGGAACAGCCACCGGTCGGCGCAAACGACATCCATTTTCATGGGATATTCAATTATCGGGATTTGACACACAGGAATCGGGTCGCGTCCGGAGAACCCGGAACCGTCCGGGAGCAATCCGGCCCGGCGGCACGCGTATCAGCGGCGGACAGCGGCTCCGCGATCCGGAGCCGCGAACGGCGAAAATCGAAGATCACGCGGAAGCGTTCGAAGAAACGGATGCCCAGAAATCCGTGCCCCGGAAGCCGCATACGGTTTTCAAGCAGCAGCACAGGCTGGCCGCGAAAAGTATAGGCATCCATAAAGATCACCTCGGCAGGCCGGATCACCGGCAGCCGTTTGCCGGCGGAGGTTCGTCCTTCCAGTTCCTGAATGCGCGAGCGGGAAACGAATTTCTTCACTTCGGGCTTGTAAGCAAAGAGCGCCAGCAACATGGCATTGCCCAGATCCACGACCAGTTCCGCCGGTTCAGCGACACGCCGGCCGCGGTCGTTGACAAACGCCAATGAACTTTGCAGGCAATACATCCCCGACCGTTCATCGCGCGTCATATCCCAGGCCGTCCAGCCGCCGCCCTCTCCGGGCAGTTCCTCCTCCGCGAGCAGTTCCAGACGCCCCCGGGCGATGTCGAGACCGAAGATGCCGGGCGTCGCGGCGCTGTCGGTCGTAAACCGGTTCAAGGGCCAGAGCAGATCGCCCTTACGGCCGCCCATATCCACCACGTAAGTGTCGCACAGACTCCGGGAACCGCTCACCGAGAGGCCGGGAGCCAGTTTGTAACGCGCCGCGTAATTCGCCCCGACAGCCATGCGGAAACGGACCGCGGAGTCGAGTTTTTCAAGCCGGAAAAGATCGGGATGCGACCACACGAGCGCACTGTCGATCAGCGGAAAGGCAATTCCCGATTCGAGCATGGCCCGCGCCGGAATCGAATCCTGCAACAGGACTTCGGCATAGAGATGCCCGCCGTCGCGCATCAGCGGCAGCGACCGTTGCGCATGCGCGGAAAATGCCGCCGACAGCGACAGCGCGCAGCATACCGCCCGGCGAAGACCGCAATGCCCCCGGCGGACCCGGTCAGCGGAAGTCGATGAATTCGTAGCCCTCATAATTTTTCGGATCGAACCGCCGGACGTGCCCAGCGAGGGGCGCGACCTCCAGCACGTTCACCAGCACCTGTTCGCCGTCGTAGTCATACGAAAGCGAGCGGGGGCGCATCGTAGCGGTGTCGACCGTCAGTGTGACATCGCCTGCCGGGGAGTCGTTCCCGGCGGCGGGCGTCAGCCGCACGACGGCGCGGCCGTCGGCTTCGGAGACGAGCGACGGCGTGTATTCGCTGCCCAGAAAATCGAAGGCCCGGACCGGATTGTTCAGGATGTTGCGGCTCGCGGTGTCGACCTCCGTAACGGTCACCTCGCGGCGGCGGTTGTCGACCTCGCGGCGCACGGCTCCGTCGGCGAAAACCTCCGCATCGCCCAGCACGAGGTAATAGTTGTCGCCTTCCACGACATAGCTGCCGCGGGCTTCGTAGTCGCCCGAGACGACCCCGAACTTCACGCCGTAGCCGTCCATCGCACGGAATCCCGCCGCAAGGCGTTCCAGTATCTCCGTGGCACGAGGCTGCGCCGCATTGCCTTGCAATATGCCGCAAAACAATACGGCAATGAAAAACAAACAATGAAAAATGAAAAATTTTCGTCTCCCCATAGCGTCAGCTCCCGCAATTTTCAATTCCTAATTTTTAATTCTTAACCACAGGAACTGGGATTGTTTTAAGCCGAGGACTTAAAACAATCCCAGTTCCTGCAATTTCGCCTCCAGCGAAGGCAAGTCGTGGTAGAGGATGTCGCGCGGTTTGGCTCCCTGCTGGCGACCGACGATGCCGGCCCTTTCGAGCTGCATCATAATGCGGCCGGCGCGGTTGAAGCCCACCTCGTAGTTGCGCTGGATCATCGAGGTCGAGATCTGACCTCCGGACACGGCGTCGCGGGCGATCTCGGCAAAGAGCGAGTCGTATTTCACAGGCGCCGAGGACTCCTCGCTGCCCATTTGAGCGTCGCCGCCGTCGGGCGTATAGTCGGGCAACGTGTAGGCCTCGGTGTAGCCCTGCTGTTTGGAGATGTATTCGCAGATGCGCTCGACCTCGCGGGTCTCGACCAGCGCACACTGGATACGCGTCAGATCGCCGTCCTTCGAGAAGAGCATGTCGCCGCGTCCGATAAGCTGGTTGGCCCCCGGCTGGTCGATGATCGTGCGCGAGTCGATCATCTGCATCACGCGGAAGGCGATGCGGGCCGGGAAATTGGCCTTGATGCCGCCCGTGATGACCTTCACGTCGGGACGCTGCGTGGCGATGATCAGGTGGATGCCGATGGCGCGGGCCTTCTGCGCGAGGCGCATGACCGGTCCCTCGACCTCGCGGGCCGTCATTATCAGGTCGGCGAACTCGTCGACCACCACCACGATATACGGGAGGTAGCGATGTCCGTTCATCGGATTCAGCCGCCGCGAGGTGAATTTCTCGTTGTACTCGGCGATGTTTCGCGCCCCGGCCTTCTTACACAGTTCCAGACGGTTGTCCATCTCCGTACAGAGCGAGTTGAGCGTATAGACCGCCTTTTTGGGGTCGGTGATGATCGCGTCGTCCTCCGACTCCATCTTGGCCAGGAAATGGCGTTCGATCTTGGCGTAGAGCGAGAACTCGACCATCTTGGGGTCGATCATCACGAACTTCAGCTGCGCGGGGTGTTTGCGGTACAGGAGCGAGGTGATGATGGCGTTCAGCCCCACGGACTTGCCCTGTCCCGTGGCTCCGGCGACCAGCAGGTGCGGCATCTTGGCCAGGTCGAAGACGTAATTTTCGTTCTGAATCGTGCGCCCGATCACCACCGGAAGCTCGGCCTTCGACTCCTGGAAACGCAGCGAACGCACGGCGGAGTACATCGACACCACCTGCTTATCGCGGTTGGGCACCTCGATGCCGATGGTTCCCTTGCCGGGGATAGGGGCGATGATGCGGATACCCAGCGCCTTGAGGCTCTGCGCAATATCGTTTTCGAGACCCTGCACCTTCGAGATCTTGATCCCCTGCGCCTGCACGATTTCGTAGAGCGTCACCGTGGGACCCACCGTGGCCTTGATGCGCTGGATGGGAATGCCGAAGTTCTTGAGCGTATCCTCGATTTTGGTCTTGTTCTCGAAAATCTCCTCGTCCGAGACCTCCGAATCGGAAATGTAGTCCTCCAGCAGCGTCACGGGCGGCTTGCGGTAGTTCACCAGGTCCTTCAGCGGGTCGTAGCTCTCCGTGGGGATCGCCTTCTCGTCGAGAAGTTTCGCCTCGTTGGCCTCGACCGTCACCACGACGCCCTCCGGCTCCGCGGCGGGCGCGTCGTCCAGCACGGTGATCTCGGTAAAGGGCGCATCGGGATCGGACTGTGCGGCCTCTCTCTCCGGAACCTCCTCCGGGGCAGGCTCCGCAGCCACGGCGTCGCGCACCGCAGGGCGTTCCAGCTCGACCAGCCCGCTGCGGCCGATCACCACACGGCCCTCGGGACGCGAAAGGTCCACCTCGATGAACTCCCCGTCCTCCGCGGGAGGGGGCGTCTGCTCCGCGGCAGTCTCCCCGGCGACGGGTTTCCCGTCGGGCGTCAGTTCGAGGAAGGGATTTTCGTCCTCTTCCGGCACGGACTTCCGAGCCGCAACGGGCTCCGACGGACGTTCCACACGGATCGGGGCGGGTTTTTGCGCCGCGGGTTCCGCCGCTTTCGACGGCGCGGGCTGCGGTGCGGCCGCCTTCGGCCCGGGTTTCGGAGCCGGTTCGGGAATATCCTCCGCAGCCCCGTCCTCCCCGGCCGCACGTCCGTGCAGCACGACTTTGTGCTTGAGGATCTCGACGACCTTCCCGCTCTTGTCGACCACCACGTTGCCCGCCTCGTTGACCTTGTTGATGAAGTTGCGGTTGATGAAAACACCCGTCAGTATCCAGCCGCCGACAAGCAGGATCAGCGTTCCGAAAGCCCCGATATGCGTGCGCAGCAGGGCCGAAGAGGCGATGCCGAAAGCGCCGCCCCACCCCGTCGAGCAGCAGAGGCTCCAGCGGTCGGCGAAGGCGAATCCCAGCGTCAGCGACCCCAGAATCATGATCAGGAACAGCGAAAGGATCGAATGGTTGAACAGCAGCGGCCGCTGACGGACGATCCGCACGCCGACCAGCACGATCATCGTCGGAATCAGGATGCCGAAGACGCCGAACGAATTATCGACCAGCAGGCGTCCCAGCTTCGCGCCCGCCCAGCCGCAGAGGTTCTCCGGCTCGACGCCCAGCGTCAGCCGCTCCTCAGGCGAGAGTTGCAGGCCGCTCTGGTCGGCGGCCCAGCTGAAAAACGAAAAGAACACCGCAGCGGCGGCAAACAGACCGATGAACAGCAGCAGCAGTCCGGCGATCCAGCGCGCACTGTCGCTGTTGGAACGCTGAACGGCCTGCCGGCTGTTGGAGGATGTATTTTTAGATGCCATTCCCGAATGTCGCTATTATCGAGCGAAGGTACGAATTTTTTTCGACAATTCCGAAGGCGCCGCAAACTTTATCAATCGCCCGGAGCGATTCCGGCCGGAAGCGTTCCCGCCCGCGAATGGGGGGGGGGCGGAGCCGGGAGCGTCTTACAGGTACGCCGCAACCTTCCGTTCGAGACGCAGGCGGGAAAGCTCGTCGGCGAAGGTGCGGAACGTGAGCGCGGGGCGGTTATCCGCCGAAGCGCGCAGGCCGTAGCGGTCCAAAAGCTGCCCGACGCGGCGGGCGACGGCGGGCGACGGGTCGACGATCGCGGCCCGTCCGTCGACGATGCGTTCCATCACCGGCGTCAGAAAGGGATAGTGCGTACACCCCAGCACGATCTGGTCGGCGCCCCGCGCCAGCATCGGCTCCACGGCGGCGCGCACCGCGGCTTCGGCCTCGGGCGTATCCTCCCGGTCCCCCTCGACCAGCTCCACGAAACCCGTGCCCGGGTAGGTCAGGACTTCGATGCCGCTGCCGTACCGGGCGGCCGTGCGGCGGAACAGCTCGCCGTCGAGGCTCCGTTCGGTGGCCAACACCCCCACCACCCCGCTGCGGGTCGCCAGGCAGGCCGGTTTCACGGCCGGCTCCATGCCGACGATGGGCATGCCGGCGTATTTTTCGCGCAGGAAGCCGATGGCCGCGGCCGTGGCGGTGTTGCAGGCCACGACGACCATCTTGCAGTCCAGCTCCACGAGCCGCGCCACGGCGGCGTCGGCCAGCGCCTGCACCTCCTCGCGGGGCCGCGAGCCATAGGGGCAGTTGGCGCCGTCGCCGAGGTAGGCGAGCGATTCGCCGGGCAGCGCACGCCGGACCTCGCGCCAGACGGTCAGTCCGCCCAGCCCCGAGTCGTAAATGCCTATGGGTCTGTTGTCAGCCACGGTCGGAGAAAGTTTGCACGATATGTTCGACCAGCTCGTCGTCGGACATCGGGTCGCAGTCGACGACGAGCGAAGCCTGCGCGTAGAACGGTTCGCGGGCCGCCATGTCGCCGCGCATGAAGGCCACCAGCTGTTCGTCGTCGAGACCTTGCAGACGGGGCCGCTTGCGGCGTCCGTAGGGGCTTAACCGCCGGGCGATCTGCTCCGGCGAGCGGCGCAGGTAGACCGTATGCCCGACGGCGTTCATGCACGGCATGTTATCGCGCCACGTGGGCAGCCCGCCCCCCGTGGAGACCACGGCGAAGGAGGCTCCGGCGATCACCTCGTCGAGGACCCGGCGCTCCGCCTCGCGGAAACGCTCCTCGCCCTCGTAACGGAAGACGTCGGCCACGGAGGCGCCTTCGCGCTCCTCGACCAGCGCGTCGGTGTCGATGAAATCGACGCCCAGACGCCGCGCCAGCTTGCGTCCGAGGGTGCTCTTGCCGCAGCCCGACTCCCCCACCACACAGAGGGTCCGTCCCTTATAAAGTTCGAAGGAGACGCCGTTGAGAACCTTGTTGCACCGCTTGTCGGAGTAAAAATAGGTTCGCAGATCCTTGACGGTGATGATGGCTTGCTGTTCCATATCGCTCCCTCCCTTATCCCTGCTGGGTGGGGTCGGTGGAATCGCGCAGTCCGTCGCCGATGCAGTTGATGCTGATGACGAACAGGGACACGACAATTCCCACCGGCAGCCACAGCCACCAGTAGTTCTGCATGACGTAGAGGTCCTGGGCGGCGTTGAGGATATTGCCCCAGGTGGCGATCTCGGGCGGAACGCCCAGCCCTAAAAAGCTCATGGCCGCCTCATCCAGAATGAACATGGCGGTGGAAAGTGTCAGGTTTACCACCACGGGGCCGATGGCGTTGGGCAGCATGTGCTTGTACGCGATGACAAAATCACTTAGGCCAAAGGCCCGCATGGACTGCACATACTCCTCCTCCCGCAAGGAGAGCATTTTCGCTCGTGCCTGTCGGTAGACGCCGCCCCAGCCGGTAAGAATAAAGATGAAGATCAGGTTCCAAAGGCCCCGGCCAAAGATGGTGCCCAGCATCATCACCAGGATCAGTTGCGGGAAGGACATAAAAATCTCGGACAGGCGCAGCACGAT
>OJRW01002003.1_pt1 | contig 14790 bp, 13 predicted proteins | sample 1599231 | NCBI WGS metagenome assembly OJRW01 (sample SAMN04168656, study PRJEB22393) | human gut metagenome | biome: human gut microbiome; feature: stool | host: Homo sapiens | collected 2014-03-17
GGTGTTTTGCGACCGCAGCGGCCAGCGCGTCACCGTCGAGCATGTCGAAGACCTCGCAGGCGTCGGCCACCTGCATGGCCGGTGCGCCTGCATACGAGTCGCAGGCCACCACGTACTGTCCCAGCCGCTTGGCGGCGATCACGAACTCCTTGCCCAGTTCTCCGGAGCCCAGTAAGAGAATCTTTTTGGTCATTTCAATCTATGTAAGTTTAAGCGATGTACTGTTTCTCGCGGTTCCATGTCGAGGCGCTGAATCCAATCGACAGGACGCAGGCGCCGATCAGACCCCGGAACGTCATGGCCTGGCCTGGAACACGGCGCGCAGTTCGCCGTCGCTCAACAGCAGCAGCATCGGGCCGTCCATGTCGTAATGGGTCACCGATTCGAGCATTTTGGTGAAGGCGTCCTCCTCGTCCATGCCCGGGCAGGCCATCATCGTCGCGGCCAGAGGCCCGATCTTCAGCGTGCGTTTCCCGTCGGTCTTGTAGGCGCCCGTCAGGCGGTTGCAGGCCCCGACGCCCGTCAGGCGGTTGCCTTCGGCGAGCAGCGTGACGGTGAATTTGCCCTCCTCGGGTTTGACCGCCTTGCCGCCGAGCTGGATCAGCTGCCACTCGGTGCCCGCCAGCGGGCGGCGGGTCTTTTTCTGGTAGGAGCGGCAGTTGCAGCATCCGGCCATAAAGGCCGCAGCGACAGCGACTATCGCAATTTTCAGTAAAATCTTCATCGTTTTTCCATTTGGATCATATGGCAAATATAGGGAATTAATTATACCTTTGTACAACTTCCGGACCCGATATTTCCGCCGCAGGCGGATATAAGTCCCCGCTTCGGCGTGGATTCAAGGGAGGGTCGGGCCTGTACATGCGGCCAGAGGCTGCGAGTACGGCGGTTGGAAGCACGAAGGCTTAAATAATTTCAAGATAATTTTTTATGAAAACCATCATCGCTTCTCCCCATGCGCCCAAGGCCGTGGGTCCCTATTCGCAGGCCGTCGAGGCCGGCGGTGCGCTCTATGTTTCGGGACAGCTCCCGATCGACGCCGCGTCCGGAAAGATGGACGAAGGCATCGAGGCCCAGACGCGCCGGTCGCTCACGAACCTCGGCCATATTCTGCGCGAAGCCGGATACGATTATTCCGACGTGGTGAAAACCACGGTCCTGTTGCAGTCGATCGGCGATTTCGCCGCCATGAATGCCGTCTATGCGGAGTTCTTCACCTCGGAGATGCCGGCGCGCATGTGCTACCAGGTCGCGGCGCTGCCGATGGGCGCGCTGGTCGAAATCGACGCCGTGGCGGTGAAATAATCCCGCCTTCGGACCGAAGGCGCGCTCCGGGTATCTGGGGCGTGCCTTTTGCTCTTTTGTAGATATTTTGTGAATAAGTTTGGCTCTTCATGCTGGCTTTTTATCCGGAAAAGCCGCAATTTTGTAGAACCGGGTTTTGCCCGCCGTGACGCCTGAAATCTGAAAATATAGAAATAATAGTCTGAAAATAGTTATGTCAAAAGCCACCAAAGCCGACACGCCGCAGAAGGTCAATTACAACGATGCGGTTGCCGAGTCGAAGAAGTATTTCGACGGGGACGACCTCGCCGCCACGGTGTGGGTCAGCAAGTACGCCCTCAAGGACTCTTTCGGAAACATCTACGAGAAATCGCCGCGCGAGATGCACGAGCGCATCGCTTCCGAAATCGAACGCATCGAGCAAAAATACCCGAACCCGCTCCCGAAGGAGGAGGTTTTCGCGTTGCTCGACCATTTCCGTTACGTCATTCCGCAGGGCGGCCCGATGACCGGTATCGGCAACAATCTGCAAATCGCTTCGCTGTCGAACTGCTTCGTCATCGGCCACAAGAAGCCCGCCGACTCCTACGGCGGCATCATCCGCATGGACGAGGAGCAGGTGCAGATCATGAAACGGCGCGGCGGCGTGGGACACGATCTCTCGCACCTGCGCCCCACGGGCAGTCCCGTGCTCAACTCGGCGCTCACGTCGACGGGTATCGTGCCTTTCATGGAGCGCTATTCCAACTCGACGCGCGAGGTGGCGCAGGACGGCCGCCGCGGTGCGCTGATGCTCTCGCTGTCGATCAAGCACCCCGACGCGGAAAACTTCATCGACGCAAAAGTCGAAACGGGCAAGGTGACCGGCGCCAACGTGTCAATCAAGATCGACGACGAGTTCATGCGTGCCGCCATCGCCGGCAAGAAATACCACCAGCAATTCCCGATCAATTCGGACAACCCCCGATACGAGCAGGATATCGACGCCCGGAAGCTCTGGGACAAGATCATCCACAATGCCTGGAAGTCGGCCGAGCCGGGCGTGCTGTTCTGGGATACGATCATCCGCGAAAGCATTCCCGACTGCTATGCCGACGAGGGTTTCGTGACGGTTTCGACCAACCCCTGCGGCGAGATCCCGCTCTGCCCCTACGATTCGTGCCGCCTGCTGGCGATGAACCTGTTGAGCTATGTGGACAACCCGTTCAAGGCCGATGCGAAGTTCAATTTCGACAAGTTCAGGGACCACGTATACAAGGCGATGCACATGATGGACGACATCATCGACCTCGAACTGGAAAAGGTCGAACAGATCATCGGGAAGATCGCCGCCGACCCCGAAGACCTGGATGTGCGCCGCGTGGAGCTGGAGCTTTGGAAGAAGATCCGCGAAATGGCGCGGAAGGGCCGCCGTACGGGTCTGGGCATCACGGCCGAGGGCGACATGCTCGCCGCGCTGGGTCTGCGCTACGGCACGCAGGAGGCGATCGACTTCGCCGTCGAGGTGCAGAAGTGCCTCGCTCTGGCGGCTTACGGCGCTTCGGTGAAGATGGCCGCCGAGCGCGGCGCCTTCCCGGTTTACGACGCCGCGAAGGAGGTGAACAACCCGATGATCGCCCGCATCCGCGAGGCCGATCCGGAACTCTACGCCGAGATGGAGAAGGTCGGCCGCCGCAACATCGCCATGCTGACCATCGCCCCCACGGGTACCACGTCGCTCATGTCGCAGACCACGTCGGGCATCGAACCGGTGTTCCGCACGGTCTACAAGCGCCGCCGCAAGATCAATCCTTCGGACGTGGACACCCACGTCGATTACGAGGACGAAACGGGCGAAAAGTTCCAGGAGTACAACGTTTACCATCATAATTTCGTCAAATGGCTGGAAGCCAGCGGATACGACACCTCGAAGCTGGCGACGATCTCCGACGCCGAACTGAACGAGTGGGTCGCCGCGTCGCCCTACCACGGCGCCACGGCCAACGACATCGACTGGGTGGCCAAGGTCAAGATGCAGGGCGCCATCCAGAAATGGGTGGACCATTCGATTTCGGTGACGGTGAACCTGCCGAACAACGTCTCGGAGGCGTTGGTGGCCGATGTTTACCGCACGGCTTGGGAGTGCGGCTGCAAGGGCGTCACGGTCTACCGCGACGGCTGCCGCGACGGCGTGCTGCTGGAGAAAAACTCCAAGAGCCGGAAGAAGTGCGAGGAGCATCCCGGCGAGGTGCAGAAGCGTCCCAAGTCGATTCCTGCCGACATCGTGCGGTTCAAGAACGGCACGGAGGACTGGATCGCCTTCGTGGGCTTGCAGGGCGGGCGTCCCTACGAGGTCTTCACGGGTAAGATCGAGGAGGACGCCATGTTCATTCCCCCGAAGATCAAGAAGGGCTTCATCATCAAGGTCCGCGAGGCGGACGGTACGAAACGCTATGATTTCCAGTACACCGACCGTTACGGTTATACGAACACCATCGGCGGCATTTCGCGTCTGTTCAACGAAGAGTTCTGGAACTACGCCAAGCTCATTTCGGGCGTGCTGCGTCACGGCATGCCGATCGAGAAGACCGTGTCGCTGATCGAGTCCCTGCATCTGGACAGCGAGTCGATCAACACGTGGAAGACCGGCGTGTGCCGTGCATTGAAACAGTATATCGTCGACGGCACGAAATCCAAGGGTAAATGCCCGAGCTGCGGACAGGAGAATATGGCCTATCAGAACGGCTGTCTGACCTGCATGTCGTGCGGCTATTCCAAGTGCGGTTGATGTTTTTTTTACCTGATTTGTGTTCTAAAAAGCCCCGATGCCCAGGCATTTGGGGCTTCTTTGTCTCCGAAACTCTCTTTTTTCTGTTTTTTTGACCGGATTTGAATGGTTTTTGTGAAAAAAATGCGTACTTTTACGACAAGTATGTGAGACGTATTAAAGATGAATATTATGAGAAAGATTTTCTTGACTGTTTTGCTCGTGGCTTTCGCCTCTGCCGCATTTGCCGAAGGAACGCCGAAGAAGCCGAGCGTTGCCGGATTCGTGTCGAACGGATTCTGGGATAATTGGGAGATTTCGGCCGGTTTCGGAACCGGCACAGCCTTCTCCAACGGCGGTAACTCCGGCTCTTGGGGCGACCGTTTCGGTTTCGAGGGCAACCTGTCGGTGACGAAGTGGGTGCATCCGGTCTTCGGTATGCGCGCTCAATTGCAGGGCGGATGGTTCAACAATTTCGATTCCCAGATCGGCAAGATGACGTGGCCGTACATGTTCGGACACTTGGATTTCATGGTTAACGCCTCGAACTGGATCGGCGGTTACCGTGCTGACCGTGCGTGGTATGCCGTGCCGTTCGCCGGTTTCGGTTACATGGCTTCGAACTTCACGGACCGTAGCCAGCGTGAGAATGCATCCGGTTCGCGCCAGGAGTTCGCCTTCACGGCGGGTCTGCTCAGCAAGTTCCGCCTGTCGCCCGCATTCGATTTCAATATCGAACTCAAGGGGTTGCTCGCCAAGTCGGATATTTGCCCTGCGGAGATGAACGGTTCTTATCTGGCCGGACTTTCCGCTACGGCTGGTATCACCTACCGCTTCAACCAGCGTGGCTGGGAGCGCGGCGTTCCGGGCTATACGGCCGATGACATCCGTGCTTTCCAGAATGCAGTGGCTGCGGGCAATTCCGCCCTCGAAGCCGCCCGGTCGGAGAATGCGGATCTGGCCAACAGACTGAAGGCTGCCGAGGCCGAGGCCGACGCCGCTAAAGCCGCTGCCGCCGCCGCTGCTGCCAAAGCCGCCGCCGAGGCCGCTGCCGCACAGAAGGTGAACACCCTCAGCCCGACTTCGATCATTTTCTACGATTACAGCATGTCGAAGCTGACGCCGAAGGAGAAGACCCGCCTCGAACTGATGGCCGACCTGATCAAGAGCGGTCCGAAAGACCGGGTCTACAAGATCGAGGGCCACGCCGACCAGCAGACGGGTACGGCGGCAGGCAACAAGCGCGTTGCCGAGAACCGCGCCAAGAGCGTTTACGACTTCCTCGTAAAATGCGGCGTGAACCCCAAACAGCTGACCTACGAAGGCAAGGGCAACGCAGCCAATGTTTACGAGAACAACCAGAAGGCCAACCGCGCCGTGATCATCAAATAAGGCCGGGCCGTATTGGGGAGGGCGAATGGAACCTTCCCGCCATAGAGAAAAAGATGCTCCATACGGGAGCATCTTTTTTCATGTATATTATATAAGGTATGCTTTTTTGCCGAACCCGGACTTACCGGATGATGACGGCGTTGACGAGCCGTACGCCCGAACGGCGGTTTATCTCCTCCTTGAGCGCCTCGCGCTGGTAGAAAAGTTCCGAGCGCAGGACGCTCGACTGTATGCGTACGTACAGGATGTGCTTTTCGAGCCGCAATTCGGTGGTGACATCCGCGGCGCGGTCGCCGACAATCTCGCGCCATGTGTCCGGCAGTTTGCCTTCGGCGACTTTCGCGGCGATGTAGGGGCGTTTGAAAAACTCCTCCAGCAGGTCGCCCATCAGCATGGTTTTGGTTCGTCTCATGGCTGTTCGTCGGTTGATTCGGGTACGGATCGCTCTTTTTCCGCGCCTTTCGCGGAATCTTCCGTTGTATTTTCCGCGGCGTTCTCCGGGGTGTTTGCGGCGTTTTCAGCTGCATTCCCGGCCGGGCCTTCCGCCGGATCTTCCGCCGCGGCCCGCTCCTGCGTCACGGCGCCTTCGGCGACTGAAAAGAGCGTGTAGTCGCCGCCCGCCTTGTCGAGAATCCGTTTCAGGCGTGTCGGGTTGCAGTCGGTGATCAGGATTTGCCCGAAGGTGTCGTCCGAGACCAGCCGGATCAACTGTTCGACCCGCCCGGCGTCGAGCTTGTCGAACAGGTCGTCCAGCAGCAGGATCGGGCGTTCGCCCTTCGTCTGGGCGACGACGGCGTACTGCGCCAGTTTGAGGGCGATCAGGAAGGATTTCTGCTGTCCCTGCGATCCGTATTTGCGCAGGGGATAACCTCCGATTTTCAGCACCAGGTCGTCGCGGTGAATGCCTGCCGTCGTGAATTCGTTGACGATGTCCTTCTGCCGCGCATCGAGCAGTATCTCCTCGAACGGACGGTCGTTCAACTCCGATTTGTAGTGCAGTTCGACCTGCTCCCGGTCGCCCGAGAGGATGCTGTAATAGGCTGCGGCCACGGGTTGCAGCCGCTCGGCGAACTCCTGCCGCCGGGCGTGGATGGCCTTGCCGTGTTCGCACAGCTGCATGTCGTAGATTTGGAGCATGGTTTCGTCGGGCCGGGTTTTCAGCAGGCGGTTGCGTTCGGCCAGCACGGCGTTGTAACGCATCACCGAACCGAGATAGGCGCGGTCCAGCTGCGAAATGAAGGCGTTGAGATAGCGTCGGCGCTCGTCGGCGGCGTCCGAGATCAGCGCGCTGTCGGCCGGCGACACGATCACCGCGGGAATCAGTCCCACGTGGTCCGAAAGCCGTTCGTACTCCTTGCCGTTGCGCTTGAGCACCTTGCCGCCCTTGCGCGAGAAGCTGCACACGATGGTTTCCCGCTTGCCGGCATCGCTCGCATAGGTCCCTTCGACGAGGAAGAAGTCGGCGCCGTGGCGGATGCTCTGCCCGTCGGTCATCGGCAGCGACGACTTGCACATCGAGAGGTAGTAAACGGCGTCCACGACGTTGGTTTTGCCCGCGCCGTTGTCGCCCACCAGGCAGTTGATGCCGGGGCACAGGGCGAGTTCCTCCTGTGCGATATTCTTGAAGTTGAGCAGCGATATTTTCTTCAGATACATGGTTCAAAGATAGTGCAAGCCGAGCGCAATGCCAAATTTATTTGGGCATTGCGCCCGTCGCATGTATCCCGAGTTGCAAAAAATCGGGATGCGGCATTGTACATTGTGAATAGTTTTGTATCTTTGCAAACTATCGTACGAATTATAAACTAATAACACAATAAGCAATATGGCAAAGCAGAACGTCGCCGAGCAGGAAACCCTCGGCGAAGCAATGAACAAAACGGAGTTGTTTTTCGAGAGGAACGGCCGGACGATGTCCTACGTTTTCCTCGGTCTGCTCGTCCTCGCAGCCCTCGTTTTCGGCTACCGCTCGCTGATCCTCCAGCCCCGCGCCACGAAGGCCGCCGAGATGATCGCCGAGGCGCAGAACCGTTTCGAAGGCGAGAACCCCGATTTCGAGACGGCGCTGCTGGGCGACGACAACGCGGCCGGTTTCCTCGACGTGATCGAGAAGTACGGCTCGACGCCTTCGGGCAACCTCGCCAAGCATTATGCGGGCATCTGCTACCTGCGTACGGGCGATCTGGAGAACGCCGCCAAATACCTGGCGAAGTTCTCGCAGCTGAAAGGTATCCCCGGGGAGCTGATCAACGCACAGAACTACGGTTTGCAGGGCGATATCGCCGTTGAGCAGCAGGACTACGCCAGGGCGGTGAAGTTCTACGAGAAGGCCGTGAAGGCCGCCGACAACAACCTGACGGCCCCGATGTACCTGCGCAAGGCAGGTCTTGCGGAGCAGGCGCAGGGCAATGAGCAGAAAGCCGCGGCTTTCTATGAAGAGATTTTGACTTCGTATCCCGCCTCGATGGAGGCCCGCGATGCGGAAAAGCTGCTCGGCAGCATCAAATAGCGAAAGACGATGGCGACCAAGAATCACAACCTTTCCAAATTCGACTCACCCCTGCCTTCGGCCGCGGACATGCGGTTCGGTATCGTCGTGGCCGAGTGGAACCGCGAGGTCACCGAGGCCCTGTTGGAGGGAGCCGTGCGCACGCTGCGTGCCGCCGGGTGCCCCGATATGAATATTCAGGTCAAATATGTCCCGGGCACGTTCGAGCTTTCGCTCGGCGCGCAGTTCTTCGCGGAGTATACCGACGTGGACGCCGTCATCGCTCTCGGATGCGTTATCCAGGGCGACACGCGCCACTTCGATTTCATCTGTCAGGGCGTGACGCAGGGCATTACGCAGCTGCAAATCCAGTGGAACATGCCCATCGCTTTCGGCGTGCTGACGGTGGGCGACATGCAGCAGGCCCTCGACCGCTGCGGCGGCCGTCACGGCAACAAGGGCGACGAGGCTGCGGCCACGGCCATCAACATGGTGAAGTTGCAGATCGACATGGAGGCGGCTTCGCCCGACCATGAACCCGACCGGCGCAATATCAACTGATTGCCGCTTTCTGGCGGCGATCTTTCGCACATCCTTTAAACGAGGCGGATGGACAGTACCGAAGTACATTCCATCCGCCTCGTTCTTTTGCTGTCCGGCGTTCGTTCGTCTGATCCGTTCCCGCCGCTCGCCCGGACTTGTTCAGCTGTCGCCGCTTCGGCCGGTCATTGGGCCTTTTCGAGCGTGATGCGCTCCGAATAGCGGCGTCCGAAACGGTCCGTGGCGACTACCTCGATCGTCTGTGCCGAAGCCGAAGGACGCGCTTTGAAATAGAAGTCCGAGATGCGGGGATGCTGCGATTTGGCGAGTTTCCGCCCGGCGTTTTTCAGCGAGTCGAGATGCGCCGCATAGTCGGGATCGACGATCTGGATGCGCTGCATTGCGCCGCGGTAACGGCCGTCCTCGTACCAGACGACGGTCCAGCAGGGGTCCCAGTTCCAGATTTTGGCCACGACGCTTCCGGGAAACGCTTCCACCTGCCCGGGCTGCCATACCCGCAGTTGCCGTACGGCCGGAGACCCGAGGCTCCGGTACTCCCACGAGAACTCTCCGCCGCACTCGCGGAAGAGCTGGTAGCCTTTGGGCGTGCCGTCCTTGTTGATCGGGTCGTACCACAGATTTCCGCAGATCTGTGCCACGTTGTGCTCCACGACTCCTTCGCGGATGTCGTAGTTCGAGTTGACGTGCGTGTGTCCCGTGATGAAATGCAGTTCGTGGCCGGCAAAGGCGTCCATCAGCCTGGCGGCCGACTCCATGACCTGATTGCCTTTCCAGGCCTTCATGGCCGGGGCGTGCATGGCCACGCAGACGCGCGACCCGGCGGGCAGCCGCCGGGCGTATTCCGCGGCCCAGGCCAGTTGCAGCGAGTCGATCTGCTCGTCGTATTTCTTCGCTCCGTGGTAGACGATGTCGTCGAGGACGATGTAGTGGGTCCGTCCCATGTCGAAGGCGTAGTAGGTGGGGCCGAAATGGTTCCGGTAGTTCTCCGTGGCCTCCCGGTCGGTGTATTTGTTCCGGTCGTGGTCGTGGTTGCCGATCACGCCGTAGACCGGTATTCCGAGCGATGCGAACTGCTCGCGGACGCCGGCGAACAGCTCCGGAGAGTCCCAGACGATGTCGCCGAGCAGCAGTGCCGCCTGTGCCGTGCCCCGTTGCTTCCCGAGGGCGGTCGCGCGTTGCAGTTCGGGGATGATCTCGGTTCGGAGCCGGTCGAAATGCGCCGCGGTTTTGGGCTGCGGGTCGCCGATCGCCAGCAATTCGTAAACCTCGCCCGTGGCCGGCCACGGACGCAGCTCGAAATCGTAACGCTTCGTGGAAGCGGCGTAGGGCCGGAAGAATTGCGGGATGTCCTGCTCCATGGGGGCCAGGTAGCCGGAAGGGGTTACGATGCTGATGAACAGCGCGTCGTCGTCGGCGTCGAGGGTGAAAGTTCCGTCGGCGCCGCTTTCGGTGAAGGAGTGGCCGTCCGTGACGGTGACGCCGGAGACCGGCGTCCCGGCGCATTTGACCGTGCCCCGGATCGGGCGGGCCGTAACGGCTGCGCCGAGGCAGCAGACGAGCAGCAGGACAATGAATCGTTTCATGGTTTCGGTAGGTTTTGGGTTTCGTTCTGATCGGTGCGGGCCGCTAAAAGAGGCCCAGGTTATCCAGGAAGATCAGCAGCAGCACCGCCGGGCAGACGTAGCGCACGAGGAAGATGAACACCCCGTAGATACGGAATTTCAGCGTGCCGTTGTTGCTGATTTCGGCCTTGAGTATTTTCCGGTCGAGGCGCCAGCCGACGAAAATGCAGGTGAAAAATCCGCCGGCGGGGAGCAGGATGTTGGCCGTGAGGTAGTCGAGCGAGTCGAAAATCGTGAGTCCGAAGATGTTCCATCCCTTCAGAACGCCCAGCGACAGCGATGCCACGGCGGCCAGCGCCATGCAGGCTCCGGTCGTGGACCATGCGGCGGCCCGCCGGCTCATGTGCCACTCCTCGTGCATGTAGGCCGTGATGACTTCGTGTAAAGAGATGGTCGAGGTGAGCGCCGCAACGACCAGCAGCAGAAAGAATACCGACGACCAGACCATGCTCAGCGGCATCGAGTTGAAGATGCCCGGCAGGGTGATGAATACGAGCGACGGTCCCGACGAGGGTTCGATGCCCACGCTGAACACCGCCGGGAAGATCACCACGCCGGCCAGCACGGCTACCAGCGTGTCGAGGATCGTGACGTTGAGCGCCGTGTGGCGCAGGTTGGTGTCGGGTTTGAAGTAGGAGGCGTAGGTGACCATCGTGCCGATGCCGATCGAGAGCGAGAAGAAGGCCTGCCCCAGCGCCACGAGCACCGTCGAGGGCGTCACCTTCGAGAAGTCGGGCCGGAACAGGAACCGAAGCCCCTCCTCGCCGCCGGGCATCAGCAGCGAGTGGATCGACAGTGCGATCAGGATGACGAACAGCAGGGGCATCAGCACCTTTGCCGAGCGTTCGATGCCTTTCTGCACGCCCATCGCGATGACGAAGTGCGTGGCCAGCACGAACAGCGCGGTGTAGAGCACGGGCCGCCACGGGTTCTGGATGAAATTCTCGAAAACGCTCTTGTATTCGTCGGCGGTGGTGTACCGGGCGAGGCTTCCCGTCACGGAGTGAACCATGTATTCGGCGGTCCATCCCGACACCACGAAGTAGAAGCCCAGGATCAGGAACGCTGCCACGACGCCGTTGTAGCCCAGGAAACTCCACTTGGGGGCGAGCGCCCGGTAGGCTCCCACGGCATTGCGGTGCGAGGCGCGTCCGACCGAGAATTCGGCCACCATGATGGGCAGTCCCAGCAGCAGGACGCAGAGAATGTAAATCACCAGAAAAGCTCCGCCGCCGTTGTCTCCGGCGACATAGGGGAACCGCCAGATATTTCCCAGCCCCACGGAACTTCCGGCCGCGACGAGCACGGCGCTCAATTTGCCGCCCAGCGTTGCGCGGCCGTGTGAATGATGCATATATCGGTTCTATTTGAAAAACTGCGCGCACGCAGCCGCGTGCGCGCAGTTTTCTATTTCTCCAGTACGACGCTCACCTTCTCCAGTTTGCCGCCGAGCGGGGGCGCCAGTTTCGAGACGGTGCATTTTACGTGCCGAACCTGCCGGAACGAGGCGTAGACCGCCTCGATGATGTTCATCGCCACGCGCTCGATCGTGCGCTGGGTAATGCGCATCTGGAGCGAGACGACTTCGTAGACCGTGAGGTAGTTGACCGTCTGTTCGACGCTGTCCTCGGCGGCCGCGTCGCCCAGGCAGGCCGTGATCTCCAGGTCGACCGTGAAGCGGTTGCCGACCTTCCGTTCGAGTTCGTAGCAGCCGTGCAGCGCCCGGAACTCCATGCGCTGGAGAACGATCCGGTATTCCATCCTATTCGGCGATCACGAGGTAATAGTTCTTCTTGCCGCGCTGCACGAGCAGGTATTTGCCCGCGATCAGGTCCGCGTCGGTCACCGGGCGCATCGCGTCGGCCAGCTTCTCCTTGTTGAGCGACACGCCGCCGCCCTGTACCAGCTTGCGGCACTCGCCTTTCGAGGCGAAGATGTCGCTTTTCTCGGCGCAGAGGTCCACGAACGGGATGCCGGCCGCGAGTTCCGTGCGGGCCACGCGGTACTGGGGCACGCCTTCGAACACTTGCAGCAGGGTCTGCTCGTCGAGACGGTGCAGAGCCTCCGACGTGGCGCCGCCGAAGAGGATGGCCGAGGCCTCGACGGCCTTTTCGTACTCTTCGCGCGAGTGGATCATGCAGGTGATCTCCTCGGCCAGCCGTTTCTGCAATACGCGCAGGTGGGGAGCCGCGTCGTGCTCGGCGATGAGCGCGTCGATGGTCTCACGGTCGAGCAGCGTGAAGATCTTGATGTAGCGTTTGGCGTCCTCGTCGCTGACGTTGAGCCAGAACTGGTAGAACTTGTAGGGCGATGTGTAGCGCGGGTCGAGCCATACGTTGCCGCTCTCGGTCTTGCCGAATTTCGTGCCGTCGGCCTTGGTGATCAGCGGGCAGGTGATGCCGAAGGCCTCGGCCTCGGCGCCCAGCTTGCGGCGGATCAGCTCCGTGCCGGTGGTGATGTTGCCCCACTGGTCGGCGCCGCCCAGCTGGATTTTGCAGTTCATCGTCTCGTAGAGGTGCAGGAAGTCGTAGCCCTGAACCAGTTGGTAGGTGAATTCGGTGAACGACATGCCGTCGCCCTCGCCGTTGAAGCGTTTCTTCACGGAGTCTTTGGCCATCATGTAGTTGACGGTGATGCACTTGCCGATGTCGCGGATGAAATCGAGGAACGTGAATTCCTTCATCCAGTCGTAGTTGTTGACCAGCGCGGCGGCGTTCGGGGCGTCGGAGTCGAAGTCGAGCAGTTTGGCCAGCTGGCGTTTGATCGCCTCCTGATTGTGACGCAGGGTCTTTTCGTCGAGCAGGTTGCGCTCCTGCGATTTGCCCGAGGGGTCGCCGATCATGCCCGTCGCACCGCCCACGAGGGCCAGCGGACGGTGGCCGCACATCTGGAAGTGCTTGAGGATCATCACGCCCACCAGGTGGCCGATATGCAGCGAGTCGGCCGTGGGGTCGATGCCCAGGTAGGCCGTCGTCATCTCTTTTTCGAGTTGTTCCTTTGCGCCGGGCATGATCGTGTGGATCATGCCGCGCCATTCGAGTTCTTCGATGAAATTCTTTGTTGCCATTTTTATTGTTCGTTCTTTTTATTCTACTTCCAAGTCCAGTGCTTTGCGGAGTTCCGCGACGAGCGGGTTCTTCTCCGTGATGTAGCGGACGCGGTCTTCGAGCTTGATCGGGCGTGCCGCCCGGATCTCTTCATTGACCGTGACCTCCAGTTCGATCATACCCTCGATGCCCGCCAGTTCGGCGATGCGCATCAGCATCCCGGTCTTGCTGCGCAGGATCTCCTCGCGCAGCTCCGTCGTCGGTACGCTCACCGAGATCGTGTTGTCGCGGAACGTCATCAGCTCGAAAGCCGGCACGAAGCGCGGGCGTTTCTCCTTGATGAGGTTCAGTATCCTGCCTCGGGCGTGCTCCAGTTTTTCGGCACAGTCCGGGTCGATGCGCACGGTTTCGGGTTCGTCGGGCGTTTCGCCGTCCGACAGCTCCTCGTCGGGGTCGCCGCCTGCCGAGGCGAGCAGCTCCGAGAGCGACGCGCCCGAAATCAGCGGCCGCCGCATCATCCCCGGTGCAGGCTGTACCGGGAGTGTTCCCTGTGCAGCCGGGCCGGCGGAGGTACCCGCTGCCGGCCTTCCGGCCGGGGACGCGGCAGGCATTGCTGCAGACGTCGCTGCGGAAGGGGGTGCCGTTGCGGCTCCTGCTGCTTGCGCTGCCGGTTGTGCCGTTGCGGCTGCCGGGGCTGCGGGGTTGCCGGAGGCATTTGCCGCCGGGGCGTTCGTTGCCGGATTTCCGGTCGCCGAAACCTCTGCCGCTTGTGCCGTTGCGGTTGCCGGCTGCCCGGCCGCTGCCGGAGCCGCCGCAGATGCGGGGCCCGCCGTGCGGGGGGTGAGGGTAGGAAGGGGATATTCCCCGGAAGATGTCAGAGAGTCATTTTTTTTTTGGCCGAGCCCTGCGATCTTCATCAGGCCCAGCTCGACGAACAACCGCTGGTTGGACGATTGCCGGATCTTCCCGTCGAGCTCCGTCAGGCAGGAGATGGCCCCGAACAGGAACTCGACACTGCAGGCGCCCGCCTGCGTCCGGTATCGTTCGAGCAGCGTTCCGGTCATTTCGATCAGCCGCAGCGTGTCGGGCTGCCTGGCCATCAGGAGATCCCTCATGTGGCGGTTCATGCCGGACATGAAGGTCTGGCCCGAGAAGCCTTTCGACAGCACGCTGTCGAAGGCCACCAGCACGTCGACGTAGTTACCCGCGAGCAGCATCTCCGTCACGCTGAAATAGGTGTCGTAGTCCAGCACGTTCAGCGTCTGGGCCACGTTGCGGTAGTCCAGCGCCGTGCCGCAGAACGACACGGCCTTGTCGAACATCGACAGCGCGTCGCGCATGCCGCCGTCGGCCTTCTGCGCGATGAGGTTCAGCGACTCTTCGTCCGCCGAGATGCCCTCCTGGGAGGCGATGTATTTGAGGTATTCGACCGAATCTTCGACGCGGATGCGGTTGAAATCGTAGATCTGGCAGCGCGAGAGGATCGTGGGGAGGATCTTGTGTTTCTCGGTGGTGGCCAGAATGAAGACGGCGTGTGCGGGCGGCTCTTCGAGCGTTTTGAGAAAGGCGTTGAATGCCGCGGCCGAGAGCATGTGCACCTCGTCGATGATGAAGACCGAGTAGCGGCCGCCCTGCGGCAGGATGCGCACC
>OJRW01002004.1_pt1 | contig 14787 bp, 12 predicted proteins | sample 1599231 | NCBI WGS metagenome assembly OJRW01 (sample SAMN04168656, study PRJEB22393) | human gut metagenome | biome: human gut microbiome; feature: stool | host: Homo sapiens | collected 2014-03-17
TTCCGATTGCTGGCCGATCCCGTGCTGCACCTGTGCGGCGCCACCGAGGCTACCTATGCTGCTGCCTACGGATACGCCAAATGGGTCGTCATACTGGGCGGCCCCTTCACCATTCTCAACACCCTCCTGGCGAATCTGGTCCGGGCGGAGGGCGGCGCCGGAGCCGCCGCCTTCGGGGTCTCCTTCGGCGGCGTCCTGAATATCCTGCTGGACCCGCTGTTCGTCCTGCCCCAGTTCTTGGGCCTGGGCGCGGTGGGCGCGGGCATGGCCACAGCCCTCTCCAACGGGGCGGCGGTGGCCTGTTTTGCCGTCTATCTGGTCCGCCGCCGGGGCGCCACCTATTTGAACCTGCTGCCGGCGAATCTGCGGTATGCCGCCCAGTACCTGCGCCCCATTCTGGCCATCGGCTTCCCCTCCGCCCTGCAGTATGCGCTGACAGTGGTGGCCACCGCTGCCCAGGCCGACTTTGTATCCCAATACCCCACAGAGGCGGTGGCGGCCCTGGGCATCGTAAAAAAACTGGACCAGCTGCCCCTGTATTTCTCCATCGGTGTCTCCAACGGACTTCTGCCGCTGCTGGCCTATAACCACGCTGCCGGGAATCACCGTCGGCGTGCGCAGGCCTTCCGGATAGGGAGCCTGATGTCCTTTGGCTTCGCCGTGCTGTGTCTGGTCTGCTATGAGGCGTTTGCCACCCCCCTGGTCTCCCTGTTCATTGCCGATGCTGCGACAGTCCGCTATGGGGCCGTGTTCCTGCGGTGCATGGTGACGGCAATGCCCATGATGGCCCTGTGCTATCCCATGATCATCCAGTTCCAGGCCATGGGCAGGGCCAGGGAGTCCCTGGTCTGCTCGATCCTGCGCAAGGGTGTACTGGACATTCCGCTGCTCTATCTCATGGACGCGCTCTTTCCCCTGTACGGCTGTATGTGGGTGCAGCCCATCGTGGACGCCATCTCGCTGGCCGCAGCCCTGTGGTTTTACCGGGCCATCCAAAGGGGGAGCGCGGCGGGCGGAACGGCCCCAGCCGGGGCCTGAAACCGGCGTGAGCAAAACGGAACTGTAAGGAGGAGAACGAATCCGTGGCAAGCAAGGAGCACGATTTTTCCGTCGGCAGCATTCCCCGCAACATCATTTCGCTGGCGCTGCCCATGACGGCTGCCCAGCTCATCAACGTGCTGTACAGCGTGGTGGACCGCATCTACCTGGGGCGGCTCCCCGGGCATCTGGCTCTGACGGGCCTGGGGCTGACGCTGCCCATCATCTCCATCGTGATGGGCTTTGCCAACCTGTGCGGCACGGGGGGCGCCCCCCTGTGCTCCATCTACCGGGGCAAGGGCGAGGAGGAAGAGGCCGAGCGGATCATGGGCAACGCCTTCACCCTTCTGCTGATTTTCGGCGCCGCTGTCACAGGGGTGTTCCTGCTGTTCCGGCATCCCCTGCTCTACCTGTTCGGCGCCAGTGACGCCACCTATCCCTATGCCGAGGCGTACATGACCATCTATCTGCTGGGGACCGTCTTTGTCATGATCGGCCTGGGGATGAATCCCTTCATCACGTCTCAGGGCTTCGGCCGCACCGGGATGATGACCGTGGGCCTGGGGGCGGTGGTCAACATCGTGCTGGATCCGGTCTTCATCTTCGCCCTGGACATGGGGGTGCGGGGCGCGGCGCTGGCCACCGTGATCGCCCAGGGCTGCTCCGCCGTGTGGGTACTGAAATTCCTCACCGGGCGGAAGGCCATCCTGCGGCTCCGCCTGCGGAATCTGGCGCTGGGCGCCGGGCGGGTGAAATCCATCGTGGCCCTGGGCCTGTCCGGCTTCTTCATGAATCTCACCAACAGTCTGGTGCAGGTGGTGTGTAACGCCACGCTCCAGGCATACGGCGGCGACCTGTACGTAGGCGTGATGACCATCATCAACTCCCTGCGGGAGGTGTTCTTCATGCCGGTGCAGGGGCTCACCAACGGCGCCCAGCCGGTCACCGGGTACAACTACGGCGCCGGCCGATACAGCCGCGTCCGGAGCTCCATCCGCTTCAGCGTGGCGGTGACGGTTGGTTACGCCGCTGTCTTCTGGGCCGCCGCCATGTTGTTCCCCGGGCTTTTGATCCGGGTCTTCAACAGTGAGCCGGAGGTGGTGGCTGCCGGCATCCCCGCCCTGCGCATTTACTTCTGCCTGTTTATCCCCATGTCCCTCCAAATGGCGGGGCAGGGTGTGTTCGTGAGCCTGGGGCGCTCCAAGCAGGCGGTTTTCTTCTCTCTGCTGCGCAAAGCCATCATCAATGCGCCGCTGACGGTCGTCCTGCCTATCTGGATGGGCACCACCGGCGTATTCACAGCCGAGGCCATCTCCCAGCTGGTAGGCGGCCTGGCCTGCAGCCTCACCATGTATTTCACCGTGTACCGTCCCCTGGGCCGCCTGCCGGGCCGCCTGCCGGACCGCCCGCCGGAGAACATCTGAGACCCGGTTGCCGCGCCGTTGTTCCCTCTCTTACTCCCACAGACTCGCAAGAAAAAGCGGAGGCGCTTTTGGAGGTTTTTCCAAAAGCGCCTCCTCTGCCTGTTCCGGCCCCCTGCGCGTCTTGACAAACAGTTCCGGCCCGGCTATAATCTTGCCCGCAAGTCCCGGCCGCCCCTCTGCGGGAGGTTGGAAGATCCCGAACCTGTTAGGAGCACCGCCACACCATGAGAGCATCCTCTGCATACAGCCTCTTTGATACAGAGAGCGTCTGGGCCATCCTGATGCGGATCGCGCCTCCGGTCATGCTGGCCCAGCTGATCCAGGCCATGTACAACATCGTGGACAGCTATTTTGTGGGCCAGTTCTCCAGTGACGGCCTCACCGCCCTCTCCATCGTCTACCCTGTTCAACTGATCGTCACCGCCATCGCTGTCGGCACCGGCGTGGGCGTCAATACCCTGATGTCCCGGTACGACGGCCAGGGGAACCACCACCTAGCCGACCGGACCGCCGGAACAGGGACGGTCCTAGCGCTGATCAGTTGGCTGATCTTCGCCGTATTGAGCGGCCTGCTGATGCGCCCCTTTGCCGCGATCTCCACGGAGTCCTCCTCCGTGGCGGACCTTGCCGTGACATACGGTACCATCGTCTGCGTGGGCAGTCCGGGTGTGTTTCTGGAGAGTACCTGGAGCAAGGTCCACCAAGCCCGCGGCAACATGCGCCTGCCCATGTTGGCCCAGATCGCCGGCGCCGCGGCCAATATCGTGCTGGACCCGATTCTGATCTTCGGCCTTGGCCCGGCACCGGCGCTGGGAGTGGCCGGTGCCGCCTTTGCTACGGTGTCAGGCCAGGTGCTGGCGGCGCTCATTGTTGTCTCCGGATTCCGGAAGCCGCCCCCCATCCGGGTGTTCCGCTCCTATGCGGCCAAGATCTACCGGTTGGGATTTCCCTCCATCTTCATGCAGCTTCTGTTCACGGTCTATATCATGGCCCTGAACATGATCCTGGCCGGCTTTTCCGATGACGCCGTGACGGTCCTGGGCCTGTATTACAAGGTGCAGTCCTTCTTCTTCATCCCCCTCTCCGGACTCCAGACCTGCATCGTCCCCCTGCTGAGCTATACATACGCCAAGGGTGCCTACGGCCGCTGCCGCCGGGTGGTGAAGAACTCCGTCCTGCTGGCCATGTCCTTCATGCTGGTGGGGATCGCCTGCTTCGAGCTGATCCCGGAACAGCTGCTGCGCATTTTCACCGCGGAGCCCGCGGTCCTGGAGATCGGCGTCCAAGCCTTCCACATCATCGGCATCAGCTTTCTGCCCGCCGTGCCCTCCCTGATCCTGCCGGTCTTTTTCCAGGCCATCGGGGCGGCGCTGCCCAGCGTCCTGCTCTCCCTGACCAGGCAGATCTTCTGCCTGATTCCCGTATTCTGGCTCTTCTCCAGGATCGATCTGGCCTACACGTGGCTGGCCTTTCCCATTGCGGAAGTCGTGACCGGAACGCTGGGCCTGTGCTTCTATCTCCACCGCATCCACATCTGGGACCGCTGCAAGGGCGCGGCCCCGAAACCCGAACGCAAAGGAGCGACTGCCATGAAACTCATCACCGCCATCGTCAACAGACGGGACACCAGCGAGGTCTGCGCCGCCCTGACAGACGCCGGCTTTTACTTCACCCGCATGGCCTCCACCGGTGGTTTTCTCACCGGCGGCAACTCCACGCTGCTGATCGGCACAGAGGAGGACCGGGTGCCCCAGGCCATCGCCATCATCCGCCAGAACTGCTCCCGCCGGACGGAGAAGATCTCCTCCAACGTGCAGCTGGCCACGCCCTCTGCGGCCTATCCCACGGAGGTGACCGTAGGCGGTGCCACGCTGTTCGTCTCCGATGTGACGCAGTTTGAAAAGATCTGAGCCGCCCGCCATATCCGGCGGCCGGGCACAAGCAGGACGAAGCGATCCCCCTCAGTGTGTGCACTGAGGGGGATCGCTTTTTGCATCAAGATCGATCAGGCAGGGGCGAACGCCGCGCCCGGAGACGCGGCCACAGTCCCATCCTCCCGTACGGCCACATATTCGATCATCTCGCCGCTGTCCCTGCGCAGCCGGTCCACCAGAACGCCGCCCTCCTCTTCCCCCAGGATGAAAAAGGCAGTGGAGAGCAGGTCTGTGTAAACAGGCCGCGAGGACAGGATGGAGACGCTCTTCAGTGTCAGCGGCATGGGGTATCCGGTCCGCGGGTCCAGCAGATGGTGGTACACGGTCCCATTCTTCTGGAAGCTGTGCTCATACCAGGAGGATGTGGCGATGCCCGCGTCCTGGAGCTGCACCGTCCCAAACACCGAGCCGGTGTTGTCCGGGTCCCGGATCGCCACCTTCCACGGCCGGGTCCCGCCCTGCGCGTCCTGGTGCGCGCCGATCACAAACAGGTTCCCGCCGTAGTCCAGCACGGCCTGCCGGACGCCGCCCTGCCGCAGGCGGTCCACGGTCAGGCCCAGGGCGAAGCCCTTCCCGGCCGCGCCTGGATCCAAACCGATTCCAGAAAGATCAAACGTCACGGTCCGCGTATTCCGGTCCAGGCGGACGTGCTGATAGCCCACCCGGTCCAGCACCGCCCGGATGCGCTCCGCAGAGGGGATCCGGGGCGTCTGGGACAGAAAATCCCACAGCTTTACCACCGGCCCCACCGTGGGGTCGAATGCTCCGCCGGACAGGCGGCAGATCTCCAGGTTCTGCTCCAGGAAGGTGTACAGGGTCTCAGAGACCGGCACAGCCTCGCCGGGCCGGATGTCCCGGCAGAGCCTGGAAAGCTCTGAGTCGGGATCGAACATGCTGAGGGTGCGCTCCAGCCCGTGGGCCTCCTCCTCGCACTGCTCCAGCAGTTGCTCCCCGTCCTCCGGGATTTCCGCCGCGATGCGGCAGAGGGTGTCGTACGCCAAAAATGCGCGGGTATGCTCCATAACGGTTTTCCTTTCCGGTTCTTGTCTTTACTGGAAAACGCCGTCCTTGCGCATCTCCTCCAGGACAACCTTGGCCATCCGCAGGTAGTTGATGAACGCAGGATACATCGGCCGGTTCTTGGGATCCATATCCAGATGCGCATGGTCTGGGTTGGGATTGTCCCAGATCATGCCCATATCCCGTCCGGCGGCGTGGGGCAGGCCGGTCAGATCCAGCATGTTCTGGGTGGCGCAGACCTTCAGATTCAGGTTGTCCATCTGGGTGCGGAAGCCCACCAGGAAGGCGTGGCGGTCCCAGCCGGAGGGGAACGGATCCTCATAGGTGGGGCAGTCGTATTTGGACTGGCGGTAGTACTTCTTCAGCTCGGGGTGGACGATGTCCTCCTCGTTGTCTGCGAAGATCTCGTCAAAGCGGCAGGAGCGGATCCTGCCGTTCTCCACCACCACCTTCAGCCAGCCGGTGAGGCCGTAGCCATAGTCCTCGGAATAGCTGTACAGCTTCTTGGAGGAGGGCTCGTCCAGCTCCTTGTCCAGCTTGGCCGCGAAGGTCAGCAGCTTCTTCACGCTGCCGGAGGCGCTGGCCACCAGATCGAAGTCTCCGCTCAGGCTCTGTTTCTCCAGCATCTGCTGCTCCACGTACTGCATACCCATGGTCAGCACGGAGCCGTCCTTCTGCATCCGGGGCTTCGTGTACTGCCAGAAGCTGTAGCTGGAGCGGCGCTTGGAGATGCCCTGGTACAGGTGGTTGTAATAGGAGGGGGCCGTGATCTCATTGAGCTCCACAAAGATCAGCTTGCCGTCGGCCTTCACCGCCTCCACAATGCCCAGGTGACCCGGATCGGCGGGAAACTCCCCCTCTACGCCGGGATAGTAGGGCGGGAACCGTTCCTCGATCCGATAGTAGTCGCCCTTCAACATCCCCTTGGGGGGCTGGACGGACCAGACCGGCTTCTTTCCTGCGTTATCCATGTTCGTTCCTCCTTACTTCACGGCGCCGTCCTTGACCATCTCGTCGTGGACGATCTTGGCCAGGCGCAGATAGTTGTTCCACACGGGAGAGCGGGGCCGGGTGACGGAGCGGGCGGTGGCGTCGCTGTTGGAGACGAGCGCCACATCGTCCTTGTGTGGCTTGTCCCACACCACGCCCATGTCCGGGCCCTCCACGCAGGGCAGTCCGGTGATATCGAACATATCCTGTGTTTCGCAGACCTTCTTGTTGATGGCATCGGACTGGTCCTTGAAGCACACCAGCCAGGCGTGGCGGTCCCAGCCGGAGGGGAACGGGTCCTCATAGGTAGTGGAGAAATACTTGGACTGACGGTAGAACTGCTTCAGGTCGTCGTAGACGATGTCCTTGGTGTGATCGGCGAAGATCTCATCGTAGAAGCACCTGACGATCTTGCCGTCCTCCACCACCACCTGGAGCCAGCCGGTGATACCGTAGCCGTAATCCTCGGTGTAGCCGTAGTACCGCTGCTTCTTGTGGTTGGAGTCCTTCCGCTGAGCGGACACGTCGTCCTTCAGGCCGATCATGTTCTTCATGGAGAAGGAGGCACCGGTCAGTAGGTCATAGTCAGCGTCCAGGTCCTGCTTTTCCAGGATCTGGTCCTCCACATATTTGAAGCCGTTGGCCAGCACCCGCCCATAGGCCACGCTGCGGCGCTTGTCATGGAAGTCCTGGAAGAACTGGAACTCCGTGCGGCGCTTGCTGACATTCTGGAAGTGGCGGACATAGTAGTTGCCCATGGTAGTCTCGTTGAACTCGGCGAAGGCGATCTTGCCGTCGTCGTCAAACACCACGTCCAGCTCGCCCTTGTGGCCGGGGTCGCCCCAGCGGCCGCTGTACCGCAGCTCGGCGTGATAGTAATCGCCCTTGACCAGGCCCTTGTACTGGGGCTGCGCCGTCCAGTCGATCAGCTCGCTCTCGTTGTCCTCATGCCAGGGGCCCAGCCCCAGCCATCTCGTCTTGTCAGTCATGTCAAATTCCTCCTTATGATTCTGTCCGTCACTTGGACGGGGTTTGCTCTTCCAGGGCGCCGGCCCGGCAGCAGGCGCAGAAGTGGCCGCTGCCGAAGTCCCGCAGCGCCAGGTCCCGGCCGGTGCAGCCCTCCCGGGCGTACAGGCAACGTTTGGCAAAGCGGCAGCCCGGCTCCGGGTCAATGGGGCTTTGAAGCTCGCCGATGAGCTTCACCCGCTGCATTTTCTGCCGGCTGCTGGGGATGGGAATGGCAGACAGCAGAGCCTGGGAATAGGGATGCAGTGGCTGGCGGAACAGCTCCGCGGAATCCGCTGTCTCCACCAACTGGCCCAGGTACATCACCGCGATCTTATCGGAGAAGAACTTCACCACCGACAAGTCATGGGTGATAAAGAGATAGGTCAGGTGGAACTCCGCCTGCAGATCCTTCAGCAGGTTCAGGACCTGAGCCTGGATGGACACGTCCAGCGAGGACACCGGCTCGTCGCAGACGATGAACTGGGGCTGCAGGGACAGCGCCCGGGCGATGCCCACCCGCTGGCGGCGGCCGCCGTCCAGCTCGTGGGGATAGGCGTTGAACAACCGGGCGGAGAGGCCCACCACGTCCATCAGCCGGGAGACCTCCTTATCCAGCTCCGCACGGCTTTGGGCCTTTGCGTGAATCCGCAGCGGTTCCCCGATGATCTCCCCAATGGACATCCGGGGGTTCAGGGAGGAGAACGGGTCCTGGAAGATGATCTGCAGATCCTTGCGCAGGTCGTGAAGCTGCTTCTTATTCATCTTGCAGATGTCCTGTCCGTTGAACAGGATCTCGCCGCTGGTGGACTGGTGCAGGCCCAGGATCAGCCGTCCGATGGTGGACTTGCCGCAGCCGGACTCCCCCACCAGGCCCAGCGTCTCGCCTCTCCGAATGGAAAAGTTGACGCCGTCCACCGCATGAAGGGTGCCGGTGGGGCTTTTGAAATACTTCTTCAGGTCCCGGACTTCCAGGATGATATCCTTATCTGCCATGTCGCACCTCCTCCATCAGTTCGGGGGATTCGAAAACGCCCTGGTGGGCCAGGCAGCGCACCATCTGGGTGCCGCCGACGCCGGTCATCTCCGGCTTGCGGGTACGGCAGGCCCCCGTTGCGTAGGGGCACCGGGGTGCAAAGGCGCAGCCCTCCGGCAGCTCCGTGGGGTCCGGCATCTGGCCCTGGATGGGCTTGAGCTTCTCCGCCGTCTCATCCAGAGACGGGATGGAGCCGAAGAGGCCGATGGTGTAGGGATGATGGGGGTGGTCAAACACCTCCGCGATGGTGCCGCTCTCTACGATCTCACCGGCATACATGATAGCCACCCGGTCGCAGACCTGGGCCACGACGCCCAGGTCGTGGGTAATCAGCAGCAGGGAGGTACGGAGCTTTTCCTTCAGCTCGTTCATCAGTTCCAGCACCTGGGCCTGGATGGTCACGTCCAGGGCGGTGGTGGGCTCATCCAGCAGCAGCAGCTTGGGCCGTGCCACGACGGCCGCGGCGATCATGGCCCGCTGCAGCATCCCGCCGGAGAGCTCGTGGGGATACTTCCGATACACGCCCGCCGGGTCCGGCAGCTCCACTGCTGCCAGGGCCGCCAGGGCCTGGTCCCGCCGCGCCTCCCGGGAGAGGTCTGTGTGGATACGCAGCACCTCCTCCACCTGGGGGCCGATACGCATCAGGGGGTCCATGCAGCTCTGCGGCTCCTGGAACACCACGCCGATCTCCCTCCCCTGGACCTGCCGCAGCAGCGTGCGGTCTGCGTGGAGCAGCTCCGCGCCGTCCAGCAGGATCTCCCCGGAAAAGTCGCACTGCTTTCGGGGCAGCAGTCCCGCCACGCTCATGGCGGTGACAGACTTGCCGGAGCCGGACTCGCCCACCAGCCCCAGGATCTCCCCGTCGTGGATGGTCAGGGACACGCCCGCCACGGCCTCCCGCTGCCGGGTGTGGAATTTCACATGCAGATCTCGGATCTCCAGCATCAGGACACCCCCCCGTTCCGGCGCTGCAGGCCCTCGCCGATGAGACCCACGCCGAAGATCAGCAGCACGATGGCGCCGCCGGAACCCAGGGCATACCAGGGGGCGCTGGTCAGCATCCCCTGCGCCTCCGAGAGCATGTAGCCCAGGGAGGCGTCCGGCGGCGTGACGCCGATGCCCAGATAGCTCATGGAGGCCTCCGCCAGCACCGCGTTGTTGAAGCCGATGGTGATGGCCGGCAGCAGCACCTGCGTGGTGTTGGGCAGGATCTGCCGCACCAGGATGCGGCCGCTGGAGGCCCCCATCAGCCGGGCGCTCTTCACATAATTCACGTCCCGCAGCGCCGCGAAGGCGGTGCGGGTCACCCGGGCAAAGCTGGGGATGAACACGATCCCCAGGGCGATCACCACGTTGTATTTATTCCCCGGCCCCAGGATGCTGATGAGAACCAGGGCCAGCAGGATGCTGGGAAAGGCGGTCAGCGCGTCATTCAGGCGCATCAGGACCTCGTCCACCACGCCGCCGAAATAGCCCGTGAGGGCGCCCGCTGCCGTGCCGCACACCGCGCCGATGGCCACGGTGCTCAGGGCGATCAGGAAGGTGGTGCCCGCCCCCTGCAGCACCCGGCTGAAGATGTCCCGGCCGAAGCTGTCGGTCCCCAGCCAATGGGCCAGGGAGGGGCCCTCCAGCTTGGGCCCTGCCAGCAGGGCGTCCGGGTCGTAGGGCGTCCACACCAGGCCGACCAGGATCAGCGCCGCCATGAGGCCGGTGACAATCAGCCCGGCCAGCAGGTATCCGTTCATCCGCCGCTTCATGACGCACCTCCCAGCCGCAGGCGGGGGTCGATCCGCTGGTTGACAATGTCTGCCACGGTGCCTGCCAGCACCACCCAGAAGGCCAGGATCACCACGATGGCCTGCACCACGGGGTAGTCCCGGTTGGAGATGGAGGCCACCAGCAGCCGTCCCAGCCCCGGGATGGCAAACACCTGCTCCACCACGATGCCAGCCGCCACGATCTCCGCCATGGTCTGGGCCAGGAAGGTCACCACCGGCACCAGGGCGTTGCGCAGCACATGGCGCCGCAGGACCGCCCCCCGGTCATTGCCCCGGGAGATGGCGGTGCGGACATAGTCCCGCCGCATCTCCCCCTGAATGGTGCTGCGGAGCATCCGCACGGTCATGGCGATCCGGGGGATGGCGATGGCCGCAGCGGCGAAAAACAGATACCGGAACGCCCCGGTCGGGTCCGTACCCAGATCCGGGAATTGGCCGTGGACAAACCAGCGGAGGGTGATGCTGAACAGCCAGGAAATCAGGATGCCGGTGAAAAACGGCGGCACCGCCATGCACAGCTGGTCCAACACCGTCCCCACGGCGTCTCCCACCCTGCTGTGCCCGCGGGAGGCCCACAGCCCCAGGGGAATGGACACCACGGCAATCAGCGCGAAGCTGAGAAGGCTCAGGCACAGGGTAATCCCCACCTTGGGGGCAATCAGCTCCCACACCGGCTGGCTATAACTGTAAGAAATCCCCAGGTCCCCGGTGAAAAAGCCCGCCAGCCACTCCAGATACCGCACCGCGAAGGGGCGGTCCAGCCCCAGCTCCGCCTCCAGCTCCGCCACGCGCTCCGGCGTGGCCTGGGTGCCCAGCATGATCTCCGCCGCACTGCCGTGGATCAATTCAAAGGCCGCAAACGCCAGAAGGGAGACGATGACCATGGTGACCAGCAGCATCAAAATCCGCTTGCATACGTACTTCATGGCATCATCTCCCTTCCGGGGCAGCGGCAGCATACCTGCCGCGCATTGGATTTACTGGGCGTAATGGACCGTGGACAGGTCCATCACATAGATGGGATAGAACTGGTATCCCTCCAGCCCGTTCCGCAGAACCACCAGGTCCGCCAGGTCCTGGATGTAGACATTGGCGGCGTGTTCCGTCAGGTTCCGCTCCATCTGCTTGTAGAGCTCTGTCTGCTCTGCGTCGTCGGCCGTGGCCTGGGCCTGCTGGAACAGGGCGTCATAGTCCGTGTTCTGATAGTTGATAAAGTTGTCGTCCGCCGCAGAGGTGAACCGCTCCAGCAGCGCCCGGGCAGTCATGTTGGAGGCGTCTACGCCTACCACGGTGGACTGGAACTGCCGGTTTCCGTACACCTCGCTGAGCCAGGCACCCCACTCCACAGGCTGAATCTCCGCGGTGATGCCCACGGCCTTCAGCTGCTCCACCAGCACAGTGGCCGTGTCGATGTGGGGCTGATAGTTGGAGGGGACGGTGATGGTCATGGAGAACCCGTCGGGATACCCGGCCTCCGCCAGCAGCTCCCTGGCCCGCTCCGGGTCATAGGGATAATAGTCTGTCAGGTCCTCCACAAAATATTTCTGAAACGCCGGGTACATACTGGAGCCGATGGGGCTGCCGTACCCGTCGAAGGCCACATCGATGATCTGCTGTTTGTCCACGGCGTAGCACAGGGCCTGCCGGACCTTTTCATTGTTGAAAGGCTCCGCGGCGTTGTTCAGATACAGCGCCTGCACCAGATTCATCGTGCCTTCCAGCACCTGGAAGTCATCCCCCAGCTGGGCGGCCTGGGTGCTGGTCAGGTGGGCGAACATGTCGATGGCTCCGCTCTGCAGGCTCATTACCAGGCTGTCCGCGTTCTCAATGATCCGGAAGGTCACCTTGTCCAGCTGGGCCGGGGTGCCCCAGTAGCCGTCAAACCGCTCCAGAACGATGGAGTCCTGGGCTGTCCGGGAGACGAATTTGAAAGGCCCCGTGCCCACCGGGGCGGTGGCCTGGTCCGTATAGTCCTCCGGCAGGATGGCCAGAGTCAGATAGGATAAAAACTCGCTGTCCGGCTGATCCAGGGTAATGGTCAGCGTGGTGTCATCAGCCTGGATGCTGGAAATAGCAGAAAGCGCCGGGATCAGAGGCGTTCCCTCCGAATCGTCGGCGCAGCGTTCGATGGAATATGTGACATCCCGCATCTCTACCGGGTCCCCGTTGTGGAACTGCACACCCTCCCGCAGGGTAAAGGTGTATGTGGTCTGATCCTCAGAGATCTCGTAATGGTCAGCGACCGCGGGCACCAGGTCTCCGTCAGGCGTGGGCTTCACCAAGCCCTCAAATACGTTGAACATGACTTCCTTGGTTCCTGCCGCCACCGCCAGGTGAGGGTCAAGACTCTCGTCCAGGTCCTGCGCGATGCCCACCACGATCTCGTTCGCCTGGGCCCGCGCCTCGGTAGAGCCGTCCGCTGTCTGTCCATCCTCTGACGCCTGCTCTGTGCTGCCGCCTCCGCAACCGGTGAGTGCGGCGCTCAGGAGGCCCGTCAGAAGAAGGAGCGCCATAAGCCTCTTCTTCATGGTTCTCTCCTTTGCATCACTGCTCATTTCGAGTCAGTGTTGGGCGGAAACTGTCCGCCCTGACAGAAATGTTCGGCTCTATTCAATTTTAAAAGGAGCCTCACAGGGCATGTTATTTTTATAACGCTTGCCCTGCAAGGGTGTATTGTACACGAACGCCCCGGGGATTGCAAGGGCTTTCGCAAAAAAACAGCCTGTTCGGGGGAGAAACATTCACAAATCCGTCACACCTGCGGAATTGAATTTCCGGGGGCGGCGTGCTATACTAATTTACATCGCTTTGGATGGGGCCGCCCATCCCAGTCAGGAGGTGTCACTCTTGAAAACGAAGAAACTGCTGTTCATTCTCAATCCCCGGGCCGGGCGGAACAAGCCCCACGGTCCGCTGTTTGACGCGCTGGCCATCCTCTCCGGCGCGGGTTACCTCATCCGGATCCACGAGACCTCCGCCCCAGGAGACGCGGCCGATACCGCCGCCCGGGAGGGCGCCGGATACGATCTGGTGGTGGCAGCCGGAGGAGACGGCACCCTCAACGAGGTGATCTCCGGCCTGATGCGGCTGGATGCCCCGCCGCCCCTGGGCTATCTCCCCCAGGGAACCACCAACGACTTCGCCTCCAGCCTCCAGATTCCACGGACCCCGGCGTCCGCCGCGAAAAACATTGTACAGAACCGCATGCGGGAACTGGACATCGGCCGGTGGAATGAGCGGAGCTTCATCTATGTGGCCTCCTTCGGCGCCTTCACCCGCAGTTCCTATGCCGCCTCTCAGGCGGCCAAGAACGCCCTGGGCCACTTTGCCTATATTCTGGAGGGGATGAAGGACCTGAACACCCTCCGCCCCTATCACATCCGCCTCACCGCTGACGGAGAGGTGCTGGACGGGGACTACCTGTTCGGCGCCGTGTGCAACTCCACCTCCATCGGCGGGCTGATGAAGCTGGACCCGGAGCGGGTGGTGCTGGATGACGGGAAATTCGAGATGCTGCTGGTCCCCAGCCCCAAGACAGCCGCGGACCTGCAGAATCTGGTGCTGGCGCTGCTGAACCAGCAGTACGACAGCCAGGGCCTGGTGTTCCGCCACGTCTCCTCCCTCCGGCTGGAGACAGAGGAGGAGCTGCCCTGGTCCCTGGACGGAGAGTATGCCCCCAGCGTGCCGGTGGTGGACATTGTCAATCGACAGCGGGCGCTGAGGATGCTGTTATGAGAGACTTGGAACATCTGCGTCGCCGGTACGCAGACCATGTGCCGGGGCTTCTGGGCGCCCGGCACAGCTATGCCGTCCTCTGTCCCCTGGTGGAGCGGCCGGACGGCCTGCACCTGCTCTTCGAGGTCCGCTCCGCCGCCCTGCACCGCCAGCCCGGGGAGGTGTGTTTCCCCGGGGGCCGGATGGAGGCGGGGGAGACGCCGGAGCAGTGCGCCCTCCGGGAGACTGAGGAGGAACTGGCCATCCCCCGTCAGGAGGTGGAGGTCCTGGGCAGGCCGGACTTCATCTGCAATCAGGCGGGCTTTCTGATGCAGCCGGTGCTGGGACTGGTCTCGGCCGCCGGTTTTGCGGCGGTGGCGCCCTCCCCTGCGGAGGTGGGAGAGGCATTCACCGTCCCCCTGGCTTTTTTTCGGGAGACCGCTCCGGAGCAGTATGTCTATGCCCTGCAGCCGGACGTGCCGGGGGACTTTCCCTATGAGACCGTGGGGATTCCTGCGGACTACCGCTGGGCCCGGGGCCGGGTGGAGGTCCCCATCTGGTATTGGCAGGGCCACGCCGTCTGGGGTATGACCGCCCGCCTGACCCAGGACATCGTCCGCCACCTGGAATAAAGAGCACAGGCAGGGCCGGAGCATTCGCTCCGGCCCTGCCTGTTCAGAATGGAGGACTTATGTGCCCAGAAACTCCGGGTCATATCCGATGAACTTTTCCCACGCCGGCCCGTCCGCCGCCGGAGAAAAGCCAAACTCCCGGTAAAAGCCCGCCGCAGCCTCCGTCTCCGGCGTGGGCAGCCGCAGGCGGTCCCGGCCCATGGGGCGATAGTGCAT
>OJRW01002026.1_pt1 | contig 14688 bp, 9 predicted proteins | sample 1599231 | NCBI WGS metagenome assembly OJRW01 (sample SAMN04168656, study PRJEB22393) | human gut metagenome | biome: human gut microbiome; feature: stool | host: Homo sapiens | collected 2014-03-17
TGGCATGTGTGAAACTGGAAGCAAATCCGGGTGAAGAATATATGTTTCGTGAACGTGCTTTAGGCTCCGGAGCTATTACGGAGATTTTTGAAAATGTTCAAAACAATTTTAAGGAGCTCACTTCCGAACAGTTGCATGATACTGCGTATGCCAAACGAGTCCTGCCTTTTGCCGGGGAAGTATATATGGGGCATCTTCGTTATTCCACTACGGGAAAATCCGGAATCTCATACGTGCATCCATTTTTAAGAAGAAATAACTGGCGTGCCAAGAATCTCGCTCTTTGCGGAAACTTCAATATGACGAATGTGGACGAAATATTTGCCCGTATCACTGCCATTGGCCAGCATCCGCGTAAATATGCCGATACATATATCATGTTGGAACAGGTGGGACACCGTCTTGACCGTGAAGTGGAGCGTGTATTCAATCTTGCCGAAGCCGAAGGGCTTACGGGCATGGGCATCACGCATTATATAGAAGAACATATTGATTTGGCAAACGTACTGCGTACTTCCAGTCGCGAATGGGATGGGGGGTATGTTATTTGCGGATTGACCGGAAGCGGTGAATCTTTCGCTATCCGTGACCCGTGGGGCATCCGGCCTGCATTTTGGTATCAGGATGACGAGATAGCTGTTCTTGCTTCCGAACGTCCGGTTATCCAGACAGCTTTGAATGTTCCGTTTGAGGAAATCAAGGAACTGCAACCGGGGCAGGCATTGCTGATTAGCAAAGAGGGTAAGATACGTACTTCGCAAATCAATAAGCCGCGTGAAAATCAGGCTTGTTCTTTCGAACGTATCTATTTCTCCCGTGGCAGTGATGTCGATATTTATAAAGAAAGGAAACGGCTGGGCGAAAAGTTGGTTCCGAAAATACTGAAAGCTATCAATAATGATATCGATCATACGGTCTTCTCTTTTATTCCCAACACTGCGGAGGTTGCTTTCTACGGAATGTTGCAGGGACTGGATGATTACTTGAATGAGGAGAAAGTGCAACAGATCGCTGCATTGGGGCATAACCCGAATATGGAGGAGTTGGAAGTTATTCTTTCCCGTCGTATTCGTAGCGAAAAGGTGGCAATCAAGGATATTAAGCTCCGTACGTTCATCGCCGAAGGAAACAGTCGTAATGATTTGGCTGCCCATGTGTATGATATTACATACGGAAGTCTTGTACCCGGTGTTGATAATCTGGTGATTATCGATGACAGCATTGTGCGTGGCACTACGCTGAAACAAAGTATTATCGGTATTCTCGACCGTCTCGGTCCGAAGAAGATTGTCATCGTATCTTCTTCTCCGCAGGTGCGTTATCCTGACTATTACGGTATTGATATGGCAAAGATGAGCGAGTTTATCGCCTTCAGGGCTGCTGTCGAACTTTTAAAGGAACGGGATATGAAAGATGTGATTGCGGCCGCCTACCGTAAATCGAAAGAGCAGGTAGGACTGCCGAAAGAGCAGATGGTAAATTATGTGAAAGACATTTATGCTCCGTTCACTGATGAGGAAATCTCTGCCAAAATGGTAGAACTGCTGACACCCAAGGGAACCAAGGCGAAAGTGGAAATCGTCTATCAACCGTTGGAGGGATTGCACGAGGCTTGTCCGCATCATAAAGGCGACTGGTATTTTAGCGGTAACTACCCTACACCGGGTGGTGTGAAAATGGTGAACCGGGCGTTCATCGACTATATAGAACAAATGTATCAATTCTAACAACCATACAACGATTCAATAATAAGAATGAGAAATGTGACATTAATCCTTGACGACGGGAGCCGGTTTTCCGGTAAGTCGTTTGGCTACGAGAAGCCGGTGGCGGGCGAAGTAGTGTTTAATACTGCCATGACCGGATACCCGGAGAGCCTCACTGACCCTTCATACGCCGGACAGTTGATGACGCTTACCTATCCTTTGGTAGGTAACTACGGTGTTCCTCCTTTTACTATCGAGCCGAATGGACTTGCCACTTTCATGGAAAGTGAGAAGATCCACGCGGAAGCGATTATCGTAAGTGACTATTCTTATGAATACAGCCACTGGAACGCTGTGGAAAGTCTTGGTGACTGGCTGAAACGGGAAAAAGTTCCTGGTATCACGGGCATTGATACGCGCGAGCTGACTAAAGTGCTTCGTGAACATGGAGTAATGATGGGGAAAATTGTATTTGAAAATGAAGAATTAAGAATGAAGAATGAAGAATTTCCGTCTTATAGCGATATAAACTATGTAGACCAGGTTTCCTGTAAAGAAATTATTCATTATTTCCCTAGTGGAACAAGCAGCCACAGCGCAGCTAATTCTTCATTCTTCATTCCTCATTCTTCATTAAAAAAAGTTGTTCTGGTAGATTGCGGTGTGAAGACTAATATCATTCGTTGCCTGCTGAAACGTAATGTTGAGGTGATTCGTGTACCTTGGGATTATGATTATAACGGACTCGAATTTGACGGACTGTTTATTTCTAACGGACCGGGGGATCCGGATACCTGTGATGCTGCAGTGCAGAATATCCGCAAGGCGATGGCAAACGAGAAACTGCCTATTTTCGGAATCTGCATGGGTAACCAACTGCTATCGAAAGCCGGAGGAGCCAAGATTTATAAATTGAAATACGGTCACCGTAGCCACAACCAACCGGTGCGTATGGTAGGCACTGAACGTTGCTTCATTACTTCGCAAAATCACGGTTATGCCGTAGACAATAATACGTTGAGTGCAGATTGGGAACCGTTATTTATTAATATGAATGATGGCTCTAACGAAGGAATCAAGCATAAAAGAAACCCTTGGTTTTCTGCACAATTCCATCCGGAAGCAGCAAGTGGACCTACGGATACGGAATTCCTGTTCGACGAATTTGTAAAACTATTATAACCCATATTCATCACGGATTATAAAAAATCTGTGTTAATCTGTGTAATCTGTGGTGAACCAGAAAGTAGAATCAATGAAAGAAAATATAAAGAAAGTATTGCTGTTGGGTTCCGGTGCCCTGAAGATCGGTGAGGCCGGTGAGTTTGACTATTCCGGTTCGCAGGCACTCAAAGCCTTGAAAGAAGAAGGCATTGAAACGATTCTTATCAATCCTAATATTGCTACAGTACAGACGTCCGAAGGAGTGGCGGATCAAATCTACTTCCTCCCGGTGACTCCGTATTTCGTAGAGAAAGTGATTCAGAAAGAAAAACCGGAAGGTATTATGCTGGCGTTCGGTGGTCAGACAGCCTTGAACTGTGGAGTGGCATTGTATAAGGAAGGTATTCTTGAAAAATATAATGTAAAAGTTCTTGGTACTCCGGTACAAGCCATTATGGATACCGAGGATCGTGAACTTTTCGTTCAGAAATTGAATGAAATCAATGTAAAGACCATTAAGAGTGAAGCCGTAGAAAATGCGGAAGATGCTCGTCGCGCAGCAAAAGAACTGGGGTATCCCGTAATTGTTCGTGCTGCTTACGCTTTGGGTGGCTTGGGCTCCGGTTTCTGTGATAACGAAGAGCAACTGGATATTCTTGTAGAAAAAGCGTTCTCTTTCTCTCCGCAGGTATTGGTGGAAAAATCTCTTCGTGGTTGGAAAGAAGTGGAATATGAAGTGGTACGTGACCGTTTCGACAACTGTATCACCGTTTGTAATATGGAAAACTTCGACCCGCTGGGTATTCATACCGGTGAATCTATCGTTATTGCTCCGTCACAAACGCTTACTAACAAAGAATATCATAAACTTCGGGAACTGGCAATACGTATCATCCGCCACATCGGTATTGTGGGCGAATGTAATGTACAATATGCCTTCGACCCCGAATCCGAAGATTATCGGGTGATTGAAGTAAATGCCCGTCTTTCCCGTTCATCGGCTTTGGCATCTAAGGCAACGGGTTATCCGCTGGCTTTCGTTGCGGCCAAATTGGGACTGGGTTACGGACTCTTCGACCTGAAGAACTCTGTAACAAAGACTACTTCTGCTTTCTTCGAACCGGCACTGGATTATGTTGTATGTAAGATTCCACGTTGGGATTTGGGTAAATTCCACGGTGTAGATAAAGAATTGGGATCTTCTATGAAATCTGTCGGTGAGGTGATGGCTATCGGTCGTACTTTTGAAGAAGCTATCCAGAAAGGGCTCCGCATGATCGGACAGGGAATGCACGGATTTGTAGAAAACAAGGAGCTAGTTATTTCTGACATCGACAAGGCTTTGCGCGAACCGACTGATAAACGTATTTTTGTTATCTCGAAGGCTTTTCGTGCCGGCTACACCATCGATCAGGTACACGAACTGACTAAGATTGATAAATGGTTCCTTCAGAAATTGATGAATATCATGCAGACTTCCGAAGAACTGCATAGCTGGGGAAATAATCACAAACAAATAGCCGATCTGCCAAACGAACTGCTTCGTAAAGCCAAGGTTCAAGGTTTCTCTGATTTCCAGGTTGCCCGTGCCATCGGCTACGAAGGTGATATGGAGGATGGTATTCTTTATGTCCGCAAACATCGTAAAGAGGCGGGTATTCTTCCGGTAGTGAAGCAGATTGATACTTTGGCAGCCGAATATCCGGCACAAACCAATTATCTGTATCTTACTTATAGCGGCGTGGCAAATGATGTTCATTACTTGGGCGACCATAAATCCATTGTCGTATTGGGATCCGGTGCTTATCGTATCGGCTCTTCCGTAGAATTTGACTGGTGCGGTGTGCAGGCTTTGAATACTATTCGTAAAGAAGGATGGCGCAGCGTGATGATTAATTATAATCCTGAAACTGTATCTACGGACTACGATATGTGCGATCGCTTGTACTTTGACGAATTGACTTTTGAACGTGTGATGGATATTCTGGAACTGGAGAATCCGCATGGTGTAATTGTATCTACCGGTGGTCAGATTCCAAATAACTTGGCTTTGCGTTTGGATGCACAGCATATCAATATCCTTGGCACAAGTGCCAAGAGCATTGACAACGCTGAAGACCGTGAGAAATTCTCTGCCATGCTCGACCGTATCGGTGTGGATCAACCCCGTTGGCGTGAGTTGACCTCTATGGAAGATATCCATGAATTTGTCGAAGAAGTAGGTTTCCCCGTACTCGTTCGCCCGTCATACGTGCTTTCGGGAGCTGCAATGAATGTTTGTTCCAATCAGGAAGAACTGGAACGTTTCCTGAAACTGGCAGCCAATGTCTCGAAAAAACATCCGGTAGTAGTAAGTCAGTTTATTGAACATGCCAAGGAAGTAGAAATGGATGCCGTGGCGCAGAATGGCGAAATTGTGGCATACGCTATTAGTGAGCATATCGAATTTGCAGGAGTACACTCCGGTGACGCGACTATTCAGTTCCCGCCACAGAAGCTATATGTAGAAACTGTTCGTCGTATTAAGCGTATCAGCCGTGAGATTGCCAAGGCTTTGAATATCTCCGGTCCGTTTAATATTCAGTATTTGGCAAAAGACAATGATATCAAGGTGATCGAATGTAACTTGCGTGCTAGTCGTTCTTTCCCATTTGTCAGCAAGGTACTGAAGATTAACTTTATTGAACTGGCAACCAAAGTTATGCTTGGTCTGCCTGTCGAAAAACCGGAAAAGAATCTTTTCGAACTGGACTATGTGGGAATCAAGGCTTCCCAATTCTCCTTCAACCGTTTGCAGAAAGCCGATCCGGTGTTGGGAGTAGATATGGCTTCCACCGGTGAAGTAGGTTGTATTGGTATGGATACTTCTTGTGCCGTATTGAAAGCAATGCTTTCTGTAGGTTATCGTATTCCGAAGAAGAATATCTTGCTTTCTACGGGTACGATGAAGCAAAAAGCGGATATGATGGATGCAGCCCGTATGTTGGTGAATAAGGGATATAAACTCTTTGCGACGGGCGGTACACATAAAGCGCTTGCCGAGAGCGGTATTGAGAGTACTCATGTTTATTGGCCGAGTGAAGAGGGACATCCGCAGGCGTTGGAGATGCTTCATAGTAAGGAAATAGATATGGTAGTCAATATACCAAAGAACTTGACTGCCGGAGAATTAAGTAATGGGTATAAAATCCGTCGTGCCGCCATCGATTTAAATATTCCGTTGATTACGAACGCTCGTCTGGCTAGTGCATTTATCAATGCTTTCTGTACAATGAGTGTGGATGATATAGCTATCAAGAGCTGGGCAGAATATAAATAAGATGATTATATTCTATTGAAATGAAAAGACAAAGGTCGTTCTTATTATTCGAGAGCGGCCTTTGTCTATTATTGTAGAAATACAATTTTTCGATTATTCAGTTGGAAAATTAAATACTCTTGGTCTTTATTTGCTGTTTTGGACATTTTAATGTAACTTGCGCGCTTATTTAAATAATATTTTTTTACAGGAGGATGATAGGTATGGATAATCATGTTGTAATAATGGCTGGTGGCATAGGGAGCCGTTTCTGGCCGATGAGCACTCCGGAATGTCCTAAACAATTTATTGATGTAATGGGATGTGGCCGGTCACTGATTCAATTGACGGCAGACCGTTTTGATGGTGTTTGCCCCAGGGAAAATATGTGGGTGGTAACTTCTGAAAAATACATTGATATTGTTCGGGAGCAGTTGCCGGAAATCCCGGAAAGTAATATTTTAGCGGAACCTTGTGCACGAAATACTGCACCTTGTATCGCGTTTGCTTGCTGGAAAATCAAAAAGAAGCATCCCCGTGCTAATATTGTAGTAACTCCTTCGGATGCATTAGTCATCGATACGGGCGAGTTCCGTAGAGTGATGGAGAAAGCACTTCGTTTTACGGATGATAGCAGTGCTATTGTCACAATAGGTATTCGGCCGACTCGTCCGGAGACAGGCTACGGATATATTGCTGCTGCCAACCAGCTTCAAACAGATAAAGAAATTTATACAGTAGACGCATTCAAGGAAAAACCCGATAAAGAGACAGCTGAAAAGTATTTGGCGGAAGGTAATTACTTCTGGAATGCGGGAATCTTTGTGTGGAACGTGCGTACTATCACTTCCGTGATGCGTGTATATGCTCCGGGTATCGCACAGATTTTTGACCGTATTTTCCCGGATTTCTATACGGAAAAAGAAAATGAAACAATCAAAAAGTTATTCCCGACTTGCGAAAGTATTTCTATCGACTATGCGGTGATGGAAAAAGCAGAAGCGATTTACGTGTTACCGGCTTCTTTCGGCTGGTCGGATTTAGGCACATGGGGAGCACTTCGCGGTCTTTTGCCACAGGATAAATCGGGAAATGCTACTGTAGGAACCGATATACGTTTGTATGACAGTAAGAATTGTATTGTGCATGCCAGCGAAGAAAAACGAGTTGTCGTTCAAGGACTGGATGGATATATCATCGCGGAGAAAGATAATACATTACTGATTTGTAAATTGGAAGAGGAACAACGGATTAAAGAGTTCTCGAAATAAAGATTATTTCGTTTGCTGATATTCGTGTGGTGTCATTCCTGTCATTCGTTTGATATTCAATTGAAAGCCGGAGTTAAGCACTCCGGCATTATTTTTATAATTGCACTTCGATATTTAATTTTCCACCAAGTCCACGTTCTACAATATCAAATAATGTTTTGAGAGTAATATTTTCTCCATCGTTTTCAACTTTTGATATGAATGTACGTTTCTTGTCAATGCGACTTGCAAGCTCTGCTTGTGTCATCTCTAATTTTTCTCTGGCACTTCGTATCTTAAAGCCAATGCGCAAAGCCTCAAGTTCTCGCTCAAGCCTGTCTCGTTCCGGTGCTCCAACTTCACCGTAATACTCATTTTTAATTTGGTCTAATGTCTTTGTATTCATTCTAAAATCTCCTTTTCTTTTTCTTTATAATAGTCGGTCATAAGCCGTTCTGCTCTTTTTATTTCTTCTGGTGGTGTTTTTTGTGTCTTTTTCTGAAAGCCACTTAACAAAACAACCAATTTATTACCGTCAAAGAAACAAAAAATGCGGAAGATATTATTGCCTAGTTGCACGCGAACCTCAAATAGTCCATTAGTACCTTCTATGTATTTTAGATATGTCGTTGGGATTCGGTCTATCTGCTCGATAATATCTAGCACTTTGATGATTTTATCGCGAACCTTCTGTGGTTGTTTCTTGAAAAAATCATCAAAATATTCTTTATATGTTATGACTTCTCTTACTTTCATTTTACAAAGGTAACTTATAAATTACATAAAAGCAATTTTAGGCTACTTTTTCTTTAATTTTTCTCATCATTTTATCCATTATCTCTTCAGAACATTTTGCCAACTCATAGAGAGTGACTGTATTCAGGAAATCCCTATCTTTGTCTTTCGAAGAAACCAAAGAAATAATGGATATGAAAAGAATGATTTTCAGTTTCTCCTTTTTACTGTATGTAGCAGGAGCGTATGCGCAGATAACATTGGAAGAATGTCAGCGGAAGACGCAGGACAATTATCCGCTGGTACATCAGTATGGTTTAGTGGAGAAGACAAAGGAATATAATCTGGAAAATGCAGCCAAGGGATATTTACCTCAATTTGCTCTTTCGGCTAAGGCCTCTTATCAAAGTGATGTCACAGAAATTCCGGTAAAACTTCCCGGAGTAGATTTAAAAGGATTGCCCAAAGACCAATATCAGGTCATGTTGGAGTTGCAACAGAAGATATGGGACGGGGGAGGAATCCGTATGCAGAAGAAGCAGACGATTGCAGAGGCTGAAGTGGAGAAAGAAAAACTGAATGTAGATATGTATGCGCTGAATGACCGCGTGAATGATCTTTATTTTGGAATTCTCCTGCTGGACGAGCAAATCAAACAGAATACATTGTTACAAGATGAGTTAGAGAGAAATTATCGTCAGATTACTGCTTATGTGGAAAATGGAATAGCCAATCAAGCTGATTTGGATGCAGTGAAAGTGGAGCAGTTGAATACAAAACAGAAAAGAATTGATTTAGTATCATCACGGGCAGCTTATTTGAAAATGCTTTCGCTGTTGGTAGGAGAAGCACTGTCTCCGGAGACGGTGCTGGAGAAACCTGTACCTCAAAGTACGGTTTCGGCTGTCAGTGAGATTCGTCGGCCGGAGTTGGCTTTGTTTGATGCACAGGGAGCCGGACTGCAAGTGCAGGAGAAGGCTTTGAATGTGCGTCATCTTCCGCAGTTCGGACTGTTTGTGCAGGGGGCATACGGAAATCCCGGATTGGATATGCTGAAGAATGAATTTTCTCCTTATTATATAGCAGGTGTCCGGCTTTCATGGAATTTCGGTAGTCTGTATACTTTGAAAAATGACCGTCGGGTGATCGAGAAGAAAAGACAGCAACTGGATAATAACCGGGATATATTCCTTTTCAATACAAGACTGGAAATGACGCAGCAGGATCAGGCTATCCATTCTTTGGAGAAGCAAATGCGGGATGATGATGAAATAATCCGGTTGCGTACAAATATCCGTAAAGCTGCCGAAGCAAAGGTGGCAAATGGAACATTGACCGTGACTGAAATGTTACGTGAACTGACTAATGAGAGCTTGGCGCGTCAGTCGAAAGCCATGCATGAGATTCAACGGTTAATGGGAATTTATCAATTGAAATATACAATAAATGATTAATATAACTTCTCCGGATATGAAAAGAATAACAAAAATAGGAATGTGGGGGATAACGCTGATGATGTTATCTGCCTGTGGAAATGGAACACCTGATTATGACGCAACCGGTACATTTGAAGCTACGGAAGTAATAGTGTCCGCCGAGGCTGCCGGAAAATTGCTACGACTGGAAGTAGAAGAGGGAACAAAGCTGGAAGCGGGTGAGGAGATCGGGTTGGTAGATACGGTACAATTGTATTTAAAAAAACTGCAATTGGAAGCCAGTATGAAATCGGTAGAAAACCAGCGTCCTGATCTTGCCAAACAGATTGCCGCTACCAAGCAGCAAATTGTCACGGCAGAGCGTGAGAGGAAACGGGTGGAAAACTTGCTTGCTGCAGGTGCGGCCAATCAAAAACAACTGGATGATTGGGACGCGCAAGTCAAATTACTCGAACGACAGCTCGTTGCACAGGAATCATCGTTGCGTAATAGTACGAATAGCCTTACAGAACAAGGCAATTCGGTTGCTATACAGGTAGCGCAAGTGGAGGATCAGTTAGCTAAATGTCATGTTCAGTCACCTATCGCAGGTATAGTATTGGCTAAATATGCGGAAGCCGGTGAATTGGCGGCTATCGGCAAGCCTTTATTTAAGGTGGGCGAAGTGGATCGTATGTATTTGAGGGCTTACATCACTTCCGAACAGTTGTCAAAAGTGAAACTGGGAGATCAAGTGACTGTGTATGCTGACTATGGCAACTTGGAGCAGAAAGCTTATCCGGGGGAAGTGACCTGGATTTCCGATCGTTCGGAATTCACTCCAAAAACAATTCTGACGAAGAATGAACGTGCTAATCTGGTATATGCAGTGAAGATTGCGGCGAAGAATGACGGAGCGTTGAAGATTGGTATGTATGGCGGAGTAAAATTAAAGAATGAAGATTAAAAATTAAAGTCAGGGAGATGGAGAAGGATGTACCCATAGTGGTTGTGAAAGAAGTCGGCAAGAGCTATGGAACGGTGGAAGCGCTGAAAGAGGTTTCTTTTGTGGTAGAACGGGGAGAGATCTTTGGGCTGATAGGTCCTGACGGTGCCGGTAAGAGTACCTTATTCCGTATTCTGACTACTTTGCTGCTGGCAGATAAGGGAACGGCCACGATCGGCGGACTGGATGTGGCAACAGACTATAAACAGATTCGTACGAAGGTGGGATATATGCCCGGTCGTTTTTCACTTTACCAGGATCTTTCAGTAGAGGAGAATCTGGAGTTTTTCGCTACCGTATTCCATACGACTGTTCAGGAGAACTATGATTTAATTAAAGATATCTATCAGCAGATAGAACCGTTCAGGAAAAGAAGGGCAGGAGCTTTGTCGGGTGGAATGAAGCAGAAACTGGCATTGAGTTGTGCTTTGATCCATAAACCGGATATTTTATTTCTGGATGAACCCACTACCGGAGTGGATCCTGTGTCGCGCAAGGAATTTTGGCAAATGCTTCGTAACTTGCGGGAACAGGGTATTACCATTGTTGTTTCTACTCCCATCATGGATGAAGCCCGGCAATGTGACCGGATTGCTTTTATCAATCATGGAAAGATTCATGGCATTGATACCCCCGAGCGTATTCTTCTGCAATTTGCATCCATCCTTTGCCCGCCTTCTTTGGAACGGGAGGAGGTGAGACATGAAACCGCTCCGGTCATTGAAGTGGAGCAGCTGACAAAGTGTTTTGGCAATTTTACAGCGGTAGATCATATCTCCTTTCAGGTGAACCGGGGAGAGATATTTGGCTTTCTGGGTGCTAATGGAGCCGGAAAGACTACGGCCATGCGCATGCTTTGCGGATTGAGCAAACCGACATCGGGCATCGGAAAGGTGGCAGGATATGATATTTTCCGGGAAGCTGAACAAGTAAAGAAGCATATCGGCTATATGAGTCAGAAGTTTTCGCTGTATGAAGATTTGAAAGTGTGGGAGAATATCCGTCTGTTTGCTGGGATTTATGGGATGAAAGAGCAAGAGATAGAACGGAAGACAGAAGAATTGTTGGATTGCCTGGGGCTTGCTGACGAGCGGGATACTTTGGTGAAGAGCCTTCCGGTGGGGTGGAAGCAGAAATTAGCTTTTTCAGTTTCAATCTTCCATGAGCCGAGAATTGTTTTTCTGGATGAGCCGACGGGTGGAGTAGATCCCGCTACGAGAAGGCAGTTCTGGGAATTGATTTATCAGGCAGCCGACCAGGGAATCACCATATTTGTTACTACCCATTATATGGATGAAGCGGAATATTGTAACCGGATATCTATCATGGTGGACGGTCAGATTAAAGCTCTTGATACACCTGCCCGTCTGAAGCAGCAATTCGGTGCGGAAACGATGGATGATGTTTTTCAGCAATTAGCCCGCGGTGCGGTGCGCAAAGCAGATTGATTATGAGACAGTTTATAGCTTTTATAAAGAAAGAGTTTTATCATATTTTCCGTGACCGGCGAACCATGCTGATTTTGTTGGGGATGCCGGTTGTACAAATTATACTATTCGGTTTTGCCATCAGTACAGAGGTGAAAAATGTCCGGTTGGCGGTGCTCGATCCTTCTAATGATGTGGTGACACGAAAGATTATTGATCGTTTGGATGCCAGTGAGTATTTTACCGTTACTGCACGTTTTCATTCGCCCCAGGAAATGGAAGCTGCTTTTCTGAAGAATAAGGTTGATATGGCGATTGTTTTTAGCGAACGTTTTATAGATGATCTCTATACGGGTGATGCTCGTGTGCAGCTGGTAGTAGATGCGACAGATCCGAATATGTCGACTTCGCAGGTTAATTATGCAACGGGAATTGTTTCTATGGTAGGTCAGGAAATGATGCCGCCCAATATGTCGGCTGCCCGTTTAACGTCGGATATAAAACTGTTGTATAACCCGCAAATGAAGAGTGCTTATAACTTTGTTCCGGGGGTAATGGGGTTGATCCTGATGCTGATTTGCGCTATGATGACCTCGATTTCCATTGTTCGTGAAAAAGAGACGGGGACCATGGAGGTATTACTGGTTTCGCCTGTGAAGCCACTATTTATTATTTTGGCAAAGGCTGTGCCTTATTTTGTGTTGTCGTTTGTCAATCTGATAACAATTCTTTTACTTTCGGTCTTTGTGCTGGATGTTCCGGTAGTAGGAAGTTTATTCTGGTTGATAACCGTCTCTTTGTTGTTTATCTTCGTATCCTTGGCGTTGGGCTTATTGATTTCATCAGTCACGCGTACACAGGTTGCGGCCATGCTGGTTTCCGGTTTGATGTTGATGATGCCCACGATGCTTTTATCGGGGATGATTTTCCCTATTGAGAGTATGCCGTTGATACTTCAGTGGATTTCGGATATACTTCCGGCACGCTGGTATATTCAGGCTGTGCGAAAGTTGATGATTGAAGGAGTGCCTGTTGTATTGGTATATAAGGAGATTGGTATCTTATTATTGATGGCGACGGTACTTATTACGGTTAGTATCAAGAAATTCAAGTATAGATTGGAGTAGATAAGAATAATATGTTAATGTGCCAATTGGCTGTGTTATACTACATGGCATTGACATATAAACATATCAGCAATTTGAAGAATTATTTATGATAAAGTTCCTGATAGAAAAAGAGTTTAAACAATTGCTTCGCAATTCGTTTCTTCCGAAATTGATTCTTGTATTTCCATGCATGATTATGCTATTGATGCCTTGGGCGGTAAATCTGGAAATCAAGAATATACAGCTGAATATTGTGGATAATGACCATTCGGCTATTTCACAACGTTTAGTGAATAAGATTGCTGCCTCCACTTACTTTCGCTTGGTAGAAGTACCGGCCTCGTATGAAGAAGGTCTTCGAAACATTGAAATTGGAACGGCTGATATTGTGATGGAAATTCCAAGGCATTTGGAACGGGATTGGATGAATGGAGAGGATGCTCATGTATTGATAGCAGCCAATGCCGTGAATGGAACGAAAGGTGGTCTGGGCAGTTCTTATTTGTCTTCTATCATTAATGATTATGCAGCCGAACTACGTTCGGAACATCCCGAAGCAGCTGCCGTTTCCGGCACTTTCCCTTCCATACAGGTTGATACGCAGGGATTGTTTAATCCGAATCTGAACTATAAGCTCTATATGATTCCGGCATTGATGGTCATGTTGTTGACTTTGATTTGTGGTTTCCTGCCTGCGTTGAATGTGGTTAGCGAGAAGGAAGTGGGGACAATAGAACAAATCAATGTGACTCCGGTTCCGAAGTTTGTTTTTATTTTGGCAAAGCTCTTGCCTTATTGGCTGATTGGTTTTCTGGTGCTGACGGTGTGTTTCATATTAGCCTGGTTAATTTATGGCATAGTACCTGTCGGGCATTTTCTGTTGATTTACTTTTTCGCGGTTCTTTTTGTTCTGGTGATGTCCGGTTTCGGACTAGTCATTTCCAACTATTCAGCAACGATGCAGCAATCAATGTTTGTTATGTGGTTCTGTTTGTTGGTGGTGATTTTGATGAGCGGTTTGTTTACCCCCATTAGCAGCATGCCGGAATGGGCACAAATAATAACGATATTTAATCCTTTGAAGTATTTTATGGAGGTGATGCGAATGATATATCTGAAGGGGAGTGGTTTCTTTGATCTGCTGCCGCAGTTCGGAATATTGTTGCTTTTTGCAGTCGTGTTTAATAGTTGGGCGGTAATTAGTTATCGGAAGAACAACTGAAGATAATAAGGGGGCAGTCCGAAAACCCTGTGGGTATGTTATGTTAATAAGGCGGCATTGCCTGCAAAGACAATAAAAAAACAGCTCGTTTCCCTTTAAGGGAGAGAGCTGTTTTTGATCCTTTTCATCACCGTCTCCGGTGAATAGTAAGTGGTTACTGTATTACTTTATTTCGATTTGTCTATTTGGCTTCTTTACTTCTTCTTCAGAGAGTTTCGGAAGTTCGATATTTAGAACGCCATGTTCTACAGATGCAGCAATTTTTTCTTTGTCTACATTATCCGGTAGAATCATTGTTTGCTGGAACTTAGAGTATGAGAATTCGCGACGCAGATAGCGACCGTCTTTCTTTTCCT
>OJRW01002033.1_pt1 | contig 14602 bp, 9 predicted proteins | sample 1599231 | NCBI WGS metagenome assembly OJRW01 (sample SAMN04168656, study PRJEB22393) | human gut metagenome | biome: human gut microbiome; feature: stool | host: Homo sapiens | collected 2014-03-17
ATAAGGCTATCGCTATCACGGATCATGGCGTGGTGCAGTCCTTCCCGGAGGCAAACCATGCGATCGAGGCGATCGACGGCGCTTACCGGAAAAAATACCAGGCAGAGCACCCGGATGCGACAAAAGATGAGCTGAAAAAAGTTTCGGCTCCGTTCAAGGTCATCTACGGCATGGAGGCTTATCTCGTCGACGACTTGAAAGATATCGTTGTCAACAGCAAAGGACAGGACATCCACGGAAGCTACGTTGTTTTCGATATCGAGACGACGGGATTTTCCCCGGTTGTCAACAAAATCATTGAGATCGGTGCCGTCCGTGTGGAAAACGGAGCGATTGTCGATAAGTTTTCCACCTTCGTCAACCCGAAAGTCCCGATCCCGTTCCGGATTGAGAACCTGACCGGCATCAACGACAACATGGTTCTTGACGCGCCGGACATCGAAACGGTGCTGCCGAAATTCCTGGAGTTCAGTGAGGGAGCCGTTATGGTTGCCCACAATGCTTCGTTCGATATGAGCTTTATCGAGCACAACTGCGTCCTGCAGGGGATCGAGCGGGAATTTACAACGGCGGACACCGTCGCCATGGCGCGTTTCCTGCTGCCGGGCCTGAACCGTTTCAAGCTGGATACCGTTGCGAAGGCGGTCGGCGTATCGTTGGAAAACCATCACCGTGCGGTGGACGATGCCGGCTGTACGGCGGAAATTTTCGTGAAATTCGTAAAAATGCTGGAGGAGCGCAATATTCTGACTCTGGATGACCTGAATGCGCAGGGGAAAGTATCGGAGGAGGCTGTGCGCAAGCTTCCATCGTACCATGCGATCATTCTGGCAAAGAACGAGACGGGACGTGTCAATCTGTACCGCCTCGTGTCGGAATCCCACCTGAAATACTACAACCGCCGGCCGAAGCTGCCAAAGAGCGTCTACCTGAAATACCAGGACGGTCTGATGATCGGATCTGCCTGCGAGGCGGGCGAACTCTACCAGGCAATCCTGCGCGGTGAACCGGATGCGGCGATTGCGCGTCTCGTGGACTTCTACGATTATCTGGAAATCCAGCCGATCGGCAACAACGCGTTCATGATCAAAAAAGAGGACGTTTCTGCCGTAGAGAGCGAGGAGGATTTAAAGGAGATCAACAGGCGCATCGTCAAACTTGGCGAGCAGTTCCATAAGCCTGTTGTGGCAACGTGCGACGTCCACTTCATGGATCCGCAGGACGAGATCTACCGCCGCATCATCATGACCGGAAAAGGTTTTGACGACGCGGATGAGCAGGCACCGCTGTTCCTGCGCACCACCGAGGAGATGCTTGAAGAGTTTTCGTATCTCGGAAGTGAGAAAGCGGAGGAGGTCGTCATCACCAATCCGCGCAAAATCTCCGACCTTGTTGAGAAAATCTCCCCGATCCGTGCCGGAAAATTCCCGCCGGTCATCGAGGATTCCGACAAGACACTGCGGAGAATCTGTTACGACCGCGCGCATGAAATCTACGGCGAGGAGCTTCCGGAGATCGTTTCCGCGCGCCTCGAGCGGGAGCTGAACTCCATTATTTCCAACGGATATGCCGTTATGTACATCATCGCACAGAAACTGGTGTGGAAGTCGAACGAGGACGGCTACCTCGTAGGATCGCGTGGTTCCGTCGGTTCCTCGTTCGTTGCGACGATGGCGGGAATCACGGAGGTAAACCCGTTGAGCCCGCATTACTACTGCGAGTCGTGCCATTACAGCGAGTTCGATTCGCCGCGCGTCAAAGAGTACGTCGGCCGTGCCGGATGCGATATGCCGGACGCCGTCTGCCCGAACTGCGGCAAGCCGCTGAAAAAAGCCGGATTTGACATTCCGTTCGAGACGTTCCTTGGATTCAAGGGAAACAAAGAGCCGGATATCGACCTGAACTTCTCCGGTGATTACCAGAGTAAGGCACACAAATACACAGAGGTTATTTTCGGCGCCGGTCAGACGTTCCGTGCGGGAACCATCGGTACGCTGGCGGATAAAACAGCGTTCGGTTACGTGAAGAACTATTACGAAGAGCGCGGCCAGCACAAACGGAACTGCGAGATCGACCGTATCGTGGAAGGATGCACCGGCATCCGCCGTACCACCGGCCAGCACCCGGGCGGTATCATCGTTCTGCCGTTCGGTGAGGATATCAACTCCTTCACCCCGGTGCAGCATCCGGCGAACGATATGACAACCGACATTATTACGACCCATTTCGATTACCACTCCATTGATGCCAACCTCTTAAAGCTCGACATTCTCGGACACGATGATCCGACCATGATCCGTATGCTCGAGGATATCACGCACCTTGATGCGCAGACGATTCCGCTCGATAACCCGGAGGTCATGTCGCTGTTCAAGAGCACCGAGGCGCTCGGCATCAAGCCGGAGGACATCGGAGGCTGCCCGCTTGGATGTCTTGGCGTGCCGGAGTTCGGTACCGATTTCGTTATCCAGATGCTTCTGGACACGAAGCCGCAGTCGTTCTCAGATCTGATCCGTATCTCGGGTCTGTCGCACGGAACCGACGTATGGCTCGGCAATGCGCAGACATTGATCGAGGAGGGCAAGGCAACGATTTCCACCGCCATCTGTACCCGGGACGATATCATGATCTACCTGATCGACAAGGGACTCGAAAGTGAGCTTTCCTTTACGATCATGGAGAGCGTGCGAAAAGGAAAGGGATTAAAGCCGGAGTGGGAAGAGGAGATGAAGGCCCACGATGTGCCGGACTGGTACATCTGGTCATGTAAAAAGATCAAGTACATGTTCCCGAAAGCCCACGCGGCGGCGTACGTCATGATGGCGTACCGCATCGCTTACTATAAAATTTTCTATCCGCTGGCGTACTATGCGGCGTACTTCTCCATTCGTGCGTCCGCATTCTCCTACGAGCTCATGTGCATGGGACGCGACCGGCTGGAATATTATATGAAAGATTACGAAAAACGGAAAGACACGCTGACTCAGAAGGAGCAGGCAACCGTCAAGGATATGAAGATTGTCCAGGAAATGTACGCCCGCGGCTTCAATTTCGTGCCGGTGGACCTCTATAAGGCACAGGCGCACCGCTTCCAGGTCTACGATGACAAACATCTGATGCCGGCGCTCGACTCGATCGAGGGTCTGGGCGACAAGGCGGCCGACGCCGTTGTCCTTGCGGCACGAAACGGAAAATTCCTCTCGAAAGATGATTTCCGCGACCGCACCAAGGTCAGCAAGACGATTATCGACTTTATGGCGGACCTAGGTGTCTTCGGAGATCTGCCCGAAAGCAACCAGTTTTCGCTGTTCGACTATTAAAAGGAGCGTCCCCTTTCCGTTGCAATCCCGTGCGTCTTGGGGTATAATCAGACGTTGTGGAAAAGAACGAAAACGATTTAGATAAAATAAGGTGAAAAACATTGAGAAGAAGATTGGAACAACTGCTGAACGGCAGATTTGAATATGAGGTTCCCCATCTGCTGCTGTCCGAGACGGAGGTGGCCCTGACGCTGGACGAGGGGCAGAATTTCCGCGGAGAGCTGAATATCGGAGCGGAAGACGGGAGAAGAGTAAAAGGAATTGTGACCACAGATCATCAGAGAATCGTTCTGGCGAAAAATCAGTTCCAGGGAACGGCGAGTACGATTGAGTACGGCGTGGATACCAGCGGATTAAAAGCAGGCGATGAAATCTGTGGAAACATCACCGTCAGCAGCAATCTGGAGGAACGCTGCGTGCGGGTACACGTCTCGATTGCGGGAAAGACAATGAACATTTCCGGACAGGAGATTCATTCCCTGGCAGATTTTGTGCATCTGGCAAGCCATGATTTCGGCGCAGCGTACCGCTTCTTTGTAAAAAAAGAGTTTGCACGTCTTCTTCAGAAAGAGGCACCGGAGCAGATGGCACTTTATCAGGGACTGTCCCACAAGCCGGTGACATTTCAGCATCTGGAGGAATTTCTGGTTGCCCTCGGTCAGAAAGAGCCGGTGATGCTTTCGGCGGAACAGCCGGAGAAAACTGTGCTTACCGTGGACCAGCCGCGCAAGGAAACACTGTATCTGTATAAAAATACCTGGGGCTACGTCCGCATGGAAATCGAGGTGCAGGGAGACTTTCTGGAAGTGGAAAAGAAAGTCGTCACTTCAGAAGATTTCATCGGAAGCGTCTACGGTGTGGAATACATTATCCATCAGGAGAAAATCGGAAACGGCCGCCATTACGGCAGAATTACGGTGCGTCAGGGAAAACAGGAGCTTCGCTTTGAACTGGAAGTGACAAACAGCGAAAAGCATGTGACCAGCAGGAAAAATACGGAGCGCGACCGTCAGATAACTGCCATCGCGCGCGGCTATCTCGATCTGGCAGTCCATAAACGCGACTACCGTACCTGGTATCAGGATACCTGGGAGGCCATCGAGCAGTTCGAAAAAGCCGGCGGAGACATGGCGTGGGTGACGCTGGGAAAAGCATGGCTGTACGAGAGCCATGAGGAAACCGGAAAAGCAAGAGAAACGCTTTCTTACGTAAAAGAGCATCAGGAACTGCTGGACACCGCGGAGAAAAAAGGAGCGTACCTGCATCTGGCATGGAAGCTGAAAATGGAAGTGGGCCATACCGGGTTGGTATCACGCCTTGGAACACTGATGCGGCAGGAGAGTGCAAGCTATTTTCTGTTAAAGCTTGCCATTGATGCCGACGATTCCTGGCAGCAGTCGCTGACCCGTCAGCTCTACGCGATGGAACTTTGCTATGAGTGCGGGTGCAAGAGTCCGCTTCTGTATCTGGATGCGGCACAGCTCTATCTCCGCCAGGAGGGACAGCTCCGCCGGATTTCGCCGTTCACCGTTCAGGTGCTGAAATTTGCGCAGAAAGAAGGCATTTTAAGCGGGGAACTGTTAAAACGGGCCGCTTATCTTACAGAGACGATGAAAACGTTCGATGAGAATGTCTATCAGATTCTGACTGCGGGCTATGAGCGTTTTCCATCCGATGAAGTGCTCGAAGCCATCTGCAAACTGGTGATGAAGGGCCGCCCGGTGCGGAAGGAATATTTCCCGTGGTATGCAAAAGCCGTGGAGCGGAACATCCGCATCACGCGCCTGTACGAGTACTATATCGAAACGATGGATGCGTCGTTCGACGAGGTCCTTCCGCAGGTCATCCGGATGTATTTCTCCTACAGCAACACACTGGCAGGCCAGAAGAAAGCGCTGATCTACGCCAACGTGATCAAAAACCGCGAAAAAGACCGCCATACATTCCAGAGCTACCGCCCGGCGATGGAGGTTTTCACGGCAAGACAGATCCAGAAAGGCCGCATGAACCGCGAATACGCCGCACTGTACCGGACTTTTCTGAAAAAACCGGAAGATCCCGACAGCGCAAAAGCGATCGCAAATGTGCTGTTTACCTATCATGTAACGTGTGAAAATCCGAAAATCACGCGTGTGATCGTCTGCCATCCGGCGATGGCGGGCGAAACGTCTTATCCGATGACGGAACAGGGTGCTTATATCCGTCTGTACGGCAAAAAAGCGCGGATTCTTCTCGAAGATGAGCAGCGCAGAAGATATGCGGTGACAGAAACCTGCCGCGTAGAGCCATTGTTTACGGATGAAGAGCTTGCCCGTGCCTGCGGCGGTTTTGCCATTGAAAATCCGGGTCTGCTGCTGCACCTGTGCGGGGAGCAGGAAGAGGAGATGCAGCTTACCGCAGAAAATCTTGCCTGGTATCAGCAGGCAGCGCGCACGAGCGCATTTTCCAGTGCTTACCGGAAAACAGTGCGTCAGAAACTGCTGGAATACTATCTTGCCCATCCGGATGAGCGTGAGACCGAGGCAGCTGTTGCAGAGCTGGAGGACAGCGCTTACGCAAAGGTGGACCGTATTTCTACGATCGAGCTTCTGGTACGCTACGGCTGTTACAGCCGCGCCTTTTCCCTGACGGATCGGTACGGCTACGAAAAGATCCCGGTGTCGTGTCTCTTCCGTCTGGCGCATGCGATGATTCTGGAAAAAGAGTTTACAGAGGACGAGGAGCTTCTCTATCTGGCATCCTACGTGGTAAAACAGGGTATCTACGATGAAATTGTATTGTGCTACCTGAGAGATTATTTCACCGGTTCTATTGAGGATATGTGCAGTTTATGGGATAAAATCCGCGGCTTCCAGATGGAAAGCGACAAGCTGGAGGAGCGCATTCTGACATGGTCCGTCTTTGTGCGCAGCCACCCGAAGTGGGAGCAGGAAATGCTGGAGAGCTACATCCGCCAGAGCGGAAAAGAGCATGTCATTCTGGCATACCTGACGTATCTTGCGATCGGCTATTTTATGGACGGAAAACCGCTTTCGGATCAGATGTTTGACTACTTGGACCGCGCCTGGAAACAGGGCTGGGAGCTGGACGAGATCTGCCGTCTTGCGATGCTGAAACATCTTTCCACGAAGCCGCAGCTTTCTGAGGAGGAAGAAAAAGAGGCGCATACCCTGCTTCTGGCGTTTACGAAACAGGGACTCCGCTTTGCCTTCTACAAGGATCTGCCGGAGCACCTGACAGAAGGCTTCCAGATCGGCGACCGCATGTTCATCGAGGAGCGCCAGAGAGCGGAGGCAAAGGTGACGATTCATTACCGGACAAACGCCGAAGAAACATGGAAGAGCGAACCGATGCGCAATATGTATCAGGGCATTTTTGTGAAAGAGTTTCTGCTGTTCTACGGCGAGAAAATGGAGTATTACCTGACCTTTACGAACCGTCAGGGTGAGGGAAAAACAGAGGTGAAAACCGTCTCCATGACCGGCGAACCAAAAGCAGGAAAGACGCGGTACCAGCTTCTGAATCAGATGAAAGCAGCGCGCGCGGCAGGAGATTTGAAAAAAGCAGAAGAAGCATTCCAAAAGTATCTGCAGCAGGAGGCTCTGGTTCGGAACTGTTTTGCACTTGTGGATGAAAAGAAGCAGCAGGAGGATACGACATGGAACAGAAAAATTTGATTTTAGGATTTGATTTTGGAGAGAAATATTCCCAGTTCTGCTGCTATGACAGGGGAACCCATACGGCCGTCTCCATCCCGGTAAAAGAAGGAGAAGAGGCGGTGGAATTTCCGACCGCCATTGCCAAAAAACGGAATGAGGAAACGTGGAAAACAGGACCGGATGCAGAAAAATCTGCTCACGCGGAAAACGGCATCTGGCTGGACAATCTGTACGAGATCTGCATGGGATCCCGCATCTGCCAGATCGAAAACCGGGATTACACGCCGGGAGAAGTCCTTGGCACGTTCCTTCGCGAAGCACTGAAGATGATCGGCATCGAGCGTCCGGACCAGCAGATCCAGGCGATGATGATCACCACGGGCCATCTGACCCGTCCATTTGTGGAAAATGTGCGTGAAGCATACAAGATAATCGGACTTCCGCGCGGCAGAGCCTATCTGCAGGAGCATGACGAGAGCTTTTACTGCCATGTGCTGAACCAGAAGCCGGAGCTCTGGAGCCGTAAAGTCGGTCTGTTTTTCCTGAAAGATGAGGAAGCATCGTTTTCTGAACTTTCCATCAGCCGTAAAACGAAGCCGGCAACTGTGACCGTAAAACGGGGGCCAAAAGCCGCACTTTCGATCGAGCCGATGGAGCGCGACCGCGATTTCTGCCATCTGATGGGAGAAGCGATGGGGAATGAAATTTATTCCAGCGTATTTCTGGTGAGCGAGGAGTTCGACCTTGCCTGGGCCGACAACTCTTTGCGTCAGTTAAAGAAAAACCAGAGAAGAATCTTCGGCGGAACGAACCTGTTTGCACAGGGCGCCTGCTTTTCCGCGCGCGAAAAAGTGGAGGAGCGCCGCTTAAAGGGCTATCTCTTCCTCGGAAATGACCTCGTGCGCTACAACATCGGCATGGAGATGACGATCAATGGTTCTCCGGCATACTATGCGCTGATTGCAGCCGGTGTGAACTGGTATGAAGCAGAAAAAGAATGTGAGCTGATCCTCGACGGAACGGAGGAGCTGGAATTTGTTGTAAGCTCCATGGAAAGCGGAAAACGAAACCGCTATACCATGAAGCTGGACGGGCTGCCCAAACGGCCGCCGAAGACAACACGGATTCGTCTGCGTCTGGAGTATGATTCTCCGGTTACGTGTCAGATCACCGCAGAGGATTTAGGTTTTGGCGATATGTTCCCGGCAAGCCACAAAATCTGGCACGAGACGATGGGGGAGGTGTAAACGATGAGCGGTTATATTTTATGTCAGGTCAAACGGGCGAAAAATCCGTATTATATTTCCAACATCAGCACAAATATTTATTCCATCGAGGAACTGTGCTATTATCTGTACCACAACATCTATCTGCTGGACGAGACCATCATTAACGAGCAGCTGCTGGTGTGGATGAAAGAAGAACTCCACTTAAGAAGACTGTACCAGCGTCTCTACGTCCTTCTGGAGGAGAAAAAGAACATCGGTGAGTTTATCCTGCCGATCTTCAAGGAGATCAATTATCTTTCCCACGATCAGTTCCGTGAGATGAATGAGCGCCTGAAACGGTTCGAGGAGCAGCCGGAGATTGTGCGGAAAAAAATCAAGGGAGACTACCTTGTCGACCACGAAAAATATATCAATGCGATCCAGGTTTACCAGGAAACGCTGAAAGATACCGAGGAAAACGAAACCAACATGGGAAGCCAGTTCACCGGAAGTATTTACAACAACATGGGCTGTGCCTACGCAAGTCTGTTCCAGATGAATGAAGCACTTACGTGCTTTCAGAAAGCAAATGAAGAGCTGCACACGAAAGCATCGTTAAAGAGCTGGCTGTTTGCGGTCTACATGAGCAAAGGACAGGACGCCTATGAGCAGATGTGCACCGAGCGGAAAGTGGATGCCGAGACGAAACGGGAGATGGACCGCCAGATCACAGAGGCAATGCAGGTCGAGCTCCCGCACGATCTGGACGAAGCTCTTACGGCGTGGACACGGGAATATCATAAAAATACCGGACTTTGAACAAAAAGAACAAAAAAATTACTTGACAGCAAAAAAGAATGGGACTATAATACAGCGCATAAGAAAAAAGTAAATACTTCGAAACCGATGAAGTGGAGATAACGTTGGAAGCGCACTCACAGAGAGCCCGGGCAGGTGGAAGCCGGACAGAAAGCGGATCAGCAAATGGACCACGGAGGGTACAGGGAAAAGCGGGAAACCGTCTGAGTATTCTGTAACGTGCAGGCATACGTTAGTTGCCAGGAATATGATCGTATTCTGCAGAGCGTGTGAGCAATCGCAAAACAAGGTGGCACCACGAGTATAAAAATATACCCGCCCTTGGCAAAGAACAAAGTGATTCTTTGCCGGGGGCGGTTTTTTGTATATCAGAAATTGGTTCTGAGGACCAGTGTTGATGACAGCCTTTGCAGACACAAGGAGAGGAGATAACAAGATGAAACAGATGACGTTAGAAGAAATTTCAAAAGCAGCCGCATCGGGAGCTTTTCGGAAAATCCCGGTAAGCAGAGAAATTTATTCGGATATCCGTACACCAGTAGAAACACTGAAAGTCCTGCAGGGCGTCAGCAGCCACTGCTACATGCTCGAAAGCGTGGAGGATAAAAAACAGTGGGGAAGATACACCTTTCTCGGCTACGATCCGTCGCTGGAACTCACCTGTGTCAACGGAAACCTGACAATCACCGCCGATGCGGCAGAGATGAAAAAAGTAGAAGATATTCCGGAAAGCCACGAAGAACAGCTTCCGACCGGACAGATCCGGCTGACCGCAAAGACAGCCCATCCGGGAGCCGTCATCAAAACCCTGATTGAGAAAAATAAAAGTCCGAAGATCGCGACACTGCCGACCTTCACCGGCGGCCTCGTCGGATACTTCTCTTACGATTACATCAAGTACAGCGAGCCGACCTTAAAGCTGGACGCAGAAGATCAGGAACATTTCAAAGATGTCGACCTGATGCTGTTCGATAAGGTCATCGCCTATGATAATTATCGTTAGAAAATCGTACTGATGCTTAATATCGAAACCGAAAATCTCGAAGAAAATTACGAAAAAGCCGTACAGGAACTCGAAAAAATGGAAGAGCTGATCCGCTTCGGAAAACCGGCCGAGACGAAAGCAGGCCACCTGAAATCCGAGTTCCGCCCGCTCTTCGATGAGAAAGCGTACTGTGAGAAAGTCGAGCAGGTCAAACATTATATCCACGAGGGAGACCTCTTCCAGCTCGTTCTCTCCAACCGGCTCGAAGCTGATTTTGAGGGAAGCCTCCTCGATACGTACCGCGTCCTCCGCACGACGAACCCGTCGCCGTACATGTTCTACTTCTCGAGTGATGATGTCGAGATCTCCGGTGCATCCCCGGAAACTCTCGTAAAAGTCGAGGACGGAGAGGTCCGGACCTTCCCGCTTGCCGGAACGCGGCCGAGAGGAAAGAGCTATGAAGAAGACCAGCGGCTGGAAAAAGAACTCCTCGCCGATGAAAAAGAGCGTGCCGAGCACAACATGCTGGTTGATCTGGGAAGAAACGATCTCGGAAAGATCTGTGATTTCGGAACCGTGGAAGTAGAAAAATACATGTCAATCGAACGTTACTCCCACGTCATGCACATCGGTTCCACTGTAAAAGGACAGCTTCGGAAAGACAAGACCGCAGTCGATGCCATCGATTCCGTTCTCCCGGCCGGAACCCTCTCCGGTGCACCAAAGCTCCGTGCCTGCCAGATCATCAACGAGCTGGAAAACAACAAGCGCGGCATTTACGGCGGTGCGATCGGCTATCTGGATTTCACCGGAAATATGGACACCTGCATCGCAATCCGGCTTGCGTTTAAGAAAAACGGAAAAGTGTTCGTCCGCTCCGGTGCCGGCATTGTAGCCGACAGCGTACCGGAAAAAGAGCATCAGGAATGCATCAACAAAGCAAAGGCCGTGATGGTCGCACTTGCGGAGGCAGAAGGAGGAAGTAACTTATGATACTGCTGGTAGATAATTATGACAGTTTTTCCTATAACCTGTATCAGCTCGCCGGTTCGATCAATCCGGACATGAAGGTCATCCGGAACGACGAGATGACGATCGACGAAATCTGCGCACTGGCACCGGCATCCATCATTTTATCTCCCGGACCGGGCCGTCCGGAGCAGGCAGGCCGATGCATGGAGATTGTAGAAAAATTAGGCGGCGAGATCCCGATCCTCGGTGTCTGCCTCGGCCATCAGGCAATCTGTGCCGCGTACGGCGCGACCGTCACCTATGCGAAACAGCTGATGCACGGCAAACAGTCCGAGACAACGCTGGATCTTACCTCGGAATTATTCCAGGGGCTGCCGGAAACCGTTCCGGTTGCAAGATACCATTCCCTCGCAGCTGATGAAGCGACACTGCCGGAAACCTTAAAGGTAACGGCAAGAACTGCAGACGGCGAGGTCATGGCAGTCGAGGACCGTGAGAAAAAGATCTACGGAGTCCAGTTTCATCCGGAATCCATTCTGACCCCGCAGGGCAGACAGATGGTAGAAAACTTCTTAAAAATTACAGGATAGATCACAGGACAGCAAAGAAAGAGAGGAACGGAATATGATTCGGGAAGCGATTGTAAAACTGGTACATAAAGAGAACTTAACCTACGAGATGGCAGAGGGCGCCATGGATGAAATCATGGGAGGAAAAGCCGATCCGATCCAGATCAGCGCATTTTTAACTGCCATGACGATGAAAGGCGAGACAATCGAAGAGATCACCGCATGTGCCAATGGCATGAGAAAGCACGGTATTCACATGGAACATGACAAGGATGTTCTGGAAATCGTCGGAACCGGCGGAGATAAATCCAATTCCTTCAACATCTCCACAACAGCATCCCTTGTGATCGCTGCAGGCGGCGTCGCAGTTGCAAAACACGGAAACCGCGCCGCATCGAGCAAATCCGGCGCAGCCGACTGTCTCGAAGCGCTCGGCGTCAAAATCGACCTGGAGCCGGAGAAAAACAAAGAAGTTCTGGAAAAACTTGGAATCTGTTTCCTGTTCGCACAGAAATACCACATGTCCATGAAATACGTGGCACCGGTCCGCAAGATGCTCGGCATCCGGACCATTTTCAACATCCTCGGACCGCTGACCAACCCGGCAGCAGCCACGATGCAGGTGATGGGTGTCTACGAGGAAGCACTTGTCCGCCCGATGGCAGAAGTTCTCTTCAATCTTGGTGTCAAACGCGGCATGGTTGTCTACGGCCAGGACTGCCTCGATGAAATTTCCTTAAGCGCACCGACAAGCGTCTGCGAGATCAAGGACGGAACGTTTGAGGAATACGTCATCACACCGGAAGCGTTCGGCATGACCCGCTGCACCAAAGAAGAGCTGGTCGGCGGAACTCCGCAGGAGAATGCTGAAATTACGAAAGAAATTCTTGCAGGAAAGAAAGGCCCGGCAAGAGACGCTGTTGTCCTAAATGCCGCCGCAGCCCTTCATGTAGCAAAAGAAATCCCGATGCAGGATGCTGTAAAACTGGCAGAGGAGCTGATCGACAGCGGAAAAGCACAGAAAAAACTCGAAGAGTTTGTGTCACTCACCAACAAATTGGCAGAAAAGGAATAAACATATGATACTGGAAACGATTGCAGAAGCCACAAGAAAACGTGTCGCTGCAGAAAAAGAGAAGTGTTCTCTTGCAGAAATGAAAGAAAAGGCAACGGCGATGAACCCGGACACCGGATTCCCGTTTGAACAGGCGCTGAAAAAGCCGGGCATGTCCTTTATCTGCGAGGTAAAAAAAGCCTCCCCGTCGAAGGGCATCATCGCAGAAGATTTCCCCTATCTGGAGATCGCAAAGGAATATGAAGCGGCCGGTGCCTCCGCCATTTCCTGCCTGACCGAGCCGGAATACTTCAAAGGCGATAAGCGTTACTTAAAAAAAATTGCAGAAACCGTATCCATCCCGGTTCTGCGGAAAGATTTTACCGTGGATCCCTATATGATCTACGAGGCAAAGGTGCTCGGAGCCACCGCTGTCCTTCTGATCTGTGCGCTGTTGCCGGAGGAAACCTTAAAAGAATATCTGGAAACAGCGCATTCCCTCGGCCTTTCCGCTCTTGTGGAAGCCCACGATGAGGCGGAGGTTGCACAGGCCATGCGCGCCGGAGCAAGGATCATCGGTGTCAACAACCGCAACTTAAAAGATTTCACGGTCGATATCCACAACAGTGAGCGGCTGCGGGAGCTTGTCCCGGAAAACATTGTTTTCGTATCCGAGAGCGGAATCAAAACGCCGGAGGATGTCGGAAGACTGTATCAGAATAAAACCGATGCCGTTCTGATCGGCGAAACGCTGATGCGGAGCAGCAACAAAAAAGCAGAGCTTGAAAAACTCTCTTCAATGTGTTAAAGTGGTAACGTAAGTGTGCAAAACAAAACAGAGCGCACGGGGAGTCAAACGTTATGGAAGAACAGACCAGAATCAAAATCTGCGGGCTCACACGGCTGGAAGACATCGATGCGGTGAATGAGCTGAAGCCCGAATATGTCGGCTTTGTCTTTGCAAAAAGCCGCAGACAGATTACAAAAGAACATGCCGTGACGCTGCGGCGCTATCTGGATCCCGAAATCTAGGCGGTCGGCGTCTTTGTGAACGAGCTTCCGGCGATTGTCGCAGGATACCTCGAAGAGGGCGTCATCGATCTGGCACAGCTCCACGGAAATGAGAGTGAAGAATATATCCATTCGCTCCGGTTCCGCACCGGCGGGGAACTGATCAAGGCATTTTCCATCAAAACCAGGGAGGACGTCGAAAAGGCGAAAAAAAGCAGCGCCGATTACATCCTTCTCGACCACGGAAAAGGCGGTACCGGCGAATCGTTCGACTGGTCACTGATCAGAAACATGGACCGCCCGTATTTCCTTGCGGGAGGCCTGAACGCCGAAAATGTGGAACAGGCGATTTTACAGACACATCCCTTCGCCGTCGACATCAGCAGCGGTGTCGAGACAGACGGCGTAAAGGACACGAAAAAAATCACAGAATGCATAAGGAGGATAAGACATGTCTGACGGAAGATTTGGTATTCACGGAGGCCAGTACATACCGGAAACTCTGATGAATGAAATTATTAATTTGGAAAAACAGTACAATTATTATAAAAACGATTCGGAGTTCTGCCAGGAGCTTGATGACCTGCTGAAAAATTACGCGGGCCGCCCGTCCCTTCTCTACTACGCAGAGAAAATGACAAAGGATCTCGGCGGAGCAAAAATTTACCTCAAACGAGAGGATCTGAACCACACCGGAGCCCACAAAATCAACAACGTGCTCGGACAGTGCCTCCTCGCAAAAAGAATGGGAAAAACCCGTGTCATCGCAGAGACCGGAGCCGGCCAGCACGGTGTGGCAACCGCAACGGCAGCAGCCCTGATGGGACTTGAGTGTGAGATCTTCATGGGAAAAGAAGACACCGACCGTCAGGCCCTCAATGTATACCGGATGGAGCTTCTCGGTGCAAAAGTAAATGCCGTTACTACCGGAACTATGACCTTAAAAGATGCCGTCAATGAGGCGATGCGCGAGTGGGTATCACGTGTCGATGACACCCACTACGT
>OJRW01002036.1_pt1 | contig 14596 bp, 9 predicted proteins | sample 1599231 | NCBI WGS metagenome assembly OJRW01 (sample SAMN04168656, study PRJEB22393) | human gut metagenome | biome: human gut microbiome; feature: stool | host: Homo sapiens | collected 2014-03-17
CCGCGTCACCATCGGCTACCGCGCCGCCGACGCGTCTGCTTCAGCGTCTTCTTCCGCGTCCGCAAAATCCGATTCGGACGAATCAACTGAAACGGCAGAATCGTCCGCGCAAGGCACGCAGAGTACACAAACTACGCAAGGCGAACAGACCACGCAAGCCACGGAAAACGGCCGCGTCTCGTCCGACATCATGGATAACAACGGCACCGAATTCCGTATCGCTGGCATCGTCGATACCGGCGGCAACGAGGATTCCATCATCTACGCCACTACCGCGGACGTGTCCAAACTTGCGGGCCACGAGCGCGGCGCCGACGTGGTCGAATACTCGGTGAACGCCATGGGGGATGAGCTGAACGCCATCGTCAACAGAATCAACAAAAATACAAACACTGCCGTCAAAGCGCAGACCGTCACCAAAATCACCTCGTCCGACACCCGCATCATCGCCATGCTGCAGACCCTGTTCTGGATTGTCTCGCTCGTCGTGCTCGTGCTGACGCTCGTCGGAGTGGGCACCACCATCAGCTCCATCGTGAGCCAGCGTCGCAACGAAATCGGCCTGCGCAAAGCCCTCGGCGCCGATTCACGCGCCATCGGCGTCGAATTCTACGTGGAATCCGGCATCTACGGCTTGATCGGCGGTCTGCTCGGCACCGCCATCGGCTATGTGCTGGCGCGTGTGCTGTGCGCCACCGTCTTCGGTCGCGCGATCGGCTTCGACTGGCTGCTCGGCGCCGGATCGCTGCTGCTGAGCGTGGCGATCGCCGTCATCGCCTCCATTCCGCCGGTCCGCCGCGCCACCCGTATCGACCCCGCCATCGTTTTGAGGGAGGAATAATCATGGACAACGAACATATGCTGCTGGAACTCGACCACATTTCCAAGATTTACGGCGATCTGCACGCCGTCGACGACCTGAGTCTGACCGTTCCGCAAGGGCAATGGCTGGCGATTGTCGGCTCGTCCGGTTCCGGCAAAACCACGCTGATGAACATGATCGGCTGCATGGATACGCCGTCGAAGGGTTCCGTCATGCTTGAAGGCCGGCGATTGGAGGATTTGAACGCCCGCCAGCTTGCCGATGTGCGTAAGAACATGATAGGACTCGTGTTCCAGAAGTTTTACCTCGTGCCGCATCTGACGGCGGTGGAGAACGTGATGGTGGCGCAATACTACCATTCTGTAGTCGATGAGAAGCAGGCGATGGAAGCGCTGGAACGAGTGGGATTGAAGGAGCGTGCGCATCACCTGCCCGGCCAGCTGTCCGGCGGTGAGCAGCAGCGCGTGTGCATCGCCCGAGCGCTCATCAACTGCCCGAAGCTGATTCTCGCCGACGAGCCGACCGGCAATCTCGATGAGAGGAATGAGAAGATCGTGCTCGACCTGTTCCGTCAGCTGCACGAGCAGGGCACTACGATCATCGTCGTGACGCACGATGCGCTCGTCGCCTCCTGCGCACAACGCGAAATCATGCTCAACCATGGTGTGCTCGTCGGCGAACAGTGGAATGACGAGGAGGCGAAACGTGCGTACGAGGCGGCCGGTGGCAAGCCTGCGCACACCGGTTCCGCCGAGGAAGGCGCACAGAACGGCGGTGTCGCGATTTTGTTCGCCGACCCTACGAAGGCCGCAAAAACCGGAGATACGGACGCGGACGCCGACGGCACGGAAGGGGAGCGCGCATGAGCGCCGCACAATCGAACGCAATCAAAGTCATCGCACTGTCCGCGGCGAGTATCGCGCTGTTGTCGGCATGCGGCGAACCGAAGGCAACGCCGATGGACGACGAATACGCCGGCAATTCCGGTGAAAGCGTGCAATCGCAGGAAGAGAAGTCGAAAACTGACGGCAAGGCGTCCGGCGACACGGCAGACGACGGCGACGCCACCAAAAACCGTGCCGACGCGAATTCCGCAACATCCGACAAGCAGGACACCGGCAACTACGCGGATGGCGACTATTCGATCAACGGCCAGTACGGGCCGGTCGGCGAGGATACCATCGACGTGCATCTGACCGTTAAGGACCAGAACGTGACGGCCGTGGAAATCGTTGGGCATCCGTTCACGTCCATCTCCAAAAAGCATCAGAACGACTTCGCCAAAGCCGTACCGGATGCGGTGGTCGGCAAGCCGTTGAAGGACCTTAAAGTCGACAAGCTCGCCGGTGCCAGCTGGACCTCCGAAGCCTTCAACAAGGCGTTGGAAGTGGCGCGTCAGGAAGCGTCAATCCAATAGCCCATTCCTTCTGAAACCGACACGGCATGCCCGTCTTGCGTCGGTGTGGACGGTTTTCCTGTGGTTACCGTGCGGATTCGGCGCATATGTTCGGCCAGAGCAACGTGGCCATGTTCTCGGCCCAGGAATCAGACTTGCGTTCCTTGCCGGATTGCCGTTCCCCTCCGGCTTCCTGCCCCGCCAATGCTTTGCAAGCCAGCATGGAACCCAGCACCGTGCTGAACAGGAACGTGTAGTCCAAACGGTTTTGAAACACTCCGTCGGCGATGCCACGTTCCATGAACCCCACGAACCGTTCTTCGGCCGGCGCCAGCACTTGTGCTGCGATCGCCTTCAGCGTGGCGTTGTCGGAAGACAGCACCACGCCCACGGCTTTCAATCCGAGTTCGCTGTCGAAGCAGTTCTGGATGCGTCGCAGCATGGTGGCCAGTCCGCTCCGCGACGGCTTCAAATCGTTGAAATTCGGTAGTCCGGCAACTTCCGGTTGGATGCGTTGCAATAAATCGTCGGCGTTTCGGTAGCGTCGGTAGATTGTGGTCTTTGCTACCCCTGAACGTCGTGCGACCTCTTCGATGGTCACCGCTCCGATACCATCGGAAATCACTATCCCCAATGTGGCTTTCATGATTTTGCGGTCGGTTTGCTCCCGTAATCGCTCACGTCGGCCACGTACTGTGCCGACGTCTTCCTGCGTGGTTTTTTGCACCGTCTTCCGCGTGCCCTCTTGCGTGGTTCCGCCCATCATGCCGCGATCACTTTCGTGCTTTCCAGCTTGCTTACGTACCAATGGTTGAACTTGACCAGTGGAATGCGCAGTAGCAGGCCTATCAGCAGCAGCGGCGGAATGAACAGCAGTAGCGCGCCAATCGCAAACCAGTAATCGTTACTGTAGATTCCGCCGATCGCCGCGCGCATTGCTGTGATTGAATGCGTCGCAGGCAGGAACGGGCTGATGCCGCTGATGATTTTCGGCAGCACGGCCAGCGGATATGCGCCGTTCGCTCCGGAGATCTGCATGACGAGAAACAGCACGCCGATGGCTTTGCCGACGTTGCCGAAGCTGGCCACGAGCGTGTAGGTGAAGAACGAGAACACTAGGCTGCTCACCCAGCCGGACAGCATGAACAGCAGCGGATGCACCGCCTGGACATGGAGGAACAGCAGACTGCCTCCCAAGGAGAACGTGCTCTGCAATAGTCCGATCACGCTGAACACACCGTAATGTCCGAGAAACAGCTGATGCGGTTTCGGGTCGCCGAGTTCCTTGCGCACCTTACGCGAGACGGTGGTCTTGAGCGTCACTGCCATGAGCAGCGAACCGACCCACAGTGGCAGGATCGTGTAGAACGGTGCCATCTGCGAACCGAAATTCTTGACTGGGAACACCGCGTTGCGTTTCACTTTTACAGGGGCTGCAAGCGCGGCGGCCAACGAGTCGGTATTATCGCTGAGCACATCTTTGACGGCGCTCATATCGCCGCTGTTCAGCGCATCGGTCAATGTTCCTGTGAATGCGCCCAGTTTTTTGCCCGCGCCGGCCAGACTATCGGCGGTGGAATCCAACACGCTGCTGATGGCGGTCAGATTCTTATCCGCGGTCTTGGTGGTGCCGTTCAGATTGCCCAGCGCGCCTTTCAGATCGGCCGCTGTGGCATTGAGCGCGGTGGTGGTGCTGGTAATGGACGTGGCGATATCGTCAAGTTGCGGTTTCAGTTGGCTCTCATAGTCGGTTTTGATGCCACTGACGGACGTTGCCGCCTGCTGCGCCAGTTTCTTGATCTCCGCACGTTCGGCCGTGGTATCGCTTACTTTGGCGTCGATGTTGTCGGCGCTGCCATTCAGCGCCGATGCTAGGTCGTTGAGCTGTGTGATGGTGGTGCCGACGTTGGTTTTGAGATGGTCGATGGCGTTCCTCACCGCTTCCGGCAGCTTTTCGTTTGCGCTGAGCGCGTCGAGCGAATCATAGATCTGCTGGTAGCTTTGCGCCTGCTTGCTGATGTTCGTGGCCTGGTTGCGTAATGCGTTGGCGGTGTTGCCGGCCTGCGTGCCCGCATTGCCGAATAGGCTGTCCACATCTGCTTCCATGGCTGTGAAGCTGTTGGCGGAATCAGTCAGAGCCGTGCCCAGCGCGGTGGTGCCGGTCTTCAACGCGCCCGTCAGATCCTCCACGCCGCTGCCGGCTTGCTTGAGTGTTGTTCCTACGCTTTTCGCATTGCCGCTGACATTGGCGATCAGACCGTCGGAGGACTCAAACAGATGCCGTGCGCTTTGGGTCAGCGTGCTGAACGTGCGGAGCGTTCCGGAAGCGTCGGTGAGCGTTTCCGCGAAGTCGCTGATATTGCCGTTGAACTGCGTGAGTTGTTCCTGCGCGGCTGGCTTGTCGAGTTGGTTGGCGAGCTGCGATGCCACACTCAGCGCGGTGCTGGTCAGTGTTTCGGAGAACGTCTCGTTGACCTGCGCGCTGACCGTATCGGCGCCTTGGCCTGTGATCTTCGGAGCCAAGGCGTTCTTCTTTTCATTGTTGTAGTAGGCGATTTCGGCGTGGTTGCCATCGGATGCGAAGAACGTCATCATACGGGTGCTGAAGTTCTTTGGAATCACCACAGCTGCGTAATATTTGCCGGATTTGGTGCCGTTGATGGCTTCTTTTTTGGTGGTGAAGGTCCAGTCGAGCTGATCGTTGGAACGCAGCGTGTTAACCACTTGGTCGCCGATGTTGATCTTCACTGGAATGAGGTCGGACCGGTATCCGTCGTCCTCATTGGCTACGGCGAATTTCAGATTGCCGGTATTGGCGAACGGGTCCCAGCTGGCGGCCACGTTGAACCATGTGAAGATGCCGGGGATCACAACGAGTCCGATGACGATGATGATGGAGACGACGTTGCTGGTGATTCGCCGGATGTCGCCGACGAACAGTTTCCAGATGGTTTTCATGCGTTGCTCCTTTCCTCGTTGTTTTCGTTGTTTTCGGTTGTCTCGGTTGTCTCGGCGGTCTCGGCGGTGTCCGTGGCGGCATCGTTCGCGGCGGCGCTTGGACCGGTCGTCTGCATTTTCTGCACCAGTATGGCGATTCCGTCATCTTCATTGTGGTTGACGCCCGTCACGTTTTCCGTCGTTTCTTTGATGACGCTGGTATTGCGATTATCGGATGTCGTGCGTTTGCCGCTGGTGCGTCTCCGCGTTTTGCGCAGCAGTCTGTTCCGCCGTTCCTGTTGCGCCCGCTTTTTGCGACGGATGCGTGCCGCTTGGCGCTCCACCAGCATGGATTGGATCGATTCATCGCTCAAATGGCCGAGCTCCACTTGACGGTTCAGATTATCGCGCATGTATTCGATGACCATGAGGAAGCCCATGATGAGCAGAATCCAGACGACCCACGTGGCCAGTACCACCACTTTCTCTCCGTTGGTGAACGAGAACACCGCCGCCAGAGTGACCGGAACTACGAATCCGATCACCAGAGCTCCGCGCTTGAGTTTCGGGTACAGTTCCGCGAACCGACTTGCGCGTTCCTCGATCACCTCGCGGTAGCCGCCTTTGTCGGCCAGTACCTGAATGGCTTGGGACATGTTGTATCCGCGTTCCGGAAGCTCCACTTCCTCGCCGATAATCATGTCGCTTTCCTTGATTTCGCGGGCGAAGAGTCGGTTGAGGTTGACCAACAGAGGACGGACCACCAGGCCGATGACGAACGCCATGCCGGCAAACAGCAGCAGCGTGCCGATCGCCTTGGTCCAATGGCCGTCGTAGAAGCCGGCGATGGTCTCGCGGAATGCGTCTATCGAATAGCTGAATGGCACGAACGGATAGACCATGCGGAAGAACTTCGGCATCATCTCGATCGGATACAGGCCGGAAGCGCCTGGAATCTGCACGATCACCAACGCCACGCACAGGCCCTTGCCGATGTGCATGAACGTGGTGGACAGCGCGTACGTGATGCTCAGATATACCAGCGATGTGATCATGCCGGTCAGTATGAACAGTGGCGCGCAAGCCGTCTGCACGCCGAGTATCAGATCGCCAACGGTGCAGATCGCGCCTTGAATGACGCCCATCGTGCCGAGCAACAGGTATCGGGCCAGATACTTTTCGGTTGCGGTCGGATCGAGACCCTCAAGCCCCTCGTCGTCCACCTCCACTTTGTAGATCACCACAAAGGCGAACGCGCCCACCCACAGTGCCAGATTGGTCATCAGCGGAGCCATGCCGGAGCCGTAGGAGTTGACGGGATACACGTTCTTCGTGTCGATTACGGTCGGGGACTCCATGAACGAGGCGATCTTATCCGCGTCAAGCGAACCGCTGCCGGTCAACGATGCGAGCAGATCCGCAGTGCCCAGCGCCTTCAGGTCGGTGCTGACGGTGGTGAGCTTCGTCTCCATCTTCGCCAGCTGCTGGTCGGTTTGCTCAAGGCCGATGCGGGCGTCTGACGCCACTTGGTCGAGTTGGTCGAGCACGATGTTGGTTTGCCTGACCACGCTGTCCTGGCTGGTCACGGTGCCGGCAAGTGTTCCGGCCGTCCCAGCCAGCGAGCCCAGCGCGGAATTCAGTCGCGGCAGTGCGCCTGAATTGATGGCGTTGCGCGCCATGCCTGCGCTTTTGAGCGAGTTCTGCGTGCCTATGTTGAAATCGGTGGACAGTTTGGATACGCTGCCGGCTGTGGCCTGTGTGTTCTCGCTCAGGGTTTTGAGGTCGGCGAGTGTTCCGGCTGCCGTGTTGTTGGTATTCTCCAGTTTGCTGATGATTTGCTGGTATTGCGCGTTGTCGCTGGCGGATTTGAGCTTCTCGAGCAGTTTCGCATTGCTGTCGGTGATGTTTTGCATGCCGGTCACCGCCTGCTGTGCCGATCCACTTGCCGCGGATATCGCCGACGAGATCTGGTTGATGCTGGCTGTGGATTGCGCCGTCGCTTGGGAAACAAGTCCGGATCCGGTTTCCAGCGCGCTGTTGGCGTTGGACGAAAGCGTGTTGAGCTGGGTTTGCGCTGTGCCGATGGCGGTGGATGCGCCTGCTAGTCCTCTGCCTGCGCTCGCCGCGGCCAGCTGCACGTCGTTCAGGGCATTGCGTGCTGCTTTTGTCTGCTGTGGCACATTGGCTAACTGGGTGTCGAGATCCGCGATTGCGGAGCGGATCGTGCCTACGTTCCGCTTGGTGTTGTCGAGTTCGCCGATGGTTTCGTTGGCGATGGTGTTGGTGTTGCCGCTGATGGTGCCGTTGGCTGAGTTGACGGCTTTGACGAGCACGTCGCTGACGGTGGAGACGAAGGTGTTGTTGACGGTGCGGTCGACCACGGTCGCGCCTTGGTCGGTGATTTTCGGCGAAATCGGACTCGCCTTCTCGTTCACGTAATATTCGAGCGTGGGGCGATGCTTGCTGTTGGTGACGACGTTGGCCAGATCTTCGCTGAAGTCGGAAGGGATGACGATTGCGGCGTAGCAGTCGCCCGACTCCACCGCTTCCATCGCGTTGGCTTTGCCCATGAACTCCCAGCCGAGCTGGTCGTTGCTCTTCAGCGTGCCTTCGATTTGATCGCCGAGATTGACTTTGCCAAGCAGCGCGTTGTCTGTGCCTTTGTCCATGTTGGCCACGGCCACTTTGATGCTGTCCGTGTTGCCATAGGGATTCCAGAACCCGTAGATGTTGAACCATGCGTATAGCGGGGGAATGAGAATCAGGCCGATCATAATCACCCACGTGGCGGGTACGGTGACCAATCGTTTGAAGTCACGGCGCAGGATCTGCAGTACGTTGTGCATTGTTTCTCCGAGTTGGTGAATCATTCCTCTCATAGCGATACGTATTTCGTAGCGCTACGCGGTACGTATCGTATAACGCGCTCCGGGACAATCGCCATCGCGTTTCATGGATGACGGAAATCGGGTCGAGTACTGCGGCAAAGCCTCGGCAAAACCATCGCCGGCTGACGTAGCCCCTTCCGCTCACGTCCGTGACAAATCGCCATTTCTGTATGTCCGTGAGCGAAAGGTGGTAATAAATCGCTATTTTCCGTCCGTATTTATACCCCCATTCGCTCACGATGCGCTATGCATCGCCATTTCTTGCGGACGTGAGCGAAAGGTGGTGTGCGAATGGCGATTGCAGCCAGCTGACGTCCCCCTCTTTTGCTCGCGTCCGCCAATAATCGCACCTGAACCGCTTTTCTTGCGGCGGATATTGCCTACGTTTGGTAGCGTGGGCTGAAGGAAGGAGCGGCATATGAGCGAAACCGCACAATCTGAATCACGATCCGAGGATTCCGCCGCGGGCAAGACGGATGGAGAAATCAAGGCGATTGCCGCCGAAACCGAAATCGCGGCTATCGAAGAAGGCGGAAAGCAGGGCACTGGCGAAGTCGGCAATCCCGCTGACCGTCGTCTGCCGTTAATCGTTCGCATTTACGGCATCGTCATGCTTATTGAAGGCGTGGTGACGCTGCCGATCATCGTGCTGTCGTGCCTGTACGTCGTGCAGGCCGTGCTTTCCGGCGATATGACGTTCGACGCGCTGAGCCTCACCACGATTCTGTCGGCGATTCACGCGGTCGTGCTGATGGTCACCACCGCGTGCCTGACGGTGTTCGGCGTGCTGCTTTTCAGGAACAAACGCCGGCACATCGCGCAATGGACGTACCTGCTGATTCCGCTTACGCTCGCCGAAGGCCTGCTGTCGCTGGCGTTGAAGGGGCTTGGCCTGAACCTTGTCAGCCCGGCTGTCCAGCTTGTCGTGCTGATCGCCCTGCACATCACCGCCGACCCATCGCTGCGGGAGGAGCGCCGGCTGCAGTTCGCGTTGCGGCGCATGGACGCCCGCAGCGCGTATGAGAACGCCGCCTCCCAAGGCATGGCCGGCCGCGACCTGACCGGCAAAGGCTATATTTCGCTGGATTTCTTCAATCTGTTCTGGCTGTTCACCATTGGTTGTGTGTTCGGCTTGGTGATCGAAACCATCTACCATTTCATCCTGTTTGGCGAATACCAGGACCGTGCGGGCTTCCTATGGGGGCCGTTCTCGCCCATCTATGGTTTCGGCGTGGTGATCGTCACCGTGTTGCTCAACCATTTGTGGCAGTCGAATTGGTTGCTGATTTTCTGCTCAAGCGCGGTGATCGGTGGCGCGTTCGAATATTTCACCAGCTGGTTCATGCAGGCCGCGTTCGGTATTCGCGCATGGGATTACACGGGGCAATGGCTTTCGATTGACGGGCGTACATCCGGCAAATACATGTTCTTCTGGGGCGTCCTCGGCTTGGTTTGGGTCAAGTTGATTCTGCCGCGATTATTGCGATTGATCCAGCGTATTCCGTGGAAGATTCGCTATTCGTTGACGCTGGTCTGTTTCATACTCATTTTTGTCGATGGCGTGATGACGCTGATGGCGCTTGACGCTTGGTATTCCCGCATGGCTGGGGTTGCGCAGAATTCTCCTGTTTCGCAGTTTTTCGCCACGTATTTCAATGATGATTTCATGGCGCATCGTTTTCAGACCATGACGATCGACCCTTCCACCGCGGGGCGTATGTAGGCGGTGGAAGGGTTTTCGGGCGGCTGGCTGGACGGCGTTCCGGCTGGCCGCTTTGCCTTAGATGGGTAATTGCCGCAGAAATAGGATTGCTGCTGTTTGGGTCCGCACGCCTATGCGGCGATGCTTTGCGCCAGCTGATGGATGAGATCGGGGCGGTGTCCGCTCCATGAGAAGTTTGGTGAGATGACCACCGGAATCTGCTTGAATCCGGCGTTCTTGATTTGTTCGAAGGTTGATGGGTTCTGCGTCAGGTCGACCGCCACATACCGCACGCCCAGTTTGGAAAGTTCCTGTTCGGTGGCCTCGCACTGAGGGTTGCTCGGATTGGTGAAGACGGTCACGGTCATTCTTTTCCTCCCTATGCAAATCGGCTTCCTTTGGTGTGGAAAGCCTTGTCGGCCACGTTTTTTGATTTTGCCCGGCTGCTCGGGCCGTTCATCAGTATACACTACCCGTAGTGGCGTTTCGTACGTTTGCCCACTGTATATAGTGGGGAATTTCCCGTAATACCGAATCTATACGAACAAATGTTCGATATATTCGAGTCTATCATTATCCTCGATTGCGCCACGCCGGTTGCATGCGTATGGTCCGTCCGCGAATCGTCCGCGGGCTGTTCGCTGTTCATTTCGGAACACATATTGCGATTTCGCTCGTTTTCTTACGATTGTGAGCGAAAGGTGGTGCCGCATAGTGCGGTAGGGGGTATAAATCGCCTTATTTTCCATACTTTTCGGCGCACGTCGCGAAATAATCGACCGAAATTGCGATTCGTGAGCGAAAGAGGGTGCGCGATATGGTGCGTTCCGTATTGAAGTGCTGAGACCTCATCCCGAAACAAATGAAAAAGTCCTGAGAACCATCGGCTTCAAGGACTTCGAACCTGTGCCCCCCGTGGGATTCGAACCCACAACCCACGACTTAAAAGGACGCTGCTCTAACCGTTGAGCTAGAGGGGCAACAGCAACACAGTATACAGCATATTCGGACCAATCGCCACCACGGGCGTCGGACGGGCGTCGAAATGGCCTTCGGAGTGTTGGTGTGCCTACAATCGAAACCATGTCATGTACCACAATTCTTGTAGGCAAAAAAGCAAGTTACGACGGTTCGACCATCATCGCCCGAGATGACGACTCTGGTTCCGGCCGTTACGATCCCAAGAAATTCGTAGTCGTCGCACCGCAGGAGCAGCCGCGGCACTACCGCAGTGTGCTGAGCCACGTCGAAATCGATCTTCCCGACAACCCGTGCCGATACAGCATCGTGCCGAACGTGCTACCCAACCGTGGAATCCTTGCGGAAGCGGGCGTGAGCGAACGCAACGTGGCCATGAGCGCCACCGAAACCATCGCCGTCAACGAGCGCGTGCTCGCCGCCGACCCGCTGGTCGTATTGCAGCCAGCCGACGAGGCCGACGGCAAGCCGGAAGTGCCCGGCGGCATCGGCGAGGAAGACATCATCACCCTCATATTGCCGTATGTCAGCACCGCCCGCGAAGGCGTGAAGCGCCTCGCCGAACTGCTTGAAACGTACGGAACGTACGAATCGAACGGCATCATCATTTCCGACGTGGACGAAATCTGGTACGTCGAAACCATCGGCGGCCACCACTGGATCGCCCGCCGCGTGCCGGACGACAAATGCGCCATCATCCCCAACCAGCTCGGCATCGACTATTTCGACTTCGACGACGCCTTCAGCGACGCGCGCGAATTCATGTGCAGCGCCGACCTGACGGAATTCATCGAAACGCATCATCTCGGCCGCGCGGCCGGCACGCAGGGCGGCATGAACGGCGGCCACTGCAACCCGCGCGTCGTGTTCGGCACCGCCACCGCGAAGGACCATATCTACAACACGCCTCGCGCCTGGTACATGTACCGCTATCTCGATCCGGCCGACGCGGAAAACCTTACCCCTGAATCGGACGACATTCCATGGTGTCTCGAACCGGAGAATGCCGTGACCGTCGAGGATGTCGACTTCCTGCTCGGTTCGCACTTCGAGGGCACCCCGTACGACCCGTATGGCACGCAGGGGACTGAGGAAAGCCGCCATCGCTATCGTCCAATCGGCATCAACCGCACCGGGCACATGGTGGCGATGCAGATCCGCCCGTATGCGCCAGCCGAAAGCCGTTCGATCATGTGGGTTTCGTACGGTTCCGGCGCATTCACCACGTCCGCGCCGTTCTACGCGAACGTCGACGATACCCCCGCATATCTGCGCGACACCACGCCGGAAGTCTCCACGGACTGCCTGTATTGGACGAATCGTCTGATTGCTGCGATCGCTGACGCGCACTTCTACGAGACGAGCAATGCGATTGAAGGATTCTCGGAAGACGTCCGCTCCTTCGGCCACCGTTTGGTGGAACGTACGGATGGCGAGCTTGCGATTGGTGGTGCGGAGGCGGACGCCAGTGCTGGTTCTGTGTCCGTTTCGGTCCGTCTCGCGGCGGCCAACGATGAAATGGCGGAATATTTGCGATCGCGCAATACGAAGCTGCTCGGCGACGTGCTGTATACGTCCAGCAACCTCATGCACAACAGTTTCGCCATGTCGGATCGCTGGAACTAAGCCCGCTGACGCTTCACGTGTCCGATTCTGGCGAATCGGACAGACAGGCATCAAAATAAAGCGCTCCTGTGTCCGAATCACCAGAATCGGACACAGGAGCGCCTGGCCAATCGCAGTAATCGCGTGCCTTCCATACCGCTATACCGCGAAACTCGCGCGAAATCAGTTGAATCCGACCACGTGCTCCGCCACAAAATAACCTTTGCGGATCACGAACCGGCCGAGCGAACCGTGCAGGTTCAGCGCACGTGACATCGCCTTCTTGCGCACGTCCGCGTAAATCGTCGGCGAATACGCCTTGATGTCCGCCCAAAGCTGCTTTTTCTTCTCGTAATTTGCGTGATCTCGCGAGAGGATCATGAATACGCTCGCCACGGAGCTTTCAATCGCAAGAAAATGAATCATATAGCGGTACAGGCCGTCTGGCACCGTACCTCGTTCGGGGGTGGCGCGCACCATGCACTGGTTGACGAGACGCAGCTGGTCCACGCGGCGGATCATCACGTCCGTCTGCACGCTCTGCCCGTCGCGGCCGATGAAATAGTGATAGAACGGCGTGTCCAGATACTGCAGCGACTTGACCCACGGGAACGGCTGATACGCGTAGATGAAGTCCACGTAGAACGTGTGTTCCGGCAGCTGCATCTTCGATTCGCGTACCACGGCCGTGCGGTAGATAAGCGCGTGCATGAGAATGTATTCGGTCAGTCCGAAATGCCCTAGATCGTCCCAGGTGAGCCGTTTGCCGGGCTCCATAGCGTGACGGAAGTTCACCACGTGCTTGTTGCGCTTGCCCACCTTGTCGTACACGTAGTTGGTGACGAGCATGTCGAGCGGGTCGTCCTTGCCGACCTCGTCGCGCAGCACGGCCATGACCTGTTCGAGCGATTCCGGGCCGACCCAATCGTCCGCGTCCACGACCTTCACGTACATGCCGCTCGCCGCCGCGATGCCGGTGTTGACCGCGCCGCCGTGGCCCTTGTTCTCCTGATGGATCGCGCGCACGATTCCCGGATTGCGCGCCTCGAACGTCTTCGCCATCTCCAGCGTGCCGTCGGACGAGCCGTCATCCACGATCAGCACTTCGATGTCGTCGTTGCGCTTCGACGCGATCAACGATTCGACGCACCGTTCCAGGTATTCCGTCATGTTGTACGCGGGCACCACGAAGGTGAGCGTCTTCTTCTCCTGCATATTCTTCCTCGGATCGGGCTCGTGTCGGGCCGTGCGGCTGGCCGACCGCTCCGGCCAAAAGCATAACGAAACTAACGTAGCACCATGTGCGGTTCCGGGGCGCGGTTTTGCGCACAAACGGCACCCTGAAATACGCAATCTGCACCTGAAATTTCCCCTAGGGTCATTTCGGGTGACGGTATGTCAGTTTTCGTCAATTGTTGATTGTTTTTGCGATTCGTGCGGGCTTTGCGGTTTTTGCGATTCGTTCGTCTCGTCTGATTCGTTTGATTCGTCTGCCGCTTGCGATTTGCCTACTGCTTGCGATCCGTCCGTCACGGTCGTCCCGTCCGTCGCGTCATCTCCCGCAGCAACCGCCTTCTCCTGCGATTTCGCGGTCTTCTTGCCCTGCTTCTCCTGCTTGGCGATCGCCTTCGCTTCCCGCGCGGCCTGCTTTTCCGCCTCGCGGGCCTGCTCTTCGGCGGTCGTTTCCAATGCCGGCACTTCCTTGCGGTCGGCGATGTACAACCACAGCGACCGGATTACGTCACTCACCGATACGCCTTTGCCCTTGAGGACTTCTTCGACCTCGTTCTTCAGTTTCGCATCAATGCGAACGTTCATTTGGACCATGGTCATGGCAACCTCCATTCCAAAGATGCTATACAGTATAGCATACTGACGTGCATGAAAAAGGCCGGCATCCGTTGGTGGATACCGGCCTTTACTCCCCCTCAGTCAGCTTCGCTGACAGCTCCCCTCAGAGAGGGGAGCCAGAATAAGTCACTTCATGAGGTTGCGCAGCACGTACTGGAGGATGCCGCCGTTACGGTAGTAGTCGGCCTCACCGGGCGTGTCGATGCGGACCACCGCGTCGAACTCGGTGGTGGAGCCGTCGGTGTGCGTGGCGGTGACGTGCACGGTCTTCGGGGTGACGCCGCTGTTGAGCTCGTCCACGCCGGCGATGTCGTAGGTCTCGGTGCCGTCAAGACCCAGGGACTCATAGGACTCCCCCGCCGGGAACTGCAATGGCAGCACGCCCATGCCGATGAGGTTGGAACGGTGGATGCGTT
>OJRW01002044.1_pt1 | contig 14568 bp, 10 predicted proteins | sample 1599231 | NCBI WGS metagenome assembly OJRW01 (sample SAMN04168656, study PRJEB22393) | human gut metagenome | biome: human gut microbiome; feature: stool | host: Homo sapiens | collected 2014-03-17
GTCGATCCCGAAGTGCTGTTCGAGGAGATCGACGGCCTTGAAAGCCGTGGCGTGGACTGCTCCCGACTGCTGGTGAGCGAAGCCGCGCACGTGATCGCGCCGTACCATCGCACGCTCGACAAGGTGACCGAACGCTTCCTTGGCAAGCATAAGATCGGAACCACCGGCCGCGGCATCGGTCCGGCCTACGCGGACAAGATCAACCGCGTCGGCATCCGCGTACACGACCTGTTCAACGCCGAACATCTGCATGACAAGGTCGAGGCGAGCCTGCATCAGAAGAATCAGATGCTCGTCAAGCTGTACAACCGTCGTCCGATCGACGTGGACGAGACTACCGACGAGCTGCTCAAGCTCGGCGAACGTCTGAAGCCGTACGTGGCCAACACCTCGCTGGTGCTCAATAAGGCACTTGACGAAGGCAAGACCGTGCTGTTCGAAGGCGGCCAGGCCACCATGCTCGACGTGGATCACGGCACGTATCCGTTCGTCACATCCTCCAACCCGACCGCCGGCGGCGCATGCACCGGTACTGGTGTCGGCCCGACCAAGATCACCCGCGTGATCGGCGTTTCCAAAGCGTACGTGACCCGCGTAGGCGAGGGTCCGTTCCCGACTGAGTTGTTTGGCGAGGATGGCGAGTGGCTGCGTGCGCAGGGTCATGAGTATGGTGTGACTACGGGTCGCCCGCGTCGTTGCGGCTGGTTCGATGCGGTCGTCAATCGTTATGCGGCTCAGGTCAACGGCCTGACCGACATCGTGCTCACCAAGCTTGACGTGCTTACCGGCCTGAAGGAAATCCCGTTGTGCGTGGCCTATGATGTCAACGGCGAACGCCGCGACGATATGCCTACTGATCAGTCCGAATTCGCGGCGGCGAAACCAATCTACGAATCCATGCCGGGTTGGGACGAGGATATTTCCCAAATCCACGACTTCAATGATCTGCCGAAGACCTGTCAGGATTACGTCAAGCGTCTTGAGGATCTGTCCGGCTGCCGTATCTCCGTGATCGGCACCGGCCCGCAGCGCGACCATGTCATCCAGATCAATTCGCTGGTCGACTGACCGTCTGCAACGAATTTCCCGGCTTGACTGGTAACGACGCGGCACATGATATCCGCCGGCTGATTCCGCGATTCGACCACTTGAAGTGGAAGATGGCGGCGGCCGGCATAGTCATTGGTCTGGTTTCAGGATTGCTGGTTGTCGTATACCGTCTCGGCATCGAATACGGCACGGATGCGTCCCGTTGGATATATGCGCGGATTCGCGAGACCCCGTGGCTGATTGCGCCATGGGCGGTTGCCGCGGTGGCGGCCGCGCTGGTGATCGCGTGGATGGTCGGCAAGGAGCCGATGGCCGGTGGCAGCGGCATCCCGCAGACCAACGGCGTGGTGATATGCGGCTTGAAGATGCGTTGGCAGACGATTCTGCCAGTCCGTTTCGTCGGTGGACTGTTGGGCGCGTTGTTTGGTCTGTCGCTCGGCCGTGAGGGGCCGTCCATTCAGATTGGTGCGTCGGGCGCGCAGTGTGTGTCCCACCGTTTGCGCGGCCGTCGCCGTGAGGACATGCAGGAGCATTATCTGGTCACCGCCGGTGCCGCGGCCGGTTTGTCCGCCGCGTTCAGCGCGCCGCTGTCCGGCATGATGTTCGCTTTGGAAGGGGTGCATCGGAGTTTTTCCCCTGCGATTCTGATGGGCGCCACCGCCGCATCGCTGACCGCCGATTTCGTCTCAAAATACTGTTTCGGTCTGCGTCCGGTTTTGGATTTCGGTGATATCGGTCAGCTGTCGTTGGAAGAGTATGTGTGGCTGATTCCGTTGGGATTGGTGGCCGGTTTGGTTGGTTCGCTGATGAACCGCTCGTTGCTTGGCTTCCAGACGCTGTACGGCAAACTGCCGGCATGGAGCCGCCCGATGATTGCGATTGCGATCGCGTTGCCTGTCGGCATCTGGTTGCCCGATGTGCTCGGCGGCGGCTCGAATCTGATTGATACCGCCGAACATGCGCGCGTCGGCTTGGGAATGCTGTGTCTGCTGTTCGTGGCGAAGATGCTGTTCACATCCACGAGTTTCGGCTCAGGCGCGCCTGGCGGTATTTTCATGCCGATTCTTGCGGTCGGTTCGTTGGCTGGCGGCATCTGCGGTGAAGTGTTGCATCGATTCGGTGATCTGCCATCCGACGCAGTGGCGGTGTTTGCGGTGTGCGTGATGACGGGCACGCTCGCCGCGTCCGTGAAAACGCCGATCACGTCGATTCTGTTGGCTGTGGAGATGTCTGGAACGTTGACGCACATGCTGCCGGTCGCGGCCGTCGCTTTCATCGCGCTGTTGGTGTCCGATCTGCTGCGCACCAAACCGATCTATGGGGAGTTGCTGGAGCGGTATGTGCGCGCGCAAGGCATGCAGATGGCGATCGCAAGCCATGTGGGCAGCGGCATTATGGAACTGCCATTGGAAATGGGGGCGATTGCGGACGGCAAGCGGGTGCGTGACGTGCGTTGGCCGTCTGGGTGTCTGATCATCGGCCTGCGTCGCGGCGAAAGCGAGATCGTGCCGCGCGGTGATACGCGGCTGCGTGCCGGTGACTATCTGGTGGTGCTGTTCAGTGGCGAGGAGGAGCGCGAGGTGCGACCTGCGATGCGGCGGCTGTGTGATGCCCGGCTTGACTGAGCCTGGCTGAATTCGGCTGGACTCTGGATGTCCGAATCTGCGGAATCGGACATCCAGGGTGCATACGTTGGCGCTCCGTGTAAACTCATATGCGTTAGGAAGGCAGCAATCGCGGCCCAGCTCGTTGTTGCACGGCCTATGGGCGGAACAACGCTGTCCGCGGAAGGCCAGTACAGGGGGAGCGCAATGGAATCGCAAGAACAATCGCCGGGAGACGTGGTGACTGCGGGTGAGGACTCGCATCCTATCACGCAGGCAATCGACGCTGTTGAGGTGACGCATGCTGGTGCAACCGCGCCCGCCGCTAACACCATGGATCCGCCTACGATTCCCCTGGCACCGATGAAACGTATGCAGGCACGGTTCAATCCGCTCGCCGACGGACTGATGTATGTTGTGGTGTTCGTCGGTGGATTTGTTGGAGTCGGCTGTCGGCATGCGTTGGATATGCTTCTGCCGTCGGTTAGCGGGACGCCGTTCGTTGTGGGCACGTTTGTGTCGAATATGGTCGCCTGCTTCCTGTTCGCGATGCTGACCGAATTCATGGCGACCGCTTCGTGGCTGCGTCGCCGGGTGCGGCAGGTTGTCAGCCGTGGTGTTGGGCTCGGCTTGCTTGGCGGGCTTTCGACGATGTCCGGTGTGATGCTGGAAACGATGGAAGGTCTGCATGAGCGGCATATCGCCAGTGCGCTTGGCTATCTTGCGGGAAATTTTGCAGGCGGTTTGCTCACTGCCGCCGCCGGCGTGGTTCTGATGCAGGCACTGCTGTCACGGAGTACTCGAAAGCGGGTTCGGGGTGCGTTTTCAGCTGTTTCCGTGTCCGATTCTGCCGAATCGGACACGCAGGGCGTACGCCATGTGAAAGTGGCCGACGTGGCGCGTTCTGCCGCGCAGGCCGCAATGGAAGCCGCGCAGGCGGCGCAGCAGGCCGCGCAGACGGCCCAGCAGATTGCACAGGCGGGACAGGTTCCGCGAGTCGAAACGCCAACCGTGCCGCCGACTGCCATCCAGCCTATGCAGACAGGCCACGTTCCGCAGATTCCTCCGCTGGTCGTTCCTCAGCTGACACAGTCATCGCAGCCGTTGTTGCGCGAGCCGGATACTCCAGACTTGGGGCAGCTGCCCGAGCCGATTCAGCAGCCCCAGCAGCAGTTGCAACCAATCCAGCAGCCGGCCAACCCGCTTCCGCCCAGCTTCGAGCCCAAACCGATTACTGCGGAGATTTCGCTTGTCGCCGACCCGGCTACCGGGGAGGTGCGCTGATGATGTGGATGATCTGTCTGTTCGGCGGTCTGGGCGCCATGGCCCGTTACGTGCTCGACGTGTCAATTCAACGAGGCTGGAACCGCGAGAATCGGAGAACGAACCGCAACTTCCCGCTATCCACGCTCGTCATCAACGGCGTCGCCTCGCTATGCGCAGGCATCGCCATGATGTCCTACTATTCGCAATCGGTGGATATGGACACGGTCATGATGTTCGTTGTCGGATTTCTCGGTGGTTTCTCAACATTCTCCACGGCGCTCAACGAAGTGGTTTCATTGATTCGCCAGCGTCGTTTTACGCTGGCTCTGGGCTATGGAATAGCAACCGTCGCGGTGCCTCTTATTTGCGTGGCCACCGGTTTCGGCATTGCGCTGCTCGCCAATCCGGCGTAATTTTCACGTTACACGGACGGTCGCTGAGTAACGTGAAAGAAATCTGAGCGCAACCGCCATCAAGGCCGCCAGTCTGGATGCAACGCTGGTGATTGCATTCGACCAGACCAAGCCGCTGCTGAAGGATGGCAAGAGGGCATCATGAAAATCACATGATGGAAATAAAGTTAGGGGTGCCCCGTCAAACGATATGCACACCGGACTGTCGAACAGGTTCGAGAGAATGTAAATGAATGTAATATTAGCGGTAAGCACGTGAGAATACAGCGATAGAACAATGATGACGGGGAGGGTGCGATCATGGTCGGTATGCGTGATGTGGCGAAGAAGGCCGGGGTGTCTCTGAGCACCGTCTCGCTGGTGGTGAACGGCAACGGGTACGTGTCTGATGACATGCGCGAACATGTGCGCAAAGCCATGCAACTGCTCAATTATGTGCCGAACGAGCTTGCCCGCAATCTGTATCATGATCGTACGAATCTGGTCGGTGTCATCGTGCCCACCATCCGCCACCCGTTCTTTGCAACGTTTACCGCACATCTGCAGCATGCGCTCGCTGCGCAAGGATTACGCACTATGCTGTGCTCTACCGCAGATGAGGCGGGCGGCGAAATCCAGTATGTCGACATGTTGCGTCGGCACATGATGGACGGCATCGTCATGTGTGCGCACACTTCGCATCCCGGCGATTATTGGACGTCGATTCATCGCCCGATCGTCGCGTTCGACCGTGTGCTTGGAGACGGTATTTCGTCAATCGGATCCGACCACGAGCAGGGTGGGCGATTGATTGCGCAGATGCTGATCCGCAATGGTGCCAAACATGTGGTGGTGATTGGCGGTCCGCGAAATCAATTCTTCGATTTGGCTGCGCGCGGAGAAGTCGAGGAAGGACCGTTCGATTTGGGAAAGACCACGTTCCCGACGGTGCGCTACTACCTCACGTTGGAACAGGAATTGACCTCCGCAGGCGTGAAATACGAGTATGTTGAATCTGGCGAAGTAATGGATTTTGCCGGCTATCATCGTGCGGTCAGCAATGCGCTCGACAAGGTGACGACCGACGGTGTCGATGCCGTGGTTAGTTCCGATATTGGTGCGTCGTTCTGCGTGCGCGAAGCGTTGAGCCGCGGAATTTCCATTCCTGACGAGCTGCAGATCGTTGCCTACGATGGTACGTATTTGACTGATTTGGCCGGCATGAAACTGACCGCGGTCGCGCAGGATTTCGCGGCGATCGCACAGTCGGCGGCCGACCATATCGTGCAGGCTATTGCCAATGAGGAAGTGGCCGCGGCTAACGCTTCACGCAGGAACATCCCCAAGCCGTTCGAGCCGAACGTGCTTATTCCCATGACGCTGGTGCCAGGCGATACCACGCGTTGATGCTGTGCGTCTTCATGCGTGTGCCCGGTGTGGATCGCATCGATTTCAGCGGCGTCCGCAACCAGCGGACGACCGTCGATAGTCGTGCTCATCATCCGACTTGTGCATATATGTCCGATTCTGGAGAATCGGTCATATGTGATGTGTGAGATGTTTGGATGTCCGATTCTGCAGAAACGGACACATTGGGGCCGGACAGGCTGGGTTGTGTAGAACACCGCATCAAACCGGTTCGACACGCGCATTTTGCGGTATTACTGGACATCAACGTCCCTTTCGAGGTAATATCAAACCGGTTCGATACATACAAGTATGTAAAAGCACGCATACACTGCGTACACATTGCACCTGCATCCATGAACCAAGGGAGGTCCCATGAAAAACAAAGTGCAGCTCATCACATACGCCGATCGTCTCGGCGATGGCACTCTTAGCTCGATGACCGACATCCTGCGCACCCGCTTCGACGGCGTGTATGACGGCGTGCATATCCTGCCGTTCTTCACTCCGTTCGATGGTGCGGATGCAGGCTTCGACCCGATCGACCATACCAAAGTCGACCCGCGTCTCGGCAGCTGGGATGACGTTGCTGAACTTTCCAAGACCCACGGCATCATGGTCGATGCCATCGTCAACCACATGAGCTGGGAATCCAAGCAGTTCCAAGACGTGCTTGAAAAAGGTGAGGAATCCGAGTATTACCCGATGTTTCTGACCATGAGCTCCGTCTTCCCGAACGGCGCCACCGAAGAGGATCTGGCCGGCATTTACCGCCCGCGCCCGGGCCTGCCGTTCACCCACTACAAGTTCGCCGGCAAGACCCGTCTGGTATGGGTCAGCTTCACCCCGCAGCAGGTGGACATCGACACCGATTCCGACAAGGGCTGGGAATACCTCATGTCCATCTTCGATCAGATGGCCGCATCCCACGTCAGCTACATTCGTCTCGACGCCGTCGGCTACGGCGCTAAGGAAGCTGGCACGAGCTGCTTCATGACTCCGAAGACGTTCAAGCTCATCTCCCGCCTGCGTGAAGAGGGTGTCAAGCGCGGTCTGGAAATCCTCATCGAAGTGCATTCCTACTACAAGAAGCAGGTTGAGATTGCATCGAAGGTCGATCGCGTCTACGATTTCGCGCTTCCGCCGCTGCTGCTGCATTCGTTGAATACCGGTCACGTTGAGCCGGTCGCGCATTGGACCGACATCCGTCCGAACAATGCCGTCACCGTACTCGATACGCATGATGGCATCGGAGTGATCGATATTGGTTCCGACCAGTTGGATCGTTCGCTCAAGGGGCTCGTGCCTGATGAGGACGTTGACAATCTCGTCAACACCATCCACGCCAACACGCACGGCGAATCGCAGGCCGCTACCGGCGCTGCCGCGTCCAATCTTGATCTGTATCAGGTCAACAGCACCTACTATTCGGCGTTGGGATGCAACGATCAGCACTATATTGCGGCTCGCGCAGTGCAGTTCTTCCTGCCAGGCGTTCCGCAGGTCTACTATGTTGGCGCGCTTGCCGGCAAGAACGACATGGAGCTGCTGCGCAGGACCAACAATGGCCGCGATATCAATCGTCACTACTATTCCACTGCTGAGATTGATGAGAATCTGCAGCGTCCGGTGGTGAAGGCGTTGAATGCGCTCGCCAAGTTCCGCAATGAGCTTGACGCGTTCGACGGAACCTTTTCGTACAGCGCCGACGGTGACACGTCCATCAGCTTCACGTGGAAGGGCGCAACTACCGAGGCTACGCTCACGTTCGAGCCGGGTCGCGGTCTTGGTGTGGAGAACACCACGCCGGTCGCCACGCTCGCATGGCGTGATTCCGCGGGTGAACATCGTACGGACGATCTGATCACCAACCCACCGGTCGTCGCTTGATCGCGCGTGCATCCATAAATCTGTAATCGTCCTTCTTGTCACCTCTCCTTCAGGAAGGACGATTCGCATTCTGGTTCTCAAGAAATCGTTTTTCCCGAGAATCAGCTGAAATCCAAGCACAAGCGGGTAAGGTGTGCAGTATGTCAAAGATGTCGAACCTGTTCGATCAGGACAACATGTTCTTCACCATCATGGGTGTGTTGTTCGATCTCATCATCCTTAACGTGCTCACGTTGCTCTGCTGCATTCCGATCGTTACGGCTGGCGCTTCATTCACGGCCATGCACAACGTGCTGTGGCACATGGTCCGTCATGAGGAGACGTATGTGTCGCGCCAGTTTTTTGACTCGTTCAAGCGCAACCTCAAGCAGTCGTTGCTGCCGTGGCTGGCATTCCTGTTGGCTGCGGCGGTGCTGACGGTCGACGGCATGCTCGCTTGGTCGTCGGACGCTTTGCGTATTCCGATGATGATCGTCGTGGTGTTCGCCGGACTGGTCATCATTGCGATTGCGCAGTATTTTTTCCCGTTGCTGTCCCGTTACGACAATCCCACGTCGACGATGCTGAGGAACGCGGCGAAACTCGCGCTTGGCTTCTTCCCATGCACGCTGTGCATGCTGGTGATACTTGCCGCTTTCGCCGCGTTATACGTGCAGTTTTTCGTCTACGCTATTCCGCTATTGCTGATGATGGGTATTTCGCTACCGCAATACTGCTGCGCATGGATTTACAACTGGATTTTTCGCCGTGTCGATGGTGAGATCGATACGAAGGGGCGTAAGGTTGAGCGTTCCTGAACGAGCCTTCCACAGTAATCAGGGGGCATTTCGCGACTTGGTCGAAATGCCCCCTGATCGTATATTGTGACTTATCCGAATATCGTCGCGCTGCCGGCGGGCGTATGCAGCAAGGTGCCGTCGCAGCGGGCCGCTGCGTCGCCAACCGCCAGCAGGACGTCGGCGTGCGCAAGCTGGTCCGCGTAATCGTCGGGCAGCGTGCAGCTTGCGTCGGCGTCGGACGTATTGATGGCGATTACGATTCGCTCGTCGCCTGCGCTGCGCGCGTATACCAGTGGGTGGGCATGGTCCTCGGCATGTAGGAATACGATTGCTCCGTCGGCCTGCAGCGCGGGATGAGCCAGTCGCAAGGTGTTGAACGACCGTACCGTTTCTAGCAGCGACGCTGCGTCGCCTTCCTGCGAAGCCACGTCCGGACGGTCGTCGGAGGGGTCGATCGGCAGATACAGGTCTCCGCTGTGCGCCGCTGAGAAACCGGCGTTGGTATTGCGATTCCACTGCATCGGCGTGCGTGATCCGGTACGTTCGTAGCCGCCTTCCTTCGACAGTAGCCCGTGCTCGTAGCGCATGCCGATTTCGTCGCCGTAGTAGATGAACGGGCAGCCGGGCAGGGTCAGTAGGAACGCGAAGGCGAGTTTCATCTCGTCTGGGGTGAGAGTGTCGCGCATGCGGATCATGTCATGGTTGCCCGACGGCACGCAGATGTATCCCAGTTCTTTGGTGTCGGCGAGCATGGCCTGATATGTGTCTACGAACGCCTTGATGTCACCGTTGGCGGAGGCGGAGAAATACGGGTTCTCTCGAAACAGGTCGAGGTAGTGCGAGGGACCGAAATGTAGGAGGAAATCCATGTCGAATCCGGAGTGCAGCGCATTGACTGGATCGCCCCATTCCGAGATCAGCACGGCATCGGGGTGGGTTTCGTCCAGGTGTGCGCGCACCTGACGCCACAGCTGTTTGGTCCAATAATAGTCGGGATCTTCCTTGACGAGGCTGCCGGCCATGTCTACGCGGAAACCGTCCGCGCCCAGTCCGAGCCAGAAATCCATGATGTTTTGGATGAGCAGGCGTCCCTCTTGCGCTTCGGGTGAGTCGGCGGCGAACTGCCAGTCTTCGGTGACGGTTCCGAATCCGTAGTTGAGGCACGCTTGCGTGGAGAAGCAGTTGACGGCCGCGGCGTCGGGGCGTTCCGCGATGCCGCCAAGGAAGCCTCGGATTGATTCGTATGGCGAATTCAGATTCGGCGATTGTGTCATCGGACGCCAGATATAGCGGTCGGTCCATGCGTTGCGCGTGCCTTTGCCGGATTCCAGGAACCATGGATTGTCGATTGCGGTGTGCCCTGGCACCAGGTCAAGCAACACGTGCATGTCGAATTCATGTGCGCGGTCGAACAGTCGGTGCAGGTCTTCGTTGGTGCCGTAGCGTTCGGCGGTGGTGTAGTAGTCGCGTACGTCGTAGCCGGCATCGTAGAACGATGAGTCGAAACAGGGGTTGATCCAGATTGCGTTGCAGCCGAGGTTGCTGATGTAGTCGAGTTTGTTGATGATGCCCTGGAAATCGCCGATGCCGTCGCTGTTCGTATCGTTGAACGACTGCGGATAGATCTCGTAGAAAATCGCATTGTTGAGCCAGGATGCCATTTGTCCTCCGTAAAACGCACGTCTTCGTTACGATGCACAGCTGTATCACAGGTGTTGGGACGGGCTGTGCGGTTTTGATGGTCATTATACCGCACGCCATTTTTTATTAACTGTAATCAATCAATGATTGCAACGCTTCAAGGCGTTGCGACACGCCGATGATGAGGGGCTTTCCAAGGTTTTCTCGAACCGGTTTGATAAAGTCATCTATCAAGAACTGAGGAACACAACAAGGAAAGTTGGGTCTCGCTGTTCGATATCACTTCACCACGCAAAACTGCGGGGTGGATCGTGGATAGAAAGGGATTGGAAATGAATAAGTTCTCTTCATGGAAGAAAGCCGGTGCGGCAGTCGTGGCTGCCATGATGACCGTCGGCATGCTGGGCGCGTGCGGATCGTCAAGCTCCAGCGGAACCAAGGTCACTATCTTCAACTCCAAGGTCGAGATTGAAAGCCAGATGGAGGACATGGCCAAGAAATACTCCAAGGAGAAGGGCGTAGACGTCGAGGTCTACTACTCCAACGACACCGTTTCCGCTCACCTCGCCACTAAGTACGCTTCCAAGGATCCATACACCATCTCCATGGTTGATGCCAAGGATGTCTACTCGCTGGCCAAGGAGCACGCTGTTGACCTGTCCGATCAGGATTGGGTCAAGGACACTGACTACGCCATCAGCATCGACGGTAAGACCTACGGCTTCCCGGTTTCCGTCGAAGCCCGTGGCCTGATCTACAATGCTGACGCCATCAAGAAGGTCACCGGTAAGGAATTCAAGCCTGAGAACTACAAGACCCTTGACGAGTTCGAGGATCTCATCGACGAGCTCAAGGCCGGCGGCATGGAATCCCCGACCGGTGTCATGAAGGAAGACTGGTCCCTCGCCGGGCACCTCCTGCCGGAAGTCTACGAGGAGCAGGAAGATCCGGACGCCTTCTGCCATGAGCTCAAGGACGGCAAGGTTGACCTCAGCTCCAACGCCAAGTGGAACTCCCTGATGGACTTCTTCGACGTGATGAAGGACAACAACTACGCCAAGTCCTCCGCCATCTCCGCCGAGCGTGAGGTGACTGAGCAGAAGCTGGCCGAGGGCGAAATTGCTTTCATGTTCGGCGGCAACTGGGATTGGTCCGTGCTTAACCAGTACGATTACACCGAGAACATGGGCCTCATGCCGGTTCCGCAGAACACCGATGACGGCTCCAATGAGAAGCTTGTCGGCGGCGGCTCCAAGTACTTCTTCATCGACTCCTCCGACAACACCTCTGACGAGCAGCGTAAGGCCGCCAAGGACTTCCTGAACTGGCTTGCCGAAGACAAGGAAGGTCAGGAGTTCATCTCCAAGGATGCCGCTCTGATTTCCCCGTTCAAGAACAACGAGATTGAAGCGGCCGATCCGCTGGGCAAGTCCGTGAAGTCCTATGCCGACGAAGGCAAGCTTATCGACAACTACAACTACCTGCCGGATGATCACTACTCCGTGTTGGGTGCCAAGTTCCAGAAGTGGCTTGCCGGCGATGAGGATCGTGCAACCCTCGCCAAGGACGTCGAGACCTACTGGAAGTCCGCCAAGTTTACTGGCGCAACCGCCTGAACCCACTAATAAGGCAACATGATGCAAGGTCCGCAGTTAACATCGACTGCGGGCCTTACATCCCCGTCAAGAATGGGATCCATCATGAAACAAAACAAGCTTTCTTATAAGATCAGCCAGTTTCTGATGTTCGGTGGTCCGGCGACGGTACTGTTCTTCGCCGTTGTGATTCTACCGTTCTTCTATGGCCTCTACCTCACATTCACCAGCTGGGATGGCGTTTCGACAAAGAAGCCGTTCGTCGGTCTCACCAACTATCAGGCAGCCATCGCCGACACCGCTTACTGGCAGTCGCTTGGCCGCACATTCGTCTATTCCGTCATCGCCGTCATCCTGACCAACATCGTCGCCTTCCTGCTCGCCTATCTGGTGACCAGTGGTATCAAGGGCCAGAACTTCTTCCGTGCGGGTTTCTTCATTCCGAACCTCATCGGCGGCATCGTTCTGGGCTACGTGTGGAAGTTCGTCTTCAACCGTGCATTCGTGGCCATCGCCGAAGCAGCGACGCAAACAGATCACGCATCACTGCTCTCCACGCCAAACGGCGCAATGCTCTGCTTGATCCTCGTTTCGGTCTGGCAGTACGCAGGCTACATGATGCTGATTTACGTGGCAGGCTTCATGAGCGTCGACCAGAGTTTGAAGGAAGCGGCCATGATCGATGGCTGCAACAAGGGCAAGGCGATGTGGCACGTGGTCATCCCGCTGATGCGCTCCTCCTTCGTACAGTGCATCTTCCTGAGCACCACCCGCTGCTTCATGGTCTACGACCTGAACCTCTCGCTTACCAAGGGTGAACCGTTCAACCAGTCGGTGCTTGCGGCAATGCATGTCTACAACCAGGCGTTCGTGTACAAGAACTACGGCACAGGCCAAGCCGAGGCGTTGGTCCTCTTCATCGTTTGTGCGGTGATCGGCCTGCTGCAGGTGTACGTCGGTAAGAAGGGTGAGGTGGAAGCATAATGAAGGGTCAAACCAGCACTCGCACCAAGGTTCTGCATGCACTGATGATCGTCGTTCTGACGATTCTGCTGCTGCTGTTCATTGCGCCGTTCATTCTGGTCGTGATCAACGTCTTCAAGACGAAGGCGGATATCAACACCGCTCCGATGGACTTGATTGGCAAGCATGGCTTCACTCTGGAAAACTTCCCGAGGGCCATGGACAAGATGAACTTCCTCACCGTGTTCGGCAACTCGACCATCGTCACCGTCAGCGCCACCATCCTGACTATTCTGGTTTCCGCGATGTGCGCATACGTGATTGTGCGTAACCCGTCGTGGAAGTTCTGCGGCATCGTGTTCGCGCTCATGGTGGCCTCTATGGTCATTCCGTTCCAGGTGCTCATGGTTCCGTTGGTCTCCGTCTATGGCGGTCTGTTCAACGTGCTCAATAGCCGTGTCACATTGATCCTCATGCACGTCGGCTTCTCGGTCTCCCTGGCTGTGTTCATGTTCCATGGCGCCATCAAGACGAACATTCCGAACGAGCTTGAGGAAGCCGCCAGCATTGACGGCTGCTCTAAGTGGCGCACCTTCTGGACGATCGTGTTCCCACTGCTCAAGCCGACCGTGGCCACCGTGGCCATCATTGATGCTATGGCCTTCTGGAACGACTACCTGCTGCCGTCCCTGGTCTTGGGTCGCCGCGAGCTGTACACCATCCCGATCGCAACCCAGATCTTCTACGGTACATACTCCAACGACATCGGCCTGATCATGGCGGCCCTGCTGCTGGCCATGCTGCCGATCCTCATCCTGTACCTGTTCCTGCAGCGCTACATCGTCGAAGGCGTCACCTCCGGCGCAGTCAAGGGCTGATCGAACGGTACAGAATCCGCAATCATAACTGAACAGACTCACACAACCGGCCCGGATGCGAAGCGATAATCGCATCCGGGCTTTTCTTATGCGATATCGATATTGAGATTGCCGTCGCATGTTTCTGTTGCCTGACAGGACGTATTGATATGGTTGATTTCGCCGAAAGAATCGCTCGAATGCACTGTTGCAGTGCGTCCGGGCGATTTTCATATGTACTGAATATTCGTGTGACATTTCGAAACGAGCAACGAAATAGAAGCAAGAACGAGAAGCGACAATATAAAACAAGAAAAACAGGAATAGAAACAAGAGATGACTGAAGACAATCAACATAATGCAGATGAGCAGCAGCCTCCAATGCAGCCGCAGCCGCTGCCGGGCCAGGTATTTGTGCGCCCCGGCATCGATGACCGTCCCGATTACGAAAAAACGCTGACCGAAGAGGCCAAAGCGGCCCTGAAGCGCCTGGCCGTACAGCAGAATCCGCGCGTGCCCGAGGCCTCCAACGAGCGTCCGGAAGTGCAGCAGACCCTCATCAACACGGAAAGTGGCTCCCCGCTGACCGCGTTCGCCCATCTTGACGCCGCCGTGCCGAACCTCGAATCGTCGTTCCTTGACCTGCGTGATCCGATGACCGCGCCCGACGGCACTACGCCCACCAAGCCGCAGGTACATCGCCTCACCGCCGGCTTCGCGCTTGGTGCGCTGCTGTTCACCGCGCCGATGGCCGCGCTCAACTCCGTGCTCATTCCACAGACCATCAGCCGTCTTTCCGGCACCGACCGCGTCACCGATCTGGCGCTGCTCAGCGTCGTTGGCACGCTGCTGACGTTCCTGATGAACGCGTGGATTTCCGTCGGATCCGACCATTCGTACTGCCCGCTGGGCCGCCGCACCCCGTGGATCATCGCCGGCACGGTGCTGACTGCCACGTCGGTGGCGATTCTTTCCGCATGCGATTTCATGCCGTTGGTCATCGTGTTCTGGCTGTTCACGCTGATCGGATATGCGATGGTGTCGATGCCGCTGGCGGCCGCTTTCGGTGAGCGCGTGCCCGACAAGTTCCGTGATCGTGCGGACGCGTGGCGTGGCGTTGGCCA
>OJRW01002050.1_pt1 | contig 14534 bp, 10 predicted proteins | sample 1599231 | NCBI WGS metagenome assembly OJRW01 (sample SAMN04168656, study PRJEB22393) | human gut metagenome | biome: human gut microbiome; feature: stool | host: Homo sapiens | collected 2014-03-17
GTCACATATTTGCCCTCGCTGAACCACAGGATCAGCTCATCACAGGCATCGATGCATTTCTGCGTCTCTCCGGCTTTGCTGTAAAGGTTTGCCAGTTCATATGCCCATCTCTCGGTAAATTCCCGCTCTTTGTATTCCTCCAGAAGGGAAATCTGCTCCTCAAGCGGCGCTTTCTGTCCTCTTAAAATCTTGTATTTCAGCAGATACCGGGAATTATCGTGACGTGCGACTGCTTCAAACTCGTTGTAAAAGTCAATCGCCTCATCAAAGTCTTTCATTTTTACGGAGACCTCTACCAGGCGGTACAGAATGCCCTTTCCGATGGAGGAACGGTCATACGCCATCAGCAGAATCTTCTTCGCCTCCGGATATCGTTTGTTCGCCTCATAGACATCCGCTACCATGCCGAGCGTGCGCAGACTCTTGACACGCCGCCAGTCAACGGCTTCTACAACTGCAAGTGCCCCCTCATAGTCCTCTTTTTTTACCAGACTGTTCAGCTCTTCCAGCCGGCTTTGATATTCAGCTTTATCCAATCTTTTCACCTCAATACATTTCAGATTGTTTTAGTTCATAGACACGAACAGTGTACCACACTCCCCGTAGAATGTCAAAAGAATGCCTGTTTTGCAGGCATTTTTCGGGATGCAAATCCTTCCAGCGGGCATTAAAAAAAGAACACCCGCCCCTCCGGTTTTTCCCGGAAAAGCAGGTGTCCCCTAACTACTTATATTTGATTCCGATTACTTTCTGACAGTAATCTTGTCCAGATGCCAGATATCATCTACATACTGCTGGATGGTACGGTCGGATGTGAATTTGCCGCTGTGTGCGGTATTCAGGATCGCGCTTCTTGCCCATGCAGAAGTATTTCTGTATTTATCCTCAACACGCTCCTGTGCTGCCGCATAGGACTTGAAGTCTGCCAGGGTAAAGTACATATCCGGGCGCGGAGCATTCTTCGGTGTGAGCAGGGAGTCATACAGATCACGGAACATCATGGTGTCGCCGTTTGAGTATCTTCCGCTGATCAGATCCATCACTACGTTGTGGATGTCCTGATCGTGGATGAAGTAGCTCATCGGATCGTAGGTGTAGTTGTTCTCATATTCGATAACCTGATCTGCGGAAAGTCCGAAGATAAAGGCGTTCTCCTTTCCAACTTCCTCAACGATCTCTACGTTTGCACCGTCCATGGTTCCAAGAGTCAGGGCACCGTTCAGCATGAACTTCATGTTACCGGTACCGGAAGCCTCTTTACTTGCGGTGGAAATCTGCTCGGAAACATCAGCAGCGGCAAAGATCAGCTCTGCGTTGCTGACACGATAATCCTCGATAAATACAACTTTGATCTTTCCTTTGATGGTCGGATCGTTATTTACGACATCCCCAACGGAATTGATCAGTTTGATGATTGCTTTTGCACGCTCATAGCCTGCGGAAGCTTTCGCTCCAAAGATGAAGGTTCTTGGGTAGAACGGCATATCCGGGTTCTTTTTCAGACGGTCATACAGGTACATAATATGAAGAATGTTCATAAACTGGCGTTTGTACTCATGCAGACGCTTTACCTGAACGTCAAAAATAGAGTTCGAATCTACATCAATGCCGTTATGCTCTTTGATGTATTTTGCCAGGCGAACTTTATTTTTATATTTGATTTCCATAAATTCCTTCTGTGCCTGGGTGTCATCTGCCAGCTTAGCGATCTTTTCGATCTTCGGCAGATCGGTGATCCAGCCGTCTCCGGCATACTCAGTTACCCAGTCAGCCAGGAGCGGATTTCCGTGAAGCAGGAAACGACGCTGTGTGATACCGTTCGTCTTATTGTTGAACTTCTCCGGAGTCATCTCGTAGAAGTCTTTTAAGGTCTGTTTTTTCAGGATCTCGGTATGAAGCTTTGCAACACCGTTGACAGAATATCCGCCTACGATAGCCAGGCGAGCCATATGAACCTGTCCGTCGTAGATCACTGCCATCTGGCGGACTTTCTCTTCATCACCCGGGTACTGCTCTCTTACCTGGATCAGGAAGCGGCGGTTGATCTCCTCTACGATCTGATAGATACGCGGAAGAAGTCTGGAGAACAGGTCAACCGGCCATTTCTCAAGTGCCTCTGCCATAATCGTATGGTTGGTGTATGCGCAGGTCTTTGTCGTAATCTCCCATGCCTCATCCCATCCAAGGCCTTCCACATCCATCAGGATTCGCATCAGCTCCGGAACAGCTACGGTTGGGTGGGTATCATTCAGCTGGAAGGTAACCTTCTCATACAGCTTCGTGATATCATCGTGATGTTTTTTATATTTTGCAACTGCTCTCTGTACGCTTGCAGAAATAAAGAAATACTGCTGTTTCAGACGCAGCTCTTTTCCTTCGTAATGGTTATCGTTCGGATACAGAACCTCTACGATGGTTTTTGCAAGGTTTTCCTGCTCAACAGCTTTGTGGTAATCACCCTTGTCGAAGGAATCCAGTGAGAAGTCCTGAATGGCCTCTGCATCCCAGATAGTCAGTGTGTTTACAACGTCGTTGTCATATCCTACGATCGGCATGTCGTAAGGAATTGCATTGACAGACTGGTAATCCTTCTGTACAAAGTTTACGCGTCCGGTAGCTTCATCGTACTCCTGTGCCACATATCCGCCAAATTTTACCTCTTTTGCATACTCCGGGCGTTTCAGCTCAAATGGATAGCCGTTTTTCAGCCAGTTATCCGGTACTTCTACCTGATAACCGTCGCGGATCTGCTGTTTAAACATACCGTATTTGTAACGGATACCGCAGCCGTACGCCGGATATCCAAGGGTAGCCAGAGAATCCAGAAAGCATGCTGCCAGACGGCCAAGACCGCCGTTTCCAAGAGCCGGATCTCTCTCCTGATCCTCCAGAAGGTTCAGGTTCAGTCCCATTTCCTCGAGAGCTTCCTGTACCTGTTTGTATGCAGTCAGGTTGATCAGGTTATTTCCAAGTGCACGGCCCATCAGGAACTCCATGGACATATAGTACAGAATTTTCGGATCCTGTTCGTCCATTGCCTTCTGGGTTTTCAGCCAGTTATCAATAATAACATCTTTTACTGCATAGCAGACTGCCTGGTAAATCTCCTGCTGGGAAGCCTCTTCCAGGTTCTTTCTGTACAGCATTTTTACATTCTCTCTCACACTGTTCTTAAAAGTTTCTTTTTTGAACTCGGCGTTTAACATCTGCGTCCTCCTTAATAGCAGTCTGCGAGCGGAGAGCTTGTTTTTCTCCCCGCTCGCAGGCCAATTTCATATTAATGATCGTCGTGAAAACACATCCAAAAATAATCTTAGATACGTTCTACTGCCATGGTAACCTTTTCGGAGTTGATATTCCACTCCTTCTCATAGCCCTTTGTCTCTCCGGTCACGATATCTTCTGCCAGAACTTCAGATTTAATTTCATCACCATGGTTTTTCATGATGTCTACAATCTTATCGTTGTCTTTTGCGTATACACGGATCTTGTCCATAACCTCAAAGCCTGCCTCTTTACGCATAGTCTGGATTTTGCTTACCAGCTCACGTACGAAGCCTTCTTCGATCAGTTCCGGAGTCAGATTGGTATCCAGAACAACAGTGATTGTATGGTCGGATTCGGAAACATAGCCTTCCATCTGTGCCATGTCGATCAGCAAATCCTCCTCTAATAATACAATTTCCTGTCCATCGATGTCAAGTTTAAGTTCGCCGGTGCTCTTCAGCTCTGCCATTGCCTTGTTTCCATCGAGCTCGGACAGTACGGTTTTGATCTTGTTCAGGAGTTTTCCGTATTTTGGTCCTACGGTACGCATCTGCGGTTTGAAGCTGTAGCTGATGAAATCTGCGATGTCATCTTTAAATACAACTTCTTTGACATTCAGCTCGTCCTCGATGATCTCTTTGTAGAATTCGGAAAGCTGGAACTCGCTCTTCACGTACATGGTTCCGATCGGCTGACGGTTTTTGATATTGGCGGTGTTTCTTGCGGCACGTCCCATAACGACGATCTCCAGCAGGTCTGCCATATCCTCTTCCATCTTCGGATCGATCCAGTTCTCATGTACCTCCGGGAAGTCGCACAGATGGATACTTTCCGGTGCACTTGCATCGATGCTCTTTACGAGGTTCTGATAAATATCCTCTGTCATGAACGGAATCATCGGAGCTGCTGCTTTTGCAACGGTCACCAGTGCGGTGTACAGAGTCATGTAAGCATTGATCTTATCCTGCTCCATGCCTTTTGCCCAGAAACGTTCACGGGAACGGCGTACATACCAGTTACTCATATCATCCACGAAGGACTGCAGTGCTTTTGCTGCCTCCGGGATACGGTAATTTGCCAGATTGTCATCCACTGCTTTTACCGTAGACTCCAGACGGGACAGCAGCCATTTGTCCATGACGGCAAGCTTATCATACTCCAGTGTATATTTCGTTGCATCGAACTTATCGATGTTTGCATACAGTACAAAGAATGCGTAGGTGTTCCACAGGGTTCCCATGAATTTTCTCTGTCCTTCGACTACGGTCTTTCCTGCGAAACGGCTCGGCAGCCACGGAGCACTGCTGGTGTAGAAGTACCAGCGGATTGCATCTGCGCCATAAGTCTGCAGTGCGTCGAACGGATCTACGGCATTTCCTTTGGATTTACTCATCTTCTGTCCGTTCTCATCCTGTACCAGACCAAGAACGATAACGTTTTCGTATGGTGCTTTGTTGAACAGCAGAGTGGAAATTGCAAGCAGGGAGTAGAACCATCCACGTGTCTGGTCTACAGCCTCGGAAATAAACTGTGCCGGGAACTGTTTCTCGAAGATTTCTTTGTTCTCGAATGGATAGTGATGCTGTGCGAACGGCATGGATCCGGAATCGAACCAGCAGTCGATAACCTCCGGTACACGGTGCATCTCTTTACCGCATTTCGGGCACTTAATGGTCACTGCGTCGATGTACGGGCGGTGAAGCTCAATGTCATCCGGGCAGTTGTCGGCTTTTTCTTTCAGTTCTTCGATACTGCCGATGCAGTCCTGATGGCCACATTCACACTGCCATACCGGAAGCGGAGTTCCCCAGTAACGGTTTCTGGAAAGTCCCCAGTCCTGAACATTCTCCAGCCAGTCGCCGAAGCGTCCTTTTCCGATGCTCTCCGGAATCCAGTTAATGGTGTTGTTGTTGCGGATCAGATCCTCTTTTACTGCAGTCATGCGGATGAACCAGGTTTCACGTGCATAGTAGATCAGCGGAGTATCGCATCTCCAGCAGTGCGGGTAGCTGTGCTCGAACAGCGGCGCATCAAACAGAAGGTCTTTATCCTCGAGTGCCTGCAGAACGGCCATATCTGCTTTCTTGCAGAAAGTACCTGCCCACGGAGTTTCCTCGGTCATCTCACCTTTTTCGTTTACTAACTGTACGAAAGGAAGATCGTATCTGTGACCGACCTTGGAGTCGTCCTCACCAAATGCAGGGGCGATATGAACAACACCGGTACCATCGGTCAGTGTTACGTAGGTATCGCAGACTACATAGTATGCTTTTTTGTTTCCGATTCTCTTCTCAGCGTACGGGAACAGCGGCTCGTACTCTTTGAACTCAAGATCTTTGCCCTGATAATGCTCCAGGATTTCAGCGCCCTCACCGAGAACGGTGTCTACCAGAGCGGCTGCCATATAATAGGTATATCCTTTGCTTGTTACTTTTACATAATCCTCATCCGGGTTGACGCAGAGTGCAACGTTGGACGGAAGGGTCCACGGTGTGGTGGTCCATGCCAGGATGTAAGCGTCCTCGCCTTTTACTTTAAAGCGGACAACGGCTGAACGTTCTTTGACATCTTTGTATCCCTGCGCTACTTCGTGGGAAGAAAGCGGGGTACCGCAGCGCGGGCAGTAAGGAACGATTTTGTGTCCTTCGTACAGAAGACCTTTCTTCCAGATCTCTTTTAATGCCCACCACTCGGACTCGATGTAATCGTTATGATACGTAACGTATGGGTTTTTCATATCAGCCCAGAAGCCAACGGTATGGGAGAAATCTTCCCACATTCCCTCGTATTTCCATACGCTCTCTTTACACTGCTCGATGAATGGCTCTACGCCGTATTTTTCGATCTGATCTTTTCCGTCCAGACCGAGTTTTTTCTCAACTTCCAGCTCTACCGGCAGTCCGTGGGTATCCCAGCCTGCTTTTCTCGGCACCTGATAACCCTTCATGGTACGGTATCTCGGGATCATATCCTTGATAACACGGGTCTCTACGTGGCCGATGTGCGGTTTTCCGTTTGCGGTCGGCGGTCCGTCATAGAACACGTAGGACGGATTTCCTTCACGCACTTTCATACTTTTTTCGAAGATCTGATTGTCTTCCCAGAACTTCTCAACCTGTTTTTCTCTCTCGACAAAGTTCATGTCGGTTGAAACTTTCTTGTACATGCTTGTACCTCCTGAAACTTAAGTTTCTCGTTTGATTTGCTCGCGTAAAATAAGAAAAAGCTCCCGCCCTGTAATAGGACGAAAGCTGTACTTATCGTAACCACCTGTTACATACTATCATATGCATTTCCTGTAACGGGGAACGGCCGGCAACTTCTTACCACTGCTCTCCGGTTTTCTATATTTTATGCGCCGGGTACGCAGATTCAGAACTGCAACTTGGAAGTGATGTTCACCTGCCGCTACTTGTACCGGACTCCCACCATCCCCGGCTCGCTTTCCACAGACCGTTCACGCGCAGACTACTGTCTTCGTCATCGTTTTTCATGCCTTATTATAACTAGGGGCTGTAAGCGTTGTCAAGAGTGGAAAGCATATTTTATCGGTTCTTTTCCGCGATTTTACGGGATTTTCGGGGGTGTGCGTTGCTATTTGGATGGGGGAATGGTAAAATCGGGGTATAATCAAAAAACGGAAGGGAAGTGAAATCATGGGAAGATTTGTGAATCCGGACAACAGTGCATTTCAGGTTGCTCTCAATTCCGAAATCTATGTGGACAAAACAGGACTTTTATCGTATACCAACAAAGTTCTGGACACCATGCAGGGCTATATCTGCAACAGCCGCCCGCGGCGGTTTGGAAAATCATTTGCTGCAAATATGCTGGCGGCCTATTACAGCAAGGGCTGTGATTCCAGAAAGATGTTTTCTGGCCTTGCGATCAGCCAGACGGCAGACTTTGAGAAGCATCTGAACCAGTACGATGTGATTCATCTGGACATCCAGTGGTTTCTTTCGAATGTCAGCGATCCGGAACAGATTGTGGCCTACATTACAGAATGTACACTGGCCGAGCTGCGTACCATCTATGCAGATCAGCTTCCGCCGGAAGTTTCCACCGTTCCCGACGCTCTGTCCCGGATCAAAGAGGCGACCGGACAGAAATTTGTGATTATTATTGATGAATGGGATGTCCTGATTCGTGATGAGGCCTCCAACCAGAAAATTCAGGATGATTACATTAATTTTCTTCGTGGAATGTTCAAAGGGACGGAACCGACGAAATATATCCAGCTTGCGTTTCTCACGGGTATTCTTCCGATCAAAAAATTGAAAACGCAGTCTGCCTTAAATAATTTTCATCAGTATTCCATGCTGAATCCAGGCCCGCTGGCTTCCTATATTGGATTCACAGAAGATGAAGTTTCCGCTCTCTGTCAGAAATACGGACAAAATTTTGAGGAAGTCAGACGATGGTACGACGGCTATCTGCTTGGAAATTACCATGTATACAATCCAAACGCGGTAACAAGTCTGCTTCTGGATGGGACATTCCAAAGCTATTGGTCGGAGACGAGCACATACGACTCGATGGTTCCTTTTATCAATATGGATTTTGACGGATTGAAAACAGCAATTCTGGAGATGCTTTCCGGCGCCGCAGTTCCCGTACTGGTTACTTCCTTTAAAAATGATATGGTCAGCTTTGTGAATAAAGATGATGTTCTGACGCTGCTGATTCATCTAGGGTATCTTGCCTATAATCAGCAGACGCAGATGGCATACATTCCAAATGAAGAAATCCGCCGGGAATTTCTGACGGCGGTTACTTCCAACCGCTGGAATGAACTTCTTACCTTTCAGCAGGAATCTGCAGAGCTTCTGGATGCTACACTTGCTATGGATGAAAATGCGGTTGCTGCAGGAATTGGAAAGATCCATGAGGAATATACTTCTGTGATTCAGTATCATAATGAAAATTCACTCAGTTGTGTGCTCACGATTGCTTATTTAAGTTCCATACAATATTACTTCAAACCCATTCGTGAACTTCCGACCGGGCGCGGTTTTTCCGATTTTGTCTTTCTGCCAAAGCCGGAATACCGATACGATTTTCCGGCGCTTGTAGTAGAACTGAAATGGAACAAGAATGCGGAAACGGCACTGGATCAGATTAAAAGACAGCATTACCCGGCTTCCATTGCATCTTATACAGGGGATATTCTGCTGGTTGGTGTTAATTATGATAAGAAGACGAAGGTGCATGAGTGTCGGATTGAAAAATATTTGAAATCAGGAGAAAAATGATGAAAGTTGTGATTGCAATTGATTCTTTTAAAGGAAGCCTTTCCTCTCTGCAGGCAGGAACAGCGGCCGCCACCGGGATTTATCGTGTCGATCCGAAGGTGGAGACGGTTGTGCGCCCGCTTGCCGATGGCGGTGAAGGTACCGTTCAGGCACTGACCGAAGGTCTTGGCGGACGGCTTGTCTCCGTTTCGGTGACCGGTCCTGCCGGAAAGCAGGTTATCTGCCCGTATGGCATCATCGACCGGACGCAGACCGCCATTATCGAGATGTCGGGGGCTGCCGGTATTACGCAGGTACACGGCGATGAGAAAAATCCGCTGTACGCCACAACGTACGGTGTCGGTGAGGTTATCTGCGATGCCATCCGCAATGGCTGCCACCGCTTTATCATTGGAATCGGCGGAAGTGCCACAAATGACGGCGGTATTGGTATGCTACAGGCACTCGGTTTCGGACTGCTCGATGCAGAAGGAAAACAGGTTCCTTTTGGTGCTGTCGGACTGGAATCTCTTACCGCGATTACGGCAGATCACGTTCTGCCGGAACTTTCGGAATGCACCTTCCGTATTGCCTGCGATGTAACGAATCCGCTCTGCGGTTCCAACGGCTGCAGCGCCGTTTTCGGACCGCAGAAGGGCGCGGATGCTGTCATGATCAAACGTATGGACACATCGCTTGCCTCCTACGCCGCACTCTGCCGGAAAACATTCCCGAACGTCGACGCGGAATTTCCCGGAACGGGTGCTGCGGGCGGACTTGGATTTGCTTTTCAGACGTTTCTTTCTGCTTCACTGGAACCCGGCATTCAGATCGTACTGGATGAAACCCGACTTCGTGATGATGTAAAAGATGCTGATCTTGTTATCACCGGCGAAGGACGGCTCGACGGACAAACCGTGATGGGAAAAGCGCCGATCGGAGTTGCAAAACTTTCAAAAGAATACTGCAAACCTGTCCTTGCGTTCTCCGGCTGTGTCACAAAGGATGCATCTGCATGCAACGCCGCCGGAATTGATGCCTTTTTCCCGATTCTGCGGAGCGTCGTTTCACTCGAAGAAGCTATGGATGTGAAAAATGCGGCAGAAAATATGACCGATACGGTAGAACAGGCTTTTCGGCTATTTTTGCTTCAGTAAAGCGGATATTCGCAATCCGCTTCGCTACTTACTTGATTCGATTAAAATACAAGACCGTTTTCTCCTGCTTTAATTTTTACAGGAAGAACAGAAAACACGCCGCGCTCTCATCGTCTTAATTCCATCAGATATTCTGTCGTTCCTGCTTCCAGCTGTTTCGTTCCTGTCCACTGAAATCCGTGGCGGTTGTAAAACGCAATGGCACGCGTGTTTTTCTCCAATGCCCATAGATGGTCTGCGTCAAACTTTTCAATTGCAAAGGTAATCAGCCCGTGGCCGACTCCGTTGTTCTGCAGACATGGATCTACGTATAGTTTACAGATTTCGGTTCCATTGATTTCTGTAAAACCTCTTATAATTCCATCATCGTAGACATAGATGCGGTTTAAGATTTCTTCTTTCTTAAAGTACTGGTCGATCATCGGAACTACCTGCATTTCACCGAAGGAATAGGCCTCCTCGTGAAAAATCGGGAAATAATTGATTCGGTTGTTGAACACGAAAATTTCCGCAATTCTGGACAGGTCTTTCGGTTCTGCTTTTCTGATTTTCATATTTTCTCTCATTTCAGTTTCCAATCAACACTTTCTTCCCCCGAAACGCAAATCCATAATGCCTGATCCGCTCCTTTGTGATTCCTCTGGCAAGCAATTCTGTGTCATACTGTTTTTCCTGAATCTGACGAAGTGCATGCTCCACCGTCTCTTCCAGCGACTTTTCTTTTGATGTGTTCTGAACCTTAAATTCCATCACGATCGCATCCAGGTTTTCTTTCAATGGCTCCATTACTACGTCATACCGTCCAAATCCACTTTCTCTGTTGGATGTGATTCTGTATTTTCCGGCCAGATCGACAATCAGCCCAAGGACAAATCCATGGTAAAATCTTTCTGGTTCGAGTTCCTCTGACGGTTTTCCGCCCGTGTCAAAACTGCTGAAGGTCTGAAGTGCTACCTGATTCATAAACTGGTTCATATAATCCAGATCTCCGGCAAGCAGAGCATCTTTAAAATTGCCATATGCAGAATCTTCTTCTGTAAACCAGTCCTCTATCATTTGTTCAAACATCAGCATTGTCTCATGATTTGTCACTTTCAAATCATACTGGCGCTTTCCTGTTCGGTTATCCATTTCGTACCGATCCACTTTCAGATATCCGCTCGCAAGCATAAGACTCCAGATGGCTCCCCGCTTTCTGCCAAGCTGTTCAAAAATAACCTGCTCATCCAATTCTGTGCAGATCACTCTGCCGTTTAATAAATCTTCCATTTCCGTCTTGATCTTTGCAGGACTTCGACGGATCAGATTGGAGATCAGCATATTTCCGCTGGTGTCTGCCCAGTACGTTCCATATTCTCCCGTGTCCAGATATTTTGTAATGGACCACGGATTGTAAATATCCTTCCGTTTTCCAAAGGAAAATCCATCATACCAATAGCGGACGGTTCCTTTTTCATCGGACAGCCCATTTTCCTCCAGCGCATGAAAGACTTCTTCTTCTGTAAAGCCAAACGAGCCGCTGTACTTTTCCGATGTTGTTGTTACAACTTCAAGATTATTCAGATCGGAAAAGATAGATTCTTTACTGACTCTTGTTATTCCTGTCAGCAGTCCCCGTTCCATATAGGGATTCGTTTTGAATGTGGAATTGAACAGGCTTCTGATAAACGCAGTAAGATTCTCCCAATACCCATGAATATACGATTCCTGCAAAGGAGTATCATACTCATCCAGAAGAATAATCACCTTTTTTCCGTAATAGCGGCTCAGATAATCGGACAGATAATTGACAGCTACTGCTGCCGCATCATCCGACATATTTTCTTCAACGGAATCAAAATAGGCGCGGTCTTTTTCATTTAATACTTTGCTGGATTTGACAAATTCAAAAGTACTATATAATTTTACCAGCTTACGAATTACCGCTCTTCTTGCAGTCTCATATGTGGTTGCCTTGATATCTGCAAAGCTGAGGGAAATCACCGGATACGTTCCCTGCAGCTTACGAAATCTTTCCTCTTTCCAGATGACAAGGTCTTCAAAATATTTGCTGCATTCGGAATGATTTACGGAAAAGAAATATTCGACCATACTCATATTCAGGGTCTTGCCGAATCTTCTTGGGCGTGTGATCAGAGTAACACTGTCCTGATTGTCCCACCATTCCCTGATAAAATCCGTCTTATCGATATAAAAACAGTTATTCTTTCTGATGGATATAAAATCCTGATTTCCAATGGAAATTACTGATTTCATGGGTCTGCTCCTTCCTAAATCCTTTACCACCGACAGGCTTGCAAAAATTTATTTCTGTTTCTATTTTATCATATTTCTCTGGCAGAACAAAGATCATTCCCTGTCCGAAGCAATTATTTTCCATTGGATATTATGTTTTGACAGATGTCACGAACTATGCTTTCTCTGTCCTGATCCGCCGTTATTCTGGTTTCATGCAGAACGGATGTATAATCTTTTTCGTTCCACCATCTCTGCATATCTTCTGCACTGAAATCATTGCAGTTCGGCTTTGTTTTGTGGCGCTTCACGGTCTCCTCGAAGGGGAGGTCGAAGTAATATGCGTATATATTTTTTCCATATAAAGCTACTGCCAGCTCAAATAATGCACGATACCATTCCGCATTCAGTATTCCTTCCAGAATAACAATCTCGCTGTGTTTTCTTCCATATCGCAGAAGTTCTTCCAGAAGAGGCAGCGCCTTTGTATTTTCTCCGTCTTTGACTTTGAGCATATCTCTTCGGATAACATCCTGCGAGATCAGCATTGTATTATTTCCGAACACTTGCTGTAATTCCTTTGCAATAGTTGTTTTTCCACTGCCGGAATTTCCTCTTAAAATGATTAATTTATTCGTCCGTAAGCAATCGCCCATTGTCATTCCATTCTCCATACATAATTCCCGCTTTCGTATTATCTAAAAGTTTCTGCAAACGGCTCTGAAATATTTCTTTTTCCTCAAACATTATAATTTTATACACTTTTCGCTATCTGCAGCGCCAGAAACAGCTTGTCCAGATCGTGGTTAGCGGCAGATAATCCATCCGTTTCATAGTTTCCTTCGATCAGCACATCTCCCGCAATAAGAAAATCATACAGTTCAAATCCATAAAAATCACAGATCGCCTGAACGCCTGCGAGTTCCATTTCCACGGCAATGCATCCTTCTTCTTTTCTTTTTCTTACAAGATTTACCGTTTCCCGAAGCATACTGTCTGTCGTCCATACGCGCCCCTGAACGTATGGCAGTTTCCTTTCTTTGAAAAATTCCGCCAGTTTGTCCGTGTTTTTTATTTTTATGTAGTCCTGCGGTTCTGCAAAATAATAGGACAGTCCTTCTCCCCGGTATGCCTCCGTTGGGAGAATAAACTTTCCATCGGTTGCTTCTTTGTCCAGACTGCCGCACGAGCCAAACATGATAAAGACGGATGCTCCTGTTAAATGATTGACTTCGGCAATCGTTCCTGCTGCCAGAGCCGAACCAATTGGCGTCAGATAGAAACCAATCGTTTCTCCCTCATATGGCAGAGTCCAAACCGGTATATTTCCATTGCATGCTCTTACTTCTGCAATCTGTCGGCATGGGAATTTTTCAAGCATGTATTCATATATTACTTTTGAAAAAATTACCATACATTTTTTTACCAGATGCTGCTTCTCCCCATAAAAATTCTCCAGCTTTACAATCGGCTCGCTGTTGATATCATAAGAATCAATAATCATTCTTTCTCCTCCATAAATTTTAATTGTCTTTATCAAAAAGTCCCATATCCGCCGCCCTTACTACGCAGATATGAGACTTCCGTTTTTTATTTTTGCATTGCCTCAATAACACATTCATGTTTCTTCGTTTTTTATTATAATTGATACCGGCAAGCATTCGAACCACAGAATCTTTCAGGCCATCCATATCCATTTGAATATAAATTTTTAAGGCCTCATACGTTTCCGTCTGGTTCCAATAGGTTCCGAATCTGTGGCGCAGCATGGCTTCTACCACAGATTTCGGGCTATACATGGAATAAATTTCGTCTCCCGTCTGCCGATGCGCAATCAACTGATAACCATCGTACCACGTTTTTGCTTCTTCAAAACTCATCTCATATTTTTCACAGAGGGCATATATCTCCTGCTCTGTGAAGCCAAAATATTCCGCCAGATCACCGGGATCTGTCATGGAATACTCGGTAAACATATTTAGTGCAGAATGAGAACCATTTTTGTTTGTGAACTTTTCTTTTTTCAGACTTTTCAGCAATACCTTTCGATTATATACATGCGTATTCCACAGTATTTCCATGCTTCTGAATTATTTTCATTAAATCATCAGCCTGCATCCAAACGGTTGCTGTATTATCATTTGGATGAACACCAATTTTATTTCCGACAAATTCCACGTCCATGAAGACTTGAACTCTGTGTTCGGCATCGTTTAGAATACCAAGCGGCGTAACGGCACCGGGTATCAGTTTCATAATATCAAATAATTCCTCCGCAGCTGCAAAAGAAAGTGCACGCAGACCACGTTGCCTGCGAAACGCTTTCAAATCTACTCGCTTGTTCCCTTTCATCGTTATCAAATAATAATTACGTTTTTTATCGTCGCGAACAAATAAATTTTTAGCGCCCCACTCTGGATACGGCAAATCAACAGCATCTGCTTCTTCCATATTGAAAACTGCCTTATGTTCCGTAATTTCATACGCTATATTTTGCCTTTTTAAATAATGATATATCTCTATCTTATCCATACTCTTTTATCTCTGTAAACTGAAATTGAAATATGCCCTTATTTTTCATACTTTTCAATCCGGCATTCATGTTCTTTTGTTTTTTCATTGTAGTTAATTCCCACCAGCA